>WNFF01000225.1_pt1 | contig 67047 bp, 61 predicted proteins | sample 5400441 | NCBI WGS metagenome assembly WNFF01 (sample SAMN13153345, study PRJNA577476) | soil metagenome | isolation source: 120 cm saprolite under Douglas fir tree site 2 hole 3 replicate 1 | place: USA:California | collected 2015-04-18 | reverse complement strand
ATCGCGTGAATGACGCTGCCAGCGCCGAGAAACAGCAGAGCCTTGAAGAAGGCATGGGTCATCAAATGAAAAATGCCCGCAGCAAACGCGCCCACGCCCAGCGCCAGGAACATGTAGCCGAGCTGGCTGATGGTCGAATACGCCAGGACTTTCTTGATGTCGTTCTGCACCAACGCTATCGACGCCGCAAACACCGCCGTCACGGCCCCGATCACGGCGACAACATCCAAGGCGAATGGCGCGAGCTGATACACCGCGTTCATGCGCACTACCATGTACACGCCGGCGGTCACCATCGTCGCGGCATGGATCAGCGCGCTCACCGGCGTCGGGCCTTCCATCGCGTCCGGCAGCCAGACGTAGAGCGGAATCTGCGCCGACTTTCCAGCCGCGCCGACGAAGAGCAGCAATGCAATTCCCGTCAGCACGGGAGCGCCGTAAGCAAGCGTCCCCGCATGCACCGCCGCCTCGAGCGACTGCAATATTCCTGAATATCCCGGCGATTCCGGCAAACCCGCCGCCGTGAAGCGAATCGTGCCCAGAGTTACTGCCGTCAGCAACAGTCCCAGCAAAAATCCTGCGTCGCCGATCCGATTCACGATGAACGCTTTTTTCCCCGCATCGGACGCCGACTTCTTCAGGAAATAAAATCCGATCAGCAAATAGCTGCACAAGCCGACGCCTTCCCAGCCGACAAACATAAGCAGCAAATTGTTTGCCAGCACCAGCGTCAGCATCGCGAACATGAACAGATTCATGTAGCCGAAGAAACGGTAGTAACCGCCTTCGTGCGCCATGTATCCCACGGAATACACGTGAATCAGAAAGCCGACGCCGGTAACGACCAGGACCATAACCGCCGACAACGGATCCAGCAGGAATCCCCAGTCCGCCACAAACCGCACGAGATGCCCGCCACTCATCTGCATCGCGCCGGGCGTCAGCCATTCGAACAGGATTTTCTGCGCCACGCGACGCTGTGGATCGGCCGCGAGCAATTGCGAAACCGCGCCCACGGCATAAATAAAAGACAGTCCCACACTCCCGACGCATAGAACACTGATGCCGATTTTTGGGAGCCGCCTGCCGAAAAAAAACATCAGCGCCGCCGTTGCCAGCGGAAACAGTGGAATCAGCCACAGGTGATCGAGAAAGTAGCCTGTGGGATTCATGCGAGTTTTGTGCCTTCGCTCATCTCGTCGCGCGTCGCCCTACCACTTCAGCAAATCCATTTCGTCCGCCAAAACGGTCTCGCGGTTCCGGAAAAACGCGATAATGATGCCCAACCCGACCGCGGCCTCCGCCGCCGCATCCGCAATGATGAACAGCGCGAAGACCTGCCCCGCTACATCGCCGTACAACCGCGAAAACGCCACCAGATTGATGTTCACGGCATTCAGAATCAGCTCAATGGACATCAACACGACGATCACATTGCGCCGCGTAATTACACCGATCACTCCCAGCAGAAACAACGCCAGGCTCAAAAACAAATAGTGTCCAATCGGAAGCATGCGCTCCTCAGGTCCTCTTCTTTGCCATCACGACCGCTCCAATCATCGCCACCAGCAACAACACCGAAACAATCTCAAACGGCAGCAGGTACGAGCTGAACAAACTCTTGGCCACTGCTTCGGCATTCGGCGGCAATCGATTGACCGGCGCCGCCGTCAAAATCGGAAACCCCTGGCCGGGCATTTTTCCTGTCGTCCAGAACAACAACCCAATTTGTGCTGTCAGCGCCAGGGTCACGATCAGCGCCACCCATTTCTGCCGGGCGAATTTGATCTGGTGCAGGGCCACGTCCAGGTTGACTAGCATGATCACGAAAATAAACAGCACCATGATTCCGCCGACATACAAGATGATTTGCACGATAAAAATGAATTCCGCGCGCAACTGCAGAAAGATTCCCGCCGTCGCCAGCAGCGTCGCGATCAAAAAGATCGCGCTGTGCACGGCGTTGCGCCGCGTCACCATTAGTGCCGCGCTACCTACTGCGATCCCGGCAAAGAAATAGAATATGACTCTATCCAGCATAGAAATCCGTGGCCGCAGTCCCTTCCTGCCGTACTTGATTTTTTTGGTCGATCGACAGAATCGCGAGGGCCACCACCAGCGCCAGGATCGCCGCCGGTGTTGTCGCCAGCAGCAGCGCCCAGCCCTGCAGATTAAAGTAGCTGCCGACAATCAACGCCACACCAACCACGAGGACGTTGATGATAGATAGCGGGATCAGGAAATGCCATCCGAGCCGCATCAGTTGATCGAAGCGGTAGCGCGGTATCGTAAAACGCAGCCACATGAAGAAATAAAGATACACACTCACCTTGAAGATGAACCAGAATCCCCCGTGGATTCCGGCATAAAAAGGAGCCACCGCCTCCTTTAGAGACGGTTTCACAAACGGCAGCAGCACCGGCGCGGCCAACACCAACGCCACAACCAAACACAAGCCCGCCACAGCCAGCATGAACACCTGCTGCACACGCGTCGGCTGCTTTGGCATTCGCAAAGCGCAATAGCCCGCGATTCCGATCATCAGTAGCGGTGGGAGGTAATCCAGAAAATTCAGCCATCCTACTTTCGCAAACGGCCGCAGCCAGCCGCCCAGAAACAAAGTTGTCGCCACCGAAGCCACCACGATCATGTTCGTGTATTCCGCCAAAAAATAGAGCGACCAGCGGAATCCGCTGAACTCCGTCATGTATCCCGCCACCAGTTCGGACTCCGCCTCCGGCAAGTCAAACGGCGCGCGGTTGGTTTCCGCAATCGAAGCTACCAGATACGTGAAGAACGCCACCGGGGCTAGGAAACCAAACCACACTCCCTGGGTCCCCTGCGCGGCCACAATCGACTTGATATTCAGCGTCCCCGCAAAAAGCAAGCCGCACACCAACGCCATCCCCGCTGCAGTCTCATAACTCACCAACTGCGCCGAACTTCGCAGCGCCCCCATCAGCGAGTAATGGCTGTTCGAAGCCCAGCCACCCAGCACAATTCCGAAAATACCAAGCGCGCTGATGCCCACGACAAACAAAAGTCCAATGTCGAGATCCTGCGCAATTTGAAACGCCGGGCCGAAAGCCAGGCCAGCGATCGCCAGCAGCGCCGCGCCCACGGAAAACACCGGCGCCAGCCAGAACACCAGTTTGTCCGCGTCATCCGGAATGATGTCTTCCTTGATGAGCAACTTCACCGCGTCCGCGATGGGCTGCAGCAATCCGTGCGGCCCCACGCGCATCGGCCCCAGCCGTGCCTGCATGTCCGCCATCAATTTGCGCTCGATCAATACGATGTAGCCGACGATCAACGGCAGGACCGCGACGATGACCACCCCGCAGAGCAGCGGCGCCCAGTAGAGCTTCAAGAAATCCAGCGTCGCTTGAGCCGCGGCCTGCATCAGCGGTCCACTTCCCCGAGCACGATGTCGATCGTTCCGATAATTGCCACTACATCTGCGACCAAATGCCCCCGCACCATGCGATCAAACGCCTGCAAATTAATGAATGACGGCGGCCGGATCCGCACGCGATACGGCTGTACTGTTCCGTCGCTCACCACGTAATATCCCAGCTCGCCCTTCGGCGCTTCGATCGCGTGATAAACCTCCCCCGGTGGCGGCTTCAGCACTTTCCCCACTTTCGCCATGATCGCCCCCGGTGGAATGCTTTCTATCGCCTGCAAACAGATCAGTCGCGACTGCCGCATCTCTTCCATGCGCACCAGGTAACGATCGTACGTGTCGCCCGTGGTGCCCACGGGGATTTCAAATTTGTACTGGTCATAAGCGGCATAAGGCATGGCCTTGCGAATGTCCCACTTCACGCCGCTGGCTCGCAGCACCGGCCCAGTCACGCCGAAGGCAATGGCGTCCTCCGCGCTCAATACCCCCACGCCCTTCGTGCGCCCGATCCAGATGCGGTTGTTTGTCAGCAGCGTTTCGTATTCCACGATGCGCGACTCGAAATCCTTGCAGAACCGCTCCACATCTTTTTCAAACGTGTCATACGCCTCATACTGCAGCCCGCCGATTCGAAACGCATGCGTGGTCAACCGCGCCCCGCAATACTTTTCGAGAATCTTCAGGATTTCTTCCCGCTCGCGGAAGCAGTAAAAGAGCGGCGTCAGCGCCCCAATGTCCAGCGCATGCGTCCCCAGCCAAAGCAGGTGGCTCGCAATCCGCTGCAGCTCCGTAAGAATCGTTCGAATCACGCGAGCCCGCGGCGGCGCTTCTACTATCAGCAACTTCTCGATCGCCTCGCAATATCCCAGACCGTTGCTGACCGCCGCCACGTAGTCCATGCGGTCCACGTACGGCGCAAACTGCTGATACGTGCGGTTCTCCGCGATTTTCTCCACGCCGCGGTGCAGATACCCGATCACGCACTCCGACCCGATGACCCGCTCGCCATCGAGCTTCAGCTTCACGCGCAACACCCCGTGTGTCGACGGATGCTGCGGGCCCATATTAATGACCAGCTCTTCCGCCCCCAACAGCGTCTTGCCATTGTTTGTGGCTTCGATATTCAGCGTCGTGTCCTCTTCACAGCCAGGCCCGTCTCACTGTCCGCTTTCGATTCCAAGATTTTCCCGCACCCATGCCGTGTCCTGCTGAAGGATGTCGTAGTCCTTCCGCAGCGGATAACCTTGCCATTCGTCGGGCAGCAGAATCCGCTTCAGGTCCGGATGGCCGGAGAAAATGATCCCAAACATGTCAAACGCTTCACGCTCTAGCCAATTTGCCGCCACCCAGACTCCCACGACGCTCGGCACTTCTTCGCCTTCAGCAGCGTGCGCCTTCAGCCGCAGCCGCTCGTTTTTCGCAAACGAATAGAGATTGAGCACCACATCAAACCGTTTTTCCCGTTTCGGCCAATCCACGGCGGTCAGGTCCGACAGCATTTCAAATTTCTCTTCGTCGCGCGTGTAGAGCGCGATCTCCGCCAGCCGCCCGCTTTCCACGACGAGAATCGCCTGCTTGCGGTCCTCGATGGCATCCACGATGGCCGCGCCAAATTTAGCCCGGTACCGCGCCACCATTTCATTATTTAGTGGAGTCTGCAACACCACGGGAGGCTTGGGAGGAGCCGGTGGCGCCGCCGGTTTCGCAGGAGCAGCCGGCGCACCGGCGTCCGCCGGCTTTGCAGCGGGAGTTGAGACGGGAGATGGCTTGCTCGCGGGCTGTTCGCCCGTGGGCACTGATAGTGGTTGTGGTTCCTTCGGCTCGTCAGCCATGGACCCCGGATCTTGATAAATACAAGGTTAGGCTCCGCATTCACAATCTACAACGGCGGAGCCTTTCAAGAGATGGAACGCCGCGTTTCTAACACACGCCGCGGACCTCGTCAATTAGAACCACTTTGCGGAAATAGCCGCGCCGGAAAGCTCATACCCCGATTCGGCTAGGCCCATTCCAACGCGCCCTTCTTGTACAGCCACAAGTATCCGACCAGCAAGATTCCCAGGAATACCAGCATCGACGTCAGCGCAAAGAGCCCCATATGCGCCGCTACCCACCCCTTGTACAAAATCGCCCAGGGGATCAGGAACATGGTCTCCACGTCAAAGATGACGAACATCATGGCAATGATATAAAACCGCACGGAGTACCGCCGCCGCGCGTCTCCTTCCGGCGGGATCCCGCATTCATAAGGTTTCAGTTTTGCGCCGACGTTCGTGGACGTGGGGCGAATGAGCTTTGCCGCAATGAGCGTCACTGCAGGAAACGCGATCACCAGTGCCGCATAAATCAGTACCGGGAGGTATTGGTTCGGCATGGCCCCCTCACGCGCAGCATCCTACCATCAATTCGAACGCAGGCAACTACCCGTTATTTCTCAAATAGCAGTTCGCCCGCCCGGCTCGTTGCTTTCACCACCGCCTTGATCAGCGTCACGCGCAACTTGCCCTCTTCCAGCTCCAGAATCCCGTCAATCGTGCAGCCGGCGGGCGTGGTCACGGCGTCTTTCAGCAAGGCCGGGTGATCCCCCGTTTCCAGTACCACGCTGGCCGCGCCCTTCATGGTCTGTGCCGCCAGAAGCGTTGCAACGTCCCGTGGCAGGCCCACTTTTACCCCGGCTTCCGCCAGCGACTCCAAAATAATGTATGCAAAGGCCGGCCCGCTCGCCGAGAGCCCGGTCACCGCATCCATATTTTTTTCGTCCACAATCACCGTCCGGCCCACCGCATCGAACATGGCCCGGGCCGTCTCCAAGTGTTCCGCCCCCGCATGCGCCCCGCGGCAAATGCCCGTCATTCCGCATCCCACCGTCGACGGTGTATTCGGCATCGCCCGCACCACCGGCACTTTCCCGCGCAGACGCTGCTCGATGTAGCTCGTCGGCACCGACGCTGCCACAGAGATCACCAGCGTCTTCGCCGTCAGTTTCGGCGCGATTTCCTTCAGCACATCCCCAACCACTTGGGGCTTCACACCCAGCAATACGATGTCCGCCCCCTGCACCGCCTGGCGATTCTCCGTCGTTACCGCAACGCCTAGCTCCTTCGCCAGTGCCGCGGCCTTTTCGCCGTGCTTCACCGTCGCGGTGACATTTTTCGGCGCGAAGAGTCCTTGCTTCAAATAGGCTCGAAGCAGAATTCCGCCGAGCTTTCCGGTCCCCAACACCGCGAGTCTCTTATCTGCTAGTTTCTGTGTCATGATGCAAGCATTCTTGACGACCTGCTCGCGCCCGTCAACCACCGTTTCATCCAGCCTTCCGGTACAATGCTGCGCGTGAGGAAGCCTTTCCGGAGCAATCAGATACTCTTAGTTTGGCGTGCAATCTGCCCCACTGCCGTGCTCCTCGCAGCAAGCGCTCTTCCCTTTCTTGCCAGGATTCCGCAGTCGCTCGCCACGGATCCGGCCCGCAAAATCTTAAAAGATGTTCCAGTTCCCATGCGCGACGGTGTAATTCTCCGCGCTGATGTTCTGCTCCCCGCCGAGTCCGGGCGCTTCCCAACGCTCGTCTATCGAACGCCCTACAGCAAGGAATCTGCGCTTCGCGATCACAAAACCTTCGAAAAAGCCGTCGCACGCGGCTATGCCGTCGTTGTCCAGGACGTCCGCGGCCGCTATGCTTCCGACGGCGAATTCAATGCCTACTGGAATGAGGGGCACGACGGCTACGACACTATCGAATGGGTCGCGCAACAACCCTGGTCCGACGGCAGCGTGGGCACCTTTGGCCTCTCCTATCCCGGCGCAGTCCAATGGCTTGCCGCCGCCGAAAACCCTCCCCACCTGAAAGCAATGGCCCCGGCTATGACGTTTTCTACGCCACGCAATTTTTTCTACTCCGGCGGCGCCTTTGACGGCTCCTGGCTCGACTGGATCTGGTTCAATATCGCCCCCGACATCCGTGGGCGGAGGAATCTCCGCGGCCCTAAAACCCGCAAGGAAGCGGCAACCGCTTGGGAACAAGAACATCGGCGCTTGCAGGAATTTCTTCCCCTCCGCGACCTTCCGGACCTGAAGGACGTCGCTCCCTTCTACTACGAATGGCTCTCGCATCCCCCCGCCGACCCCTGGTGGGACTGGGCCGAGCTCCGCAATAAATATGACCGAGTCCATGCGGCGGTCCTGAACCTCTCGGGATGGTATGACGAAGCCTACGGCCCCGACGGTGCCACGACCAATTTCAACGGCCTCCTCGCTGCCCGCCGCACCGAAAAAGATTCCCGCACATGCACGATCATCGGCCCCTGGACCCACGGCGGTCAGGAGGAATCCCGTTCCGGCGAACGCGAATTTGGCCCTACCGCCGCCATCGACTACGACGAACTCATCCTCCGGTGGATGGATCACTACGTCCGTGGGCTCGACAACGGCGTGGACCATGAAAAGCCCGTCCGCATTTTTGTGATGGGGGAAAACGTCTGGCGCGATGAAGACGCTTGGCCTCTCAGGCGCGCCCGGTCAGAGTCTTTCTACCTCGCCACCAAATCCGCCGGCGACAGGACCGGAACCCTCGATCGCTCCGCCCCGGAAAAAACTTACGCCAATTCCACTTTTCGGTCGGACGCGGCCAAACCTCTCACCGATCCCTACACCGCCTATGGCGCGCATGACTATCGTGCTCTTGCAGGGCTTGACGACGACCTTGTCTTTGACAGTGAACCGCTCCCAGCAAACATGGAAGTGACCGGCCCGATCAACGCAGAGATCTATCTTTCCGCTGGCTGCCGCGACCTCGATCTCTGGGTGCGCCTTCTGGATGTCGCGCCCGACGGCACCGCCTTCAATCTGATGAGTCCGGGCCTCGACGTTCTCCGCGCCAGCTACCGCAACGAGAAATTGCAACCTCAATATCTCCAGCCCAACAGCATCACTCGCCTGGATCTGAATCGCATGCTGACCAGCAATACCTTTCTTGCCGGTCATCGCATTCGCGTGCAAATCTCCGGTGCCTTTTTTCCGCACTTTTCCCGCAATCTCCAAACGGGCAATTCCGAGATCAAAGCGTCTCGCGCGTTTCCCTGCATGGTTAAGATCTTCCACAGCAAGAAGCATCCGTCCCGAATTGTTCTTCCTGTGATTCCGCGCTAAGAGAGCTGGGGCTGGCTGCCTTGAAAGATGCGGGTCTTGGCTACCGCGACGTTCGCAAAGCCATCGGCGGGGCATCCAAGGGACATGTCGCGTGAGCTGAAGTCTCCCGCTCGATCTAGTGACCTTCGCAGGTCACGTGATCGTTCCAGTCCACGAACGAACCGTTGGGGTTGTCCCGCCACGCCCAAACGTGCAGCTCGAAGAATGCAGGTATGCCGTAGCGGTTCGGACTGCCGACGAACAGGAAGGATTGTCCTTCGAGTACCGGCGGATTGTTGTTGTGATTTGCCAGCCATGTGGCGGCGTCCACGATGAACTCGACGCCCACCAACCGCAACTTTCCGTTCGACGGCTCGTATATCAACGCTTCTGGGTGCGAGGCATCAAGCAAGCCGTCCATCACCAGCGGACCGTTGACGTAATGCACGCCCATGGCGCCGTGGTCCGGACCGCTGACGCAGCCAAGGAACTGCCCGTAGCCTGCCGCAATGGCAGCGTTCACGTCAATGAACTGCCGCGTGGCTTCGCGAACAACCTGAACCAGCTTGGCCGGGGCAGCATGCTCGTGTTCGTGCCCGGCCTGTCCAGCTTCGATAATCGGAAGGGGCGTAACAAGACTGCTTACCAACGCCAAACGGAGGACGCATTTAGCTGACTTGTGGATCATGGTCGTGATTCGTGTCTTCATGGTTTTCTCCTGTAAATTTTGACTACGCTTTCTTGCCTCTGACTTCCAATGGCCAGACCTTATGCTCGCGCCTGACTGCAGAACAGCACGTGAGCGCACACTCTAGGCTGGGCCCCCAAAAGCCTGCAATCCTTGCCGCCCCAATCTGCCCTCAAATTTTTCTCCATCGCTAACCTGCTGAAAAACAGGAGCTTCCCGGCTCTTGCGGACCAAGTCTCCCCAGGCAAAAATTGTGGTAGGCTCTGGTGGAGTCCCCCCGAGGTTGGTATGTCCACTCCGGTTTTCGCGGCGCGTGTGCTGCGGTTCGACACTTTTGAGTTGGATCTGCGCACGGGCGAACTGCGCAAGCGAGGCATCAAGTTGCGTCTGCAAGGGCAGCCCTTAGAGCTGCTTGGGATTTTGCTGCAGTCTGCCGGCAATCTGGTAACTCGCGAGGAATTACGGAGTCAGCTCTGGGCCGCCGACACCTTTGTGGACTTCGACCACAGCCTTCATAACGCAATCGCGCGGCTTCGCGAAGTCCTGGGCGATTCGGCCGAGACACCGCGCTACATCGAAACACTGCCGCGCCGCGGATACCGATTCATTGCTTCGGTCGAGCCAGTAGAGGAAGTTCGGGCACCACGGGGGTTTGCGGAAACCGGCAAGGAAATGCGTGAAGGGGCAGCGAGCGAAGCGCGGCTTGTTGCTACGCGAACCAAGTGGCGCCCAATCGTGGCCCTCTTTATTCTGTGCTCATGTTGTGCAATCGGAGTTGCCGCCTGGGTGGCGTGGCCGCGCGTTTACGCTAAGAAGGCAGTTCCGGCCATACGCTCCATTGCGGTTCTGCCGCTGGGTAGTCTTTCAGGTGACGCAGCACAAGAATACTTCGCCGACGGCATGACGGAGGAGCTGATCACGGAGCTCTCGAGAATTCACGCTCTAAAAGTGATCTCGCGTACCTCCGTAATGGAGTACAAGGGCACCAAAAAGCACCTGCCGCAAATCGCGCGCGAACTGGGCGTGGATGGCATCGTGGAGGGCTCAGTCCGTCGGGAGGGCGACCAGGTACGCATAACAGTGCAGTTGCTTGACGGACCAAATGACCGGCATCTGTGGAGCGAGGATTACCAGCGAGAGTTGCGCGGGGTACTCAGTATGCAGCGGGAAATGGCCCAGGCGATTGCACAACAGATTCGCATAAAACTTACTCCCGAGCAGCAGGCGCGATTCAGCTCGAGCCGCTCAGTGAATCCGGAGGCTTATGACGCATACCTTAGGGGACGTTTTTATTTGACAACTCAGTACTCGATGCCGCGACCTCTTAACGCCGCCAAGAATTACTTTGAAGAATCCATCCGCAAGGACGCGCGGTTTGCGCCGGCTTACGCGGAATTAGCAAACTCGTATATTTTTTTGACGGTTTTCCATCACTTGTCGCCCGACCTTGGCTATAGAGCGGCGAAAGAAATGTTGCGCAAGGCCCGGGAACTGGATGACGGTGTAAGCGAAGCTCACACCGCGCTTGGGTTGTTGAGCTGGCGCGAGTGGGACTGGGCGGCTGCCGAACGAGAACTCAAATACGCTGTTGCTCTCTCCCCGAGTGACGGTTGCGCTCGTGCAACCTACTCAAATTACCTCGCTTGGAATGGCCAAAGAGCCGCGGCTTTGGCTCAGATCACCACGAGTCGCGAAGTGGATTCCAGCGGAAGCTACGCTTCCACCGAATCAGATGTCTATTATCAGCTTCGAGAATACGAACATTTGGTTGAAGCAAGCCGAAATGGAGTCGCTTCAGATCCGAATGAATGGCTTGAACATTACACCCTAGGCATCGGCTATGAAGGTCTGGGTAAACGACCCGAAGCCATTTCCGAATATCAGAAGGCCATCGAGATGTCGGATGGCGATCAGGATCCCACTGCCGCGCTGGCGCACGTTTATGCGGTGACCGGCAGAAGAGCGGAAGCGGAGAAGATTCTTCGTGACTTGGAGCGAAAATCGAAAGATGCCTATGTTTCGCCGTATATGATCGCCACCATGTATGCCGGACTTGGCGAAAAGGACAAAGCGTTCGAGTTCCTGGAAAAAGCCGAACGGGAGAAAAGCTGGGACCTCGTTTGGGGTTTCAAGGCGGACTTGCGGATCGACAATCTCCGCTCGGACCCACGCTTTCAAGACCTGGCGCATCGCATTGGCTACCCACTCTAATTTCGTGGCTTTCGCGGCGGCCAAATGCATTGAGCTGACGACCGGACAAACTAATCGTGGCGCGCACCGTTCAAGACCTTGACCGCATGGGGCAGCAAGTGTGCTATCGCCTCCAGGGATTCCACCGCGCCCTTAGGGCTTCCGGGCAGATTGACGATCAGCGTCTTGGTTCTTACGGCCGCCGTGCCGCGCGAGAGCACCGCCGTCGGCGTGTGCTCCAGGCCTTTGCGCCGCATCTCTTCTGAAATTCCAGGTACAATCCGGTCCCCCACAGCCAGCGTCGCTTCCGGAGTGTTGTCCCGCGGACCAATCCCCGTTCCACCGGTTGTCAGCAGTACATCCACTTGCCCAGAGTCCGCAAGGATACGTAACTGCTCGCGAATATCTGCAGGATCATCGGACACGATAAAAGCCGAGGTGACTTCCCACCCCAGCCCCCGGCAAAACGCGACCACCGCCGGTCCCGACAAGTCTTCGCGTTCGTTTTTGGCTACCGTGTCGCTGATGGTGAGGACCGCTACGCGCATCGGGTAGGTTTCTAGAGGAGGTTTACTTCGTCTCAACCGCGTCGCGATTGGCTTCGTCCATCAGCCGCATCGCTTCCATCAACAGGCCCGTCGTATTCCGAGTAGTCGTGGTCCGCGTCGAGGCATTCGCCGCATTGAAATCAATCTCAAATTCGCCCTCGGTCCACAACACCACTTTGTAAACCGCGTCGTCACCTTCCACTTTGCCAACTTTCGCGTCTCGGCACTGCCCGCCCGCAAAATACAGCTCGCCCTGCGTCCCTCCCTGCCGCACCATCAACCGGCACGACTTCTGCCCCATCTCCAGCGACTGCATCAGGTCGATCATGCTCATCTCTTCCAGCCGGCCTTGGATGACCCCCGGCCGCGACGCCTTCTTCTGCAGTTTTTCAAGGTGCAGCCGGTCAACCACCTTTTTCGTGACGCGCACCAAGTCCTTCACCAAAAATGGCTTGGGGATGAAATCCTCGACGCCGTCCACCAAAGGCCTCAGCCGTTCCTCGATGTCCGGGCGGCTGGCCATGAACAAAAACGGGATGTGTTTGGTCGCATCGCGCCCGCGCAGCTTCTCAAAGAGTTGCCGTCCGTCCAACCCCGGCATTTTGTAGTCGCAGAGGATCACGTCGGGAGGGTTATCAATGACTTTGAGCAAAGCATCTGCTCCGTCCGTGGAAGTCTCAATCTCGCAGAATGGTTCCAGCCCTTTCACGATCAGTTCGCGCACCAGCGGATTGTCCTCCGCCAGCAGCAACTTTACGGATTTTCCCCCTGCCGCACTCATTCTCTGCCCTTCGACGGAGCTCCCTTTCGATGGAAATCCCCGCTTTTTCCGCCCGTCTTGCTGACGAGAACAATGTCCGTGATTTCCATCCCCTTATCGAGTGCTTTGCACATGTCGTAAACCGTGAGGGCTGCGGCGGCAACAGCTACCAGGGCTTCCATCTCCACACCCGTTGGGGCGGCCGTCGTCACACTGGAATGTAGTTCCACGCCATTCTTGCATAGCCGTGCGGTCACATCAATGTGCGTGAGCGGCAGTGGATGACAAAGAGGTATCCATTCCGCCGTCCTTTTTGCAGCGGCAATCCCCGCAATCCGCGCCACTTCCAGCGGATTACCCTTGGGGTTCTTCAGCCGCCTGATGGCCCGAACCACTCCTGGCTTCATCCGTACAAACCCTCGCGCCTCCGCCGTCCGTGTCGTCACGGCCTTCGCCGACACGTCCACCATGTTCACTTCGCCCCGTTTCCCGTAGTGAGAAAGCTTTGCCATTCTTGCGCCTAGACGACGTCCTTCCGCAGCAGCACCGATACTCTCTCACCCGCCGCAATCTTGTCCCGGTCCGCAGGCACAAGCAAAAAACAATTTGCCTTTGCCAGCGCCGCAATGTCGCCCGATCCCTGCCATTTCAAAGCCTTCACTTCAGGCGCCCCTCCACGCCACTCTACCCTCGCCGGCAGGAAATGTGCCAACCCCAGTTTCTCACTCAGCGCTTCTCCCAGCCGCGCTTCCACCAGGGGCAGCGGCCGCGCCTCTGCCCCGTTCAACAAATCGATCGCCGGCGCCACGAACAATTCGAACGTTACCATCGTCGAAACCGGATTCCCCGGCAACCCAAACACCGGCTTCCCCTGGCACATCCCGAAAACCGCTGGCTTCCCAGGCCGAATCGCCACTGCATCGAAACAAAATTCCGCTCCCATGGCCTTCAGAACTTTCTCCACCAGGTCATACTTTCCCATGGAAACGCCACCTGAAAGCACGAGCACGTCTTCTTTCAGTCCTCGCTCGATCTTCTCCCCTAACTCCTCGACCCGGTCCGCTGCATTTCCCAACGCAACCGGCTCGCCTCCGGCAATCCGCACCTGCGCTGCCAGGGAAACGCTGTTGCTGTTTCGAATCTGAAACGCTCCCGGCGCCATCTCGACCGGTACAACCTCATCCCCGGTCGACAAAATCGCCACGCGAGGCTTCTTTGCGCATTTCAGGTCCGCCGCGCCGACCTGCGCCGCTAGCGCCAGTTCTGCGTAGCCCAAGCGCATCCCGGGCTTCAGAAGCGTTTGCCCGGCGGCGGCCTCGCTCCCCCGCGGCACTATATTCTGGCCCGTCTGCGCCGCTCGTTCGAATCGCACCACCTCGCCCTCTCGCTGCGTGTGCTCGATCATCACCACCGCGTCCGCGCCAGGTGGAATCGCAGCCCCCGTCATGATTTGCACGCAAGCCCCACCCGCGAGCGGCTCGTTCACCGTATCGCCCGCCTTAATTTCCCCTGCACATTTCAGTTTGGCGTCCGGAGCAACCTCCCTCGCGCGCACCGCATATCCATCCCGCGTCGACCGGTCAAACGGCGGATACTCCCGATCCGTCTTCACCTCCTCCGCCAACACCAACCCCAGCGCCTCCCATACGTTGACAACCGCAGTCGCGCATGCCCCTTTTCTCTTCCCAAGTTGTTCGATTATCTTTCCGCGTGCTTCTTCAAAGGTGAGCATTTCAAGTAGAGTCTGGCACCCGATACCGCGGGGCCACAAGTCACCAGTCACTATTCACGAGTACCTTCTTCACAGCCACCGCGCCAGCAGCGTCCCCGCCGGCACAATCGTCGCGTCGCGTTCCGGCCCTGTGGAAATCATGCCAATCTCCACTTGCAGAAAATCCGAAATAAATCGCAAATACTCCACTGCCGCCTTCGGCAGCTTTGCTCCGTCTTTCAAGCCGTATGTCGTTTCGTTCCAGCCCGGCAGCGTCTTATACTCCGGCGTCACCCGCTCGTACTCTTCGGCCAGCGCCGGCATCTCCTTCAGCGCCTTGCCTTTGTACTTGTAGCCCACACAAACCTGAATCTCCCGCTGCGTGTCAAACACGTCCAGCTTCGTAATCACCAGCGAATCGATTCCGTTGATCATTTTCGCGTACCGCAGCACTTGCAGATCCAGCCACCCGCACCGCCGCGGCCGCCCTGTCACCGCTCCGAACTCTTTCCCGCGCGCGCGCACTTCTTGCGCATCCAGGTCCGGCATCTCCGTCGGAAACGGACCGCTGCCCACGCGCGTCGTGTACGCCTTGGAAATCCCCAGCACGTGTTTGAGCTTCGTCGGCGGCACTCCCACGCCTGTCGCGGCCCCCCCCGAAGTCGCGCTCGACGACGTCACGAACGGGTATGTACCGTGATCGATGTCCAGCATCGTTCCCTGCGCGCCTTCGAACAATACCGACTTCCCTTCGTCCAGCGCGCGGTTCACCAATTCCGCCGTATCGCAAATGTAACCGCGAATTTTCTCGCCCAGCTTCAGCGTTTCTTCCACTTCATGCGAAAAATCTATGTTCGCGCCGTAGGCGCCTTTTGCCAGCCGGTTTTTCTCCGCCACCACGTGCGTGGCCTTCTTTCGAAACATCTCCGGCTCCAGCAGATCGCACATTCGCAGTCCGCGCCGCGCCATCTTGTCTTCGTACGCCGGCCCAATCCCGCGTGAAGTCGTGCCAATCTTGTCCGCGCCCCGCGCACCTTCCGCGGCTTTGTCCAGCTCCCGGTGATACGGAAAAATCAGGTGCGCGCGGTTGCTGACGTGCAACCGCCCCTTCACATCAATGCCTGCTTTCGAAAGCGTCTCGATTTCCGCCACCAGCGCCGCCGGATCCACCACCACGCCCGTCCCAATCACCGCCTGCTGCTTCGGCCGCAAAATTCCACAAGGAACCAGCTGCAGCACATAGCGGTCCTTCCCGATGATGACCGTGTGCCCCGCGTTGTGCCCGCCCGCGACGCGCGCAATGTAATCGAACGACCCCGCAAGGTAGTCCACTACCTTGCCTTTGCCTTCGTCGCCCCACTGCGCCCCCACCACCACCACCGATTTCATTCAGTTCCTCTCCACAAGTAGGACAGCAGTCCTGCCTGTCCATTCCTTCTTTCAATCACACCTCAACACCTTCTAGTTCACATCCCTCAAACTGCTTTGGAAAGCACCAAGAAACGGTAGGTTCCCATCGTAAGCTCGCCCCGCCCCTCAACGCAAGCAAGCCTTCCATCCAGCGCTATCGGGACAACTCCTTATACCGAAAGCAACTCACCAGGTGATCGTTCACCATCCCCGTCGCCTGCATCAGCGCGTAACAAATCGTCGACCCCACAAATCGGAATCCCCGCTTCTGCAAATCCTTGCTCAACGCATCCGATTCCACCGTCTTCGCCGGCAAGCGTTCGTGCATCTTCCACGCATTCTGCTTCGGCCGCCCACCCACAAATTTCCAGATGTAGGCATCGAAGGTCCCAAACTCTTCCTGCACCTTCAAAAACGCCCGCGCATTCCCGATCGCTGCCGCAATCTTCAGCCGGTTCCGGATAATCCCTGCATCCGCCAGCAGCGCCCGCACTTTTTTCTTGTCATAACGCGCCACTCTCTCCGGATCGAACCCGTCAAACACTTCCCGGTACCTCGCCCGCTTCTTCAAAACCGTGTCCCAGCTCAACCCCGCTTGCGCGCCCTCCAATATCAAAAACTCAAACCACTTCCGCTCGTCATGCACCGGCACGCCCCATTCCTCATCATGATAAGGAATGTTCAGCTCATTCCCCGCCCAGCCGCAGCGAACCGTCTTGCTTCCAGGTTTTTTCATCCCAATTTCCCCGAGGCACTCGAGTCGGAACTTTCGCCCCGCACAAACAAAAAGGCGCGCCGCACGCAACTTAACGACACGCCTTCTCAAATTTTCAAACTCAACTTACGCCAGATGCCGGTCCAGCGCCTTCGTGATTTGGTCTTTCGGCACCGCTCCCACAATCTGCTCCACAACCTGCCCGTTCTTAAATAGCAGCAGTGTCGGGATTCCCTGCACGCGATACCGGCCCGCTGAATTCATAGCCTCATCTACATTCAACTTCATCACTTTGAGCTTGCCGGCATAGTCGTGCGCAATCTCCGCCACCGTTGGCGCCAGCATGTGGCACGGCCGGCACCATTCCGCCCAGAAATCCACCATCACCGGTTGCGAATTGCTCGCCGTGAGCACCTCCGCTTCGAAATTTCCATCTGTTGCCGCTTGAATTGAATTGTCAGCCATATTCTTTTTTCTCAGCAGCTTGCCCGTGGGCCGCTGCTTTCCTCTCCTGAATCAGGTTAGTTAGATGTTCCAGCAGGCTTTTGGTTTCTTTTCACTTGCCCCGGTCCTTGAGGGGCTTGCCCCACTCCGCGGGCAGTTTGTCCTGAGCCTCGCAGGGCCCGCGCGGCTTCATACAGTTTCGCATACTCCGCCGCCGGCCCTTTCCACGAAAAATCCTTCGCCATGCCATTCAATTGGATGCGCTTCCAGATTCGCTCATCCATATAATGGTGCAGCGCCTGCCGCACTGCAAACAGGAGCGCTTCACCGGTGTATTCCTTGAATTTGAAGCCAGTCCCTGTTCCGTGTTCCACGTCAAACGGCTCGATGCTGTCGTCCAGCCCGCCCGTCGCTCTCACAATCGGCACCGTACCATACTTCAAGCTGTACATCTGATTCAACCCCGAAGGCTCGTACCGCGACGGCATCAGGAACATGTCCGCGCCCGCCTCGATCTTGTGCGCGATCACGTTGTCGTACGCGATCTTCACTCCCATGCGCCCCGGATACGCCGCCGCCAGCGCCCGGAAAAAATCCTCATACTTCCGCTCGCCCGTCCCCAGCGCTACCAGCACCAGCTCCTCGCGCATCAATTCATGCGCTTTTTCCGCGATCAGATCGAACCCCTTCTGGTCCGCAAACCGCGATACGATCCCGATCACCGGCCGCCCCAGATGTTCCTGCGACAATCCGAACAAACCCAGCAAGTCCTGCTTGCATACCTGCTTCCCGCCCAAATCCTTCGCCGAATACTTCGCGGCAATCAGCTTGTCCTTCGCCGGGTCCCATTCTGAATAGTCCACGCCATTCAGAATCCCCACCAGCCGGTCGGCGCGGCTCCGCGCCACTCCGTCCAAACCATGTCCGTACTCCGCCGTCTGAATCTCCTCCGAGTATTTCCGGCTCACTGTCGTCAAATAATCCGAATACACCAGCCCGCCCTTCAGCAAATTCACCTTGCCAAAAAACTCAACTCCGCCCGGATGAAATAGGCTTCGAGGAATCCCTGCGCTCTCAAGGACACTTGGGGCGAATAGCCCGTGATATCCCATGTTATGAATCGTGAACACCACTGGCAGATCCTTTACCATCGGATCGTCACCGTACGACGTTCGCAACAGCACCGGCACGAGCGCCGTCTGCCAGTCGTGGCAATGCAACACATCCGCCGGCCAAACGTGCTTGGCTATCTCGATCGCCGCCCGGCAAAACTCCGCATACCGTTCCGCGTTGTCCGGATACTCTCCGCTGCTGCCCACGTACAATCCATCGCGGTCGAAATACGCTGGATCATCCACGAAGTAATACCGCACACCATTCAACAGCGTGCCATCGGCAATCGCCGGAAACCGCAACCGCGTCCCGCCCATCGGAATCGTCAAGCTCGGCATCACCACCGCAGTCGTCTTCGTTCCGCGATACCGCGGCAACACCACCGCCACCTCGTGGCCCTGCGCCACCAGCGCTTTCGGCAGCGCCTCCACCACGTCCGCCAGGCCGCCCGTCTTCGAAAACGGCAGCCCCTCCGATGCCACAAACAAAACTCTCACGCCATTCTCACCATCGGCTCACGGTGAACTCCGCAATCATTTTACGCTACCGGAGCGATATCGGCCCGTCAAGGAGTCGGTTACTCCAAGCACCAATTCTTTATGATCCCAGAACTGTGCATTGTGGAGCAGCCGCGACAGCGCCGTAGGCGCGGCACTTCCTTCCCTTTCATCCCACCTACTACGATCCTATCGGGGCATGTTTCGGGGACCTTATCCAGAAAACTCTCCTAACGAATTCCTCATAAACCTCTCAGCACTTCTTATGGCTTCCGCTCCTACTCTTTGCTTGTCCGCGCCACGCATTCACACCAGTCCAGGTGAGGCTCCTATGCCGCTTACCATCTTCCTGGCGTTTTGCATTCTTGGATGTAACTTTTTGCTCTGTGTCCTGTTTCAATGGACGTACGGCGAGAAGCACAGAAAACACGCCCGCCGCTCGGCCGCACCTCGGAAGGGACGCCACACCCTCTCCAGCAACAAAGTCGAAGAGCCTAGCGTCCTCCCATTCCCTCAACGCCCAGCGCGGTACCGAACCGGCGTCTTCTGATGGTCTTTACTCCTGCATCGGCACGCCTTGCTAACCCTGCGGATGATCCGAGGGCTTCGCCAGCCCTACTAATCGGGAGCTACTCGAACTGCCGGGCGGAGTTTAGTTTGTGATAAGGGATTCTTGTCCCGGGTCTAATGTTGCCGCGATGGCAAAATCTGATTCTCGGAGGCTGAACTCAAGTCCGTGCTCCGTCCTCCAAGGAGTTTCTGGTTCAGGGTTCTCCGCTAAACACCATTTCCTCGATTGCATTATCCACGGCCGATTGCTTGAGTTCACCTTTTTCACCAATTTCGAATTGGAATTGCGCGGCCCGGCGCATGAGCTCTTTGATGAACGCCGGACTTGCTCCCTTCGTCCTACGAACGATTATCTCTGTTAGCCGTTCGGATAATTGAACACCCCGGATTTGTTGGAAGGGTGGGGCATTCATACGAATTTCAAGGTGCCAGTTCTCGCCGACACCCTTTTACACCTCCCCTGCTACAATCTCCCACCCATGGCTCGCCAACGCCTCGGCCAGCATTTCCTCTCCGATCTCCACTGGCGCGAAGAAATCGCCCGCGCCATTCGCGTGTCTCCGCATTCCACCCTGCCCCTCCCGCAGGATGACAAACACTGCTGGATCGAAATCGGCTCAGGACACGGCGAAATGACCGAGCACCTCGTCGCCGCCGGTGCCCCCGTCTACGCCATCGAACTCGACCCAACGCTCATCGCCGGCCTCCTGCGCCTCGCAAAGAAATTTTCCAATCTCAACGTGTTTCCCGGCGACATCCTCGAAGTCGACCTCGCCACCATCGCCTCCGGCCGTCGCATCTTCATCTACGGCAATCTCCCGTACTACATCACCTCGCCGATCCTCCAACACCTCTTCACGTTCGCGGACCTCATCGACGAAATTCACGTGGTCATTCAATCCGAAGTCGCGGCTCGCCTCGCCGCGCAACCGGGCACGCGCGACTACGGCTACCTCTCCGTTCTCACGCAGCTCTATGCGCGCCCCGAATTTGTCTTTGAACTTCCTCGCGACGCTTTCTCGCCGCCGCCGGAAGTCACCTCGGCGCTCGTCACGCTTCGCTTCCCCGGCGAGCGCGCAAAGCTCCGCCTCGCAAGCGAATCGCGTTTCCTCGATTTTGTGAAGTTGTGTTTCTCGCAGAAGCGCAAAACCCTGGTGAACAACCTGCGTTCGCTCGCCAAGCCCCCGGCAATTCGCGAAATTCTCGCCTCGCTAGTTCTCCGCCCCGACTCTCGCGCCGAGCAGCTCTCCCTCTCTCAATTCGCCGCCCTTCAAGCCCGGCTGGTTCCCGGCGCAGATCCCACGCCATGAAAAGATCAGGCGCTCAATCCCGAAGGCGGAACCGCTCCTCAAGGAACACGTTCGGTTTCTTGTTTCACGGCCGCTACCAGGCGGTCCGGATAGTCGCTCATGATTCCGTCCACTCCCGCGGCCATCAGCGCACGCATGTGCGCGGAATGGTTCACCGTCCAGCAAACCACCTGCAAATCTCTTTTTCGCGCTGCGCTCAGCAGCGCCGGCGTCACCAGGTCGCCCCGCACGGCAACTTGCCGTGCTCCCACTTCGATGGCCTTGTCCAATGGCTTTTCAATCTGCCCTTCGTAAAGCAAACCCGTCATGAGCGTTGGCTCGATTTTGCGCAATTTGAAGACCACCGACGGATCGAATGAAATTACCACGGCTCGCGGTATTTCGCCCGATTCTCTCAGCGCGCCGATCAGCGCATGTTCTCCCCCCCACGATCCCTGCGGCTTGAGCTCCAGATAAAACACCACGTCATTCTTTTTCGAAAACGCCAGAAGTTCCTCGAGCGTGGGAATCCGTTCTCCCACGAATTCACTTCCGAACCACGAACCCGCGTCCAGCTTCCGCAAATCCGAGAGCTTCATGTCGTGCACGATTCCCTGCCCGTTCGTCGTGCGGTCTACCGTCGTATCATGGATGGCTACGAAGCGCGCGTCCCGCGACATCTGCAAATCCGTCTCGATAAACGTCGCCCCCGTGGCCACAGCCTTCCTGAACGCCGCCATGGTGTTCTCCGGCGCGTGCCCCGATGCTCCCCGATGCGCAATGACGAGCACTTCCTTGCTCCTTCGGCCGCAGCCGGTATCCGCCCGACACCGCTGCTCTCAAGTGTCTCGGTCTTCGAAGCGATTCTGTACTTCTTGCAGGCCTTATAAGATTTATGCTAGCACCTACCCGCAGCAAGGGAGCATGCACCCATTTGCCTTGCATCTTGAATCTAACTGGTCGAAGCACGATGGAACGCTTGTCTGGGAGGACATCATGAGAAAGGAACTCCGGGCCCTGTTCGTTATCGCCCTGCTTTGCGCCCCGGTTTTTGGATTGCCCAATTACGCGGCCGCCGGGCCAAGGGACGAGAAAAAGCAGCGCGGTGAACCAAAAAGTATAGCCAATGAAGTTCGGCACCGCCTGGTGATGCTGCCGTGGTACTCGGTATTCGACAACCTGGCGTATCAGGTGGAAGGAGACAAGGTCACTCTGTACGGCCAAGTCACGCGGCCGACGTTGAAGTCGGACGCCGGGAACGTCGTGAAAGGCATTGAAGGAGTTTCCACGGTAGTGAACAACATCGAGGTTCTGCCTCCATCACCGATGGATGATCAGCTTCGCCGCGCGCTGTACCGCGCCATCTATGGTGACCCGGGCCTCTCGCGCTATTCCATCCAGGCCGTGCCTTCCATTCACATTATCGTCAAAAACGGAAACGTCACTCTGGAAGGAGTGGTGGACAGCGAAGGGGACAAGAATCTCGCCGGCATCCGGGCCAACCAGGTCCCAAATGTTTTTTCCGTGAAAAATAACCTGGTCGTCGGCAACTGAAAGCGATCCGTCGCACGCCAAGGGGCCGCCTGCTAAGCGGCCCCCGCTGCGCCGCTTCGCAGCAATTGGCGCGAAACGCGCCGCGCGGTTTCTTTCAACGCCTCGATGATTTTCGGCATGCTGGATTCATCCATTTGCGTCAGCGTGCCGCTTGCTCCGATTGCTGCAGTTACATTTCCAGTCGCGTCAAAAATCGGCGCACCGAGGCAGCGCGCACCCAAACTGTTCTCTTCGTCATCCACCGCGTAACCCGCCTGCTTCACGTGTTCCAGCTCCGTCAGCAACTTGGTCATATTGGTAATCGTTTCCGGAGTTCTTTTTTTTAAGCCGTGCTGCTTCACAATTGTTTCGACTTCCTGTTTCGGCAGCCAGGCCATCAGACATTTTCCAACGCTCGTGGAATGCAGAAACATCCGCCTCCCCACCCATGTGTTTACCTTGAAAAACCCGGGCGCCTCCACTTTCTCGATGTACACCGCTTCGCCCTGATCCAGGACTGCAAGATGAACGGTGAGGTGAATTTTCTCCCCCAGAGCCCGCATGAACGGAAGAGCCACATCGGCGAGATCGAGGTTTCCCTGGGCGTCGCCGCCGAGGCTCAGAATTTTCAGCCCGAGTCGGTAGCGCGCGGTTTCCGCGTCACGCCGCAAATAACCGCGGCGCTCCAGAGTGCGGAGAATGTAGCTGGCGGAACTTTTTGGAATTCCCAGTTTGCGGCTGATTTCAGAATTGGTGAGGCCGTCGCGGCGCTGCGCGGCAGCTTCGAGAATATTCAGGGCGCGCTCGACGGCGGTTGCCGGGCTAGTTTCGCTTCCTGCCATGGCTTTCTCCGGATCCACAAAAGTGGTACGTCCCAAGTATAGAATACTTGTTCAGGATGTTGAACAGCGCGTTTGCGCCTCCAGCAGCGCTTCCGGGCAATAACCTTGAACATATGTTCAATATGTTGAACAGGGCAAGCCGGCAAAGGAAAGAAGTCGCCGTTGGTGTGCAATTTTTTCGACACCTGGACCGCATTTCTTCACATTCCTTACCCGCCCCGACAGGCGCTCCTTTATCTCCTTGAGCGAACGCACTTTACGAATCGCGCCTTCCCGCCGATTGGCCTTCGAATTGCTTTTCCTATTCGTCGACGAGTTTTCGTCGGAATTCGTAGAGGAAAGGCCAGGGGGCAACCATGGCTACCGCGATTAGGAAGCTGGATCCAAGGAAGGTTCCCTTGCCCTTTTCGAATCGCATGGTGCCGGTCAATTCCGCGCCACCTGATTTCGATCCCGCCCGCGATCTCCCCGAGGGATTTCTGGAGTTTCTTGCTCCGCTGCATGCCGCGCTCACTATGCGGCAGCGCGCTTTGGTTGCGCGGCGCGAGTATGCACTCGCGGAAGCTCACGCAGGCCGGCTGCCGGATTATTTGCCGCCTTCGGTAGCAACCACAAACTCCTGGCGGGTTGAGCTGCCGGCCTGGTGCGCGGATCAGCGTAATCAAATGACTGGTCCCGCCGACGATGCGGACTTGGTTGTGAAAATGCTGAATTCCGGCGCTCCCGGCGTGATGCTGGATCTCGAAGATTCAAACGCCAATGCCTGGGAGAACAATTCGCGCGGGATCAAGAACATTCTCGAGGCGCTCGCGGGCCGGCTCACGTATTTCGACCGCAAGCGCAGCAAGACTGTCAGCATCAATCCCAGCGCTACGGTTATTTTCACGCGGCCACGCGGACTGCACATTTATCAAGCAGGCGTGCTATCCGGCGAGCTAATTCCGGCGTCACTTTTCGACGTCGCGATGGTGGCCTATCAAGTGGATTTCAGCGCGCTGAAACATCCACTGTGCATGTACATCCCGAAATCCGAATCGGCTGATGAAGCTCTCTGGTGGCGCGATCTTTTCCAGATGATTGCGCGCCTCAAAGGGCTGCCCGCAAATGCGATCAAGTGCATGGCGCTGGTCGAATCGCATCCGCTCGCGTATCAGATGGAAGAGTTTGCCTGGGATCTTCGCGACCACATCCTCGGGCTGAATCTCGGCCGCTGGGACTACATGGCGAGCCTGATCCATTGCAATCTCGAAAATCCCGAGTGGGTGCTGCCCGATCGCAACACTATCCCGCACCACGTGGCCTTCTTTCAGAATCTGCGAAATCTCCTGCCGGAGGTATGCCACAAGCACGGGATGCTGGCCATCGGGGGAATGACGGCTCTTTTTCCCAGCCGCGAAGACGCGGAATTGAATGCGCGCGCGTTAAAAGCTCTTGCAGAGGACAAGAAGAACGAATCCAACTCGCTGATGGATGGCGCGTGGACGGGTCACCCGGATCAAAACGAAATCGCCGTTTCGCAATTCCCGGTACCCAACCAGCTCCAAGCGCGTCCATTGGACTCCAACAAGCATCCGGAGCTGCGTCCGCTTCCGACGGGAGTCGGCAAACACTCGCTTGCGGGCACGCGTGCGGCGATTCGAACGGTCATTCGCTACCGCAATGGAGTGCTCAACGGGAAAGGCGCGAGTCTGCTTGATGGCTACATGGAAGACCTGGCCACCGACCGCATTTACCGGCTGATGATTGCGCAGCGGATGCGGCATTCAAACAGCATTGAGATTCTTGACGACACGGGGCTGCCGATTCGGCACACCCCGGAATTGATTCACGAATTGTTCGACGAAGAGCTGGACCGGTTGCTACGTGAATCCGCGAACGGTGGCAACGAACAAGCGGCTACCACGCTTCGCGAGGCTCGCAGGATCAGCGAGGAAATGATTCGCAGGTCCGAATTCAATCCTGCATAAGAAAGAATCGTCGCGCTTTTCCCGGGGAATTAACGAGATTTGAAAGGCAAGGAGCATTTCGATGTCCACCAACGGAAACAACGGCGCCAACGGCAACGGCCACAGTAATGGGGATGGCCGTAAACATCAGCCTCACACGCACTGGAGCACCGATCCCCGGTGGTCTGGGATTACGCGCCCCTACTCGTACTCGGATGTCTTGCGGCTGCGCGGCTCGATCCACATCGAATACACGCTGGCGCGCTTTGGTGCGGAGCGGCTCTGGAATCTGATGCACACGGACGCTTATGTCCCCGCGCTGGGCGCCATCACGGGAAATCAAGCTATTGAAATGGTGCAGGCCGGACTGAAAGCGATTTACGGGAGCGGCTGGCAAGTAGCGGCGGATGGAAACACGGCGGGCGATGTGTATCCCGACCAGAGTCTTTACCCCTGCGATTCCGCGCCGAATCTAGTGAAGCGGCTCAATCGCGCGTTGCTTCGTGCCGACCAAATTGAATCGGCGGAAAGAAAAAAATCCGGCACGTATTGGCTGGCACCGATTGTCGCGGATGCGGAAGCAGGATTCGGCGGCTCGCTGAACGCGTACGAACTGATGAAAGCCATGATCGAAGCGGGCGCAGCAGGCGTGCACTTCGAAGATCAACTATCGTCCGCGAAGAAGTGCGGCCACCTGGGCGGAAAAGTGGTCGTGCCGATCCGGGAGTTCATTGAGAAGCTCGTGGCAGCGCGCCTCGCCGCAGACATTTGCGGTGTGCCAACGATCTTGATTGCACGCACGGACGCGGATTCCGCCGGCCTCCTGCTTTCCGATGCTGACCCGCGCGACCGCGAATTTATCCACGGAGAGCGCACCCCGGAAGGCTTTTACCAGTTCCGCGGCGGCATGGACGCGGCGATTGCGCGCGGCCTGGCTTACGCGCCCTATGCGGACATGATCTGGTGCGAAACCTCCCACCCCGATCTGGAAGAAGCGAGAAGATTTGCCGAGGCCATTCACGCCAAATTCCCAGGAAAACTTTTGGCCTACAACTGTTCGCCGTCGTTCAATTGGAAGAAAAAACTCGACGACGTGACCATCGCCAACTTCCAGCAGGAACTCGGGAAGATGGGCTACAAATTCCAGTTCGTGACGCTGGCGGGGTTCCACGCGCTGAATATGTCCATGTTCCACCTGGCGCGGGGCTACGCGCAGGCGGGTATGACGGCATATTCAAAACTTCAGCAGGAAGAATTTGCGGCGCAGGAGCTTGGCTACTGCGCGGTCACGCACCAACGCTTCGTCGGAACGGGCTATTTCGACGAGATTGCGCAGGTCGTTTCAAGCGGAAGGTCTTCCACGACGGCACTGGCTGGCTCGACCGAGACTGCTCAGTTCCATGGCCCGGTGGCGAATGAATCGCCAAAGACGGTCACGTCAGAAGCGCACGCCTGAGGGGTTGACTCAGAAGCAGCGCAAAATCTCTCCATCGGAAACGGTGTTGCCAAATAGGGGCGCCGCAGTGCTGCGCCCCTGCAAACTGTATTCGCCTGCTTATGCGCCACGCGTTGGCGGTTAGGAAGAAACCACGGGCCAGGATTGGCCGTCGGGATAGGACCGGCAGGTGCGTAGCTCACGGTCTTCGCGTTTTTCATCACGGCTTGGAACGCGGACTGGAATGCTTCCATCTCGCCCTGGGTGCCAACGGTGATGCGGGTGTAGCTGGGCCAGACGGGCCAGATGCGTCCGATATACACATTGCGGGCGGTCATGGCGTCGATCACTTCTTTTGCGGGCCGCTTGGTGTCCAGCATGAAACAGTTGGACTCGGAGGGAACGTAGGAATAACCCTGGCGGTCGAGCCAATCGAATGTCTTTTGGCGGATGGCGGCATTCAGCTGTTTGCGCTCCGAAACAAGATGTTCATGTTTCAGGCTGGCGGTCGCGGCAGCGAGGCCGGTGATGGGCATTGCGCCCCAGCCACCGTAGGGTTCGAGCTTTGCCAATAGATCGGGGCGCGCGATGGCCATGCCGCAGCGAAGGCCTGCCATTCCGTAAATCTTCGAAAAAGTACGCAGGACAATCACGTCCCGGTCCGCCTTAACCAAGTCGAGTGCGGAAATGCCATCGGAAAAGTGAATGTAGGCCTCGTCCACCAGAACGACAGAGCCTTTTGGCTTTTCGGCCAAGAGGCGCTCGATGTCGGAATGCGAGGTCATCGTTCCGGTCGGATTGTTTGGCGTGCAGACGTAGAACAGACCCGCGTCCGGCCCAGCAGCGAGCATGGCCTTGACGTCGTGCGCGTAGGTTTTCGTAAGCGGCGTTTTGGCGACGCGGGCGCCGGAAAATTGCGCCGCGCGCATTCCGGCTTCGTAGCCGGGATCCGCGGTGACGTAACTCTTTGCCGGCGAGGTGAACGCCAGCACGGAAAAGTGCAGCGGCTCGCTCGAACCGGGAAACACCCGCACGTAGTCCGGTTTCAGGCCCTCCATCTGCGTGAATGTTTTCACGAATTCTTCCTTCAACCAGTAGGAATAGCGGCCGCCCTGCGGCGCCATATCCACAACGGCCTTCCTTGCGGCGTCGCACGGGCCCAGAGGGTTTTCATTCGCATCGATCACTACCGCTCCCGGGTGAAAAACATTGCGCTCCTCCGCTGCAAGGGATGCTTCGGTAGCGATGCGGAACGCCATCGCCGCGGTGGCCGCGGCCGACAACTGGAGAAACGCTCTGCGCGAACCATTTGCCAGGGCTTCGAACTTACTCATGCGGACCTCCCAAACTCTGAGAATGGCTTTACTATAGCAAGAATTTGACGGTGCAGAGCGGATAGAATTGTTGGCGCGTTTGGATTCATATTTCTGATTACGAGCAGACCGATTGCGGGGAGAGGCACCCATGCCAGAAGCAGCCCGGAAAAAATCCGAGATTCCATCCATCACCCAAAGGATCGATACGCTGGATTGGAAAGAGGCGGCGGAATCGCTTTCGGAGCGTGGCTACGCGGTGACATCTCCGATTCTATCGCCGGGCGAATGTGCCGCACTTGCAGCGCTCTACGGCGATGAAAGCCGCTTTCGGAGCCAGGTGGTTATGGAGCGGTATCGATTTGGAATCGGCGATTACAAATATTTCGCAAATCCCCTTCCGGAAATAGTCGCAGAACTCCGGACCAGTGCGTATCCGCATCTCGCCGAGGTCGCGAATCACTGGGCGAGAGCCCTCGGTGAAGACACTGCTCGATATCCACGCGACCATGCAGCGTTCCTGAAACTCTGCCACAAGGCCGGGCAGAGGAAGCCTACGCCGCTCTTGCTCCACTACGAGGCCGGCGGATTCAACTGTTTACATCAGGATCTCTACGGCGAAATCAGCTTTCCGCTGCAGATGGTTTTCCTGCTGGGGCAACAGGGGCGCGATTGGGAAGGCGGAGAATTTATCCTGGTCCAGCAGCAGCCGCGAGCGCAGTCCAGGCCGCAAGTGGTTCTCGCCGATTGCGGCCAGGCGATCCTTTTTCCGACGCGCTACCGGCCGGTGAAAGGCTCGCGCGGATACTATCGCGTCAACCTGCGGCACGGAGTCAGCCGCGTGCACCGCGGCACGCGCTACACCCTGGGAATCATCTTCCACGACGCCAAATAGCGGAGGCAAGCGGTTGATGGAGCTGCGCCGGCGGCTGTCCGAATCCGCACTCTCTATCCCATTAGCGGGCACAAGCCTCCTCCACCACACGTTTTCGCGGCTGCTAAGTCTTTTGTGTTCAGCGGCACAATCGGTGAAAGATGGTCGACGACTTGCCCATGCAGTGTGATTGCATTCGGAGGTCTGGGCATGGGCACGCTGACACAAAACCTGCGCTACGCCATCCGAACGTTCTCGCACAGCCCCGGTTTTGCCGTGGTGGTCGTGCTGACGCTGGCGCTGGGGATCGGCGCGAATACGGCGATTTTCTCGGTAGTGTACTCGGCGCTGTTGCGGCCGCTGCCGTATCGCGAACCCGGCAAGCTCTTCCACCTGGGCGAGGCGCGCACGCAAGCGGACTACGCCAGGAGCGGCGCTCAAGTATCCTATCCAGACTACCTGGATTGGAAGCACGCGGCCAAGAGCATGCGATTCTTCGCGGCCTATACCGGCGACGCGTTCACGATGGCGGCCACCGGGGAACCAAAGAACACTTTCGCCGCGCAGGTAACACCCAGTTTCTTCTCGACGCTGGGCGTCAAACCGGCCCTCGGACGCGACTTCCTCGAGGATGACATGCGGTCCGATGGCCCGCATGTCATCATTCTCAACGATGGCTTGTGGCGCACCGAATTTGGCGCCGACCCCAACATCATTGGGCGCATCGTCCATATCGACGGCAAGCCGGCCACCATCGTGGGCGTACTTCCTCGCGACTTTGAGTTTGCGCCCGCCAACTCCGCGCCGGTCTGGGTGCCCATCCATCAGACAGGTGATCCGATAACGCGCCGCAGTCTCCACTGGCTCAGCGTTTTGGGGCGGCTCGCACCGGGAGTTACTCCCGACCAGGCTCGCGCGGAACTGCAGGGCATCAGCACGGGGCTTTCACGCGAATATCCGAAAGAAAACAGCTCGGTCTATTTTGTGATGGAGAGCCTCAATGAACAGATCGTGGGCAAGGTTCGGCCCATCCTGCTTATTCTTCTGGGAGCCGTAGGATTTGTCCTGGTGATTACTTGCGCCAACGTTGCCAACCTAGTGATGACGCGTTCGATCGGGCGGCGCAAGGAATTTGCCGTGCGTTCGGCTCTGGGCGCGAGCCGAGGAAGCTTGCTGACGCAATTGCTGACCGAAAGCTTGCTGCTCTCATTCGCCGGCGCCAGCGTTGGACTTGTCGGCGCTCAATGGGGCGTCGATTTGCTGATCGCCGCCATTCCGGAAACTCTGTTGAAAGGCACGCCTTACCTGCGCAACGCAGGGATCAACCTTCCCGTGCTGCTCTTTCTTTGCGGAGTCACCTTACTCACGGGAATACTTTTTGGGTTGGCGCCCGGCCTGCACGCTTCGCGGACGTCTTTGAACGATGTGTTGAAAGATGAATCGCGCAGCGGAACAAGTGGAGGCCAGGCTCGTCTGCGCAACGCACTGGTCATTGCCGAAATATCGATTTCTCTGGTGTTGCTGGTCAGCGCCGGACTCCTGCTTCGGAGCCTCCATGCGCTGCTTCGGCAAGACCCGGGTTTCAATCTTCGCAACGTGCTGGCCTTCTCGGTCAATTTGCCGGATTCTGCTTATCCGAGCGACAAGACTCCTCCCTACTACAGCGCGGCCGCGGTCCGCTTCGATCACGAATTCACGCAGCGCCTCCGTTCTTTGCTGGGCGTGATTGATGTGGGGCAGACTTCGGGCATTCCCGCGGGCGGCGGGAGCGGCACGATTCGATTTGTGATCGAGGGCCGCACCACAGCCCTGGGGCAGGAAGACGAATGCCAAATCATCACGGTAAGTACGGGCTATTTTTCCTCTTTGAAAATCCCACTTCTCGAGGGCCGTTTCTTCAACGCAACCGATAGGCAGGATGCTCCAGGCACGGTGGTCGTGAGCCGCGCGTTCGTTAAAGCCTATTTGTCGGGAGAGAATCCCATTGGCAAACGGATTCGTTTTACGTACAGCGCGCAGAATCCATTTCTTCAAATCGTCGGCGTAGCCGGGGATACTGCTTCGATCGATATCGCCGCGCCTCCGCCGGCCATTATTTACACGGCCAATGATCAGGGACCTTCCACCTACTTGAGTTACCTGGTGCGTGCGGCAGGGGAACCGGCGGCGTTCGTCGGAACCGCACGCGCGGCATTGCATGAGATGGATCCGCAACTCCCGATGATCCAGCCGCAATCGCTGGAACAGATCGCCAATCAATCCCCGTCAGTTTTTCTGCGGCGGTATCCTTCCTACATAATTGGGAGTTTCGCCGCACTGGCTCTGATTCTGGCAGTCGTGGGATTGTACGGGCTGATCTCGCACATGGTTCTTCAGCGCACGCGCGAGATCGGCATTCGCGTGGCGCTTGGGGCACAACGCCGTGACATCTTGAGAATGGTGCTTCGTCAGGGAATTGTTGCCACGGTCGCCGGCGTTGCCATCGGCATTGTCGCCGCGCTGGCGCTTACGCGGCTCTTGTCCAGTTTGCTGTTCGGCGTCACGCCCGGCGACTGGGTTACGTTCTTGAGCGTGGCGGTGCTTCTTCTTGTCGTGGCGGTGGTGGCGTGCTCGATTCCCGCGCGGCGGGCAACGCGAGTCGATCCCATCGTGGCGCTGCGCTACGAATAGCTCATGGTTCTTCGAACCACAACGAACCATGAAAGAAGTGTCAAAGGGTTGCTGAAAACTAAGGGTTTACGCCTTCTTTCTAAGGAATAGAAGTACGCACACAATGATTCGCGCGACGCGTCTTATTCCTCAGCGAAAGTCTTGGGGAAGTTTTGATCGATTAGCGGCGAGGCCAAGCTATTCGTTGCCGCCGCCGAGTTCGCGCACGATCGAGCCTACGAAGGATTTTGCGTCTCCAAAGAGCATGAGCGTCTTGTCGAGGTAGTACAGCGGGTTGTCGATCCCTGCAAATCCGGCCGCCATGCTGCGCTTAATCACCATTACGGTGCGCGCCTTGTCTACATCCAAAATGGGCATGCCGTAGATCGGGCTGTTTGGGTCCGTGCGTGCCGCGGGATTGGTCACATCATTGGCGCCGATCACAAGAGCGACGTCCGTCTGCGGAAATTCACCGTTGATCTCGTCCATGTCCAGCAGCTTGTCATAGGGAATGTCTGCTTCGGCTAGCAAGACATTCATGTGGCCCGGCATGCGGCCGGCGACCGGATGGATTCCAAACTTTACGTCCACGCCACGCTTCGTCAGTGCGTCGTACAGTTCGCGCACTTTGTGCTGCGCCTGGGCCACGGCCATTCCATAGCCCGGAACGATCACTACCTTGTTTGCGGCGGCAAGAATTGCGGCCGCTTCCTCCGGAGTCGCGCTACGCACCGGCCGCGCTTCCTGCACTCCAGTGGCAGACGCCTGCTCCTGCCCAAACGCGCCGAAGAGCACGTTTGAAAACGAGCGGTTCATCGCTTTGGACATATTCACGGAAAGGATGAGACCGGATGCGCCGTCGAGTGCGCCGGCGATGATTAATAATTTGCTGTCCAGGACGAAACCCATCGCCGCCGCGGAGAGTCCTGCGTAGGAATTCAAAAGGGAAATCACCGTGGGCATATCCGCGCCGCCGATGGGGACGATCATCATCACCCCGAACAAAAGCGGGATGCCGATAATCAGTGGAAAGAGCTGCGTCTTTTCCGGATGAGCTACCAGCATGCCTGCGACAACGATGGCCACGCCGAGCAGTCCGAGGTTGACGATGTTCTGTCCTTTGTAAGTAATGGGCCTCTGCGGCAGGAGTTCCTGCAGTTTCCCCGCGGCCATCAAGCTACCGGTGAAGGTGAGCGAGCCGAGAATTACTTCAAGCGAGAGCACGCCCATCATGAAGCGCGGCACATCGGGAGTGCGCAAATAGAACTCCGCGGTGCCGACCAGCGTAACGCACAGCGCCCCAAACGCGTGGCTCAACGCCGTCCGCTGCGGCACCGCGGTCATGGCCACCTCGCCGAGCGGCACGCCGATAATCGTGCCCAACACGAGTGCGATGAAGATCCATTTGTATTCCACGATGCCTTGGTGCAGCAAAGTTCCGACAATGGCGAGCAACATGCCCAGCTCGCCGGCAAAAACTCCGCGGCGCGCGGTAGTCGGAGAGCTCAACCACTTAAGCGACAGAATGAAAAGCGCAGTGGCGATCAGATAGGTGATTTCGATGATGTATTCCATGCCGGGCAGGTTGGTCATGGTTTCTTCGGCCCGCTGGCCTTGAACATCTTCAGCATGCGATCGGTAATCAGGAATCCGCCGACGATATTGCTGGTCGCGGCGACGATGGCAATGGTTCCTAGGACTTTTGCGAGCGTCGCGCCATGCGCATGGCGCTCGCCGGCGAGTAGAATCGCGCCGACGACGGCGATGGCATCCAGCGCGTTGGTCAGGGACATGAGCGGGGTGTGCAGCAGCGGGGAGACGCGGCGTATCACTTCAAAGCCGATGAAAGCGGCGAGCATGAAAACGTAAAGACTGGTAAGCAGATCCATCTTCATGTTTTTGCCATCTCCTTTGGCGCCGGCAGGGTTGGCAGGGAGAAGAATTCTCTGATGCGCGCGTTGACCACTTCTCCGCCGCGCGTCAGCAGCGTTTCGCGCACAATCTCATCCTCCAAATCAAGCTGGAGCTTCCCCTCCTTCACCAGGTGGAGAAGAAAGGCGGTGATGTTCCGCGCGTACATCTGGCTGGCGTGATAGGGCACGGTGCTGGCCAAATTGAACCAGCCAATAATCGTCACGCCGTGCTCCACGACGATTTCTCCGGGACGTGTCAGTTCACAATTCCCGCCGCGCTCGCCCGCCAAATCCACAATCACGGAGCCCGGCGCCATGCTTGCCACTATCTCTTTCGTGACGAGAATCGGCGGCCTCTTCCCTGGGATGACCGCGGCGCTGATTACCACATCACTCTCCGCAACGACTTTTCCCAGCAGCTCGCGCTGACGTTTATAAAATGTCTCGTCCTGCGCCCGCGCATATCCGCGCGCGTCCTCGGCATCTTTGGCCTCGATCGGGAGCTCGACGAATCGTCCACCGAGGCTTTGCACTTGCTCTTTCGCCGCAGGACGTAAATCGTACGCGGACGCCACGGCCCCCAACCGGCGCGCCGTGGCGATGGCCTGCAAACCCGCCACGCCTGCGCCAATCACAAATACGCGGCCCGGCGTAATGGTTCCCGCAGCCGTGGTGAGCATCGGAAAGATTCGCGGCGAAGTATCCGCGGCAAGCACCACTGCTTTGTACCCGCAGATGGTCGCCATCGAGGAAAGCACGTCCATGCTCTGCGCGCGTGTCGTGCGCGGCATCAATTCCACGGAAAAAGAAATCACTCCCTTCGCCGCGATCTCCTGGATGGTTTCGATGGATCCTAGCGGCCGCAAGAACCCGATCAGCACCTGGCCGCGCCGGAAAAGCGGAACATCTGCTTTGCCGGTTTTGTCATTGGATCCGTAACAAAGGACCTGCGCCACGATATCGGCCGCGCCGAACACTTCGGCGCGGCTGGCAACAATTTTTGCGCCCTTGGCGATATAGTCGGCATCGGGATAGCCCGCCGCGAATCCCGCGCCTGCCTCCACCACAACTTGCAAACCGGCTTTCGTCAGATTCGGAATGACTGCCGGCACTAGCGCCACGCGCCGCTCTCCAGGAAAACTCTCGCGCGGAACACCGACGATCATGAAGGTTCCTCCGCTTCTGAAAACCAGCACTGTTGTGGGGAATTACAATCGGCTGGGGAAATAGACTCAATCCATTTCACGAAGAGGCCAACCTCCACCGACTCAAACGCTCCAAATCATACACTCATGGGAGCTAGTTCTGTTAGATCACACCACATTATGCAAAGTTGCGAATCGCGATGACAGCCAAGGTAGGCCCAAGAGTCTCTGTGAACTACCGCACCTAAAAAAAAGGGACCGCACGGCGGTCCCTTTTTATTGTAACTGCCAACACCGGCGTTAGTTGCTCGCCGGCCTGTTATCGGAAGGTGTGGGCGTTGCCGCGGACGCTTCGCCGATGGACAGCTGATACTTCTTGCCACCGAAGAAAATTCCCGTCAGCGCCTTGTTACCAGCCTGGTCGGTGTTTGTGGAATACCCATTCCTGGCCTCAGCTTTCGTTAGCGGAAGAATCTGCGCCGGCACTTTGGCTACCGTCTCCCGGCCCTCGGAAATAGTCAGTTCAACACTGGAGCCGCTTCCAGCCCATTCCACTTGATACTCACCGGCAGTGAGCTGCTTGCCGCCGACAGAAACCGTTTCGGCAACCTTCAGCGTACCCTTGTTGGTATTGCCGGCGACGACGCTGGCTGCAAGCAACAGCGAAAGGGTCAGCAGGTTCGCGATTGATTTCGTTCTTGTCATTAGAGTCTTTTTTCCTTTTGTCCTTGCCTCGCGGAAGCGAATCAAGATCCTTCATTCCCGCCAAGGAAAGCATGATTTGATTACCCTTGTTTTGACGACGAAAAGGGCTGAGAGGTTATATCTCCGGCAACAAAAAGAATGGCTTAAATGCATTAAAAAATCGATTTATCTAAACGACACATCCTTCACGACTTACGGTATACTTAATTGGAATTAGCGGATATCGCGCACGACAATTCCTGCTGCTCGGCAATCTTTCTGTAGTTCCGCGAACCTCCCCTTGAAATAAATCTGCCACACGGGCCGGCATGCTCTTTCATACTCATCTTCATTTTCCGCGCTTTCCGTTACACGCTATACTTCCTCATGCGCTTCAGAAACCGTTCGGCGTGCCTGGTTTTCATCGTTCTTCTGCACGCGCTGCTACCCGCGCCTGCAGCCTCGCAAGAGACTTCCTGGGAAAGAGACCTCGCCGCATGGCGCGCGAAATATGTCGCAGACCTTTTGAAGCCCGACGCCTGGCTCTCCCTCACCGGTCTCGAATGGCTTCAGCCTGGAGACAACTCTCTCGGCTCTGCCGCCGACAACAAGATCCATCTCGCAGCGGGCAGCCCCGCGCACCTCGCGACTCTTCATCTCCAAGGGGAAACTGTCACTTTGAACCCGCCGCTCGGCGGATTCCCGCCAGATTTTCTTGTTGCTGGCTCGCCTGCGAAGCCGCAGCCGCTACGAGCCGAAGCCAACAATGATAAGGTCTCGCCTCACCTGACGATCGGCACACTGAACATGTACGTGATTCGCCGCGAAGCGCGCTTCGCTCTGCGCATCAAGGATTCCCACTCCCCTTCCATCGTCGGCTTCCACGGCCTGAAGTGGTTCGCGCCCGATGCTGCTTATCGCATCACTGCGAAGTGGATTCCCTACTCTCCAGCCAAGACCATCACGCTCGCCACGCTTGTCGGCACGACTTACGATCAGCCTGTTCCCGGCGCCGCGGAATTCACGCTCGGCGGAAAAACATTCCGCATCGAACCGGTCCTCGAGGATCCTGCCGTAGCCAAGCTATTTTTCATCCTGCGCGACACCACCAGCACCAGGACGACGTATCCCGCCTGCCGCTTTCTCTACACCGGTTTTCCAACTAACGGCCTCGACAAGCCTGGCGAACTTGTTCTCGATTTCAATCGCATGGAAAATCCCCCCTGCGCTTACACGCCTTTTTCGACCTGCCCGCTTCCACCGCCCGGCAATCGTCTCCCCATTGCGCTTCCCGTCGGGGAAAAACGCTATCATGATTAGGCGCTCTCGTTCCTTCCTCTTGCCGTTCATTTTGAAATTCTCTGCCTACTGTCGCACAATAGATGAGCCAGCAACCAATGGATTATCTGAATCCCAATTTATCTCCCGGAAATGACGACTCTTCCGCACGCGAGAAACTCATCACCCTCCGCCTGGCGCTCCTTAAGCTCCACAAGACCCTTCTCAACATGGAGCGCCGGGACTACGAGCGCGAACACGGCGCCGTCAAAACCGGCGAGCTCTTCCGCCTGGTCATCGATCACGCACAATTCGCCTGGCTCCACAACATTTCCGAATTCGTCGTGCGCATCGACGAAAGTCTCGCCGCCAAGGAGCCGGTCACGCCCGAGTACACCAGCACGGCCATTTCACTGGCCCGAAAGATGTTTGTCCCGACGGAATCCGGCGACAGTTTCCAAAAAAAATACTTTGAGGCGATCCAGCGCGATCCCGCCGTGGTGATTGAACACGCCGAGCTCGCGCGCCTCTTCAACAACGAGCCGCCCGATTCGGCAAGCCCCTAGTTTTTCGCGCATTCCCTGATAGAATCCCGCCGTCACTCGGGGGAACGTATGAGCGATTCCGATAAAACCTATACCAACGGCGAAATCACAGTGGTATGGAAGCCCGGCGTATGCATCCACTCCGGAAAATGCGTCCAGGGCCTGGGCGAAGTTTTCAACGTTCACGCTCGCCCGTGGATCAACGTCGCCGGCTCATCCAGCGATCGCATTGTCCAGCAAGTCGATCAATGTCCTTCCGGCGCACTCAGTTATTTCCGGAATGAAAAAGTGGGGAAAGCCGCAAGGTGATTCGTGGACCTGAACCTCGAAGGAATCATCATCACAAACAACGAAGAAGCCCAGCGCTTTGAAACGCAAGTCGACGGCCTGCGCGCACTCCTCAGCTATCGCCGCTTTCCGGACGGTATCGTCTTTAACCATATTGAAGTCCCGCCGCCCCTCGAGAGCAAGGGCCTCGCTGCCAAACTTGCCCGTACCGGGCTCGATTTCGCACGCGCCAATCATTTCCGCGTGGTGCCGCTGTGCCCCTACGTTGCCGCGTTTATCCGGATGCATGCGGAATACCACGACCTCGTTTCCAACAATGACCTGCAAAAACTCCTGGCCCGCTCCAGCGGCGCAACTGGCCGATAGCAATTTCCGCCGTGCCGAAACGCAATCCAGCATTCTCCATCCGTCGCCTTCGCCGTTCGGAGCTGCCGGCCTGTACCGTCGCCCTCGCACGATTCCTCATCGGCAAAGTGGTGGTCCACGATCTTCCCGCTGGACGCATCAGCGGCCGAATTGTCGAAACGGAAGCCTATCCCCCCGGCGATCCCGCCGGCCACCACTTCCGCGGACCCACGCCGCGCATTCGCTCCATGTATCTCGCTCCCGGCCATGCATACATTTTTTTCAACTACGGCGCGCATTTCATGCTCAACGTCGTCAGCGAGCCCGCCGGCACCGCCGCGGCGATTCTCATTCGCGCTCTCGAGCCTCTCGATGGAATTGAGCTAGTGCAGCGGAACCGCAAAACCACCGCCCTTCTCGATCTAACGCGCGGCCCCGGCCGCCTTGCCGCCGCCTTTCAAATCGATCGCCGCCACGACGGCCTCGATCTTTGCGCTCCGGGCGCGCTCTGGCTCGGCGTGACAAAGCATCGCGTCGGCACCATCGTCAAGAGCGTTCGAATCGGCATCACCCGCGCTGCCAATCGACTCCTTCGCTTCTACGAACGCGGCAATCCTTTCGTCAGCGGTCCCAAACACCTGCTCCTCCCAACTACGTCCGCTAAGAAGACTTCATCCAAACAAGCATGAGGTCAGGCCCACAAGCGGTTGTCGCGGCGGCCATTTGATTCTAGGCGATTTTGCGGTCAGGCCCCGTGGGGTTAGCTCTTGCTGAGAATTCTTTCCAACTCCTTCTCCGCGCTCTTTTGCCGCGCCACGTAAAACTCCAGCAACTCGTCGAGTTCCTGGGGGCGGATCGGTTTGGTAAGGTATCCGTCCATTCCGGCCGCGAGGCATTTCTCGCGATCTCCTTTCATGGCATGCGCCGTTAGCGCCACGATTGATATGCGATTCCCGCCCTCTCTCTCGCGGTCCCGAATCGCCGCGGTGGCTTCGAAACCATCCATCTCTGGCATTTGCAGGTCCATCAGAATCAGGTCAAAACCGCCACTTTCGAATGCCGCAAACGTCTCACGCCCGTTGCCGGCCACTACCACGGAGTGGCCGCGCTTTTCCAACAGCCGCATGGCCAGCCGCTGGTTCACCAGATTGTCTTCCGCGAGCAGGATGCGCAACGAAGCCGAAGGCTTCTGCGAACCCTGCAACGAGTGCCGCGTGATCAACGGAATCGCGCCTTCCTGCTCCTTCGTTCCAAGAACCCGAGCAACCGCCTCTCGCAATAGGGACTGCCGGATTGGCTTTAGCAAATAAGCAGAAACTCCTAGTTCCTCACATCGTGCCGCGTCTCCCCGATGGCCCGCCGAAGTCAGCATCATAATAGTTGCCGCTGACAGCTCCGGCCGCTGCCGGATTCGCTCCACTAGTGCAAAGCCGTCCATCTTCGGCATGTGCATGTCCGTCAAGATCAGCTCGAATGGGTCCCCCATTGCCAGGGCCGCGCACAATTGCTCCAGCGCCTCTTCCGCTCCTTCCACAGACGCCGCATTCATCTCCCGGCGCTTCAGCATCCCTTCCAGAATTCGGCGGTTCGTGCGGTTGTCGTCCACCACCAGAACCTTTACGCCACTGAGGTTCACCATCGGGGCGAGCGCTCCTGGTTCGGCCGGCTTGGCATGCGCTAGCCCCAGCTTTGCCGTGAAGTGAAACTCGCTTCCCCGCCTTACTTCGCTCTCTACCCAAATTTTACCGCCCATCATCCCCACAAGGCGTGAGGAGATGGTTAGGCCCAATCCGGTTCCCCCAAATTTCCTTGTCGTGGAAGCATCCGCCTGCGTGAAGGGTTCGAAGATGGATTCCTGCTTCTCCCCGGGGATCCCAATCCCGGTGTCCGCCACTGTAAAGTGCAAAAGGAGCTCTTCGCTCTCCGGGGCATCGCGCTTCACTCTCAAGGCCACCTCTCCATGGTCGGTAAACTTGATGGCATTGCCCACAAGGTTGAGTGCGATCTGCCGCAGCCGGCCCGAATCTCCCCGCACCATTTCCGGCACTTCCGGCGCCACTTCGCACAGCAGTTCTAGCCCTTTTTCATGCGCGCGCAGAGCCAGCGACTTCAATGTTGTTTCCAGGCAATCGCGGAGATGGAAATCGACAGCTTCCAGCTCGATCTTTCCCGCTTCGATTTTGGAGAAGTCGAGAATGTCGTTGATTACGCTGAGCAAGGAATCGCCGGACATCTTCACGGTTTCCAGGTACTCGTGCTGCTCGGCGGTAAGCTGCGTCCCCAGCGCCAGCTCGGTCATCCCTATGACCCCGTTGAGCGGCGTGCGGATCTCATGGCTCATGTTGGCAAGAAATTCGCTCTTCGCCCGGCTGGCTTTCTCCGCGGTCTCTTTCGCCCGGCGCATTTCTGTTTCGGCCTGCTTGCGTTCCACAACTTCCTTCTGCAACTCTTCCGTCCGCGCTTGAACGCGAAGTTCTAGTTCCTCCTTTGCGCCCTGCAGCGCGGCATCGCGCTGCTGAATCCGCTCTAGCATTTGATTGAAGGAAGCCACCAGTGTTCCCACTTCGTCATCGCCCATGGGAATCCCGCGAAGCGTGTAGTCCTCTTGCGCGGATACCCTGCCGGCAATCCCTGCCAGTTGCAGGATGGGTTCGGTGATGAGCCGCACCAAACGAGAGGAGATCAGCGCCGTTATGAAAATGGACACGATTAGCACCACGGCGGAGATTTCTCTGAATTGCTTCATTTTGGAGCGAAATTCGGAAAAATCCGCGACAATCGCGATGCTCCCGATTTTCTGGCCCTTCAAGGAAAGGCTGCGGTGAAGCGTTAGTGTCTCTGCTTCAACGAACGCTCCGTCTGCCCGCCAGACCGGCATACTGAAATCGCTTCCGACTCCTACACGCCGGTACTCCGCAAAGATGCTTCCGTGGGTGTCGTAGAAACAGCCGGCAACGATATGGCGTTCGACCTGTAGTGCCGTAAGAATGTCTCGTGCGGACTTTCGATCATTGGGCGAGAGGGAAGCTGCCGTACTCAACCCCAGCATCTCGGCATGTGTCGAGAGCTCGCTGGTCATCTCGGAACGAAAGATGGCCCTTTCGTACAGTTCAAATGCCAGGCACGTGAAGCTCAGCCCCAGAACACCGGAGAAAAAGATCACCAGGGTCAGTTTGCGTTGAATGGATCCTTTGCGATCGAACATCATTTCAAGGCCCTCTGTGACCGTCGATTAGCGCCTTCCTAAACGCCTGCTGAAGGCCTGACCATCGACACCCGCCCCTGCACTGATTTGCACGCAACTGACCAGGGCCAGGGGAGCGCCTCCTTGCTATCTCTCTTCTTATCAATAGTTTCTTGCGTTGGATAAGGTCGAGAAAACTTTCGTGTTTGGAAATTCACAGTTGCGCGTGCCAGATTGGAACAACGCCCCTGGCACCTCTTGGCGAAGCGTATCCGCCCATCCTACCCGCCCACAGCAGCTCTTGCGGTCCCCGCCGCTAGCCGCTCGATTACCGATAAGAACGACTCTCCCCCTACACCCCCATTTCGTGCCAGAATGAGGCGACAAGCGCCCGGCCCCTGGCGCCTGCGATTCACTCGACTCGAAGATCCAGTCTTGCCTAAGACGCCATGGCGGCTTTTCACCGGTCGTAGACCGTGAAGGTAGAAATGTCCCGATAGACCGGCTTGCGTGAATGCGCAGCGAGGGGTGCAACATGGCCGTCACCTGGAAGCAGTTCGAAGGTCAAATCGTCGATGACGAATTTCCGCTCGAACAGTTGTTGGCGAGTTCGGGGCACAGCGCCGTGTTCCTTACTCAGCATGGCGATTCGCAGCCGCAGAAAGCGGCCATCAAGCTGATTCATGCGGAGCCCGCGAACGCCGAACTCCTGCTCTCGCGCTGGCGTCTTGCCGCACAACTTTCCCATCCCAATTTGCTTCGCCTATTGGACTTCGGCCGCTGCTGCCTTGAGGATGCGAATTTTCTCTACGTGGTGATGGAGTTCGCTGAAGAGGATCTCTCGCAGATTCTCCCACAGCGACCCCTCACTCCCGCGGAAACTCGCGACATGCTTGAGCCCATTCTCGACGTTCTCGTCTATCTCCACGGCAAAGGTTTGATTCACGGCCACCTCAAGCCTTCCAACATTCTCGCCACCAGCGATCAGTTGAAGCTATCCAGCGATACTCTTGCTTCCATCGCTGAGCCTCGCGCGCCAATCGCGCGCCCCAGTCCGTACAACGCGCCGGAAGCTGCAACTTCGGGCCTCTCTACCGCCAGCGATGTCTGGTCGCTCGGCGTCACCCTCGTCGAAGTGCTCACCCAGCGCGTACCTGTCGTGTTGCCTGAAGCCAAATCCGATCCCGCCGTTCCGGACGCACTGCCGCAGCCGTTTCTCGACATCGCGCGCCACGTGCTAGTCTACGAACCCCGGCGCCGCTGGGCTATCGCGGAAATCGCCGCGCGCATGAGTCCAACCGCCATGGCGGCAACCGCGTCAGCTCGGTCCGTTTCGTCCGCGGCCGTTTCGCCCTTGGCTGTTCCTCTTTCCTCTGTGCCTGCGCTCCCCGGGGCAAAGCCGCAAACGCCCCGCTACGAATCACCCGCGCTGCAAGCACAATCGCCGCGCCCGCAAGGCACCACGCAGCCGAAACAAACTCTCGTGCTTCCCAACTACGTTGTCCCTCTCGCCGGCGCCATCTTGGTCGTTGTCGCCATGATCGCGCTGCCGAAAATCCTCAGTCATCGCCCGGAGTCTTCCTCCTCCGCTTCAACGGCTGCCGCACAACCTGCTTCTCCGTCAAAGCCCGTGGGCCAGCCCGTGCATCGTGATACCCCTCCGCCCGAGAAACCCGCCGCGCCTAATTCGTTGAAAGCGGGCGCAGAGAAAAAACCCCCGATGAAATCCCCGCTTAGCTCGCCTGCTCCGGCGCGCTCGGCTTCGGCTGCGGCTCCCACGCCCGCCCCGGCAGTGCTGCGGACGGATACCTTCCCGTCAGCCAACGCGCCAAAATCCTCTGCCGCCTCTCCCTCGCGTGGTGAAGTCCTTGACCAGGTTTTGCCCGAGGTGTCCGACAAAGCTCGCAACACCATTCACGGCAAAGTTCGCGTGACAGTCCGCGTCCACGTCGAGCCCGCCGGGAACGTCTCCCAAGCCGATTTCGAGTCCCCCGGGCCGAGCAAATATTTCGCCAACCTCGCTCTCCAGTCCGCCCGCCGCTGGGAATTCACCGCACCCGAAGTGAATGGCCACAGCGTCCCCAGCGCCTGGCTCATCCGCTTCGAATTTTCCCAGTCCGGCACGCAAGCCTTTCCCCGGCAAACCACGCCCTAGTTCGTACGACGATGGATCTGGCCCGTTCGGTGAGATCGCGTCCTGCCATTCGCCGCGGGCGGGAGTTTTGGCTCCCATGTGTGGACTAGATCAAAACCAATCGGGAAATATCAGCTCGATGAGGCCGGGAACCCAGTAGGAGTAAAATCGTTCATCGCAGATTTTGTACTTCCCGTACTTTTTCCGGGCGTGATTGCCCCAGTGCGGCTGAGTGCCGTCGAGGTCGGTAAAACCGTACTCGCGGGCCAGTGCCCAGGAACTGAAGACGCGGCCGGTCTTCTTTTTGATGCTGGGATCGGCCGCAAGCGCGACCACCGCGCGGCCGATGTACCTCGGCGATTCGGAGACCATGAAATCTGCTGGGGCGTCGTTTTGATCCTTGGAATTCACATTGGCGTCCTTCTTCTTCCCGGCTTCCTGCCAATTGGCCTCGGTGACTCCAAAATGGTCGAGAACCGCTTCCGAACGCAAAAAGCCCGGAGTCAACGCCACCGACACAATGTCTCGCTTGCGTAGCTCGCGGGCCATGGCGAAAGCCAGCCGGATGACGGAAATCTTCACCAGGTCATAGAAAAGATTGCCGCGGTAGTAAAACGCGTCGCCGTCGGTAATTTCGAAAATAATTCCCCGGGTTCGTTTCTTTGTTCCCCTTCTTCTTGACCCCACGATCAGCGGAACGGCGTAGTGAGAAGTGATGATGTGCGAATGGATGGCCTGCTTCAGCATGCGCAAGCCGTTCTCGAGGTTGCAGGTCCAGAAAGGCTTGCCGAATTCGGTAAGCGCGTCGCCGCCCCACACGTCATTGACCAGAATGTCCAGCCGCTTGTGCCGACGTTTGATACCGGCCACGAGCTTTTTCACTTCTGCAGGCATGGTGTGATCCACGCGTACGGCGATGCCACGCCCGCCGGCTGCAGTGACCAGTTTAGCGGTCTCTTCGATCGTTTCCGGCCGCCCCGGTGTGGCGCGCCGTCCCCGTATGCGTTTTCCTGAACTGCGGCCGGTGCAGTAAACCGTCGCACCCGCCTCGCCCAGTGCGATGGCAATCCCCCGTCCGGCCCCGCGGGTCGCTCCGGCCACCAGCGCGATCCTGCCTTTCAATACTTTCCTCTGCATTTTTTTGGGGGACCTCCGCCATCCCCATCCTCCAGCGCGGATAATATCAGTTGGGCCAGATAACAGAAGATCTGCGTTCCCGCGAGTTGGCCCCAGCTCAGGTCCGAGCCTTAATTCCTGCCCTCGCTTGCAAACCCCGCCCGCAACCTCTACGCTACTGGCTCGGAGAAAAACAAGACCGCTTCAATGCCGGACCTCTCACCCGAACTGCTGGCTTTCGGTTTCATCTGGTATATCGCTTTTCTTTTCTCTACCACCTGTCACGAGGCGGCCCACGCACTGGTCGCCAAAATCGGAGGCGACACCACCGCAGCCTCGGGCGGCCAGGTCACGCTCAATCCCGTTCCGCACATCCAACGCGAACCCTGGGGCATGGTGGTGATTCCCCTGATTTCTTTTGCACTGAGCAAGGGACAATCCATGTTCGGCTGGGCCAGCGCGCCCTACGATCCGCACTGGGAGCGGCGCCATCCCCACCGCGCCGCGTTGATGGCTCTCGCTGGCCCCGCCACAAATTACCTATTGATGTTCCTCGCGGTATTCGGCTTCCGCCTCGGCACGGCGATGCGTTGGATCGGCAGTGATCCTGCCACCGGCCAGCGGGATTTTCCCAGCGTCGTGCTTCTTGTTTTCTTCACTCTGAATCTGCTCCTCGGCACGTTCAACTTGTTGCCCGCGCCGCCGCTCGACGGCAGCAGCGTCATCATGCTGTTCATGAGCGAAAACCGCGCTCACAAGTATCTCGACTGGCTGCGCGGCAACAACTTCGCCTTGCTCGGGCTGATTTTGGCTTGGGTTGCCTTTCGCCAGCTATATCCCTACGTGGAAGCTTTCGCGGTGAAGCTTTTGATTCCCGGCCAGTTTTGATGCTCCAATTCCGCACACACCCGCCGGCGATGTCTCGCCGGGGCACACTGTCCGAGTCGGGCTTCGCCGCTAAGCGCTTTCTTTTCAGTTCCAGCCCAGAGATTCGCGTGGCCTTCCGTCTGCAATCCGATACCGCGGAGGCTACAGATGCTTTTGACCGCCCCTGGGCCCGCCGGACCCGGCACTGACAGGTATCGAGTGGAAGTTTCCGGCTGGGATAGTTCCTTGGAATTCTTTGTCGAAAAATCCGAGCTGGCTTGGAGCGAAGAAACCGGCAAGCAACTGGCGCTTACGCACGCGGTTCGAACGGGGACGATGATTTTCGTGCGCCTGCTAAGGTCCACGTCCGAGGATCGCGCCTCGCCGGTGGCATATCGCGCGGACCTCGTCACGACCAATGCAGAGGGATTCCACCAATTCCGACTCACGCAGGTTCGGCCCCTCCCGGATCGAACTACAGAACCCAAAAAATAGAAATTCACGGCTGTGTCGTTCGAACGCAACACTTGCGGGCGGAGGCGGTTGGCTTGTTCCAGAGCGGGAAAGGGGGAGCCATCTCTGCACCGATTTAAGACGAGCTGCGCGTGGTGAGTGCGTTTTGGGGCGTGCGAAGGCGCCTCGGAGAAAAAATCAGAAGTGAGAGACCAAGGGGAAGCGCGGATGCAAAACGCCAAGAGGCGAATTTGACTTTCATGCGTTATATATATAACATTTCTATGAAATGACTGTACCTCGCATCGAGAGCGGCGCGCCGTGGCTGCTGTTGACCTTTACTTTGCCCACCAAACGGGCCAGCCAGCGGGTTGAGATCTGGCGAAAGCTGCAGCGTTATGGCGCGGTGCCGCTCGGAAACTCCGGATACTTGCTGCCGAACAGTGCGACAAATCAGGAGCGGTTTGAGTGGCTGGCCGCGGCCGTTAGGAAATATGCCGGTGAGGCATCCGTCGTCAAGGTACAGTCCATCGACAATTTGTCCACGCCCCAATTGATCGGACGCTTTGCTGAAGTGCGCGCTCGTGAATACCACGAGCTGATTGAAGAACTGCAAAAGCTGTCCGCTGCTATACCTCGCAAAGATTTTCCTAGGCAAGTGAGCCGCTTGCGAACAAGATTTCAGGAAATTGTCGAAATCGATTTCTTCCATAGCCCGCTTCAAAGACGGGTAGAAGAGATGTTTGTGCAAGTGGATGCATCTCCCACCTCCCACGGGCAAGCCACCAAGGTGAATCCGGGAGAGTACCGAGGCAGGTTGTGGGTCACACGACCGAGGCCGGGGATCGACCGGTCGGCATCAGCGTGGTTGATTCGAAATTTCATAGATAAAAAGGCGCGGTTCACCTTTGCGCCAGAAACGCAGATTCCGCGCGGAGCAGTGCCGTTCGACATGTTTCACGGAGGGTTCGGCCATCGCGGTGAAGACTGCACGTTTGAGACGTTGCAAAAAACATTTCGAATTCGTGACAAGAAGGTTGGAGTGATCGGGCAAATCATTCATGACGCGGATCTTGTCGATGAGAAGTTCGGCCGTAAAGAGGGTTTTGGAATTGATGCCGTACTGAACGGCTGGGCGAAGCGAGGAGTCCCCAACAATAAGCTTCTTGAACACGGGGTGCAACTCATCGAAGCACTGTACGATTCGGTTTAGAGAAATAACTTTGGGGAGGATGGTCATGCATTCCGTTCGACGTTTGTCGATTCTGATTTTGACGCTGGCGCTTCCAGTTGCCATGCGCGCTCAGAGTCTGGATACAACCAAGATCGACGAGGCACTGGGCAGAACAGGCCAGAAGATTGGCAATGTGTATAAAGCCGGATTCCCGAGGATCGATCTGCATGTTTCGGTTCATGGATTGGCGATCAAGCCAGGACTGGCGCTCGGTTCGTGGGCGGCCTTCACCGGGACGGATGAAAACGCCATGGTCATGGGTGATTTGGTGCTGCTGGAAGATGAGTTGAACCCGGTGATGGAAAAACTTCGTGCGGCGGGGTTCGAGATTACGGCGGTGCACAATCATCTCATCGATGAAACGCCGCCCGTGATCTACCTGCACTACATGGGGCATGGCCGAGCATCAGAGCTGGCGGCAACACTGCGCAAAGCTCTGGCTAGTTCCAAAACGCCACTGGAAAAACCTGCGGCTACCGCGGAGGAAGCCACTCCACCCGCTTGGGTGAAAACGGTTGAAGATAGCATTGGGCGAAAGGGAGGCTACAAAGGCGGAGTGCTGTCCTACGGCATACCCCGCAAAGATGCCATTATGACGCAGGGGATGACCGTCGAGCCAGCGGCAGGTGTGGCAGAAGCCATCAATTTTCAAGCGGCAGACTCGGGCAACGTGGCAACGACGGGCGACTTCGTGCTGACCTCAGAGGAGGTCAACCCCGTGATCTCAGAACTGCAGGCGCACCATATTCTGGTGACGGCGCTTCACAGCCACATGCTGACGGAACAACCGCGGCTCTTCTTTATGCATTTCTGGGCCGTGGGCAGCCCGGAATCGGTCGGCGCGGGAATCGCCGCTGCCCTGAAACATGTTTCGACCAAGTGACCCCGGCCCTTCACCTAAACACTTGACGGGGCCTGGCACGGCATTTTCAGCTCCACCATCAACATGATTCCAAGCGCGCTCAACAGCCTAACGAGGGATGGATGGCTGCTGTTCCTCACTCGATTCATTCGCTTATTCGCATACGGCTCGCTTTCCGTCATTTTAGTTTTTTACCTGGTGAGTTTGGGGCTCACGACAGCACAAACCGGGCTGCTTCTCACGCTGACCCTGGCCGGCGATATCGTGGTCTCGCTGTACCTGACGACGCGAGCCGATCGGATCGGGCGGCGGCGCATGCTGATTGCCGGCGCCATCCTCATGGCAGCAGCCGGCCTGGCCTTTGCCTTTACTAGAAACTTCTTGTTCCTCCTGGTTGCGGGCACGATCGGTGTGATCAGTCCGAGTGGGAACGAAGTGGGACCTTTTCTGTCAATTGAGCAAGCCGCCCTTTCCCATGTCGTTTCTCCCAAGACGCGTACGGAGGTGTTCGCGTGGTACACGCTCGCCGGTTCCATAGCGACCGCCCTCGGAGCCCTCATCGGCGGCACGATTTCGCAGACGCTGCAAAAAAGGCTGTTGACACCTGTGGAGAGCTACCGAGTGGTGGTTCTTTCCTATGCCGCACTGGGAATCGTGCTGGCCCTCCTGTTTATACGACTTTCTTCTTTAGCCGAAGTGAGCCCGGCTCCCGAGGGAACGGCCTCTTCGACGACCGTGGCAACGGCTTTCGGAATCACGCGGTCGCGACATGTCGTGCTAAAGCTCTCAGGCCTGTTCGCCCTGGATTCGTTTGCGGGCGGGTTCGTGGTGCAGAGTTTCGCCGCGTATTGGTTTTATCTGCGATTCGGGGTCAGACCGGCAGCGCTCGGCGCTATTTTTTTCTGGGCGAATGTCTTTGCGGGAATATCGGCTCTCCTGGCTTCCCGGCTGGCATCGCGGATCGGGCTGATTCGGACGATGGTTTTCACGCATCTGCCTTCCAATGTTCTATTGATTCTTGTACCGCTGATGCCAAACCTCAAGCTGGCGGTGCTGGTCCTGCTCGTGCGCTTCAGCATCAGCCAAATGGATGTTCCCGCCAGGCAGAGCTATACGATGGCGGTCGTGAGTGCGGAGGAGCGATCCGCGGCCGGAGGGATTACGGGTGTAGCCCGTACGACCGGTGCAGCCATCAGTCCCTTGTTTGCAGGATTTCTTTTTTCCAGACCGTCCCTTATCAACATCCCCTTCTTCATCGCCGGAGCCTTGAAAATCCTCTACGACCTGCTTCTTTACCGGTCGTTCCGAAAGCTCCATCCTCCTGAGGAACACTAGCGCGAGCATGTGCCAGGAGAATTTCCCGTAGCACAGCTGTCCCAACGGGATACAGATTCCCGGCTTGGCGCAAGGCAAGGGTCCCCCGCCATCTCCCAAACCATTGAAAGCGGGCACATTAGCCAGCCAGCGTTTGGCATGAGCCCTGCACCTAGTTCCGTCAAGAGCTACAGGACAAAGAATCAAGCAAGGAACTCAGGCCTGTGTGTACGAGCACAGGCGCAGACGGAGTACAGCGATGGAGCGAACTTTCAAAGAGATGGGTGGGCAGCGCCTGGCGTGTGGCGCGGTTCGCGAACCGGTTCCTACCCCAAGTTGTTCCACAGTGTAGCCTCTAATATCCGGCCAGAACCTACAGAGCGTCGCGTCACTCAAGTTTGAGGGGAACGCGGCGCTCATTCCTCCATATAGAGTCCGCCGGCATCATCACGCGAAAAGAGCCTGGCGCCGGAGGGGATGGAAAAACGAGCCTCGGCGCGAGATCGAAATCTGGTATGCTCGCAGTTCCCGTTTCGCCAACCAAGACCAGTAAGAGGAGAAAAGAAAAATGAGGACCAAGTCTGTAGCAGGGGTGTTGATGGCGTTGCTTTTGATGGCGGCAGCAATGGTTGCGTCAGCACAGGAAGTGACACAAGCGGAGAAGGATCGCGCGCTGCAATATCTGGAAGCGACAAAGAAGGGCGTCCTGGAAGCGACGAAAGGGCTGTCTGAGGCACAGTGGAACTTCAAACCGGGTCCCGATCGCTGGTCCGTGGCGCAAGTGACCGAACACATCGCGGCGGCAGAGGATTTTCTGTGCACACTGGCGAAGGAGAAAGTGATGCTGGCGCCGGCAGGGGAAGCCGGCCGCGACGTGAAAAAGACGGACGAAGCAGTACTGGCGATGGTGCCGGACCGCTCGCACAAGGCGCAAGCGCCGGAGCCGCTGGTGCCGACAAATCGCTTCGGCTCACCGGAGGGTTCGATCAAGCACTTTGTGGAAAGCCGCGCAACGACGGAAGATTTCCTCAAGAACACGACGGGGATGCGCGATCACGTGCTGGAAAGCCCCATGGGCAAGCTGGACGCTTATGAGTTTGTGCTGCTCGTGGCAGCGCACAGCGAAAGGCACACCAAACAGATCAACGAAGTGAAGGCCGATCCGAACTTTCCGAAGAAATAAACTTCAGATTACTAAACGCGCCGCGCATGGGAAGACCAAGAATGTCCTCGCGCGGCGCGTTGGTGTTTTGGCCCGCGCTTCAGCGATTGCCGGAATAGCTGTTGTTGGTGGCCGTTGTGACTGGCACGGTGATGGTGTTGTCCATGCGAATGAGCATGCCCGTTTGCGGTGGAAGCTCCAGTTCCTTGCCCTTGCGCACCATGATATAGGCGGCGCCGCCGGCCAAGCCCAGTCCGAATCCGCGAGCAGCGTGGCTGAATACGGCGCCAACAAGAGTGCCGCCGCCGGTACCGATGGCCCCGCCAACGATATCACCCTTGATGTCGTGCTTTTGTTGAACGACCTGGCCTTCCACCACTTTCAGGTCTTTGCGCTGTTTGCCATCCGCTTGCCCGTGGGGCTGTTCGATGGCAATGATGCTCATCTGGACAGGGATGAGGCGGCTATTCACCTCGATGGAGCGGAATATGAGATTCATGTAAGCCTGGCCGCGGAAGATGGAGAAGCGGCGAGCCTTTTCGACTGTGCTGATGATGCCGTTGACGCGTGTGCCGGCGGGGAGAAGCAACTGATTCCCAAGGTAGACCGGCTCGGCAACGACGGCGACGAATGGATCGCCATCCCTCGCGACGGAGCTGTTGATGCCGCTCAAGAGCGTCAGATGGACCTGCGTGCCCTGCATGACTTGATGCGGTTCGGCGTAGGACGACGGCGCGGCGGAGCAGATGAGTGCCGCCGCCAAAAGAAATGGCAAAGCGCTTTTCATGGAATCCTCCTGCACGCACAGAAAGTGCGGGCTGGCCTCGTGACGTGAGGCGACACCGGAGCGATGCCTCGGTGCGTACCGCTGGCGCGGCGGACCCGACGTTCGCTGCGAACAAACTCGGGGCGGATGGGGAGGAACTCCATCCGCTTACTAAGATACTCGAATGCCAGAAATAGTTGCGCGAGTTTTTGAGGAAGTTTCCTCGGAATCAAGGCCCTGCGTTTCTGTATGTATTTCTACAGGAGGAGAGATTAAGGCGTCTTGCGAACCGGTGCGAGGCGGAGTATCTTCTGCACAGTCAGTTGTCCAAAGAATTTCCTCGGAGGAGACGCGCATGAAAATGAATCAACTCGCTGTTGTGTGTGCCGGAGTCTTCGGACTGGCGGCTATTGCCACGGGCGTTTACAGCCAGGAGAAAAAAGAAGCCGGCGACGCACATAAGATCGTCCACTACGGAGATTTGAAATGGACGCCGATCATGAAGGGGTGCGACCTGGCCGCCGTTTCCGGTGATCCCAACGCGGAGGGCGCGCCATTTGTCTTGCGCATACGGTGCGTTGATGGGACGAAGATTCCGGCGCACTGGCACCCGGCAGACGAAAACTTGACAGTGTTGAAGGGAACCTTTCTTGTGGCCACCGGGGAAGCCTTCGACGAGAGCAAGCTTCAGACAATGAATGTTGGGAACTTCATCCAGATGCCGAAGGATATGCGGCATTTCGCGATGAACAAGGGTGAAACCATCGTGCAAATTCACGGAACAGGCCCGTTTAAGGTGAATTGGGTCAATGCGTCTGAGGTGCCGCCTCCTGATGCAGCGGCCGCAAAGCCAAAATCTTGATCTCCGCCCGCAACTCCTGAACTCGATTGTTCATTTCAGGTGAACCTTCAGCGCGAGCGAATCTGGAGAAGCAGGACTTGCACGTTCTGGTTGCGCTACGGGCGCTATGCTAGACTTTTCTTTACAGCCGCGCATCTTTCGCGAGGCTGCCGGAGCGTGGAACTTCGGGCTCTGTGCAACGAGGTCCCGCGAACCCCGCCAGGCCCGGAAGGGAGCAACGGTACCGGGATCGCCTCGGGTGCCGCAGATCACCCGGAGTTCCTCTCATCGGAAAGTTCAAATAGTAAGTCGTTCGTTTCTGGTTCTCAGTTGTTAGTCCAAGGCTGAGATTGAGATTATTGACAAGAATGTGGTTTTTTGTTTCGAACTAAAAACTGAACACTTTCCAAATGAGCTACCAAGTCATAGCACGGAAGTGGCGCCCACAGACCTTCAAGGATCTCGTGGGACAGCAGCACGTCACGGAAACGCTCGCAAATGCAATCAGGAACGACCGCGTGGCGCACGCATATATTTTCTCGGGGGCGCGCGGCGTAGGAAAAACGACGGCGGCGAGGATCCTCGCAAAGGCCATGAATTGCGTGAAAGGACCGACGCCGGAACCTTGCGGCGAATGCGATTCGTGCAAAGAAATTGCTGCGGGAACTTCGCTGGACGTGATTGAGATCGACGCAGCATCGAACCGCGGCATTGATCAAATCCGCGAACTGCGTGAAATGGTGAGGTATGCGCCGGCGGCGTCTCGGAGCAAGGTCGTGATCCTTGACGAAGCGCACATGCTGACGGGCGAAGCGTCCAACGCGCTGCTGAAAACGCTGGAAGAGCCGCCCGACCGCGTGATCTTTGTGATGGCCACGACCGAACCGGAAAATCTGGCGGATACCATTCGCTCGAGATCGCAGCATTTTCATTTTCGGGCGCTGACGTTTGCAGAGATCGCCGGGCGGCTCGAAGAGGTCGCGAAAAAAGAGAATTTGAAGATCGATCCCGGCGCGATGGCCGTGATTGCGCGAATGGCGGAAGGCAGTTTGCGCGATGCGCTGTCGCTGCTGGAGCAAGCCCGCGCGTATTGCGGCGATACGATTCCGGACAAAGACGTTCGCGAGCTGCTGGGCGTGGTGCCGGACGACGCGCTGGAGGAACTGGTCGGAGCAATTTCATCGGGTTCGGCGGACCGGGCGCTCGCGCTGGTCCACACTTTTCAAAAAGAGGGGCGTAACCTGCAGCATTTTTGCCGTGAAGCGATCCGCCACATGCGGAACCTGCTGATCGCGAGAGTCTGCGGCGCAGAATCGGATTTGATTGCAGCGACTCCGGATCAACGGCCGGCGCTCGCAAAGGCCGCGGCGCAGTTCAGCGAAGAAGACCTGACGCGATTTTTTCAGATCCTGCTGCAAACCGATGATGACTTGCGGCGTAAGCCGGATCCGCGCGTCCATTTGGAAATGGGCTTGCTACGGTTGATCCATGCGGCGCGGCTGGCGCCCCTCGAAGAGTTGCTGGCGGAATTGAAGAGCGGCGGAACAGGCTCCCGGGCGTCCACAGGAATGGCGCGGAGCGCGGCTCCAGGAATAATTTCGGCTCCTGCGCCAGCTCCGAGGAGTGCGTCATCCACGGTCGTGGCGCAGGCGCCTCTGCCCGCGAAGCCAAACACCGCGCCACCGATGGCAATGGATGCTGCCGTGAACGAAGAAGCCGCCGTGCAGCACAAGAGCAGTGGCACGACAGTGAAGGTGAGCGGGATTTCGGCAGAGCAAGTGGCGGAGATCAAAGCCGGGATTCAAGCGCGACAGAAATTCCTGGGCGAATTAGTGGACCAGAGCAGCCGGTGGGAGCTCGACGGCGCGGAATTGCGAATTTATTTTGCGCCGGAGAAGCGGCCCTTTGCGGAGATGCTTGAAGGAAGAGATTCTCTTGAAAGGGTCCGTGCCATATCGAGCAACGTGCTGGGCCGGCCGGTACGCGTCTGTGCTAAACTGGAAGCAGTTGCAGCGGCGGCTGCGTCGGCAACAGGCAGCACGCAGGAACTGCGTGCGCAGTTTGAACGCGATCCGCTGGTCCGGTCGATGCTGCAGCGCTTCGGAGGAAAGATTTCCGAAGTAAAAGGGAGCCAAGGAGAATCCTGATGGAAGTCAGCGCTCTCCAACAGATGCTTTCGCGATTCCGGCAACTGCAGGAAGACCTGCAGAGGCAGGTGAATTCCGTGACAGTCGAAGCGTCGGCCGGCGGCGGGATGGTTACGGTAAAGATGAACGGCCAGAAGCAGATTGTAAGCGTGCGCATCGAGCCGGACGTTTTCGCGAGCAAGGATCAGGAGATGCTGCAGGATTTGATTCGTGCGGCGGTGAACGAGGCCTGCCGGCGCGTGGATGAAGAACTCTCCAACCAGATGAAAAACCTCGCCGGCGGCATTCCAGGGATGGCCGGGATGAAAATTCCCGGGCTGTTCTAATTCTTCTTTCCATCCAACTTTCAGGCGATTTCCTTATTAATTCTTCCTTTGTGGATTGTTTTCCTGATGCGTATTAGGAAACTCAGGGAACGAGAACTGCGAATAAGCCTAGGTAATCGAAAGCGAGTGTGTTAGGATGGGTTTGCGCTTAATACCTCGGTTGTGTTGTGCGGTCCCTCCGGTGCAGTGCTTGATCTGAGATTCCCGCCTCCAGTTTCCTCCGTATGTCTTACGCGTAATCTAAAAGAAGCTGGCAAAGCAAGCCGCCGGCCCGCCCGAGAATTCGTGTGCGCGCCGCGACGGCTTCTGCCAGCAAGAAAGTAATATTGAATGTTGAATGTTTCAGAAGCGAATGCTAAGAGCTCTCAGGAGCCTCTGACGGAACGCGCCTCGGCGCGATTTTCGGAAATGCTGATTTCTCCTTACATCAAGGAGAGATTGGCGGCGGCGAAGTTTACAACGCCGACTCCCGTGCAAGCGGCGACGATCCCGCAGGCGCTGGAAGGTAAAGATGTGCTGGCGACGGCACAGACGGGGACGGGCAAGACGCTGGCGTTCCTGATCCCGGTGATCGAAAAACTCCTCAAGGATAAGACGCCGGGAATCGCGGCGCTGGTTCTTGTGCCAACGCGCGAATTGGCCATGCAGGTGGTGGAGCAATTCAATGCGCTTCGCGGCAAGCAGTTGTTGCCCGCGGCGCTGGTCGTTGGCGGATTGTCCGAAGGTGCGCAACTCCAAGCCATCCGTAAGGGAGCGCGCCTGGTGGTGGCGACCCCGGGGCGGCTCGAAGACTACCTCGACCGCAGACTTTTTCATTTCAACGCGCTGCGCATCCTCATCCTCGATGAAGCGGACCGCATGCTGGACATGGGATTTCTTCCCGCGATCCGGCGCATTGTGTCAATTCTACCTAAAGAGCGCCAGACCATGTGCTTCTCCGCGACGATGGAAGGCGACATGGTGCGCATCGTGAAGGACTACCTGCGCAGCGCCGTGCGGCTCTCCTTTGGCTCGACATCGAAGCCATCGGAAAATGTGCGCGTACAAGCGTTCGAAGTAGCCATGGACCGCAAGCAGGAGATGCTGCAACGTTTGCTGACCAAGGAAACAGGAAAGTGCCTGGTGTTTGCACGGACCAAGCGCGGAACCGAAAGAATTGCGGAGAGCTTGAATCGCAAGGGATTCTCCGCGGCCATGATTCATGGCGACCGCTCGCAATCGCAGCGCACCTCAGCACTGACGGGATTTCAGCAGGGACGATTCCGCGTGCTGGTGGCGACGGACCTGGCTTCGCGCGGGATTCACGTGCAGGATATCGCGCACGTCATCAATTACGACCTGCCCGAAGTGGCGGAAAACTTCATCCACCGCGTTGGGCGGACCGGCCGCAACGGCGGCCACGGCGTGGCTTCAACCCTCTATGTGAAGGAGCAGCGATCGGAACTCTTCCAACTCGAGCGTTCGTTGGGCATCAAGATCGAGAGAATGCGTCCGGACGAGACCGCTACCCTTCCCGAAAAACAGGATAGGAAGTCGGTTAATCTGCCTCGCTTGGACTCTGCCCAGATGCCGGAGAGATTCGTGCTTCCAGGCGAAGTCTTTCAATCGCAGATGGAAAACTGAGCAGCGCTTGAAGCAGTAGTCCGCCTCAAACCTCGATCTGAACTAAATCAGGGCAGCGAAATAGAACTTCGCTGCCCTGATTTCATTTGAGGCGTTTACCGCCGGCCACGCAATACTGCTCTCTACGCTCCGGCACCAGGTGTTGGGCGGCGTCGACAGAATTGCCCTATGAAGTTACTTGCTTGTCGCCCCTTGCGCCTCGATCTTGTCGATCACGATCGCCGTAGAGCCGCCCCGCTGGTAAAGAATTCCGGAAGCCATCACTTTCTGCCCGGCAAAGGGCAGCAGCTTGGGATTCTGGCCACTGGATGGCGTGGTGCCAGCGATGGGCCAATAAATGGTTCCATCATCCGCAAGAATCACGAGTTGCGAGCCGGCGTTTGCGCAGGAAGTCGCGCATTCCCTGCTGATCGGCTTCTCGAGACCCTTCGTGAAAGCGCACGCGGAATCCAGTACGTAACCCTTTACTGTCACGGGCGCGGAGATAGCAACGCCAGCCAAGCCCACGGCGATTAGAACCAAGAGAAGAAAAAATTTCGCAGTTACACTAGGAGTTTTCAATCGACGCCTCCCCTTCATGGAGCACAGTGGTTCCCACGCGGCGTTTCGAGGACACGTCGTAGGACCACCGAGTTGCGGGCAAATCTAGTCGCTGCTGGCTGCAGGGGCAATACTAGAAACATACTAGAGACCTAGAGTTCGAAAATCCCGTTCCCGGTAAGGTACAGGAAGATCCAGGAGGCAAGTGGAGTTGTGACAAAATACGGGAATGTTGATTCGACCTGCTGCCGCGGTGGATGACGATGCGATCTGGGCGATTATGCAGCCGATCATCCGCGATGGCGAAACCTATACGCTGCCTCGCGACATGAACAAAACAACTGGCCTCGCGTACTGGCAATCCGCCGAACATGAGGTCTTCGTGGCGGAAGAGAGCGGCAAGATTGTTGGTACGTATTTCCTGAGAGCAAATCAGAAGGGCGGCGGGGGGCACGTTGCCAATTGCGGATACATGACCGCCGTTTCAGCGACGGGCCGTGGCGTGGCGCGCGCGATGTGCCAGCATTCGCTGGGTCGCGCTCGAGGGCGAAGATTTCGTGCGATGCAGTTCAATTTTGTGGTCAGCAGCAACGAACGCGCCGTGCAGTTGTGGCAGAGCTTCGAATTTGAAATCGTCGGGCGCCTTCCCAAAGCGTTTCTTCATCCCACGCTGGGCTACGTAGACGCCTACATCATGTATCGAGAGCTGTAGGCCGTTTGCGCCAACACGCGCCGCTGTGCTACACATGCTGCATGCCTGATTTTGCCGCTCCCGTCGAACGACTCATTGATGAGCTGAAGCATCTCCCCGGAATTGGACAAAAGACCGCGCAAAGGCTGGCGTTTCATCTGTTGCGAGCTGCGACCGAAGATGCGCTCGCGCTCGCGGATGCGATTCGGGACGCGAAAGAAAAAATCCGTGCGTGTTCTACCTGTCACAGCATTACGGATTCCGATCCTTGCGTGTATTGTGTGGGGCCTACGCGGAGCAAGAAGACCATTTGCGTGATCGAAGAAGCTCACAACATTATGGCTGTTGAAAAAACGCGGACGTATAGCGGGATGTATCACGTCCTTGGCGGCTCGCTATCTCCGCTTTCAGGACGCGGGCCGGAGCAGCTTCACATCAAGTCTTTAATCGAGCGATTAAAGGGTGGGACCGTCGAAGAAATTATCATCGCTACAAATCCCACCGCGGAAGGCGAAGCTACAGCGGTTTACCTCTCGAAATTGCTGAAGCCGCTGGGAGTGCGTGTGACACGAATTGGGGTCGGCATTCCCGTGGGCGCAGACCTTGAATATGCCGACGAAGTAACAATGCTGAAAGCCATGGAAGGCCGAAGAGAGCTATAGGAAAAGTCTCCCCACCCCCAAGCGAGCGGCGAGGGGCAGCCGAAATAAGGCTTGGAATTGCAAAGACTTGCAAAAAATGGAACCAACGAAGTCGCTCTCAGTACTCATAGAACTCTCTGGCCAACTTCCCCATTTAGGTATACAGTCTGAATTCCACGGTGGTTGTTCCCCCGCCGAGTAAATGGCAGTCGAAATCGGCTGACAGGAGGTGCGCTGATGCCGAGCCTGGCGCACTACATGGCGCAGTACGACCACGAGCACGAATCCGGCTGGAATAAATTCCTGCATGGCGTTGGCATCCCCATGATTTTTGCCGGCATCATCCTGCTCCTTTTTATGAAATGGATTTGGGGAACGGGGTTTTTTGTTGGCGGATGGGTGTTCCTTTTTCTCGGCCACCGCATTGAAGGAAACCATCCGGCGTTTTTCCAAGGACCGATCTATTTATTGGTTGGACCGATCTGGGTCGCGAAGGAAGCATGGATGTTCCTGACCGGAACACACCGCAAACCGACCTCGGAAGGTACTCCCAACGCGCATTAAGAAAGCCATGGCGCCCGCGCCATGCGTTTGCGCAAATTCTGAGCAACTGAGGGACGACGGCGGAAGGCATGAACGATTCAGGCGGCAATTACGCCGATGAGGCTGCTGAAATGGTATCCGAAGGGGCCGTCAACCCGAGCACGGAATTAAGAAAACGTCGCAGCACGCGGATCGTGCAGGCCGTTCCTCTAGTGGCGACCGGTGTGGATGCTCTCGGACGGCCCTTCGTGGAACGCACTTCCTCGTTGATCATCAACTGTCACGGCTGCCGCTACCAATCGAAACACTACGTTCTGAAAAACATGTGGGTAACGATGGAAATCCCGCATCCCGAAACGGGCCAGCCACCAAGAAATGTTCGGGGCAGAGTCGCGTGGATTCAAAGGCCGCGAACCGTACGGCAGCTTTTTCAAGTCGCGCTGGAGTTGGAGATTCCCGGAAACGTTTGGGGCATCGCATTTCCACCGGAAGATTGGATTGCGTTTGCGGATGTCGCGCAAGCTGCCGTGAATACCGACCAGCTGCAGGAGACACCACTGGAGGCTCCCGCTGCAGAGACAGAAATTGTCATGGCGTTGGGTGAACCTGACGCACCTTCATCGGCCGGCCCGGATAACGTGAGAGTGTTTCCTTCCCCGGCGAGTACTACGGATGCCTCCTTGCAACTCGCCAGGCAAGTCGCGCGACTCGTGGCGGATGCCAAACAACAGATTCAGGCGTCGACGCGAGAAGCGGCTTCGCAGGCAGTGTCGGCGGAACGGCGGCTCTCGTTCGAGCAGTGGGAACAGAAGTTTGCGGCCGGCCGTGCTGAAATCGCAAATGAAGCTTCAAATGCCATCGAAAGACTCCACAAAGAAGCTGACGAGCAAACGCGCGCGGCTCTTGCGGCCGCGGCGGAGGCGTTGCGCAAAGAATTGCCGCGATGGCTGGCCCCACAGCTTGAACAGCTCACGCATGAACTGACCTCGAGATTGGCCCAAGAAGGCGCGGCGCAGCGCAGCGAGCATACGCAACAACTCGAGCACATGGCTGATTCGCTTCGGACGCTATGTCAACAAGGAGAAGAAACGGCGGCAAAATTGAAAATGGAGGCGGAACAGGCGCAAGCGCAAATTGCTGCACGCGCAGAAGAGGCTGCGCGGGCCATTGAGGAGGCCGCAAGGCAACGGGAAGAGACGGCTGCAGCGCAGCGGGATGCTCTGAAAAGCGCTGCGATCGAAATCGAGCAGCAGGTCGATGCCGCGACGCGGTCCATTGGCGAAGCCCTGAGTCAACAGGAACAAACCGCAGCATCTCAGCGCGATGCGTTGAGCAGCGCGGCCAATGAAATACGGCAATATGTGGAATCAGCCATAGCGGCGGCCCAATCGTCCTGGCAGGGCCAACTCGCATCCGAAATGGAAGCCGCGCAATTGCGCTGGCGCGCCGCAATCGAAGGCACACTCGCGGAAGCCCAGGATCGCGCTGCCGGCGGATTGAATGAGCACGCACGCGGGTTGATTACACAGTTGCAGGAAGAGATGGCACACCACGCCGCGGCGGTGCGGGAATCTGCGGTGAGTGTGACGGCGGAAACCGAACAGCGCATGGCTGCTGTGCGAGAGGCACTCCAGGAACAGGCACAACGCCTGGAAGCCACACTTCAAAAGGCCCGTGAATCGAGTGAGCGGATCGAGAATCACGCAGAGCAGCTCGAAGATGCCAAGCAGCAAGCTCTGGCAGGATTTCAAGCGCAATTGGACGACGTGCTGAACCTGCACCGCAACGAATTGCACCGCCGATCGGGATCGCTGATCGAGGAAATCAACGAACGCATTCAAACGACGTTTGAAGAATCCACGCGGCAAGCACTGGCGACTTTCGACCGACAGGTCGAGGAGATGGTGCAACCGCACGTTTCCCGGACCGAAGAGGCGATCCATCGCTTGGCGGGAGGGCGCTCGCTGCTGGACGCAGCGCTGGCGCTTCAGCAGGATCGCATTCGCAACTCAGCCGATGAGGCATTTGCAGAATCACTCGGGCGCTTCCGGGAAAACCTGGGAGGTGTGGAACAGATTCTGCAGGAATCGTCGCAAACGATCGTCGGGCGCAACTTGACGGAGCTCGAGGGAAAAGTCAGTGATTTGAAGCACCGGGTAGTCGAGGAACTTTACAAGTCCGCGGAATGGTACGAAAAAAAGGCCCAGACGCAGATTCAGAATCAGGCGGACCGCGCCATTGAGCAGGCTGAAAATCAACTTCGAGAGAAGGCGGGAGAGGTGTCCAGCGTGTTTGCGAGCGAGCTGGATCATTCGAGCCGCAACTTCGTGGGCCACACACAAACGCAGATGGAAGAGGTCGTGCGCGGATCATTCGAGCGCGCGCGGGCACTTTTTGCCGACGCGGCGGATACAACCGCCGCGGCTTTCACGGACGAGGTGCAGCGCACGGGACGTCAGGAACTGGACGGCTTCGGTGCGGAGCTGCAGAGATCAAAGGAAGAGGCGCGGTCTGAGATGAACGCGGCGCGAGAGGAGCTTGCGCACCGCGTGACCTCCGAGCAGCAGGAATTCCTTCGGCGGTTCCAGGCGGCGATGGGCGGCGCACTCGAGGCGGGTGTGGCGGATGCGCGGAAAAAAGTGGAGGAAGGATTTGAGCCACTGCTGGCTTCCTGGAAGTCCATGACCGACGCGCATCAGAAGGAAATGGAGCGCACCTACGGCCACATGGGCGAGCAGGCTGCCGAACAATATAAGAGCAAGCTCGAAAACGTCTCGAACCAGTGGCTGCTGGCGACGGTGGCTTCGCTGGATCACCAGTCGCGGGACATGATTTCGGGAATTGCGGCGACCGCCGAAGAAAAACTTCGCGACGCCTGCGAGCACGTATTTGCCGGCATCGGAGAAGCACTGCGCGAACGGTTGAAAGAGATTGCTTCAACCTTCCGGCTGCCGGAACCACCGACGCGCGCAAAAAGCGCGAACACGAACAGCTAGGAAAGTTTCCCTCTTCCCGGATTCGCTACTTCCTTTCCGTCCCGATATAATCTCAAAGGAACAAACATAGATGGCCAACCACGCCTACCTGCGCGTATGGACGCGCGACTTTTCGGTAGAGACTATGCTCGCTGAGTTTGCGCGGTTTCTCACAACCGCCCCGCTCTCGGCCACGCAAAATACATTTGCCGAACTTGTTGTGCAGGCCGTGGATGCCACCGAAACGCCCGTTGCGGAGTGGGATTTGCGGCCCGTCCATGCGGGTCCCGCCGAAGTTGCGGCGATGTCGGTGCAGTACTTGAACCCGGACACGGCGTACATCGTGAGCGGGAAATGGGATCTCTGGGGGCTCGACATCGAGAGCCTGCGCTGGCAACACAAGCCGGAGCCGCTGGTGCTGACCTGCCACGGGTTGGAATATGATGGTGGCCTTGCCGCGAATGCAGGGCACTTCATGGTGGACCTGGGCTTCGAACATTTTTTCACTGGGCATGGCGGGTTACTCGCCCCCGGCGCAGCGTCGAATCCGTTTAACTCTTCGGATCATCCGATCGAGCACACGTTCCGTCAACGGATGGCTGCGGGTGGAAACCTGAAGGAATATCACGCCAAGACGCGGGAGAACATCCAACAATTGTTCCGTTGGGTAGAAGCGGTTGAGCGGGCGTTGCCGGTGGAGCGCAGCGAGCTGTGGTCGGAAGGAGAGGAAAATTTTGAAGCCCGGCTGGATGCAATTCTAGCGCAGCGCTAGCGCATTCAATTCTAGGACAATCGGGATTTTGGGAGTCCTTCCACGAATGACGGGCAACAGATAGAATCGTTGCATCGCGAGGTTGTTAGGGTGAGTGGCCAAGATCGGGCGAACAGAATCAACTCCCTAATGGAGAATACTTCACAAAGCGGCCTTTCGTCTGCTAACGAGGCGGAGCTCTCTCCGTCCTTCTTAGGAGAGGCTTGGAGTGCCGGCGCGGCCCGCGCGTGGAGAATCCCGCTGAAATTCTCTCTCGCTCTATTGTGCCTGGCTATTTTACTGGGCGGGTGCGGCGCGGATGCGCCGAAGCCAGCGCCCCAGGCAGAGACCAAGCCAGTGGAACCGGCGATTCCTGAGGAGATTCAGGCGGCGGCAAAAGCCCTACTGGGCAGCGAATCACAGGTCTTGGCTTTCGGGAACCTGGCAAAGAATGGGAAACAACAGTTTCTTGCGGCCAACGTCGTGCCGAAAACACCAACCAACAGTCTGCCGGGAACAATTGTGACGCGCGCCGTTGTGGCGGAGAATGACGACGGGAAATGGGTTGAAGTTTTACGCTGCGATGAACATTTGAAAAACCCGAAGGGTTATCTTGGACTCACGCCCTTGGCCCCGGTGACCGGCTGGCGCCTGCAGTTCGAGCAAAATAGCGAGAAGGGCCTGCAGCTTTATTTTACCCCGCTCCAGGGCACCACGGATTCGCACGTCCTTCCCATTGGTTTGCGCTGGAATCCGGCGACGAAACGGTACCAATCACTGGACCGCACCTACGAGCATTTCCTTCTGGAGGCGCCGGGGCTGAACGACGTGAGGTCCCGACTACGATGAGCAATTCCTCGCGTTCCGCCGAAAATCGGGCGCCCAAAGTGGCCACGAAATCTCCTTCCAAAAAGGACTTGAGCGGCCTGATGCCGTATCTCCGGCGCTACCCCGGCGGGATCATTTTCGGCCTCCTCACGGTTGTCTTGATGGGCGTTATCGGCAACGTCCTCCCGCTCGCTACCGGTGTTATGACGGATACGCTCGCGGGCAATCCAGTTCCCTTCGAGCACACCACGGAGACCGGGGCTCCGATCGCCCTGGGTCTGAACGCTTCGGCACTCAGCCGTTCCATTCCGTTCTACGCGCCGAGCAGCCGCCGTACCCTTGGCATCTATTGCCTCATCGTCGTCCTATGCGTTGCGATCAAAGGAGTCCTTTCCTTCTCTGCACGCTGGACGCTTATAGGCGTATCTCGCGACATCGAATTCGATATTCGCAACGATCTCCTCAAGCGCCTGCTGATCCTCGAATCTGAATTCTACGTTCGCAATCGCACCGGCGAGCTCATGTCCCGCGCCACCAACGATCTGAACGCCGTGCGCATGGTGCTCGGCCCCGGCATCATGTACAGTGCGACAACTCTCATCACCATGGTGCTGGCCATCGCCGTGATGGTCACGCTCTCACCCTCGCTGACGCTGTGGGTTCTGCTCCCCGCTCCGGTGGTGGCCGTTGCCGTCTGGTATTTTGGCAAAACGATTCACGAACTCTACGAAAAAATCCAGGCGGCCCTCGCCACCCTCACCGCCCGCGTCCAGGAAAATCTTGCCGGCGTGCGCGTCGTGCGCGCTTACGCCCAGGAACAAGCCGAAATCCGCGGCTTCGACGAACCCAACCTCGAATATGTCTCGCGAAACATCCGCCTCATCCGCACCTGGAGCATGTTCATGCCGTCGCTTACCGCGCTCATCGGCACAACTTTTCTCATTGTGCTTTGGCAAGGCGGCCACCAGCTCTTTCGCGGCCGGATTTCTCTCGGCGCTCTCATTGCTTTCAATGGCTATCTCACCTTGTTGGTTTGGCCGATGATCGCCCTCGGCTGGGTCACAAATATTTTCCAGCGCGGCGCGGCTTCCATGGGCCGGCTCAACTACATCCTCACGGCTCAGCCGAATATCGATGACCGCTACGCGAAAGTCCCGCAAGGCGCCAAGCCTCGCGGCGAAATCGAATTCCGCCATCTCACTTTTGCCTATCCGACCGTCGTTTCCGGAGCCGGTTCGAATGGCGCTTCCAAATCGAACGGCAGCGGCCCTCATCCGGTACTCCACGACATCAATCTGAAAATTCCCGCCGGCTCTACGCTCGCCATCGTTGGCCCCACGGGCAGCGGCAAGACGACGCTTGCCGCCCTCATCGCGCGACTCTGGGAAGCGTCGGACGACTCAGTTCTGATCGACGGGCGCCCGATCCGCGAATGGCCGCTCACCACCCTGCGCCAGTCCATCGGCTTCGTCCCGCAGGACACCTACTTGTTCGGCGAAACTGTCGGCGGCAACATCGCCTTCGGACTTCCTGACTGTGAAGAACAGCGCGTCCGGGAAGCGGCCGAACTCGCCAACCTGGACGGTGACGTCGTGGGCTTCGCCAAGGGCTACGAGACCATGGTCGGAGAGCGCGGCATCACTCTTTCCGGCGGACAAAAGCAGCGCGCTGCAATTGCGCGCGCCCTGATCCGCGACCCCCGCATCCTGATCCTCGACGATTCACTTTCTGCCGTGGACACGCAAACCGAGGAGCGCATTCTCACCGGGCTGCGCGGAATTATGGAAGGCCGCACCACGATTCTGATTTCGCACCGAACCTCGACCGTCCGCGACGCCGACCAGATCGTTGTTTTGATCGCCGGCGGCATCGCCGAATGCGGAACGCATGAAGAGCTGCTCGCACGCGGCGGCTATTACGCGGATTTGTACCAGAAACAGTTGCTAGAAGAAGAGCTCGAACGCGCATGAGCAACCTGCACGAAGAAGAGGCCCTCGGCAAAGCGTACGATTCGCGCTTGATGCGGCGGCTTCTCCAATACATGAAGCCGTACCGCTGGCGCGTGGCGCTCGCGCTCGTCATGGTCGCCGTCGTCACCCCGCTCGAGCTGGCCCCCCCCCTGATTTTTCGCAAGGCCATCGACAGCTACTTTGTTCCCGCGCTCCATCACGTAATCCCGGAAGCGTCGGCATGGTCGGGCATCGGCTGGCTTAGCTTGCTCTTTCTTGCCGTGCTGGCGTTCGACTTCCTCGCCCAGTACATCCAGATTCGCATCATGCAGCGCGTCGGCCAGCAAACCATGTACGACATGCGCCGCGAAATTTTCGCTCACATGCAGCGCCTGCCCATGAGCTACTTCGACCGCAATCCCGTCGGCCGCCTGGTCACGCGCGTCACCACGGACGTGGATGCCCTCAACGATCTCTTCGCCGCCGGCGTCGTTACCATGATCAACGATTTCTTTCTCCTCGCGGTCATGGCCGGCCTGCTCTTTACCATCGATCGCCGCCTGGCTCTTGATACGCTCGCCGTCCTTCCCGGCATCCTGATCGTCACCATGATCTTTCGCAAATTCGTCCGTGATGCCAATCGCCGCATCCGCACGGCCATTGCCCGTATCAACGCCTTTCTTCAGGAATACATTTCCGGTATGAGCGTCGTGCAGCTCTTCAACCGCGAACGCAAGGCCATGGAGGAATTTGAGCGGCGCAATCGCGACAACATGCTTGCCTGGCGCGATGCCATTCTCGCCTACGCTCTTTTTTATCCGGCAGTAGAGTTTCTCAGCTTCGCCACCATTGCACTGATCTATTGGTCCGGCGGAAACCGCATTCTCTCCGGCACGCTCAGCCTCGGCGTTCTGACTGCCTTCACAATGTTCGCGCAGCGCTTTTTCCGGCCGATCCAGGACCTCAGCGAGAAATTCAATATCCTGCAATCCGCGATGGCGGCCTCCGAGCGCATCTTCAAGCTGCTGGATGAGCCGGTGCTGGTTGAATCGGACCCCAATGCCATTCCACTCGATCATCCGCTCGGCGAGATCGAGTTTCGCAACGTTTGGTTCAGCTATCGCAACACTCCTGAGCCCGCCGACGAAGATTGGGTTTTGCGAGACGTTTCGTTTCGCGTGGAACCCGGGCAAACCTTCGCCATCGTAGGACACACCGGCGCTGGCAAGACCACCCTGATTTCCCTGCTCCTGCGCTTTTACGATGTTCAGCGCGGCCAGATTCTTCTAGACGGCAAGGACATTCGAACCATCGATCTGCAGGATCTGCGGCGGCAGTTCGGCATCGTGCTGCAGGATCCGTTCCTCTTCACCGGTACTATCGAAACAAACATCCGGCTTGGCACGCCGGGCATCGACCGCGGCACCGTCGAACGTGCTGTCGATGAGATTGGGCTCGGCGACTTCGTCCGCTCGCTTCCGGAGGGAGTCGCTTCTAGCGTCAACGAACGTGGCTCAACACTCTCGGTCGGCCAGCGACAGCTCATCAATTTTGCCCGCGCCCTGGCGCATAATCCGCGCTTCCTGATTCTCGACGAAGCCACTTCGAGCGTGGACACCAAAACAGAGTTGCTCATTCGCGAAGCGCTGAACCGCCTGCTGTCCGGGCGCACCGCGCTGGTGATCGCTCACCGGCTGAGCACCATCCAGCATGCGGATCGCATCCTCGTATTTCACAAGGGCCGGTTGCGCGAGCAGGGCGCACATCAGGAGCTGCTCGCCGAGCGCGGGATCTACTATCGGCTCTACCAGCTCCAGTACAAAGAGCAAGAGTTGCACCTCCCCATGGAAGCAAACGGCACTGCTGAACCGTCGCCGCTTCCAGCCAGCGACTGAAGCCGGCGAAAATCGCTCATGCCACCCATCCCGCTCCTTCTCTCCGCTGGCGAAGCCTCCGGAGACATGTACGCCGCTCGCCTCGCGACCGCCTTGAAGCAACGCCTCGACGTGGCGCTGTTCGGTATGGGCGGGCCGCAAATGCGCGCCGCTGGCGTTGAGATCATCACGGATTATTCAGAAGTCTCCGTCGTGGGCATCACCGAAGTGCTGAAGCGGCTTCCCTCTTTGCGCCGCGCGATGAAGCACCTCGTGGACGAAGCGGAACGCCGGCACCCGCCGCTGGCGATACTTACGGACTTCCCTGGTTTTCATTTGCGGCTGGCGCGCAAACTGCTTCCAAAAGGCATTCGGAACGTCTACTTCGTCTGCCCGCAATTCTGGGCCTGGCGGCCTTGGCGCGCCAATCTGGTCCGGCGGCGGTTCGCTCTGGCATTGTGCATTTTCCCATTCGAAGAGAAGTTCTATGCCGATGCCGGTGTACCGGTGAAATTCATCGGACATCCCTTGGTGGGAAACGTGAAATCGACGCTGACGCGGGAAGAATTCTGCACAAAATACGGTCTTATAGAGGGGCACCCGATTATCACGATCCTGCCGGGCAGCCGGCGGGGAGAAATTGCGCACCATGTGCCGGTCTTGATCGAAGCTCTACAGGAGATTCGAAGCACGTTTGCAGGCCAACTGGAGCTTGTGCTCGCCGTAGCCCCAGGGCTGGACTTGGAACAACTGAAAGCGATGTTCCCGGCGCAGTGGCAAGTCAAACTCATGGAGCAAGATACATACAACGCAGTAGCCGCCTCAGACCTGGCGATTGTCTCCAGCGGCACCGCGACCGTGGAGACCGCACTGCTCCTAAAGCCGATGATTGTCGTCTATCGCTTGTCGCCCCTGACCGCCAAACTGGCGAAGCCCTTGGTGAGCACAAAGTATTTCAGTATGGTGAATCTGAT
>WNFF01000198.1_pt1 | contig 67235 bp, 67 predicted proteins | sample 5400441 | NCBI WGS metagenome assembly WNFF01 (sample SAMN13153345, study PRJNA577476) | soil metagenome | isolation source: 120 cm saprolite under Douglas fir tree site 2 hole 3 replicate 1 | place: USA:California | collected 2015-04-18 | reverse complement strand
GAGTTCCTGACGCCGCAGGAAATGCATCAGCGGAAGCTGCCAGAGCAGGCTGAGGCCATCGCGAAGGCACTCGGCCCCCTCTCCCGAGCGCAGGCTGAGACGCAGGCCCAATTGATTGTGGAGGCGCTCCAGCCGAAGCGCCGCGGCCGTCAGGTAGAGACCGAACTACTCGGGAAGCGTGCAGGTGCGAAGATGCTCGGCGTCAATCGCAGCAAGACACTGGAGGCACTCATCAGGACAGGGAGGATTCGGACCGTCAAGTTTAACGGCAAGACGATGATTCAGCGCTCTGAGATCGAGCGTATTGTCGCCGGTGGCGACGCGGCGCTTGCTGCGCCGGCGAACAGCAGCGCGAAGCAACCACGCCGCGCTCGCAGCCGCAAGAGCGCAGATGGCGATCCGCTCGACGCCTGGGAACCGCCCGAGAGGACCTAATGCGTCCTTACTGCCGAACGGCCGGGAACGAGACTCCGGCGAGCTGCTCGCCTGGATCGATGTAAGTGGTCCGCGCGAGCGGTGACCCAGGCGCGTGGCCAAGCGCCGCTGCGATCTGTGGCACCTCAAGCCCGGCGCGGGCGAGGAGAGTTGCGAAAGCGTGGCGCGCGTGACCGGGGCCGAACTTGGGCACGATGCTCAGCTCGTCGCAGGCGTCGTGGACGAGCTTGATCAAGAAGCGGACCGGAAGCGCTGGCACACGCTCGAACTTGCGGCCTTCCTTGCAAAGCCGCTCCTGCTGGTGCCAGTCGCGTAGCCGCTCGGCAACCGCGAGCATCCCGGCGGAGATTGGAGTCCGCTGTTCCATGCCGCTCTTGTGCACCGTCCAGAGGACAGCGGCAGCCTTCGCGACTCGCCACCGTTGCTCGTTCGCCTCGTTGCCGATGTCGAACTCCACCACCATGCGCTCCCGCCTCCTCGGCATCGGCTCGATCACGCTGCCCAGCCCCAACCATCGGACAAGTTCCGTCGTGTGCCATCCCACGTTGAAGACCAAGTCGAGCGCATCGCGATAGGGAAGCTTGTCTTGCGCCGTGAAAAGCTTCGCCTCGCGGACAGCGAGATAGCCTTCCAAGGCGCGGGCTCCCTTCTCGCGCCGCGTCTTCGCCTTCGCGGCGTCGAGGAAGTGGAGCTTGTGTCCCTTCGCCTGTGGGAGCAGCAGCGCGCTCGTGTCGGGGCCATCGTTGGAGCTGAAACCCACTTCGCCGGCCGGCACGGGGCGATGCCGGCGCAACCAACTGAAGAAGGTTTTGATGGCGCGCACCTTGTGGGCGAGCGCCGTTTCCGTGGCTGGAAGGCGCAGCTCGGCTACGTCGAGCGTGCGCAGGTCGCGCCCTTGAAGCCGATCGCGCCACCACTGGATGTAGTACTTTGAGTTGTACAAGTGACCGGGTGAGTTGCCCTTCCCGCCACTCTTCTGCGGCGCCGCCATCCAGTCGAGCCACTCGGTGGCCAGCTCCGAGGTGAGGAAAACAGGAGGGCGCCGGCCGAGCAGACGCGGGACTGCGCTCGGATGGTACGCTTCCGGGTTCGCTTCAAAGGCTTTGAGATGGTCGAGCGCGCTCTCGTGTGTGTGCTGCCCGGTGGAACGCCGACAACCCCGCCGCGAGAGATAGAAGGTCCACCTGTAGCCATCCCACCGCGCCTTGCCGCCCTCCCACTTCCGCCATTCGCCGAGGCGCTTGCCAGGCTTCGTCCAGTCCGCCATTTGACCCCTCCGCGTGCAAACCTGGTGCAAACTAAATGCTACCTGAGCTACGGTTTCTTTTGCAAGGGGGGCAGGCAGCCATCCACGTAAGTAGGCTAGATGACCCTCATGAATTTACGCACTTGATGGGTGGAGCCGACAGCCGGATTTGAACCGGCGACCTACGGTTTACGAAACCGTTGCTCTACCGACTGAGCTATGTCGGCCCGCAGAGGACGCTGCTTCTAGCAGCGCGCCGCGCCGCCGGTCAAGTCGCTCGCTTGCTTGCCCCGGCGCGTTGACATCCCATGCGCGTGGGACAAACTTGCGCGCCATGCGCGCCAATCCGATGCGCTACTTGGTGCTCGCTGCCCTGCTGCTCTCTTCCTGCAAGGAGAAGGCGCAGCCGCCGCCCCCGCCACCGGAAGTGCAGCTCTCCACCGACTTGCCGGAGGGCATGATCGAGACGGTGCTCAAGCTGATCGAGCGCAACGGCGGGCCGCGCGCGGAGCGGATCCCGGGCATGCAGGCGGGCGTATCGGCACTGATCGGGGCTTACGGCGGCTTGCCTGCGGATCCGGCGCCGCTGGGGGATGTGCGCTGGGACAGCGAGCCCTACGGAGCCATCGCGGCGGCTGCGTACGGCAAGTTGATGCCGGGACCGATCAGCGGCAAGGACGTGCCCCCGCTCTGGCGCGATCCGGGCGGCACGTGGGTGGCGGTCGGCGGGCGCGCGCTGCTGCTCCTCGTCGGGATCGACGACCTGGGCGATCACGGCGCGCCGGTGCGCTTCACCGCGCTGACCGAGCCGTGGCTCAAGGGCAAGGTGGCCATCGCTGCTCCGACGGGTGGGCCGGCGCTGGCGCACTTCGCCGCGCTCTACCAGGCGTGGGGCGTGGATCGAATGCAGTCCTGGCTCAAAGGGCTCAAGCAGAACGACGTGCAGATCTACGACGACTCCGAGCAGGTGCGGCTGGCCGTCGTGAGCGGAAGGGCGGTGGTGGGCATCGTCTCCAGCGAGGAGGCCGCCAAGGCGGCGGCCAGCGCGGCGCACGTGCTCGTCGTCTATCCGAACCAGCGCTCCATCGGCGTCTTCGTCTGGCCCACGGCGCTCTCGGTTCCGAAGACCGCGAGGAACATGGACGCGGCGATGAAGCTGGCCGAGCTGCTCGCCGACCGCAGCACCGAGCAGCTTCTCGTGGCGCGCGTCCCCGGCTACCTGCCGCTACGGCCCGACATTCCCGTCCCGCCGGGGGTGCGGTCCGCGTCCAACCTGGTGGTGGTGGCGGTCGATCCGGCCCGCATCGTCGAGGAGATCTATCGCCGCAGGGCGGAGCTGGCGGCATGGGTGGCGTCGATGCCCAAGCCGCCGGCGCTGACGATGCCGCAGGCGCAGAAGAAACCCTAATCGACGAGCAATTCGCGCAAAGGCAGGCCCGCGTCGAGTTGGTGGCGCGGGCGGCCCTCGCGGATGGCGTAGCGGTTGCGCCGGCCCTCTCTCGCCCGCACCAGGTACCCGGCTTGTTCCAGCTCCATCACGATGCGCTGCACGGCGCGCTCGGTGATGCCGATGCGCTCGGCCATCTCGCGCATGGTCACTTCCGCGTCGCGGGCGATGCACCGCAGGACGTAGGCGTGGTTCGTCAAAAAGCCCCAGGTCGGATCGCTCATGCGAACATGGTGCACGAGCCGGCGATCCCGTCCACAAAACCGCGACTTCTATTCGGGCTTCACCAGAGGAGCGCCGGGCGCCTCGGGCAGCTCGATGCGCGGCAGCGGCTGTGGCGCCACCGCCAGCGCCGCGCCCTTGCCGATGTCGTCCTCGCGCGGCACCAGCCCGGTCGTCGCGCTGATGATCCGCTCCAGAACCTGGAAGAACCGGACGCGGAAGAGCGCTTCGTTCAGCCACCCCACGGTGATGCAGTAGTACTTGGCGTACGGCGCGGTGTGGTGCACGGCGTGGTGCTCGGGCGGCAGGACGAGGTTCGCGCGCTGCAGCCAGCGGACCGCCGGCGGCGGGTCGTCCATGTGCGCCCACTTGTGGAACTGGTTGGTCCCGAACACTGAGAGGCAGAGGGCGAACACCATCGCCGCGACGAAGAACCAGGCCGCGTCTTTGTGCGGCAGGAGCGCTGCCGCCACCGTGGGCCCGATGGAGATGAAGCAGTTGTTCCCGTTGGTCTCGATGAAATCGTGCCGGGTGATCTCTTTCTGATCGACGTGGTGCTCGCGGAAGGGACGGATGAGCGCCTTTCCGATGATGGGCCACTCCGGCGTCCCCCAGGTGTCGGCCGCCCAGTGGACGCAGCCCGAGATGAAGTCCGCCGCGACGAACCCGAGCATGAACGCGCTCAGCGCCAGCCACGGGTTGGCCAGGGTCCGCGGGGCGAGGCGCAACGCCAGCCAGAACATCGCCGCGGTATAGACGGCGATGCTGCCCATTTCGAAGCGGCGCACCGACGCGCCGTACCCTTCGCGCAGGGCGGATTTGTCGCGCTGCCGGATTTCCAGATCCGTCATCGGCGGGCAGTTTCGCACAGAAACCCGGCCGCGTGGAAATTGCGCTAGAACGCGCGCATGCGACTCGCAGTCATGTGCCTGATGGCTCTGGCAGCCTGCAAAGAATCGCCGCCCCGCGCCGCTTCGGGCGGCCCACCGGTCAGGGAAGTGACCATCACGGCGAAGGGGTTCGAGCCGGCGCGGATCGAGGTGGCGCCGGGGCAGCCCGTCACGCTGCGCTTCACGCGGAAAGTCGACCCGAGTTGCGGCGACGCGGTCGACGTGCAGGGCGATCCGGTCCGCCACATGCTGCCGCTCGATACGCCCATCGACGTGAAACTCACTGCGCCGGCGTCGGGTGAAATCGCCTTTGCCTGCCCCATGAAGATGTACAGGGGCGCCGTGGTGGTCGGGCATTAGAGGGCGGCTACCCCACCGTCTTCGGAACGGGTACTGTGGGCGCCTCCTTCCGGGAGGGCTCCTCGATGCATCTCGCCCTGCTTCATCAAGGGCGTCCCGCGCTGCTCCGGGTCGAGGGGCCCGCGGGCGCGCCGGTGGCGCTCTTCTTCCATCCTTTTCCGCTCCACTCCGACGTCTGGGACGACATGCTGGCCGCCTGCGGCGCGGCCGGCCTGTGCGCCGCGGCGCTCGACGCGCCGGGATTCGGCGGCACGCCGCCCCTGGGCAAGCCCCTGACGATGGAGTACCTGGCCGAGTTGGGCGCCTGCGCGCTCGACACGCTGGGCGTGCGGCGCGCCTCGCTCGTCGGGTGCTCGATGGGCGGCTACGCGGTGATGGCGTTCGTGCGGCTCTTTCCGCAGCGCCTCTCGACGGTGGCGCTGATCGCCACCAAGGCGAGCGCCGACACCAACGAAGCGAAGGAGAAGCGCGAGCGGCAGGCGCAGGCGGCGCTCGAGCGCGGCCCCGAGGCGGTCACTTCCGAGTTCGTCCCCAAGCTGCTCGGCGGCGAGCCGCCGGCGGGCGTGCGCCACCGCGTCGAAGAGCTGGCGGCGCGGGCCACCAAGCAGGGAATCGCCGACGCCCTGCGCGGCATGGCGATGCGCCCCGACTCGACGCCGGACCTTCCCTCGTGGAAGGTGCCGGCCCTGGTGATCGCGGGCGACCAGGATCAGCTCATCCCGCTGGGCGAGTTGGAAAAGCTGGCCCGCGGCATCCCGGGGGCGCGACTCGAGGTGATCGCGAACGCCGGCCACCTGCCGTTCCTCGAGAAACCGCGCGCCGTCACGCCACTCCTGACCGCGCACCTGCAAGTGCGGCTGCGAGACTGAGTAGAGCCAGGCCTCGGGCCTCAGACCTCAGGCCTCAGACCTCAGGCAGTGCTTGGAGCATGTCGCTCTTCCCCGAGGCCTGAGGTCCGAGGTCTGAGGCCCAGCGCGAGCGCAGCGCGCGCTAGCGAAAGGCGACGGCGGCGCCGCCGGCGATGAGCAGGGTGGCGCCGAAGAGGCCGGCGGGGCCGAGGTGCTCGCCGAAGGCGGCCGCGCCGACGATGGCCGCTACGACCGGCTCGAGATAGGTCAACACCGCGGCGCGCTGGGCGGGAATCCAGCGCAAGCCCAGATAGAAAAGTGACGCTCCGCCGGCGCCGAGGAGCAGCGCGCCGGCGAGAGGCGACCAGAGAAAGGCGAGAAGCGGCGGCGGGGCGGAGCGGGCGGCGAGCGCGACCAGAAGCGCGGCGATGAAGCAGTGGTACGAGAGCACTTCGGCGGCGCCGAACTGTCGGAAGAGCTTCTTGGTGACCAGTGTGTTGCCCCCGTAGAAGAGCGCGCTCAGCGTGCCCAGCAAAGCCGCAGGCAGCGCGGCGCGCGGCAGGCCGCCGTCGCCGAGGACGAGCAGCGCGAGGCCGGCGATGGAGACGCCCAGCGCGACCCGCGTCCGCATCGTGAGCGGCTCGCGCAGCACGGCCGGCGCCAGGCCCGCCACCACCACCGGCGCGAGGTAGTGCGTGAGCACCGCGACGCCTATGGGCCCGCGGTCGAGCGCGCCGAAATAGCAGAGATAGTTGGCCGCATCGGTGACCGCGGCGAGGCCGAGGAGCGCCCACGCCGAGGGCGGCCGCGGCGGCCCGCGCCGCGCCAGCGCGACGGGCAGCGAGACCAGAGCGATGACGGCAAGAATCATCGCGGACGCCCACGCCGGCGGCAGGCCGTGGCCGCGCAAGAACAACGCCCACGTGCCCCACGCGCTCGCCGCCAGCGCCACCAGCGCCGTTCCCGACGCTTGCCGATTCATGCCACGCGCCTTGACCGCATGAGGGCGCAAGGGTACGAGAGTCCGACTCATCCAGGGAGGGGGTACTTTGGCCGCGTCGATCGAGATCCTCTATCTGCGCTTCCCGGTCCACCCGAACATCACCGTCATCCAGATCGGGCCGGGCATCCAGCGGATCGACAAGGAAGGCGACAGCTACTTCGTCATCGGCACCGAGGACGGCCCCCTCGCCGGCAAGCGGGTGGAGATCCCGGGCGACAATGTCGCCGCCATCCAGTGGTCGCTCGAGAGCGAGTCGGCCGCCCCCGCCGCCGCGTCGTAAAGATGGATCGCACCGAGCGCCTGCTCGACCTGGTCGCGCTCCTCCTGGGTGCCCGCGAGCCCGTCTCCTTCGCTGAGTTGCGCGAGCTGTTTCCAGAGGAGTACGGGGGCAACCGCGCGGCCGCCGAGCGCAAGCTGGAGCGCGACAAGGCCGATCTTCTGCAACTCGGCGTGCCCATCGAATACATCGAGCCGAGAAAGCTGGACGAGCGCGAGCTGGGCGGGTACCGCATCGACCGCAAGGCGTTCTTTCTGCCCGACCCGCGGCTTTCCCCCGAGGAAGCGGCGGCGCTGTACGCGGCGGGCGCGGCCGCGCTGGCGGCGCACGACTTCCCTTTCGCCCAGGATCTCATGTTCGCGCTGCGCAAGATCTCCCTCGCGGGGAGCGGTCCCGCCGCCGTGGGGAGCGCGGCGGCGCGGCGGCTGCTCATCGTGCGGCCCGGCGATCCCGATCGGCAAGGCACGCTGCGCGCAATGGGCGATGCGGTGGCGCGGCGCAAGCGCGTCCATATCGCCTACCTCGCTCCTCCCAGCCTGGAGGGAAAGCCGGGCGAGCGCACCGAACGCGACGTCGATCCGTACGGCCTCGCGTTCCGCGGCGGCTCGTGGCGGGTGGTCGGGTACTGCCACCTGCGCAAGGCGCAGCGCGTCTTCGTCGTCGACCGCATCGAATCGATGCAGGTCAACGAGCAGAAACCCAACACGCACGACTTCGACATCCCGCAGGGGTTCGACGCGGCGGCGGAGGCGGGAGAGAAGCCCTGGCAGTGGGTCGGGCGCGCGCCGATGCCGGTACAGCTGCGCTTCGCGCCCGGCAGTGAAGCGCTGGCCGAGCGGACCTTCGACGCGCCCGGCGGCGCGGTGAGCGTGACGTATCTCGACGGCCTGTTGCCTCAAGTATTCTCTCTCGGCGACCGCGTCTGGATCGAGGGCCCGCCCGAAGCGCGCGACAAGGCGGTGCGGGCGCTGCGCGCGCTCGCCGAGCGGCTCGCTCGCACCCCCGAGCCGCCGCCCGACGCGGGGCCCCCGCCGCCGGGCGAAGCACGCCCCGCTCCCGAAAGGCCGTCCGATGACGAGACCGACAAGCGCGAGCGACTGCGCCGGCTGCTCCTCGTCGTCCCCGCGGCGCGCCGCAAGCCCGGTGTCCGGCTGGAAGAGCTGGCCCACGAGCTGGGCCTCGATGCCGCGCAGCTGCGCGCCGACATCGAGCTGCTCGGATACGTGGGGCGGCCGCCCTTCTCGCCGGACGATCTGATCGACATCAGCGTCGACGAGCGCGGGCGCGTGACGGTGGCGCTCGACCAGTCGTTCTCGCGCCCGCCCCAGCTCACGGCGGTGGAAGCGCTGGCGCTGGCCGCCGCGGCGGAGCAAGTCGCGCCGGCCGATCCCGCCGTCGTCGCGGCGCTGGCCAAGCTGACCGAGAAGCTCACGCCCGCGGCCCGCCAGCTCTACGCCGCCCTCGCCCGCCGCCTCGCGGCCGACACGCCGGCCCCGCGTGGGACCGAGGGAATCCTCGCCCAGCTTCGCAAGGCCGCCGAGCAGCACAGGGAAGTGGTGCTCGAGTACGACCGCGGCGCCGTCGAGGAGCGCACGCTGCACCCGCAGGCCGTCATCGATCACGCCGGCCGCTGGTACGTGGTGGGCCACGACGTGGCGCGAAACGCGGAGCGCACCTTCCGCGTCGATCGGATCATGGGCGTGCGCGAAACGGGCGCGGCGTTCCCCGATCCGGGTCCGCTCGATCCGGCGCGCTTCCAGCGCGAACAGCTCTTCTTCCCCAGCGGGGCCGAGCTACCGGTGGTGCTGCGGTTCTCGCCCGGCGCGGCAGCCTGGGCGCTGGCGCGTTACGGGCCGCGAGCGCGCGCCCTCGAGGGCGGAGGCGCCGATGTGTGGATCGAGAGCGCGGGGACGGCCTACGCGGTGTCGCTCGCGCTCTCGCTCGCCGGCGAGGCGGAGATCGTCGGGCCGAAGGAAGCGCGCGACGCCCTGCGCGCCGAGGTGGAGCGCACGCTGCAACGCTACGCGAGTTAGCATGGACGACGTTGGAGGAGGAGGACACCGCACTGTGATCGCGCTCGCCCTCGCCGCCGCTCTCGCCCAGGCCGCCACGCCCCCACCCGCCCCGGTCGCTCCTCAGGCCGCCGCGCAGGACACGGTGCAGGACATCTTCGAGAAGCGCTGCATCTTCTGCCACGGGCAGGACGGGAGGGGGCAGACCAAGAAAGGAAAGCAGGTCAAGGCGCCCGACTTCACCTCGCCCAAGTGGAACAAGGAGACCACCGACGAAGAGATCAAGGACGCCATCACCAACGGCGTCCCCAAGACGAAGATGCCCGCCTTCAAGAGCAAGCTGACGCCGGAGCAGATCGACGCGCTGGCGATATACGTGCGCAGCTTCGGCAAGGCGTCGAAGTGACGCGATGCACATTGACAGGGAGCGAAACGTCCCCTAGAAACGCGCCCCCTTCGCCGGAGGAATGTTGACCTCGCGACCGCCGCCCGCAGAGCCAAAGCGCCCCACCATCTACCAGGAAGCGATGGAAGTCTTTCATCGCGCGGCGGACCTGATCGGGCTCGATCGCCGGGTGCGCATGGAGCTGGAGGAGCCGGACTACGAGCACATCTTCTACGTGACGGTGAAGCTGCACACGCGCCTCACGCCGCTCACGCAGGCCGCGGAGGTGCAGAAGTATTCCGACCTGACCGACAGCGAGCTGTTGCCCGACGGGCTCGAGCCGCTGCTCGACGGGAGCTTCGTCTTCAAGCGGCGCGCGCTCATCGGCGCCAGGCTGCAGATGCGCGACGGCGTGGTGCGGCTCAAGGGCAAAGGCCTCTACAAGGTGGTGCCCGGCCGCCCCGAGCGCTTCAAGGCCTATCGCGTGCAGCACAACCAGGCGCGCGGGCCCTACAAGGGCGGCATCCGTTACCACCAGGACGTCTCGCTCGACCTCTTCAAGGTGCTGGCCGCGGAGATGACCTGGAAGACGGCCATCGCCGACGTGCCCTTCGGGGGAGCCAAGGGCGGCATCAAGGTCGATCCCAAGTCGCTCAGCTCGGAGGAGCTGGAGGCGCTCACGCTGCGCTACATGTACCGGCTCAAGCCGCTCATCGGTCCGACGCTGGACATCCCCGCCCCCGACGTCGGCACCGATGCCAGCATCATGGGGCTCCTCTTGCGCCAGTTCACCGACGGCGAGCGCGAGCGGCACGCCCTGCGCGGCGTCGTCACCGGCAAGGACACGCGCATCGGCGGCTCGGAAGGGCGCGTGAAGGCCACCGGCCAGGGCCTGGCGTACTGCATCCAGGAGTGGTTCGCCGACCGCGGCACCACGCCGGCCGGCTCGACGTTCGTGCTGCAGGGGTTCGGCAACGTGGGCTCGAACGCGGCGGAGATCCTCACCGGCCTGGGCGCCAAGCTGCTGGCGGTGAACGACGCGGGCGGCACCATCTACAACCCGGGCGGCATCGACGTGCTGGACCTCATCGCCTACGTCTACGACAACCCCGCCAACATGCGGAAGACCGTCGCGGGCTATCCCAAGGCGCAGCAGATCGGCAAGTCCGATCTGTGGGACGTCGAGTGCGACATCTGCATCCCCGCCGCGCTGGGTGGAGAGATCACCGGACCCGTGGCCGAGCGGCTCAAATGCAAGCTGGTGGCCGAGGGCGCCAACGGCCCCACCACCGCCGAGGGCGATCGCGTCCTGGAGAAGCGCGGGATCGAGATGATCCCCGACATCATCGCCAACGCCGGCGGCGTGACGGTGAGCTACTACGAGTGGATCCAGAACAAGCGCATGGAGCACTGGAGCGAGACGGAGGTCAACGGCCGTCTCGAGCAGGCCCTCAAGTCGAACTACCGCATCATCCGCGACATCTCCCGCAACACGCCGCGCCGCACCGCCACGCACAACAGCACGCGCTATTGCATCGGCAAGGAAGTCGACATGCGCACCGCCGCCATGGTGCTGGCGCTCAAGCGCATCGAGGCGCACTACCAGCTCGAGGGCTTCAGCCAGTAGTCACTTCCGCGCCTGCACGTCGGCGAGGCGGCCGTTGCGGTCGAGGAGCACCACCGTCCAGCTCTTGCCGGCGACCCGGCACACCGATGCGTGCGCGTCGGCGGCCGAAGGCATGGGCGGGTCGCACTGGAACCCGTGGTCGCGCATCCAGGCGCGCGCGCCCTCGATGTCGCGGCCTTCGGGGATGCTCACCAGCAGGCGGGCGCGAAGGTCCTCGACGTCCTTCGGGAGGGAGAAGGGGCGCGGAGGGTCCGTGCAGGCGAAGAGGAGGGTGAGGAGGGCGGTTCTCGTTCTCGTTTTCGTTTTCGTGCTCGTGCTCGTGCTCGTGCCCGCCGTCATGCGGCGAAGGTAACAGACGGCGAAAGTTCCGCTACACTGGCCGGGCTTGCACTGGACCGACGAAGGGCATCCTCTATGGGGGCGGCTGGTGATCGCGTGCGCCGCCGCCTCGGTGGTGCCGCTGTGGAGCGCGTCGCACCTGCCCTTCACCGACCTGCCGCAGCACGCGGCGGCCATCGGGACGCTGCGCCACTGGTGGGACCCGTCGTGGAAATCGCAGGAGTACTTCACCCTCGCGCTCGGGCAGACGCAGTACCTGCTCTACTACTTGATCGGCGCGGCGCTCGCGTTTCCCTTCGGGACGGCCGAGCGCGCGAATCTGATCTTGCTCTCGCTGACGGCGATCGTCTTTCCCTGGTCGCTGCGGGCGCTCCTCAAAGCGTTGCGCGCCGACACGCGCCTCGCGCTCTTCGGCTGCACGCTGTTCTGGAGCCAGGCGCTGCTCATCGGCTTCTTCAACTACGTCGCGGCGATGCCGCTCATGCTCTGGGGGCTTTCGCTGGCGGTGCGACAGGCCGACGAGCCGTCGCGGCGGACGCTCTGGACGCTGGCGGCGGCGGCCGTCGCGCTCTTCTATCTGCATCTCTCCGCCTTCGTGTTTTTCGCGCCGGCCGCGGCCATGGCCTCGCTCGGCCTGTCGCGCGTCGCTCCTCTGCGCGAGTGGCCGCGGCGGCTGCTCTGGGCCGCGCCGGTCGCGCTCTTGAGCCTGCTCTGGCTGGTGAACAGCCCGGTCGTCCATCCGCAGTCGGTGGGCTGGCACCAGCCGATGGCGGTCCAGTTCGAGGAGCCGGCCGCGGCGCTGCGCAACCTGCCCGACGCACTGCTCGACATCTGGCGCGGCCCCGAGGACGAGTGGTGCCTGATCGCGCTCCTCGCCGCCGCCGCGCTCCTGGCCTGGCCGCAGAGGCGCGACCCCGACGCGGATCCTTGGCGGCGCGGCCTGGTAGCGGCATGGGCCGCGCTGGCGGCGCTCCTCTATTTCGCCTTCCCGGTCGCGATCGGATGGCTGTGGCAGCTCAACGAGCGCTACGCGCTGGTTTTCGCGCTGCTCGTCCCGGCGCTGCTGCGTCCGGCCCGCGGGCTGCGCGGCGCCTTGCCGCTTTTGCTCGTCGCCGCCACGGGGCTGTTCGCGGCGGGAACCGCGGTGAAGAACATCCGCGAGTTCGACCGCGAGGTCGGCCTCTTCGACGGCGTGCTCGAACGCACCCAGCCGGGCCGCCGTCTGATCGGGATGATCTTCGAGCAGAACTCGCGCGTGGCGAAGTTCAGCCCGTTCATCCACTTCCAGGCCTACTACCGCGCGCGGATGGGCGGCGTGGCGTCGTTCTCTTTCGCCGAGCTGCCGCAGTCGCCGCTGCGCTACCGACCCGAGAACGCGCCGCCCTCCAAGCCGGCCGGCTGGGAGTGGCACGCGAACATGTTCCGCAACGACGTCGACGGTCACTACTACGACTACGTCCTGGTCCACGGCATGGTCGACCCCTTCGCGCACCGCCCGCCGGGACCGCAGTGGCGGCTGCTCACGCGCGAAGGAAGCTGGGCGCTCTACGAAAAGGCGGCGCAATGACCGCGGCGGCTCTACCTGGCGTTATACTCAGTGTACGGACCCGCCGCGCGCACCCTTCTGCTGCTGGGGCGCGACGAACTTGAGGCCGATGCCGCGCATCCCTGCCCGCGTGCGGTCGGCGCGGGCGAAGTTGATGAAGCACTGGTAGCGGACTTCTCCCTCGAGCGTCAGTTCGGCCCCGCCGTTGGGCGAGGAGAACGTCACCTTGACGCGCGTCCCCAGCGCGAACGGCTCGCGGGTCTCGATGAACATCCCAGCGTCAGTAATATTACGGCCAATGCCGCTGGCCATGCCGCGGTCGCCTTCCAGAAAGACGGGGAAAGCCTTGTCGAACCGCCCCACCCCAATGCTCCGCCCTTTGGGTTTCTTCTGGCCGGCTGGAAGCTTGTCTGTCCGACTGGACATCTGGGTAGGAACTCCACTGACTGGATGTGCTCAACCTAGGTGGGGGCCGCTCAGCCGTCAAGGAAAGCACCGGACTCGCGCTCGCGCCCGCATAAGATTACATTCAAGACAATGAAGGGGCATCTCGGCGCGGTGATGACCTCGGGGCTGGCGGCGGTTGCCCTCGCCCTGGCTCTCCTGCAGGCCGCGGTGCTGGCGCACTCGGCGCCCCGGCGCCAGGCTGTCTCGTCGGTGCGGCCCGGCCCGACCAACCGCTATTCGATCCCGGGCGGCCGGTCAGGAATTCCGTGGCTGCCGTTCGACGCGCAGAAGGCGCAGCCCGAGGATCGCAAGAGCCGCGAGGGCCGCTCGCCGGTCACCAAGCCGCCGGAGGAGCATCGCGCGCCGCCCCCGACTCGCCAGCAGCGCATGTTCCCGCCGAGCAACATCGGTCCGCACCCTCTACGTCGAGCGGCGGCATAAAAACAAAGTACCGGGCGCGGGGTCGGGTTCGTGTACGTTGACGGGGACGGATGCGGGTACGGTTCACGTACCACGGTCCGTGGGACGTTCCCGTCCCCGTCCCCTTCCCCGTGAACGTACACGCACCCGGTCCCGAGCCCGGTTTTTCGCTTTTACTTGACTCTCACGGGAACGTACGTCGTGGCTTGGCCGCGCTTCACCCGCAGCAGCGCGGTGTCGCCCTTCTTCAGCCCCTTGGACGCCTTCTTGTAGTCGGCGGCGGACCCGACGGCCTGGCGATTCACTTCGACGATCACGTCGCCCGGCTCGAAGCCCGCCTCGGACGCCGGCGAGTCGGGCGCGACGTCCGTCACGACGGCGCCCTTGGTGTCCGCATCGATGCGCGCGCGGCGCGCCATCTCCGGCGTCAGGTCGTCGACGTGCAGCCCGAGCAGATCGCCCTTGCCCTGCCCGTCCTGGCCGCCCTTCGACCCGGCGCCAAACGCCTCGTCGGTCTCATCGGGCCGCGGGGCGACCTTGACCGCAAAAGTCTTGCTCTTGCCCTCGCGGACGACCTCGAGCTTGACCGTCTGGCCCGGCTGCACCGCGCCGATGTCGCGCGTGAGCTGGTTGTTATCCGCCACCGGCCGCCCGTTGATCGCCACGATGACGTCGCCGGGCTTGAGGCCGCTCTTTGCGGCCGGGCTGTCCTTCACCACGTCGGCGATGAGCGCGCCGCGCGTCGACTTGAGGCCAAGTTGATCGACCATGTCGGAGGTGATGGCCTGCGGCTGCACCCCGAGGAACCCGCGCGTCACCTTTCCCTTCTCCTTCAACTGCGGGAGGATCTGCTTCACCACCGCGATGGGGATGGCGAAGCCGATGGTGTTCGCTCCGCTGATGATGGCCGCGTTGATGCCCACCACTTCGCCCTTGAGGTTGAAGAGCGGTCCGCCGGAGTTGCCCGGGTTGATCGAGGCGTCGGTCTGCAGATAGTCGGAGTACGGTCCGCCGAACTGCGACCGCTCTTTGGCGCTGATGATGCCCTTGGTGACGGTGGCCTGGAGGCCGAACGGCTCGCCGATGGCGATGACCCAGTCGCCCACCTCCAGCGCGTCGGAGTCGCCCAGCGTGGCGTACTTGAGGCTGCCCACGTCCTTGCCCTCGATCTTGAGCAGCGCCACGTCGGACTTGGGATCGTTGCCGATCACCTTGGCGGTGAACTCGCGCGCGCCTCCCGGCGCGGTCTCGTCGGTGAAGACCTTGATCTCGTCCATGGGCCGGAAGCGGCCCGGCTTCTGCTCGTCCTGCACCTCGACGACGTGGTTGTTGGTCAAGACCAGGCCGTCGCCGATGAGGAAGCCCGAGCCGAGACCATGGCGCTCGCCCTCGTCGGGCTGGGGCCCATTGCGGCCGAAGAAGCGGAAGAACCGCTCCATCGGGTCCTGCTGCTCGTCGCCGCCGCTGCCGCCTTCACCGTCGCCCTCACCGTCAGGGGGCTGGATGCGGGGATGGCCTTGCGGAATGCGCTGCGAGAGGCGCGGGTGCCGCGGCTTGAAGCGCGAGTTGATGTTGACCACCACCGGCCGCAGCTGGCGCACGATGGGCGCGAAAGAAGGAAGCGGCGACGGAGTCTGCTTGAGGTCGCCCGCCGTGTCGGCATGCGCGTCGCGGGCAAGAAAGGTTGCGTCAGTTGCAGTGTGCCGCGCGGCAGAGACGAGCGGCAACGCCGCGACCGCGCCAAGGGCGCCGATCAGTAGAGCGGCATGAATGGTAAAGCGTCGTTGCATGAAACCTCCAAATCCTGTCGGCTTCCTGGAACAGCGAAGCCACCCGGGCATTTCGACGCCTGCAACGTAACCGCCGCGGGAGGGTCGTCAAGGTCCGTTCTGGTCGGAGGCGCTTTCTTCCGCGGGGCGCGGACCCTGCGGCTCGAAGCGCTGCCCGGCGGAATCGAGCACCTGCACACGCGCCGCGTGAAGCGAGTAGTACAGCAGCCAGCGCTCGGCGTCCGTCAGGCTGTCGGGGGGGAGCGCCTCGTCGATCTCCTGAACGGTAAGGAAGCCGCGCCGGATTCCGCGGGTGAAGAGCGCCTTCCGCGCCTTGTGCGACCGGCCGATCTTCAGCATCGCCATGGGCCCCTCGAAACTTTAACCGCCTACGCGCCGGCGTGCTGCCCTTCCTCGCTAGCCGGGCCCTGCTTCGAGGCAGGCAGCGCTCCGCTCTCCGCGAGGATCCGGCGCAGCTCGTCCCCCTCCATCACCTCGTTCTGCAGCAGCCTGGCGGCCACCTTGCCGAGCGCTTCGCGGTGCCGGCTGACGATCTCCCGCGCGCGCCCGATCGCTTCCTCAAGAAGGCGGGTGACTTCCTCGTCGATGCGGCGCTGCGTGCGCTCGCTGTACGCTTTGTCGGTCAGGCCGGCCATCCCCTGCGGCCCGGCCAGGAAGGGAGAGCGGGTGCGCTCGCTCAGCGCCACGGGCCCCAGCGACTCGCTCATGCCGTACTCGGTCACCATCAGCCGCGCGATCTCGGTGGCCTGCTTCAGGTCGTTGGCGGCCCCGGTGGAGATGCTGCCCACCACGATCTCCTCGGCGGCGCGGCCGCCCATCAGGCCGGCCAGCTTGTCGAGCAGTTCCTCGCGCGACATGAGGTAACGGTCCTCGAGCGGCAGCTGCATTGTGTAGCCCAGCGCCGCCAAGCCGCGGGGGATGATGGAGATCTTGTGCACCGGCTCGCTGTGCTCGGTGAGCGAGCCGACCAGCGCGTGGCCCGACTCGTGGCAGGCGACGATCTCCTTTTCGCGCTCGTTCATGCGGCGCGTCTTCTTCTCCAGGCCGGCGACGACGCGCTCGATGGCCTCCATGAAGTCGGCCATGACCACCTTGTCGCGGTCCTTGCGGGCCGCCAGCAGCGCCGCCTCGTTGACCACGTTGGCCAGGTCGGCGCCGGCGAATCCCGGCGTGCGCGCCGCGACCAGCTTCAAGTCGACGTCGGCGCCCAGCTTCACCTCGCGAGAGTGGATGCGGAGGATCTCCTCGCGCCCGCGGCGGTCGGGCCTGTCGACCAACACCTGCCGGTCGAAACGCCCCGGCCGCAGGAGGGCGGAATCGAGGATCTCCGGCCGGTTGGTCGCGGCCAGCACGATGAGCGCGGTGCGCGAGTCGAAGCCGTCCATCTCCGCCAGCATCTGGTTCAAGGTCTGCTCGCGCTCGTCGTGGCCGCCGAACATGCCGGAGTTGCGCGTCTTGCCGATGGCGTCCAGCTCGTCGATGAAGATGATGGCCGGCGCCTTGGCGGCGGCCTGCTGGAAGAGATCGCGCACGCGGGCCGCGCCCACGCCGACGAACATCTCCAAGGAACTCGACGATCTCCTTCAGCTCATCGGCCGCCTCGTCCACGCCGGCGACGTCCTTGAAGGTCACGCCGGTGTTGGACTCCATGTAGATGCGCGCCTTCGTCTTGCCGAAGGACATCACTCCCGGCGGACCGCCCGGCATGCCGCCGCCCATGCGGCGCGTGAGCCAGGAGACAAAGAGCAGGCCGATGCCGATGGGCACCGCCAGCATCCAGATCATCTCGCTCATGCCGCCCTCGGCCGCGGCCTCGTACTCGAGGTGCTTCTGCTCGAGGAGCTGGAGGAGCTGCGGGTCGCCCTGCACGCGGATCGCCAGCCAGGGCAGCTCGGCCGACTTCGAGCCATCGGCCGCCTTGCCGTAGCACTTCACCCACTCGTTGTTGAGGATGACCTTCTGGCAGCCGTCGCTCTTGATGCGCTCGATGAGCCGGCTGTACGGGACGCGCTGGAAGCCCGCGTCCTGGAAGAGCGAGCGCAAGAGGAGAAAGCCCACCAGCAAGAGCAGGACGTAGATGAGCGGCGAACCGAACCGCGACACTCCGCCGCCCGGCTTCTCTAGCTTCTTGCCGCGCGGATTCGGCTGGCCGACCCCCATCCTGCCCCCTCCCCCCAGTACGCAAGCATCCCACCCTCAAGTTAGGGACTTGTCAGTGCGGCCGGTAGCCGCTTCAGTGCGTCAGGTCGAGCAGCTGAGCGACCGTCTTCTCGTCTGCCGCCGGAAATTCGTACTTGTCCATCTCCGTCGGTGTGACCCAGCGGTGGTCGTGCACCTTCTTGTGATTGACCTCACCCGCCGTCAGCCTACAGCGGTAGACGCGGAAGTCGATGTCGTAGTGCGGGTAGGAGTGGTGCACGTGGATGACCCGATCGCCCACGTCGACGTCGATCTCCATCTCCTCTTTCAGCTCGCGCGCCAGGGCCGCCTCGTCCGTCTCGCCTTCCTCGACGCGACCGCCGGGGAATTCCCAGAGGAGCGGGAGCGTAGCAGTAGGGCGGCGCTGCGTGATCAGGTACTTGCCTTCCTTCTCGATCATGGCGGCGACGACGCGGATCTTCGGGGGCATGGGCCGCGACGATAGACCCCGCGGAGGCGAGCGGCAAGGCGTGCGCTCTCTCACTTGCACGGTGGGGGTTGGCCCATAAACTCGTAGAAGGAGGTTTCCCATGCCGGCCCTGCTCCTCGCGCTGATGTTGGCGCAGGTGATCCCTTCGGGGCGCTTGCTGGCCAAGGCCAAGGGAAAGCCGGGGGCGGCGCCCACAAAGTCCGTCCCCCACTCCGCCCCACCTCCCCGGCTCTGCGCCGGCGATTACGCCGACGCGCTGCCGGTGGAGAAGGCAAACGCCATCCTCGAGAGCGTCAAGGACCCCTTCGTCTTCGCCATCCGCAACACCGCTACGTACGAGCACGTCTATTACGGCCGCGACGGCAAGATGCGCCGGGCGTACTTGCGTTCGGTGGTGCACGGGTCGGGGTCCGCGTATCGCGTCGTCAACGGCGAGTCGCAGATCGTCACCAACGAGCACGTCGCCAGCCAGCCCGACGTGACCGACGAGGAGCACCCCGTCGAGGGCGTGCCGATGGGCTCCAAGAAGGTGCGCGAGCAGCTCAAGGTCGTGCGCGACGAGAACGACGACTACGAGCCAGGCCACGTGCTTCTCACCAAGCTGCTCTCCGACGGACAGGCCGACATCGCGGTGCTCAAGGCGAAGAAGCAGCTCGGCCTCATGCCCTACCGCATCGGACGCTCCGGCGCGCTCCGGCCGGGCAACCTGGTGCAGGTGCGCGGGTTCCCGCTCGGCGCGTTCGCGGCGCTCAACACCGGCAAGGTGCTGAACCCCATGACGGTCGATACGGAGAGGGGTTGGAACCACGTCGATTTCGTAATCGACGCCCTGCTCAACACCGGCAACAGCGGCAGCCCGGTCTTCGCCATCTCCTGCCGCACCGGGGAGCCGGAGCTGGTGGGCGTGTACCACGCCGGCTACACCGACGCGGCGGCGTTGAACGCGGTGGTGGCCATCGACCAGCTCCGCGAGGAGCTGGACACGCTGCGCATCCCCAAGCGCGACGCGGCGGCGCACAGCGAGATCACCGCCCAGGACCGCGACCGGCTGGTGAAGCAGCTCTTCTCCGAGCCGACGCACAGCTTCACCTTCCCCTTCGGCGGCAGGTCGGTGGTGGCGGCGCTGACCGATCCGCAGACGCTGCGCTTCTCGGTCCTGGACGACGACTTCCCCATGGTGGTGAAGGAGTCGATGGCGCTCGTCGACCGGGGCCAGAATAGCTTCGGGACGCTCGACGAGATCGTCGTCTTCGTCGACGGCCAGCCCAGCGTGGCGCCCACGCAGGCGCTCGACGGCGACGTGCGCGAGCACTTCGACCGGCTCTACGACCAGCTCTGGAAACAGGTGCTGGGCGTGGTCGATTACCGCGCCCGGCTCGCCAAGGGCCGGCTGAGCGCCGACGCGTTCTCCGACGCGCAGAGCGCCCGCGCGCGGCTGCGCAAGCGGTTGCAGGAGCAGAAGGAGATCCTCAACATCTGCTCGTTCGAGGCGGACCGCGCCAACTTCGGGGCGACGCGCGCGCAGGCGGCGGCCGCGCCGGCCCCCGCTCCCTCGACTGCTCCCGCCGCTGCCGGCGCGTCGATGCCCGACGCGACCATGGCCGGCACGGCACCCTGATAGAGTGAAGCGATGACGTGGTGGATGCTCGCGCTCGCCGCGCTAGCGGCGCTCGCCGGCGGGCTCGCCGCCACGATTTTCGCGCTCGCCGTCGCGCGCTGGCTCCGCTCCCGCCGGCGCCCGCGAGCGCCGGCGCGGCCGCGCTTTCCCGTCGTGCTCGCGCACGGGTTCCTCGGCTTCGACGAGGTGGCGCTGGGCTGGCAGCGCCACGCGTACTTCCGGGGGATCGCGGCGCGACTCGAGCAGATGGGCGCCAAGGTCTACAGCCCGCGCGTGCCGGGCGTGGCGTCGATCGCCACCCGCGCCGAGAGTCTCGCCGCGTTGATCCGCTCGCTGCCCGACGAGCGTGTCAACATCGTCGCGCACAGCATGGGCGGGCTCGACGCGCGCTACGCCATCTCACAGCTCGGCCTCTCCGGGAAGGTGGCCTCGCTCATCACCATCGGCACGCCTCACCTGGGCACGCCGCTCGCCGACATGGGCAGCAAGATGCTGGCGCGCCTCGTGCGCATGCTGGCGCGGTTCATCGATCTGCGCGCTTTCGTCGACCTCACCACCGCGGGGATGGAGCGCTTCAACCGCCAGGTGCCCGACGCGCCCGGAGTGGCGTACGGAAGCGTGGTGGGGCACAGCGCGAAGTTGCGCACGCATCCGCTGCTCTGGGCGCCGCACGTCTATCTCTCCAAATACGCGGGGCCCAACGACGGGCTCGTGCCGTCGGCCTCGCAGCCTTGGGGGGATGTCGTGCAGGAGATCGAGGCCGACCACTGGGCGCAAGTCGGGTGGTCGCGGGGGTTTGACGCGGTTGGGCTGTATGAGGAGTTGTTGCGGGATTTGCGCGGAAAGGGCTTCTAGAGAGGGTTTTCGTTTAGGTTTTCGTTGGGGGCAGCCTCGCGCCAGCCTGCGGCTGGCACTGCGGCTGCAATGTCTTGGTTGACGTTTGTTGTAGCTCGCTGCGCTCGCGCTGAGCTTCGATCGTCGTCCATTCTTCATCGTCGTCCTCCGCTGCCGCGTTTAAAGGAGGACGACGATGAAGAACTGGACGACTCTTCCACACGAGAAGCTCATCGCATATCAGGCTGCGCGACAGTTGCTGGCACTGGTGCGTGAGGCTCGTATTTCCAATCCCAGGATCCGTGAGCAGGCTCTCAATGCTGCCAGCAGTGCTTGCTTGAACATCGCGGAGGCGACCGGCAAGTCTGGAAGCGCGGATCAGAAACGCTTCTACGCAATCGCGCGCGGTGAGGTCTGTGAAGCCGCGGCGGCACTCGATATCGCTGCTCTCGGGGCGGCTGCGCTGCCGACGTTGCCGACGCAGGGGCAGCCTGCGCCCGCCGGGTGTATGCCCTGCTCAGCGGACTCATTCGCTAGCCGCGGCCAACGAAAACCAAAACGAAAACCATCAACGAAAACGAAAAACCAAAACGAAAACCTCAAACGAAAACCGTTCTCGTTCTCGTTTGTCGTTCTCGTGGAGGTGCCCATCAGCTTCCGCGATGTTTAGACAGGCGCTCGTGGCAGCCCGCAGCGCCTGATCGCGGAGCTTCGCATCCGCGATCTTTGCCTCGCGCACAATCACCACCAGCTCGCGAGCGACCTGATAAGCGATCAGGTTCTGGTGTGGAAGAGTCGTCCAGTTCATCATCGTCGGCCTCCTTCACAGAAAGCGCAACGAAAACCAAATCGGCCAGCGCCTTCTCCCCCATGCCAGCCGGTTGTGGCAGTCTTCGGCGCCGTGACCAGTCTCACCTTCCTCGGGGCGGCCCAGACCGTCACCGGTTCGCGCCACCTCTTGACGACGGCGGCGGGGAAGAAAGTCCTGGTCGACGCGGGACTCTTCCAGGGCCGGCGCGACCTGCGCGATCGCAACTGGGCCGACTGGACCTACGGCAAGCTCGACGCGGTCGTGCTCACGCACGCGCATATCGATCACACGGGTTTCTTGCCGCGGCTCAACGCCAAGGGGTTCGTCGGCCGCGCCTTCTGCACGCAGGCCACCAGAGAGCTGGCGGCGCTCCTCCTCCCCGACAGCGGCCACCTTCAGGAAGAGGATGCCCGCATCGCCAACCAGCTCGGGTACAGCAAGCACAAGCCGGCCCTGCCGCTCTATACCGCCGCCGACGGCCAGGCCGCGGCGCGGAAGTTGGAGGGCTTTCCTTTCGACAAGCCGGTCGAGGTGGTCGAGGGAGCGCAAGTGACGTTCCGGCGCGCGGGGCACATCCTCGGGAGCGCGTTTCTCGACCTGCGCGCCGACGGAAAGCGCATCCTCTTCTCGGGCGATCTGGGCCGCTACGGGTCGCCGCTCCTCTCCGATCCCGACGCGCCCACCCCCGCCGACGCGCTCTTGCTCGAGTGCACCTACGGCGATCGCAGGCATCCGCCCGAGCCCGCGGCCGACCAGCTCGCCCGAGCCGTCGTCGAGGCGATGAAGCGGGGCGGGCCGCTGCTCATCCCGGCCTTCGCCATCGGCCGCACGCAGGAGCTGCTCTTCATCTGGCGGCAGCTCGAGCAGGAAGGCCGCATCCCCAAGGTGTCGCTCTTCGTCGACAGCCCGATGGCCACCGACGCGACGCCCCTCTATCTCAAATATCCCCAGGACCAGTCTCCCGAGGTGCGATCGCTTTTGCAGCAGCAGATCCGGCCCCTCACGCCCGCGCGGCTCAACTTCGTGCGCGGCGGCATGGAGTCGGCCAAGCTGCTCGAGCGGCCGGGGTTCTTCGCGGTGATCGCCGCCAGCGGGATGGCCACCGGCGGGCGCATCCTCGGGCACCTCGAGCGCCACCTCCCCAACCCGTCGGCGACGGTGCTGCTGGTGGGCTACCAGGCGGAGGAGACGCGCGGCCGCCGGCTCGCGGACGGCGCGACGCAGATCAAGATTCGGGGCGGAATGGTGCCGGTACGGGCCCGGGTGGAGCAGATGTCGGGGTTCTCGGCGCACGCCGACTGGTCGGAAGAGGAGCGCTGGCTCTCGGGCGCGCCCGCGCCGGGGCGCGTCTTCCTCGTCCACGGCGAGCCGGCGGCCCTCGAGGCGCAGCGCGCTCGCCTGGCAGCGAAGGGCTGGCGGGTGGAGGCGCCCCAACCGGGCGCGGTGGTCGAGCTGTGACGGAGCTGGAGGAAATCCTCCGCGGCGGGACGCTGCTGCTCGACGCCGCGATGGGCAGCGCGCTGCTCGCGCGCGGCCTCAAGGGGAGCGCGCCGGCGTGGAACCTCACGCACCCCGACGAGGTGCTCGCCGTCCATCGATCGCACGTCGCCGCCGGGGCGGAATTGGTCCTGACCAACACGTTCGTGGGCGCGTCGGCAGAGGAAACCGCGGCCGCGCTGGACGTCGCGCGCCGTAGCGGAGCGAGGTTCGTCGCGGGTTCGCTCTGGGCGGGGCTGCCGGACCTGGCGCAGCAGATCGCCCGGCTCGCCGGCGCGGACGCCATCTGGCTGGAGACGGCCACGCGCCCGGAGCAGGCGCTGGCCGCGGTCCGGACGGCGGTGGCGGCGACGGCGCTGCCCGTCGTGATCACCTGCGCCATGGTGGTCGCGCCGCTGGGCCAGTTGCGCGACGCCGGCGCGTGCGCGGCGGGCTACAACTGCCGGCCCTGGCCTGCCGAGGCGCGCGGCGCCGACGTGCTCAAGCCCGACTCGGCCGGCCTCGCCCCCGACGAGTGGGCCCACCGCATCGCGCCCGCGCGCCTGCGCGGCGGCTGCTGCGGGACGGACTCAGGACACCTTCAGCGGCTGCGCGCGACGCCGCGGTAGTCGACCATCAGGCAGCGATCCTGGACCACCTTGATGCCCGCCTGCGCCAGCGTCTCGGCGGTGCGATCGTCGCGGATGCCGCTCTGCAGCCAGACCGCGCGCGGCTTCTTGGACAAGAGATCAGGCAAGTGCGCCGCCACGTCGTTCGAGCGGCGGAAGACGTCGACGATGTCGATCTCCCCCGGCACGTCGGCGACCTTCCGGTAGACCTTCTCGCCGAGGATTGCCGTCACGTCGGGGAAGTAGACGGGCACGGGCACGATCTGCAGCCCCATCTGCTTGAGCGCCTGGGCGACGTAGAACGCGGGCTGGCCGCTCTGCGCCTCCGTCTTGATGCCCAAAACGGCGACGCGCCGCGCCGAGCGAAGCAGGTCCGCCAGCCGCTCCTCGTCGTCGCCGATCAAGTTCCGGCGCCAGTCGTCCATGCGCGGGGAAGATAGATCCCCTGGGGGCCGCAGACCAGTAGTAGAAGGGCGGGCATGGCCCACCGGGTGACGGCCGCCCGCGGACAGAGCCGCTCGTGCAAGGGCTGGGTCCAAGAGGCGGCGCTGCGCATGCTGCAGAACAACCTCGACCCCGAGGTGGCCGAGAAGCCCGAGGAGCTGATCGTCTACGGCGGCAGCGGAAAGGCGGCGCGCGACTGGCCATCGTTCGAGCGCATCTGCGCCACGCTGCGCTCGCTCTCCGAGGATGAGACGCTGCTGGTGCAGAGCGGAAAGCCGGTCGGCGTCCTGCGCACGCACCCCGACGCGCCGCGCGTGCTCATCGCCAACTCGAACCTCGTCCCGCGCTGGGCGACATGGGAGAAGTTCCGCGAGCTGGAGCGGGCGGGCCTGACCATGTACGGGCAGATGACCGCCGGGTCGTGGATCTACATCGGCACGCAGGGAATCTTGCAAGGCACGTACGAGACGTTCGTGGCGGCGGCCCGCCGGCACTTCGGCACGGAAAATCTCACCTCCCGGCTGGTGGTGAGCGCCGGGCTGGGCGGCATGGGCGGCGCGCAGCCGCTGGCGGCGACGATGGCCGGCGCGGTGTTCCTCGGCTTCGAGGTCGACCCGGCGCGGCTGCGGCGCCGGCTGGCGCAGCGCTATCTCGACGAGGAGGCGCCGAGCCTCGACGCGGCCCTCAAGCGTGTCGAAGAGGCGCGCGAAAAAGGCGAAGCGCTTTCCATCGGGGTGGTGATGAACGCGGCCGACGCGCTCCCCGAGCTGGTCCGGCGCGGCGTGAAGCCGGATCTGGTGACCGACCAGACCAGCGCGCACGACCCTTTGAACGGCTACATCCCGGCGGGGCTGTCGTTGGAGGAAGCGGCCGGGTTGCGCGTGCGCGACGAGAAAGAATATGTCCGCCGCGCCCGCGAGAGCATGGCCCGCCACGTGCGCGCCATGCTCGATTTCCGCGCCCGCGGCAGCCACGTCTTCGACTACGGGAACAACCTTCGGGCCGAGGCGCAGGAAGGCGGCGTGGCCGACGCGTTCGCCTATCCGGGGTTCGTGCCTGCGTACATCCGGCCGCTGTTCTGCGAGGGGGCGGGGCCGTTCCGCTGGGTGGCGCTGTCGGGAGATCCGGCGGACATCCGCGCCACCGACGACGCGCTGATGGAGGCGTTTCCCCACAAGCCCGCGCTGCTCCGCTGGCTGCGGCTGGCGCGCGAGCGCGTGCAGTTCCAGGGGCTGCCGGCGCGCATCTGCTGGCTGGGGTATGGCGAGCGCGCCAAGGCCGGCCTGCTCTTCAACGAGCTGGTGGCGAGCGGGCGCGTGAAGGCGCCCATCGTCATCGGGCGCGACCACCTCGACTGCGGCAGCGTCGCCTCGCCCAACCGCGAGACGGAGGCGATGAAGGACGGCTCCGACGCCATCGCCGACTGGCCCATCCTCAATGCGCTGGTCAACGCCGTGAACGGCGCGTCGTGGGTGTCGTTCCACCACGGCGGCGGCGTGGGCATCGGGTACTCGCTGCATGCCGGCCAGGTCACCGTCGCCGACGGAACGCCGGCCGCGGCCCGCCGGCTCGAGCGCGTGCTCACCAGCGACCCCGCCATGGGCATCCTGCGCCACGCCGACGCGGGATACGAGGAAGCCATCCGCGTCGCCCGCGAGCGCGGCGTGTCGATCCCCGGCCTCACGCGCGGGAGCTAGAGATGCTGCTCATCCGCAACGCGCGCCTGGCGACGATGGAGGGCCGGCAAGCAGCCTCGGGCGAAGCGCCGCTGGGCATGATGGAAAGCGGCGCCATCGCTTGCGACGGCGAGCGCATCGCCTGGCTCGGCCCCGCCGCGGGCGCGCCGCCGGCGGAACAGATCATCGACGCGGGGGGCGCGCTGGTGACGCCGGGGTTCGTCGATCCACATACCCACCTGCTCTTCGCGGGAGATCGGGCGCGCGAGCATGCGCAGCGGCTCACGGGCTCGAGCTATCTGGACATCGCCAAGGCCGGGGGCGGAATCGCCAGCACCGTGCGGGCGACGCGGGCGGCAAGCGACGAGGAGCTGCTGGCGGGCGCGCGCGAGCGCATGGCGCGCCTCGAGCGCTCCGGCGTGACGACCGTCGAGGTGAAAACCGGCTACGGCTTGTCCGTGGAGCAAGAGCTGCGCCTGCTGCGGCTGGCCCGCGACGCGGGCGCGGTCCCGACGCTGCTCGGGCTGCACGCCGTTCCGGCCGGGATGGATCGCTCGGCGTGGGTCCGCAAGGTCGCCGAGGAGCTGACTCCCGAGGCGGCTCGTCTGGGCGCGCGCGGGTGCGACGCGTTTTGCGAGGAGGGCGCGTTCACGCCCGCGGAGTGCCGCATCGCTCTGGAAGCGGGGGCGCGCGCCGGCCTCGCGCCTCACCTGCACGCCGACCAGCTCACGCCGGGCGGCGGCGCGCATCTCGCTGCCGAGCTGGGCTGCGCCAGCGCGGACCATCTCGAGCGCACCACCGCCGAGGGCATCGCGGCGATGGCCCGCGCCGGCACGGCCGCGGTGCTGCTGCCGCTCGCAGCCTGGTTTCTGCGCGAGCCGCGGCCGGCGCAGGCCGGGCCTTTCCTGGCGGCGGGCGTGACCGTCGCCCTGGGAAGCAACATCAACCCGGGCAGCCAGCGCATCGAGAGCGTTTCGATGCTGCTGGCGGCGGGTTGCCTGCTGGCGGGTCTGACGCCGGCGCAGGCGCTCTGGGCGTGCACGGCGGGCGCCGCGCGGGCTCTCCGGCTCGACGATCGCGGCATTCTGCGGGTCGGGCTTCGCGCCGACCTGGTCGTGTTCGCCACGCGCGACCCCAACCACCTGCCCTACCACGCGGGGGTAGAGCACGCCCGGCTGGTGGTCAAAGGCGGTCGGATGGTGAGCGAGCAGCGGGACGGGCCGGTCCACTGCGGCTGAGTCAGTCGAGCGTCTCCCCGTCATACATGGCGTCGATCTCTTTCTTGAACTTCTGCGTGGCCGCCTTGCGCTTTACTTTGAGGGTCGGGGTCAGCTCGCCCGTCTCCTGGGAGAAATCGCGTTCCAGGATGGTGAACCGCTTGATGCTCTCGTAGGAGGGCAGCGTCTGGTTGAGCTTGTCGATCGCCTCCTGGACCTTCTGCTTCACCGCCGCGCTGCGCGTCGCCTCGGCGTAGGTGGCGGCGCCGGAGATCTTCTTCGCCTCCGCCTCGACCACCGTCAGCAGCACCGACACGTACTTGCGCTTGTCGCCGATGACCACCACCTGCGAAATCACCTCGCTCTGCGTCTTGAGCGCGCCTTCGATGCTTTGGGGGGCGATGTACTTGCCGCCGGAGGTCTTGATGAGGTCCTTCTTGCGATCGGTAATTTTCAAATAGCCGTCGTTGTCGATTTCGCCGATGTCCCCGGTCCGGAACCAGCCGTCGCGATCGATCACCTCGGCCGTCGCCTCGGGCAGCCCGAGGTACCCGCGCATGACGTTGCGGCCGCGCTCGAGGATCTCGCCGTCCTCGGCGATCTTCACCTCGACGCCCGGGAAGGGCCGGCCCACCGTGCCCAGCTTGTTCTGGCCGGGCAGGTTGACGCTGGTGACGGCGATGGTCTCGGTCAGCCCGTAGCCCTCGAGGAGGTTGAAACCGAGCAGGTCGAAGAAGTAGGCGATCTTCCGCGCCAGCGGCGCTCCGCCCGAGACGAACTCGTTGATGCGCCCGCCGAATCGCTTGAGCAGCTTCTGCCGCACCTTGGGAAAGACGAGCTTCTTCGCCAGCGTGAAGGCGAGCGAGTTGTAGCTCTGGCCGTTTTGCTTCGCCCTGGCGTAGAGCTCGAACTCGCGCATGGCCATGCGGAAGAGCGTGCCTTGCAGGCCCGGGTTCGACATGCCGCCGGTCATCACGTTGTTGAACGCCTTCTCATAGACGCGAGGCACGGCCGAGAGGACGGTGGGCCCCGTCTCGCCGGCGTTGTCGGCCAGCTTGTCGACCGACTCGGCGAAGATCATCGTCATGCCGCTGCCGAACCACGCCGCCTTGATGATCTGCGCGAAGGAGTGGGCGAAGGGCAAGAAGAGCAGGTGGCTGTCCTCGCGCGAGAGCAGTCGCGTCCCTACCACCACCTCGGCGGCGAAGATCATGTTGTCGTTGGTGATCATCACACCCTTGGGCATGCCGGTGGTGCCCGAGGTGTAGAGGATGGTCGCCAGCTCCTCGCGCTTCCCCTGCGAGACCCGCTGCTGCAGCTCGCCGGGAACGCGGCCCTTGTACTCGCGGCCCCTCTCCTTGAGCTGGGCGAGGGTCAAGACCCGATCGCCCTCGCCGGCGCCGTCGAGGACGACGACGTGGCGGATTTTCTCCAGCCGGGCCTTCTCCTGATTCAGCTTGGCGAGCTGCTTCTGGTCCTCGACGAACACCACCACGGCCCCGCAGTTGTCGAGGATGAACCGGCATTCCTCGGCGGTGTTCGACTGGTAGATGGGCACCCCCACGGCGCCCGCGTGGGCGATGCCCAGGTCGGCGACGGTCCACTCGACGCGCGTGTTGGCGATGATGGAGACCATCTCGCCCTTCTTCACGCCCAACGCGACCAGCCCCCAGGCGGTCTCTTCGCCTTCCTGCGCGAGCTGGGCCCAGCTCACGTCCTGCCACGCGCCTGCCACCTTGCGCCGCGCCGCCGTCCGCTGCGCGTCTTGCGCCGCGCGCTGCTGGAAGAGCTGCGCCACCGAGTTGACGTTGGCCAGCTCGTTGCGCTGCTTCTGCATCGCGTTCAGGTGGCTCTCTGCGGTTGCCATGGTGTTGCTCCCTGCGGGGCTAGTGGTCGGCCATCCACTTCCTTGCCCTGTCCTTCAAGCGCTTGTCATCGGGTGGATCGCTGCCGCCGCGCTTGGCGTCGAGGACTTCCTGTACCAGCTTGCGGCCCTCGTCCGAGCGCGCGTCGCCGACGAGCGAATCGGCGAGGTAGATCTTCGCCCGCCAGTTGCGCGGGTGCGACTTGACCGTCTGGGTGAGGACCCGGATCGACTCGTCCACGTCCCGCTTGGGCCAAGGCAGCTTGTAGAAGTAGCGCCCCCAGACCACCTGGGGCGCGCCGTCGAGAAAGTTCCTGTCGATCTTCAGCGCGGCCTGGAGGCGGTCGCGGAACTTTCCTTCCAACCCCTGGGAGAGCGCGGTGAGGATGCCCACGCCCTCCGAGTAGAGCCCCACGCCGACACCGGAGTAATAGTGGCCGCGCACGTCCTGCGGATTGGCGAGGATGGCCTTGTCGCCGGCTTCCCACGCCTGCTTTCCCAGCGCGGCCTTCTCGTCGCCGTCGGTGCCGTCGGCTTCCCAGTTGAGGAGCGAGGCGAGGCGCCAGTTGGCTTCGAACGAGCGGGGCTCGACGGAGAGCTGCTCGCGGACGATGCCCTCGAGCTGCTTCTCGACGCCCGGCTCGTCGCGCTTCTGCCACAAGTCGTCGAAGCGCTCCCTCCACCCCGCAGGACCCTCGGCGGGCGCCAGGCCGGGCTGCGTCGCGACGGGCGGACCCGCCTCGGCAGGCCTGACCGTCGGGGCTTGGGCGACAGCGGCGGAAGAAAAGAATAGAGCCAGAGCAGAAACGCGCATGGGAGCGAAGGGGTACCACCGCGGGGAGCGGCTGGGCAACGTGAAAGCGAGCCGCGGCCGACAGGTCAGCGCGTGGTCAAATACCGCACGTCCCAGACGTCGTCGGGCAGCAGCACGCAGGGGCCGATGAAGTGGACCGCGGTTCCATCGGTCGTCTCCACCAGCTCGTGGCCGACTCCCGCCGGGCACGACATCGACACGCCCCCCCGCTCCACCCTGACGTCGAGCAGGTCGGGCGTCTGGGGACGGGCCTTGAGCTGGACCAGCTTGGGGATGCCGATCACCGCCGTGAGCCTCGACAGCGCCGGGCTGGCGTCCTCGCTGCACACGTTGGCGACGGCCCCCTCGAAAGCATAAGCCAGCTCGAGATAGCGGCGCCCTGGGGTCTGTCCGCCGCAGAAGAGGTGGCATTCGGAAGCGCAGTCGGCCAGGCAGATTTGGTAGGTGGGCGCCAGGGCGCAACGCGCCTCGCAGCGCGACTTGCCGGCCGGCGAGTCGCACTCCGCGTCGCAAGCCGGGTTGGAGCACACGCCAGGGTCGCGCGTGCCGTCGGCGAGCGAGACGATGGACCCCACCTCGATCTCCTTGGCGCTTCCGTCGGCGTTCTTCAGCCCGCGCAGGAAGTTCACGTACGACGCGACCGGTTCGAGCGAGGGGCCGGTGCCGCGGCCCGCGCTCTCCTTCGCGCACATGTCGACGATGTTCCCGGTGGCCGGGTCGAGCACCAGCGCGGAGAAGCGATGCGCCGGGTCGGAGCAGTCCTCCGCGTCGGTGAAGAAGGCGACGACCACTTTGGCGCCATCGCGCAAGAGGCCGCTACTAGAGTCGGCGAGCGCGAGCTTCATCGCCTCCATGCCCTGCGGCTGCCGCGAGCCGTCCACGCCCACTTTGACCTGTGCGCTCAGCAAGGCCGCGAACTGGTCCGCCGACAGGTCGCGCCGCCGGAGGATGGCCGACGGCGCGCCGGGAGCCTTGAACAGTCTTCCCGCCGAGGGGAAAGCGCGCAGGCACGCCAGGCCCTCGTCGCAGGCGAACCCCGTGGCTCCCCAATCGCTGTTGCACTGGGCGGCAGCGTTGGGATTTCCGGCCGGCCCGCAGGCCCCGAGTCGCTCCCCCACGCTGGTGGTGGTCACCGCGACCTGATACTCCACGGGTGGGCGCAGGGCATCGAGCTCGTCGGTAAAACTCCGCAAGGCCGCGGCGAGCCGCTGCTGCTTGCCGGACATGGAGAGGCTGTCGTCGACGACCAGCAGCACGTCGGCCTTCGTCGTCACCTTGACCTTCGCGCGCTGAGACACCGCCACCAGTGTCACCGGCTGCACAGGCACGGCCACGTAGCTCTGGCAGGCGCAGAGGAGGCAGAGCACGGTGGATGAGAGGAGACTTCGCATGATGGTGGGCTTCCCCCGCGCGGCCCCGTTCGGCGGCAAGGTTTGGATGGCGCGCCGTGCCGTCAAGGCTCCGCAAGCCCGGCAGTCCGGTCTGCGGGGGAAAGCTATTGCCAGAGAGTCTGCTATGGCTACATTGGCGCTTCTTCGTTAGACACAAGACACGAGGAATCAAGTTTCGCAGGACTGGGAGACAACGATGTCCGAGAAAGGCAAAGTCGTGACCCCCGCCGCGCCGGGGCTGATCAACAAGGAGGACATCCCGTCCGTCCTCCCCATCCTGCCGCTGCGCAACAGCGTGTTCTTCCCCGGCGGGGTGCTGCCGCTGGCGGTGGGCCGGCAGAAGACCATCGCGCTCATCAAGGATGCCGTGCGCGACGACCAGGTCATCGGTGTGGTCACGCAGCGCAAGGCCGAGGAAGAGGACCCCGGTGCCGCCGATCTTCACCAGATGGGCACGGTGGCGCGCATCGTCAAATTGCTCAAGATGGGCGAGGACAACTACTCGCTCGTCGTGCAAGGGCTCGCCCGCTTCCGGGTGGTCGAGCTGGTGCAGGAGCACCCCTATCTCAAGGCCCGCATCGAGCCGGTCGAGGACAAGACCTCGCTCGACGAGGTGGAGATCGAGGCGCTGGGCATCAACTTGAAGAAGCTGGCCCGCGAAGTGATCGAGATGATGCCCGAGCTGCCCGCCGCCGCCACCGAGCTGGTGGAGAGCATCACGCAGCCCGGCCACCTCGCCGACCTCATCGCCGCCAACGTCGACGTGCCCATCGAGGAGAAGCAGCAGGTCCTCGAGACGGTCGACTTGAAGGAGCGGATGAAGCTCGTCCTCGAGCTGCTCAACCGCAAGCGCGAGATCCTGAAGCTCAGCTCGAAGATCGACTCGCAGGTCAAGGGCGAGATGTCCAAGACCCAGCGCGAGTACTACCTGCGCCAGCAGCTCAAGGCCATCAAGGAGGAGCTGGGCGAGCTGGGCGAGGAAGAGGAGGAGCTCGACGAGCTGGGCGAGCGCCTGAAGAAGGTCGGCCTGCCGCCCGAGGTGGAGAAGGTCGCGCAGAAGGAGCTCAACCGCCTCAAGAGCATCCCCACCGCCTCGTCCGAGTACACGGTCGCGCGCACGTATCTGGAATGGATCGCGGATCTGCCTTGGTCGAAGAAGACCGAGGACAACCTCGACGTCGAGAATGCCCGCGAGGTGCTGCACAAGGACCACTACTCGCTGGAGAAGGTGAAGAAGCGCATCCTCGAGTATCTGGCGGTCCGCAAGCTGAAGAACGACATGAAAGGACCCATCCTCTGCCTGGTCGGGCCTCCCGGCGTGGGCAAGACATCGCTCGGGCAGTCGATCGCCCGCGCCACCAACCGCAAGTTCGTGCGCCTCAGCCTGGGCGGTGTGCGCGACGAGGCGGAGATCCGCGGCCACCGGCGCACCTACGTGGGCGCGCTGCCGGGCCGGATCATCCAGTCGATGAAGAAGGCCGGCACCGTCAACCCGGTCATGATGCTCGACGAGATCGACAAGCTGGGCGCCGACTTCCGCGGCGACCCCAGCGCGGCGCTGCTCGAGGTGCTCGATCCGGAGCAGAACAACAGCTTCTCCGATCACTACCTCGACGTGCCCTACGACTTGTCGAAGATCATGTTCATCGCCACGGCCAACCAGCTCGACCCCATTCCGCCGCCCTTGCGCGACCGCATGGAGGTCATCGAGCTGCCCGGGTACACCTTCGACGAGAAGGTGCACATCGCGCGCAACCACCTCATCCCCAAGCAGGTGAAGGAGCACGGGCTCTCGGTCGACAACATCGAGCTGAGCGACGCGGCGCTGAGCAAGATCATCGGCAGCTACACGCGCGAGGCCGGCGTCCGCAACCTCGAGCGCACCATCGCGGACGTGTGCCGCGCGGTGGCGGTCGACGTGGCCAAGGGCTCCTCGGCCAAGCGGACCATCACGCCGGAGGACCTCGACATCATCCTCGGGCCCGAGAAGCACTACTCCGAGACGGCGGAGCGCACGGAACTCCCGGGCGTGGCCACGGGCCTGGCCTGGACGGCGGCCGGCGGCGACCTGCTCTTCATCGAGTGCACGCGCATGCAAGGCAAGGGCGGCATCATCCTGACCGGCCAGCTTGGCGACGTGATGAAGGAGTCGTGCCAGGCGGCGCTCAGCTACACGCGCAACAAGGCGCAGAAGCTGGGCATCGACCCGCGCTTCCTGGAGAAGAGCGACATCCACATCCACTTCCCGGCGGGAGCGATCCCCAAGGACGGGCCGAGCGCGGGCGTGACCATCTTCACGGCGCTCACCTCGCTGCTCACGGGCATCCGCGTCCGCGGCGACGTGGCCATGACGGGCGAGGCGACGCTGCGCGGGCTGGTGCTGCCGGTGGGCGGCATCAAGGAGAAAGTGCTGGCGGCGCACCGCGGGGGCATCAAGCGGATCATCCTTCCCGAGCGCAACAAGAAGGACCTGGTCGACGTGCCCGAGCAGGCGAAGAAGGAGATGGAATTCATCTTCGCCCACTCGATGGACGACGTGCTGCGCTCGGCGCTGGAGGAGGACCCCTTCCTCAAGGCGGAGAAGAATCCTCCCCCGGCGGAGCAGCCGGCAGCGGCCGGGGAGAAGCCCCCCGAGCCGCAGGCGCACGCCTGAACTCGGGTTTGGGTTTTTAATCGGCCTTGCTGACGCGGGCGCGGCCTTCGTTCTTCGCGCGGTAGAGCGCGCCGTCGGCCTTGGCCAGCAGTTCCTCGAGAGAGTTGCACCCGTCGGCGCTCGCCACTCCGACGGACACCGTGGTCGCGAGGTTCTGGTCGAGCACGGAGAGCGGTTGCGCCGCCTCGAGCCGGGCGAGAAGGCGCTCGGCGAGCGAGATGGCCCCCTCGATGTTCGTTTCAGGCATGAGCGCGACGAACTCGTCCCCGCCGAGGCGCGCCGGCAGGTCGCTCGCGCGCAGCGCCACGCGCAAGGTCGCCCCGATGTGCTGCAGCACCGCGTCGCCCGCGGCGTGGCCGAAGTTGTCGTTGATCTTCTTGAACCCGTCGACGTCGACCATCGCGCAGGAGAGGGGGTGATTGTGGCGGCGGTGCCGCACCCATTCCCCCTCGGCGTGGTCGAGAAACGCGCGGCGGTTCATCACGCCCGTGAGCGAGTCGATCATCGCCAACTCGCGCAGCCGGCCCGTCAGCGAGGCGAGCTGCGAAACCGACTCCTGGTAGCGCCGGCGCAGCGCCTCGACCTGGTCGACCAGTTCGTGCGAAATGGCCGACTCGCGCCCCACCCCGCCGACATAGGGCCGCTCGAGGCCGAAGAAGCGATAGGCCGTCGGCACGAGCCGCTCGCGCCCGCGGTGCACCAGTTCCAGCGCCAGCGCGCCGGTGGCCTCACGGTCGAGCGCCAGCGCCTGCCGGAGCCGCGCTTGCGATGGCTCGTCGAGCGAAGAGAGGAAGTCCCTTCCGGGTGTCACCAACGGAACAGCGGAGCGCAGCCCCGCGCTCGCCTTCACCACTTTTAGCTCTCCGTCCAGCACTACCAGGAAATCCGGCGAGCGCTCGAGGAGAAGCGGTTCCAAGCCGTGGATCAACCGACCCCCCGGGGAGTTGGTGCAGCATAACGGGGCGACAGGGGCGCGCGAAAGGAAGGAAATGCGTGTGCCGCACCCACAATGTAGGTACGAATTCGCGCGCATGTGCGCGAACTTGCAGGCTGAGGTGGCGCGTGCCAGATCACCCACGTGATGGTGCTCGTCACCGGCGCGGCGGGGCTCATCGGGTCGCACTTGTGCGAAGCGTTCGCACGGGCGGGGTGGGAGGTGCGCGCACTCGATCGGCCGGAGAGCGACCTGTCCGTGGCGCAGGCCGCGGGGGCGAAGCCGATCTTCGCCGAGTTGTCGCGCCCGGAAGGGTCGCTCGCTGCGGCAGAGAGCGCGCGGGGCGCGCAGCTGGTAGCGCACGCCGCGTTTCCCGGCGCGGCCGAGCGCGACGAAGCGCTGGCGGGCGTGCGCGGCGCGATGGCCGCTGCGCTCCAGGCCGGCGCGCCCTTCCTGCTCCTCTCCAGCACGACCGTCTACGGCCGCCCGCGCAACCTTCCCTGCGAGGAAGGGGAGGTGAAGCTCCCCGTCGACGCGCACGGGGAGACGCGCTGGGCGGTCGAGCGCGAGGCGTTCCTCTGGCGGCGCACCCGTGGTCTCAAGCTGGTGGTGCTGCGGCCGGCGCTGACCTACGGCCCTCGACAGCGGCGCGGCATGGCGGTCGCGCTGGCGGCCGCGGCGCTCGCCGCCCGGGCCGGACGGGCGCTCTGGGTCCCGCGGCGCGGGCCGGTGGTGCACACCGTCCACGCGCACGACGTGGCGCAGGCCGCGGTGCTGGTGGGCACCGAGGCGTCGCGGCTCGACGGCCGCGCGTTCAACGTGGCCGACGACGCGCCGCTCCCTCTCGAGGAGCTGGCCCGCGCGGTGCTTCAGGCCGCCGGCGCACGCGAGGCGGGCCGCGTCCCGTACTCGCCGGGGCCGGCGCGCGCGCTCCTCTGGCTGGCGCGGCGGCTCCCCGACTGGACGCTGTGGCGTCCACTCAATCGCCGGCTGGCCCGCGCGTGGCGTCGCGCCTTCGACGGCCAGCCGCCGGCGGCGCCGCCTCGGCTCGAGCCCGACCTGCTCGAGCAGCTCTCGGCCGATCGCTGGTACGACACGCAGCGGCTGCGCGCGCTGGGGTTCGCGCCGCGCTTCCCCAGCGCGGTCGAGGGACTTCAGCAGCTCGCGCTCGAGAGCCGCAACCGCGGGCTCCTGCCCGCTCCCGCCCCCGCGCTCTTGCCGGAGTAGTAATTGACAGAGAGCACAGGGCCGCGAAACATGAGAAGGATGGCGGGGAACCCGACAGAGCTGGAGCAGCGCGCGGAGCGGGCCGTGCGCCGCGGCGAGCTGCTCGTCGCCCTCGAGCACTTCGAGGCATACCTCGCCCAGAACCCCGAGGACGAGCGGGTGCGGCAGCGCATGGAATCGGTGCGTGCGCTGCTTCAGCCGAGCGAGCTGGTCAGCCGGCGGCGCGCCGAGCCGGAGGAGCCGCAGCCGGGGACCGACTCACTCAGCGACGCGGAGACGGGCGAGATGCACGCCAGCTCGGGCCGGTTCGACCAGGCGACGCAGGCCTACCAGCGCGCCCTGGCGGCCAGCCCGGCCAACGAGCTGTTGCGCGAGCGGCTCGAGGAGCTGCGCGGCCTTTCGCGCCCCACCGCTCCCGCTGACCTGGCCGCCGCCGAGAAGCTCGAGGTCGCCGCCCCGTCCAAGCCGCCGCCGGCGGGCCGCTCGGCCCGCGCCTCCGACGCATCGTTCGCGCCGCTTCAGTCCGCCTCGCCGCCGAAGGGCGCCGTAAAGATGCTCCAGGACCTCCTCAACCGCATCCGCTCCGGCCGCCGGACCTCCTGACCACCCCCCGGGCTCCTTGCCGGCCGCGAAAAAAAATAATTATTTTTTTTCTCCGTGGTCGCGAAATGGGCGGGGTGGCCGGAATCGGTGTCCTGAAACAGGACGTCCTGTCACAGATGTCGCAGTTTCAAGTATCCTGCGCCAGCTAGTGATACTCATGAGCCGCGACACCGGCGTCGCGCGGAGGATCCCGGTTGGAGCTGGGGCGGTATCGCCTCGACGAGCAGGTCGGACAGGGCGGCATGGCCGTGGTGTGGCGGGGCTGGGACACCCAGCTCCGGCGCACCGTAGCCGTGAAGGTTCTGCACGCGCACCTGAACGCGCGCGAGGAGATCCGCAGGCGCTTCGACCGCGAGGCGCACGCCGTGGCCCGGCTGCACCATCCGTTCATCCTCGACGTCTACGACTTCAGCGGGCCGCTGGCCGACCCGAGCTACCTGGTGACGGAGTTCATCCGCGGCCAGACGCTGCGCGTCTTCGCCGAGGCGCACCCGTTCGACCCGCCTGAGCTGGCTGCGGCGTGCCTGTTGCCCATCGCCGAGGCGCTGCAGCACGCGCACCAGGCCGGTGTGGTGCACCGCGATCTCAAGCCCGAGAACGTGATGGTGCGCGACGACGGGGTCGTCAAGTTGACCGACTTCGGCATCGCCGCGCTGCTCGATCCCGACGAGAAGTTCACCATGACCGGCAGCATCCTCGGCTCGCCGGCGCACCTGGCGCCCGAGACCATCGAGGGGAAGCCGGTCGATCCGCGCGCCGATCTCTTTTCCTTCGGAACCATCCTCTACTGGCTGAGCTGCGGACAGCTGCCCTACCAGGCGCCCTCGCCAGCGGCGCTCCTGCGCAACATCCTCGAGGGAAAGCGGCAGGATCCCCGCACCATCCGCCCGTCGGTGAGCGACGCACAGGCGCGCATCATCGCCCGCTGCCTGGAGAACGACCCGGCGAAGCGCTACCAGAGCGCGTCCGAAGTGAGACGAGAGCTGGAGGTGCTGCTGCGCGAGGCGGGGCTGGACGATCCGCTGCGCGTTTTCGTCAGTTTCGTACAAAATCCGCAGCAGCAGGCCGTCAAGGTGCGCGAGCGGCTGGTGGCGCGCAGCCTGGCGGTGGGCGAGGAGCAACTTCACCGCGGGGGAAAGACCAGCGCGGCGCTGGCCGCCTTCGGCCGCGCCCTGGCCCTCGACCCGCTCAACGTCCAGGCGAAGAACCGCGTCGAGCGCATCCGCCGCCGCGACCAGCTTCTCAAGCTGGGCCGCCGAGTTCTTTTGCTCGCAGCGGCGGCGGCCGTGGTGGCACTCGGGGCGTGGCAGGCCCGCGCCGCTCTCGAGCACGCTCTGCACCAACGCGAGAAACGTCTCGCCGCCGCCGCCCTTCAAACCTCGCGCCCCGCGACTGCACCCGCAACAACCCAGCACCCGGCTCCGCCGAAGAAATCCCCACCCGAAAAGGTCGAAAAGGTGGTCGCCCAGATCGCGCCGCAGCCTCTCCCCATCAAGCTGCACGCGCGCTTCGGCGCCCACCTCAGCATCGACGGCCGCGACGAGGGCGACAACAACATGTTCCAGGTGAAGCTGGTCCCGGGCGTGCACAAGGTGCTGGTCCATCACCCCTGCTGCGCCGACGCGCAGCAGGAACTGCTGGTGACGCCCAACCGCGACCTGTACCAGCTCAACTACGGCGCGCCGCTGCCGGCGCGCTTCCGCGTGATCAACGCGCCCCCCGGCGCGCGCGTGCTCGTCGACGGGGTGCTGGTCGGCACGGCGGCCGACCCGCCGCCCTATGCGATGACGCAACCCGATCAGAAAGCGACGGTGACCATCGGCGACCGCACGCTCCACACCACTTTGAAGGCCGGCGTGATCAACCCCCTCGACTACGCGCAGGCCTCGCCATGATCGCCGCGCTGCTCGCAGCCTCGGTGCTGCTGGCGCAACAGGCCGCCGATGAAAAGGAGCTGCCCTCGGCGGTCGAGGCGATGAACCGCGCCCGCGTGACGTTCGAGTACGGCGACTATGCACAGGCCTCCAAGCTGCTCTCGGCGCTGGTGGAAGTGGGCCGGTTCGAGTCGGCCGTGCTGCGCGCCGAAGCATACCGCCTCCTCGCGCTGTCGCTCTTCTACCAGGGCCGCAAGGGCGAGGCGTACAGCGCGTTTCTCGAGTACCTCTTCCTCGAGCCGGACGCGGAGCTGGACCCGTTCTACGTCCCGCCCGCCGCGGTCTCGTTCTTCGAGAAGGTGAAGAAGGAGGCCGAGCCGCAGCTGGCGCCCATCCGCGCGCAGAGACGCGCCGAGGCGGAAGCGCGCAAGAAGGTCGCCGCCGAGGAGGCCGAGCGCCGCCGGCGCCGGGAGCTGGAGGAAGATCGCAAGCGCCTTCTCACGCTCGCCCCCTCCGTCGAGCGGCGGGTGGTGCAGAAGGAGTTCTGGGTCTCCATGCTGCCCTTCGGCGTGGGCCAATTCCAGAACGGCGACCGCACGCTGGGCATCGTGCTGGCCACCTCGGAGGTCATCGCCGGAGCGGCCAGCGCCGGCAGCGCGCTGCTCATCGAGGAGCTGCGCGACCAGTCGACGGGCCGGTTCGAGAGCCGTGGCCGCGGCAGCGCCTATTCGCTCGCCCAGCGCCTTGCGGTGGTGAAGTGGATCGGCGCGGGCATCTTCTACGGGCTCTGGGCGGCCGGCGCCATCCACGCCGCCATCCGTTTCCAGCCCGAGCAACAGCTCCCGGACCGCGTGGTCCCGCCCCAGCAGCCGCCCGCTCCTCCGGCGCCTTCCTCGCCGCCTTCCTCCGGGTCCTGGTGATGGCGACCCTCGTCGTCCGCAATCCCGGCCTGCCCCCGTCGTCGTACCCGCTGGTCAAGCCGCTCACCAGCGTCGGCGCCAGCGCCGAGAGCGATCTGCGCGTGCCCGACGTGCGCGGCGTCATCGCCATCCAGTTCGATGGCGCGAGCTTCACCGCCACGGCGCTGGAAGGAGCGGCGCTGACCGTCAACGGGAAGAAGCGAGGCCAGCACATGCTGGCCGACGGCGACACGCTGCAGCTCGGCGCCACGCAGCTGGTCTTCCAGAGCAACGACCGCATCCCCACGCCGGCCGAGGTGAACCGCCTGGGCAGCCGTGATCCCGCCTCGCTGGCGGTGCAGCGGCTGGCCGAGTTCACGCAGGCGCTGGCACGCGAGCCGGCGCTGGACCGCGCGCTGGAGCGGCTGCTCGACTCGATCATCGAGGTGGTCAAGGCGGACAAGGGCTTCGTCATCGTCCTTCACGAGGGCGTTCCCTCCGTCCTGGCGGCGCGCAACCTGCACCGCGAGAACATCGCCAACGCCGTGGAGCGGCTCTCCGACTCGATCGTCAGCCGCGTGCTCAAGGAACGGGTGCCGGTCATCGTCTCGGACGCGCTCCACGACCCGCAGTTCAACGTCAGCGAGAGCGTCGTCAATCTCAAGCTCTCCTCGGTGATGTGCGTGCCGCTCATCATCCGCGGCGAGCTGACCGGCGCGGTGTATGTCGGCAACGATCGCGTCGCCAATTTGTTTACCGAAAGGGAGCTGGTGTTGACGACCAGCTTCTGCTCCACCGCCGTGCTGCTCCTCGAGTTCGCCCGCCAGCTCGACGAATTGCGCGCCGACAAGGCCGAGCTCATCGGCCGCCTCGAGGAGCAGGCCTACGGCGACATCATCGGTTCCTGCGACGCGATGCGCGACATCTTCCGCAAGATCGATAAAATCGCCACCACCGACATTTCGGTTTTGGTGACGGGCGAAACGGGAACCGGTAAAGAATTGATCGCGCACGAGATCCACCGCCGCAGCCCGCGCAAGGCCGGCCCCTTCGTGGCCATCAACTGCGGCGCCATCCCCGAGAACCTGCTCGAGAGCGAGCTGTTCGGCCACGCCAAGGGCGCCTTCACCGGCGCGGTGTCGAACAAGCCAGGCCGCTTCCAGACGGCCAACGGCGGCACGCTCTTCCTCGACGAGATCGGCGAGATGCCCCCCGCCCTTCAAGTAAAGCTGCTGCGCGCGCTCCAGGAGAGGACCGTCACCAGGGTGGGCGAGAACAAAGCCGAGCCCATCGACATCCGCGTGGTGGCCGCCACCAACAAGGAGCTGGAAGAGGAGATGAAGCAGGGCCGCTTCCGCGAGGACCTCTTCTACCGCATCAACGTCGTGCACCTGCACTTGCCGCCCCTGCGCGAGCGGGGCGAGGACGCGGTGATGCTGGCCAAGTGGTTCCTCGGGCGCGCCATCCGCGAGCTGGGCAGCAAGGTGAAGGGCTTCTCGCCGCAGGCGCTGGTGGCCGTCAAGCGGTTCCGCTGGCCGGGGAACATCCGGCAGCTGGAGAACCGCATCAAGAAAGCGGTGGTGCTGGCGGAGAAGCCGCTCATCAACCCCGACGATCTCGAGCTGCGGCCCGAGCAGCTCGAGCCCATCCTGCCGCTGGCCCAGGCGCGCGACGAGTGGCAGAAGCGCTACATCAACGAGATCCTCGACCGCAACGGCGGCAATCGCACCAAGACCGCCAAGGACCTGGGCGTCGATCCCCGCACCATCTTCCGCCACCTGGAGCGCATGGAGGCTGAACGACGCGGCGAGACTCTTCCTCCCGAGCCGGAGATCGAGGGCGAGGGGTGACAGGATTGTCGCGGACCGACTCCGGAATACACCGGATTCAGAAACCTAACCATGCGAATTCACGTTGGATTTTCCGTGGCCTGTCAGTTGCTCTTTCAGTGATTGGGCTTGTGTGCCTGCTGGAAGGATGCCTGGTGCCGCAGACCATCGACTCCAAAGAGACGGCCCTGCATCCGCCGCCGCGCATCAAGCTCGACAGCATTCCCATCGAGCTGCTGCCTCCGATCCTGCCGCTCTTCCGTCAGGGGTCCGCCGACCTGGCTCGCACTCCGCCCTGCCATTGCTGGCTCGAGTTGCGCGTGCCGCAGGTGGAGATCGACGACCCCACCGCCACGCTCTTGATGAAGTGGTTCGTCGACTACGACACGGCGGTGCCCACTTCGACGCGGCCGGCGATGCCCGCGGAGACGCTGGACGCAACGTTCAACTCGAACAACCCGGTGCGCTTCTCGCGCCGCATCTTCACCTTCGACGCCAACCTGTTGGGCATCGTCACCAGCGGCGTTCACGTGGTCGACGTGGTCGTCGGCGAGCTCGACGGCTTCGACCAGACGGCGACGGCGCGGCCCGAGCGCACCATGAAGCCGGGCTACGAGGCGACGGAGTACCGCTTCGTGGTCGACGTACACCTCGAGCAGGACCCCAACCACCCGCAGTGCAACAAAGTGCCGCCCGCCTTGGGGAGCTGCCCGCCATGAAGCGGCTCCTCCTCCTCGCCGCCGTCTCGCTCTGCGCTTGCGCCCTGCGCGACGCGCGCAACTCGAATGCTCCGGCGTGCACCTCGAGCAGGCAGTGCGACGCGACGTACGTGTGCTTCCTCGGGCAGTGCCGGGGCGGCTCGATCAACCTCGCCATCGTTTCGGCGGAGGTGCGGCCGCCCAACGACTCGCAGCTCGGCCAGCTGCAGCAGGCCGGCATCGACCTGCGCAAGACGGTGCTGCAGGACTTCGCGCTGCAACCGCCGATCTCGGTCGCGGGCCAGGTGACGCAGGCGCAGGACGTCGGCGCGGCCACGCCGGTGGCCGGCGCGGTGATCGTCTTCACCGACCGACTGCCGCCCATCCCCGACCGGGTCACCAGGGTGATGGCGCGCAGCGACGTGTCGGGCAACTACAGCGCGCGCCTGCCCGCGGGAAGCTGGGACGTGCAAGTCCAGCCGCCCGACACGCAGCCGCCGCAGCACGCGCCCCTGTCCCTGCCCCCGAGCGGCGGCGGGACGGGTTCGGCGGCGTTGAATCTGACGCTGCCCAAAGCCAGCTCGCTTCTCCGGATCAACGGGACGCTGAGCTCCGACGCCGGCCCGCTCAGCGGGGCGCGCGTGTCGGCTTCCGACAGCAGCGCCGCGGCGCTCTCGGCGCCCGCCGTTTCCGTCGATGGCGGGTTCTCGCTGCTCTTGCCTGCGGGAACGCAGCAGTACTACCTCCATGTCGGCCCGCCCACCGACCTCGACGGCGGCGTCCCCGCCAACGACCCGCTACCCAACTACGACGACCTGGCCCCCTTCAGCACGGACGGGGGTTCCCCCGCGGTGGTCGTGACGCTGACCGCGCCCGCCACGCTGCAGGGCCGCGTGTTCGACGCAACGGATGCGGGCATCGCTGGAGCGCATGTCTACGCGCGCACCGACAACGCCCCGCTCTGGTCGCTGCAGCGCGCGACAACCACTGACGCCACCGGCGCATATTCGCTCGCGCTGCGCGAGGGGCCCTACGTCGTCGAGGCGGCGCCGTCGTCGGACCCCAATACGCCGGGGGTCTCGCTGGAGCAACTGGTGCAGGTCAGCGCGCCGTCCACTTCACAGAACTTGCAGTGCCCGCCCAAGGCGCGCGCCTTCGGCCTGGTGATCAAGCCAGACGGGTCGCCGGCGGGCGCGGGGTTCCAGATCACCGCCACGCGGCTGCCCGATCGGCTGCTCACCACGCGCACCGCCTGGGTCGGCGGCGGGCCCATCCCGGGGGCCACCGATGCCGCCGGTCTCTATCATCTCATCGGCGATTCGGGACCGTACCGCGTCGAGGTGATACCGCCGGTCGAGACCGGGCTGCCGCGCAAGCTGGTGCAGTTCATGCTGTCGCAGGCAGGGGGCGCCGAGACGGTGCTTCCCACCATCCAGATCTCTCCTCCGCTGGAGGTGGTGGGCACGGTGCACGGCGCCGCGCCCGGTGCCCTCGACGCGCCTGTGCCGGGAACCACCGTGGATTTCTTCGCCACCGACGCGAGCGGCCTGACCGTCTTCCTCGGGAGCGGCCTCACCGACTCGTATGGGCGCTACCGGGCCATCCTGCCCGACGTGGCCAACCCGGGAGTGTTCTGAGCGTGGCTCGCGATCCCGCGCTGCGGCCTTACCGGATCGCGGTGTACATCGCCTACGGGCTCTTCTGCGCGGTGCTGTTCGTGCAGTTGGTGCGCTCGGTGACGAGCGACCTGTATGGGAGGCGGCCCCCGACGGCGGCGCAGGAGTCGCCGATGGCGTGCCTCGAGGACATGGAGCGGCTTTACGACCAGCTCTCCGCGCGCGCCGTGCAGCCCGCGCCCCGCGGGTTGGAGAGCGATCAACTGGCGCTCGAGTGGGACGCGTGGTCGCGCCGCTGGGAGGACGACGTCGGGAGCGTGAGCGCGCGCTGCCAGCTCGACTCGCCGCAGGAGCCGGCGATGAAGTCGCTGGCCGAGGCGCTGGACGGCATCGAGGAGTTGCGGCGGCGGCTGTCGCGCTCGGGAGAGGAAGCGGCGGAGGAAGCTCGCAGCGTCAAGGAATCCCTCGCCGAAGCCCACCGCCAGTTGAAAACGCGCTGACGGTTGAATCTCACCGCCAACCAAGCCGTCAGCGGGTCATTACGGTTTTGGGATGGCGGCGGGGCCCGTGGCGGCGAGCTGAGCCTGGACCCTCTTGATCCGGTTGCGGATCATCGGGGCAAACTCGCTCCCCGGATACAGGTTGACCGCCCGCTCGTACACATCGCGCGCCTTGCGCGCGTTGCCCGTCTCCTCGTAAGCCTGCCCGAGCAGCAGCCCCGCGTACTGCGCCGTCTTGCTGCCGCCCGCCGTCTTGACGAAGTTCTCCAGCGGCACGATGGCGCCCTGGTACTCCTTGACCTGCACACGCGCGTTCCCGAGATGAAACCAGACCATCGGGTCCGCCTCCTTGGGCTCCAGCTCGACGTAGCGGCCTAGCTCCTGCGAGGCGGTGTGCCAGTCCTGCTGGCGGAACGCCTTCTGCCCGCGATCGAGCGCCCCCGCGGCCATCTTCACCCTGAGGCCCGCGGTGCGGTCGTCGATGGTCTTCGACTCCAGCGCCGAGAGCAGGTTGCGATCGAGATGCAGCGCCTGCTGCACGGCCTGGTTCAAACCGGCTCCTTCCCTTTCGCTGCCCAGCAGGTCGTAGACGCGCAGGGCCTTCTCGCCGGCCTCGCGCCGGGCCGCGTCGGCGGCCCTGATCTTCTCGCCGTCCTTCTGCAGCACGGCGGCACGCGCCTCGTTGGCCTGCGCCTCGTCGCGCGCGGTGCGCACCTCGGCCCGCGCGTAGGCGATGGCGCCCACGCCGGCCAGCACGGCGAAGGCGATGTACGCCGTGACGCTGGTCATCCAGTGCCGCTTCTCCTGCTCGTCGTGCTGCCGACCCATCAGCTTGAGCTCGGCGTGCAGGTTCTTCAGCAGGTTGTCGGTCTTGATGATGAGGTTGCGCGCCTCGATGACCTCCTTGCGCAACTGGGCCATCTCGCCGGTCTGGGACGAGATGGACTCCGCTCGCTCGGCGGGAGGCGTGGACATCCTGGAGGTGCTGGTCTCTTCGCTCATCTGCATGATTCCTCGTCAACGATTGGCAGGGCGCAGAGCATCCCACGCCGAGAGATTTCACGCATCTTTTTCCGGCGGCCGAGCGAGGGCTAGGGCGCCTGGGGGTGCCCTTTGTCGTCCGGCTGCAGGAAATGGAACATCAGCCCCACCGAGAGCAGGTTCCCCCCGACGTTGAGCCGCTGCCGGCTCAGCGCGTCGACCGCCGCGCTGCTGATGATGATCCGCTCCTCGATGACCGCCCCCACCAGCGCCGTCAGCCGCAGCCGCAACCCGAGGGCCAGGTAGCCGCCCGTGGAGTTGGCCTCGTTGTCGACGCCGGAGCGCGAGCCGGTGTTGAGCAGGTACCCGACCCCGCCGCCGCCGTAGAGCGTGAAGGCGGCACCCTTGAGCAGCGCGGTGTCGATCCCGAACATGATCGGTATCGTCCTCACGACCAGATCGCCGCCGGCGATACGGTAGCGGTCGTAGAGGTAGCCGATGTCGATCCTGACGTGCAGCTCGTCGTCGTACTGGTACCCGAACGAGGCGATGCCGCCCGGCTGGAAGAGCCGGTGGGCGGCGCCCTGCTCGTCGGAATAGGCGCCGTTGCCGGGGACGAGGATGCGCGCCCCGCCCAGGAGCGTGATGGTCCCTTCGCCCTTCTCCGGGACGGCGGCCAGGGCGGGCGAGGCGGCCAGCGCGGCGGCGGCGACGAGCGGGGCAAGGCGCATAGGTCTGCTAAAATAGCGGGTGAGGCGCGGGAGGTCGATTTTCCTCTCGCGCCCGCAGACCATGGCCCGCGTGCCCGAGACAGGTTTCTACTTCGAGCCCATCAGCGAAAGGCTGGCGCTGGTCGTCGAGGGGTCGCCCTTCCCCTCCGACGATCACTGGGCGTTCATCGGCGACCCGGTGGACATGACGCCGGAGGTGGCGCGCGTCGAGGTGGCGACGCGCTGGCCGGGCATCGACCCCGAGGAGCTGGAGATCGAGTTCGACACCGTGAACTTGCTCCTCTCCCAGGCCGAGGCGCTCAAGGCAGCGGCCGCCGCGCTGCAAGTGCCGGGCGCGAAAGAGGTGGAGGAAGCGGTCGAGTCGGCCGCCGCCGAGACGGTGGGGGACTCCATCGCGCGCGCCCACGCCGCGGAGGAAGAGGAGCCGTCTAATACTTCGGAGGAGACCTGAGGAGCTGCTGGAAGGCGGGCTTGTCGCGCAGCGACTTGAGGTCATCGTCGCCGCGGGCGTGCTCGACCAGCTCTCCCTCCAGGCGCAGCGCGGCTCGAAGGTGATCCAGCGCGCCTTGCGAATCGCCCAGCCGCGCCAGCGCGCAGGCGTAGTTGTAGTGGCCCTCGGCCAGGTCGGGCGCGCGCACCACCAATTCGGAGAGCGTGTCGGCGGCGTTCTTGACGTGGTTCTCGGCGAGCTGCATCACCCCGACGGCGCGCAGCGCGAGCTGGCGCTGCTCGGGGGTCAGCTCGCGCTCCGCCTTGAGCGCCGCCTCGCCGTGGGGCAGCGCGCGCGCGTACGCGGCAGGACCCAGCTCGAACCCCGCCATGAGCGCGCCGAAATGCGCCTTGGCGAGATCGGGCTCACGCTTCGAGAGCGCTTCGAACCGCTCCAGCGCCGCGCCGGGGTCGCGCCGCTCGAGGAAACCCATGCCGGCGAGCAGGTCGACCTCCTGCTGTCGCTGCAGCGAGAGCGGCAGCACCTCGAAGGTGCGGGCGGCCCGCTCGAAGGTCTCGCCCGCGAAAGCGTCGTCGCGCGCGCCCGAGACGCGCAGCACGAGGCAATCCACGCCGCGCGAGTAGAAGGCCCAGCGGTTCCGCGCCGGCGCGGCGGCCGGCCCGCTGGTGAAACTCCAGTTGGGCGCCGGCGCCTCGCCGCTGGCCTGGTCGCGCGGCACATCGCCCGACGACGACTCGCGTTTGACGTTCAGCCGTTGGCGCGCGTGATCGCGGCAGCCCGCCGGCGCCGCCGGCGTGGCCAGGGGGAACGACGAGACCTCCGCTTCCACCCCGGTGGCGGAATGCGCGTTGCCCTCGCGCGTGACCTGCCAGGAATCCGCTGCAGCGGGCAGCTCGTAGCGGACGCCGTGCACGGCGTCCTCGACCTCGACGCCCTGGCCGATCCTGGAAACCTGGACGGAGGGCGTCTTGGGCGAAGCGGGGGCGTGCGCGCACGCTGCCGCAAGGACCAGCAGCGCGGCGGCTTGCTTCACTGGAGCTGCTCCGCGCGCCGGTCGACCAGCTTGCCGCCGACGGAGTGATAGAGAAGCCGCATCTCGCGCGAGGTCCGCGCCGCCAGGTCGTAGGCGAGGCAAGTGTCGAACGGCCGCGAGTAGACGTGCAGGCTGACCGCGCGCTCGTCGAACGGGTTGGCGACGCGGTGGATGGCGTTGTCGCCCTGCTGCAGGTCGAGGCAGCCGATCGGGGCGCGGGGCACGCCCCCGTTGGGCACGAGACGGATCTCGTCCCCCGGGCCGGGCCCGTCGAGCGACGTGAAGTTTTCCAGGCACAGCTCGCCCTGCTGGACGGAGAGCCAGCACAGCTGACCGGAATGGTTGTGGATGGGGCTGTCGGTGCGCGGCTCCCAGCAGAGCGCGAGCAGCTCGAAGAGATCGTCGCGGTAGATGAGGTTGCGCGTGTAGCGGCGCGCGGCGAAGTGCAGGTAGGGGGCGAGCGTGCGCGCGTCGAGCAGCACTCCCTCCAGGCGGCGACAGATCTCCTGCGGCCCGAACATGGCCGCCGGTACACCGCGCAGCGTGTCGACGATGCCTTCGACGGCGACGTGCATGTGCGCCTCCCTTGGCGGCAATGATAACCTCACCCCGCCTTGGCGTCAGACCACTTCGGGCGGGGCGGCGTGGGAGTGGGTCTGGTAGTCGCGGCCGAACCGCCGCTCGATCTCGGCGGGCGTGAACGTCGCCACCACCGGGCGGCCGTGGGCGCAGCGCGCTCCGTAGTCGGTCTGGTCGAGCGCGTCGAGGAGCGCCTGCGCTTCCGCGGGGGTGAGCGCGTCGTTGGCGCGGACGCTCCCGTGGCAGGCGGCGCGGGCGAGGAGCGCGTCCTGGAGGCGCTCGAGGGACTCGCCGCGGCCGTGGGTGGCCAGCTCTTCGGCCAGGTCGGCGAGGAGCGCCGGGAGCGCTTTTTCCTCCAGCGCCGCGGGCAGCGCCTTCACCACCGCGCTGGTCGATCCGAAGGGCTCCAGTTCGAGGCCCAGCGTGCGCAGGAGCGGCGCCGCCTCGCCGACCCTCGCCGCGGCCGCCGCGCTGAGCTGGACTATCTGCGGGATGAGCAGCGGCTGCAGCGGCGCTTTCTGCTCGCGCGCGGCGCGGCGCAGGCGCTGGTAGTTCATCCGCTCGTGGGCGGCGTGCTGATCGATGAGGACGAGGCCCTGCGGGCCCTCACACACGAGGTAGGTGCGGTGGAGTTGGCCGAGGTAGCGGAGGCTCTTGAAGTAGGGAAGCTCGGTCTGGGTTTGCGCTTGGGCCGGGGTTTGCGTCCTGATCTGCGTTTGCGGCGGCGTCCACGGCGTCGCTGGAATACGGCTGCCATAGCTCTGGAGCGCCTCGGCGACGCGCTGCGTGTGCGCCGTCTCGGGGACGGCGTGCGATGGCTTCTGCAGCCAGTCACCGCGGGCAAGGAGCAGGGTCAGGCCGTGGAAGATGGCGTCCCAGGCGCCGCGCGCGTCGGCAAGTCGCACTTCGGCCTTGCCGGGATGGACGTTCACGTCGACGTCGGAGGGCGGCACCTCGAGGAAGACGATGGCGCCAGGGTAGCGTCCGTGCGGCATCAGCTCGCCGTACGCGCGCAGCACGGCGTGGATGAGCGAGCGGTCGCGGATGGCGCGGCCGTTGACGAACAGCCAGACGTTGCGGGCGCTGCCGTACTCCACCTGCGGCGAGACGGCCAGGCCGCGCGCGCGGGTGGAGCGCGACTCGCCGGCGAACTGGAGCAGGTTGCCGCGCACTTCCCGGCCCAGCGCTTCCTCGGCTCGCGCGGGCAGCACGGCGCCGTCGGGCCCGGATTTCAGGTGGGCGAGGACGCGGTCCTGCTCGCGCACGACGAAGGTCACGTCGTGGCGCGGCAGCGCGAGGCGCACGACCGCCTCGAGGCACTGCGCCTGCTCAGTGGCAGCGCGCTTCAAGAACTTGCGCCGCGCCGGCACGTTCCAGAAGAGGTCGCGCACTTCGACGGTGGTGCCGGGCGGGCCGCCGGCGTCCTCGGCGCGCCCGACGCGGCCGCCCTCCACTTCGATGCGCGTCGCCTTCAGCTCGCCCGGCTCGCAGGTGAGCAACGTGAAGCGGCTGACGGCGGCCATGCTCGGCAGCGCCTCGCCGCGGAAGCCGTAGCTGGCGATGGCGAAGAGGTCCTCCTTGCTGCGCAGCTTGCTGGTGGCATGGCGCTGCAGGCTGAGCGCGGCGTCCTCGCGCGACATGCCCGAACCGTCGTCGCGGACGCGCACCATCTTGCGGCCGCCGTCGAGGAGGTCCACCTCGATCCGCGTCGCGCCGGCGTCGAGCGCGTTCTCCACCAGCTCTTTCACCACGGCCGACGGCCGCTCGATGACTTCGCCCGCGGCGATCTGGTTGGCGAGCGTTTCGGAAAGGACCTCGATGCGCGGCACGGCTGCGCAGAGTAGCAGGCCGTGGCAGGCTGCGCCCCATGCTTCCATTGCTGCTGGCTTTGGCGGTGACCGAAGGCGACCTGGCGGTGCGCGACTTCCGCTTCTCTTCCGGCGAGACGCTGCCCGAGTTGCGCCTGCACTACCGCACGCTGGGGACACCCGGCCATCCGGCGGTGCTCGTCCTGCACGGCACCACCGGCAGCGGCGGGCAGTTCCTCGGCGACTCGTTCGCGGGCGCCCTCTTCGGTCCGGGACAGCTCCTCGACGCCTCGAAATACTTCATCGTGCTGCCCGACGGGATCGGCCACGGCGGCTCGTCCAAGCCCAGCGACGGCCTGCGCGCGCGATTTCCGCATTACGGCTACGCCGACATGGTCGAGGCGCAACGGCGGGTGCTGGTGGAGAAGTTGGGCGTCACGCACCTGCGCCTCATCGTGGGAACGTCGATGGGTTGCATGCACGGCTGGACCTGGGCGACGGGCCATCCGCGATTCACGGACGCGGTCCTGGCGCTGGCGTGCCTTCCGGTGCAGATCGCGGGCCGCAACCGCGTCCTGCGCAAGCTCGCCGCCGACTCCATCCGCGGCGACCCGGCCTGGAAGGGCGGCGACTACGCGTCGCCGCCGCTGGCCGGGCTGCGCGGCGCGCTGGAGGTGCTGTTCTTCATGACCAGCGCGCCGCTCGCGCTGCAGACGCAGGCCCCGACGCGCGAGGCGGCCGACAAATTCGGGGAGGAATGGATGGCCCGCCGCTTCTCCTCTACCGACGCGAATGACTTCCTCTATGCCTTCGAAGCATCTCGCGACTACGACCCTTCGCCGGGATTGGAGAAGATCGAGGCCGCGCTCACCGCGGTCAATTCGGCCGACGACGAAGTCAACCCGCCCGAGCTCGGCATCCTCGAACGGGAAATCAAACGCGTGAAGCGCGGCAAGGCGGTATTGCTGCCGATCGGGACTCAAACCCGCGGGCACGGCACGCACACCAATGCGGCCGCGTGGAAAGAGCACCTGGCGGAGCTTCTCGAGCGGTCGAGGATGTAGAGGCCGCCCAAACGAAAACCAAAACGAAAACCCAAAACCAAAACGAAAACCGGTCCTCGTTCTCGTTCTCGTTCTCGTTTTTCGTTTTCGTTTTCGGTTTTCGTTTTCGTTTTTTGGCTACGGCAGTCCCTGATCGGGGGCCAGCGGCCGCCGGCCGGCGCGGCATGATTCAGCGCGGACGATCGCCTGCAGATCCGCGTAGGCGTTCTCGAGCTCGTCGTTGATCACCCAGTATTCGTATCCCGCGGCGAGCGCCAGGCGGATCTCGATGCGCGCCGCGTGCAGCCTGCGCCGGATGGTGGCGTCGTCGTCGGTCGAGCGGGCGCGCAGGCGCCGCTCCAACTCGGCCAGCGAGGGAGGAAGGATGAGCGCACGCACCGCCTCGGGATGCTTCTTCTTGATGGTCTCGCCGCCCTGCACGTCGATGTCGAAGATCGCCAGCGCGCCGCGCTTCTGCGCTTCCTCGATCACCGACTTGGGCGTTCCGTAATGGTGGCCGTGCACGCGCGCCCATTCGACGAAGGCGCCCGCGGCGATCATCTGCTGAAAGCGCTCCTCGCTGACGAAATGGTAGTCGACGCCGTCCTTCTCGCCGTCGCGCGGCGCGCGCGTCGTGTAGCTCACCGAGAAGATCGCGCCCGGGTGCGCCGCGCAGAGCCGCCGTGCCAGGGTCGTCTTCCCCGTGCCCGACGGTGCGCTGAGAATGAGCAGGAGTGGTTTCATTCGACGTTCTGGATCTGCTCGCGCACGCGCTCCAGCTCCGCCTTCATGTCGACGACCAGCGAGGCGATGCCGGCATTCTGCGCTTTGGAGCCGATGGTGTTGATCTCGCGGTTCACTTCCTGCACGAGGAACTCGAGCTTCCTTCCCGCCGGCGCCTCCGACCCCAATTGCGCGCGCAGCTGGGAAAGGTGGCTCGCCAGCCGCGTCAGCTCCTCGGCCACGTCGGTGCGGTCGGCGAAGACCGCGACCTCCTGGACGAGGCGCGCCGGGTCGAGCGGCACGCCGCGCGTCAGCTCGGCGATGCGCGCGCTCAAGCGCTCGCGATAGGCATCGACTTGCTGCGGCGCGAGCTGCGCCACCGCCTTGACGCCCTTCTCCAGCGCGTCGAAGCGCGCCGCCAGATCGCGCGCCAGCGCCTCGCCCTCGCGCCGCCGCATCTGCTCCAGCGCGTCGAGCGCCGACTGCAGCGCCCCCTGAAGAACGGGGGCCAGCGCGGCGGGATCGGAAAGCGCGTCGCCGATGGAGAACACTCCTTCGAGCGCAGCGACGTCGTGCACCGACGGTTCCCCCGCGAGCCCCAGCTCATCCTTGATTTCGCGCAGCGCCTTGGCGTAGGCGGCCGCCAGCGCGAGGTCGACGCGCGGGACCAACCCCTTGGCCGCGGCGGCCTCGCGCCGCACGAACACGTCGACCACGCCGCGGCTCACCCGCGCCTTGACGGCCCGCACCAGCTCCGGCTCGAGCGCCGCCAACTCGCGCGGCAGACGCGGCTTCACCTCGCAGAACTTTCCGTTCACGGCCCGCAGCTCGACGCTGAGGGCCTCGCCTTTCGACTCGCCGCGGCCCGCGCCGAAGCCGGTCATGGAACGGATCACGAGATGCCCTCCGGAGAGCGGGCAGGTTCGGCCGGCGGTTGCGCGGTGTCAAGGAGGCGCGCCGCGGCGGCCAGCACCGGCTCGACTCCCGGGGGCGCCACGACGGCGGCGAAGCGCGGCCCGGGGTGCGCCCAGCGCAGTCCGGCCTCGTCGAGAAAAATGGCCACTACCGGCGCGCCGCAAGCGACCGCCAGGTGCATGGGGCCGGTGTCGTTGGTCACGACCAGCGATGCGGCGCGGAAGGCCGCGGCGAGCTGATCCAGATCGGTGGGAGGCGCCAGCTCCGCGCCGCCCGCCTCGGCAACCTCGCGGGCGAGCTTCTCCTCACCCGGGCCCCAGAAGACGACGCAGCGCCGGCGGAGCGCGCCCGCTAGCGCGGCGAAGCCCGCGGCGCCCCAGCGGTGGCCGGCCTTGCGCGCGCCGGGGTTGAGCGCGACGAAGGTGCCGGCCACGGGAGAGGGCCCGCGACCCAGCGGCGTCTCCAGTGGCGGCGCGGAAATGGCGGGCAGGCCCAACCCGGCGGCGAGCAACAGCTTCGCCTCGACTTCCGGCATTCCCGGCGGCGGAGGCGGCAAGGCGGCGCTGTACAGGTGAGAAGGCCCTCGATCCGATCCCACCAGCCAGCGGCGCGTCGCCCAGCGTGAGAGCAGCGCGGAGGTGAGCGAGAAAGCGTGCCAGTGCGCCGCGTCGATGACGGCGTCGTAGCCGCGCAGCGACCGGAGCAGCCGCAAAAGCGCGAACGGATTTCGTTTGTTGAATCGCAAAATCGATAATCCGGGGAGGCCCTCGGCGACTTCGGGCCGGGCGAGCAGCAGATCGACGCGCGCCTGGGGAAAGGCGGCTTGTAATGCGCGAACCAATGGAATGGTCAGCAGCGCATTACCGACCCTGTCGTCGGTGCGCACCACGAGTATGCGATTCAAGGCGGCCGGCTTTCCCCGCAACGGGAGAAGCCACGCCGCGGCGCGGGCAGCGGCACGAACGAGCAGCCCCGGCGGCCGGTCGAGGCGCGGATCGCGGTTCACGAAGGCAGGACCGCCTGGCAGGCTGACGCGACCCGCTCCTCCTCGAGATCGCGCATGCAGCGGTGGTGCCCAAGCGGGCAGCGGCGCGTCCCGTGCGCACTGCACGGGGAGCAGGCAAGGCCCAGAGACACGGCCCGCTCGCGGGGGCCGAAGTCATGCGCTTCAGGAGTGGTCGGGCCGAACAACGCCACCGTCGGAACCCCCAGCGCACGCGCCGCGTGGACGAGGCCCGTGTCGCCGCCGACGCAAAGCGCGGACATGGAGAGTATCGCCAGCGCTTCGCCGATGGGGTTGCCCGTGGTGTCGATGCATGCGCCGGCCGCGCCGATGCGCACCGCCAGCGTTTTCTCCCGCGGCCCGCCCAGCAGCACGGGGCGGAAGCCGCGGCCCTTGAGCAAACGCGCCAGCGCGGTAAAGCGCTCGGGCGGCCAGATCTTGGTCTGCCACTCGGAGCCCACGCAGATGGCGGCGAGCCGCTCGTTCGCGGCGGGCCCCAACGCTTCGCGCGCCGAGGCGAACCATTCGGGCCGCGCCCGTAGCGCCATCGGCGCAGGCTCGGCGCCGAGCGCTCGAGCGAGGTCGGCCTCGCGCTGGACGAACGTGCGCCGGGAAGTGCGCACGCGCGAAGTATAGAAAAGCGATCCCGGCGCGCCAGCAAATCCCACCCGCCGGGGAATGCGCGCCAGCCGCGCCAGGAGCGCGGTGCGCAGCGATCGATGCGGCAGCACGGCCAGGTCGTACTGGCGCGTCGCCAGCCGCGCGGCGGAGCGCATCAGCCCCTTGATGCCCTTGTCGGCGCCCCTCTTGTCGTAGACCAGCACGTGCCGCGCGCCGGGGATCGCCTGCGCCACGTCCTTCCCGCGCGCCGACACGCACAGGTCCAGCTCCGCGCCAGGCCAGCGGCGCATCAGGGCCGAGGCCAGCGCCGAGGTGAAGACGATGTCGCCCAGCCACGCGGTCTGGACGATGAGGACGCGCCGCGGCTCGACGGTCATCCCTGCAGCGGCTTCGCCTCGTCCACGAGCATGACGGGGATGTCGTCCTCGATGCGGTACACCAACTTGCACGTCCGGCAGATGATCTGCTGCTCCTGCTCGCGGAACTCGAGCTCGCCCTTGCACCTGGGGCAGGCGAGGATCTCCTTCAGCTCGGGAGCGATGGCCATGGTCGCCTACTATCATGAAAGCAGGCCTCAGGCCTCAGGCCTCGGGCCTCAGGCGGTCGTTCTTCGAATCTGGAAAGCGCGAAAGTTCCCAGAGCCGCGCATAGCGGACGTACGCTTCGTAAGCGCGCGACCAGGACATGGCGGCTCCGGCGGCGCCGTCGAGAAAGCCCGCGCGCAGGAGATACGCTTTCACGAAACGCCAGAGCGGGCGCGCGGCGACGTCCCAGGCAGTCGCCCGCCTGCCGGCGTCATGCAACGCGCGCGCGGCGCGCTCGCCGTACCGCTCCATCTTGGCGAGGCAGTGGGCGAGCGAGCCGTACGTGAAGTGGAGCACGGGCGCATCCAGCGCGCCGACGCGGCCGTCGACGATCAGCTTCTCGTGCACCGGCCGCGACAGGTCGTATCGGCACGCCTCGCGGCGGAAGAGGCGCACGTGCCGGTCGGGCCAGAACCCGCCGTGCCGCAGCCACACGCCGCGGAAGTGGTTCTTGAAGGGCAGCGAATAGGCGGAGAGCTCACCGTCGAAAGGGTCGCCCAACACGCCGAGCTCGCGCCACAGCTCGGGCGAGGCGCGCTCATCGGCGTCGATGGAGAGCACCCACTCGCCGCGCGCCTCGGCGCGGGCGAATTCGTGCTGGCGCGCGTAGTCGTCGAAAGGCCGCTCGAGCAGGCGCGCGCCGGCGGCGGAAGCCACCTCGCGGGTCTTGTCCCGCGAGCCGCCGTCGACCACGACGATCTCGTCGCAGAAACCCCGCAGCGAGGCGAGGCAGCCGGGCAGCGCGCCCTCCTCGTCCTGCGCGATGACCGTCGCGGACAGCTTCATGTCTTCTTGAGCCGCGCGATCAGGTCGGTCGTCGAGTGGTCCTTGGGGTCGCCCGCGATCACCGTGCGTCCGCCGAAGCTCTCCACCAGCTCGCGCTCGGGAACGGTCCCGGCGGTGTAGTCAGTGCCTTTCACGTGCAGATCGGGTCGCAGCTCGGAGAGCAGGTCGGCCGCGGTAGGCTGGTCGAAGAGCACGACGCAGTCGACGCCCTTCACCGCGTCGACGATCTCGGCCCGCTCCCGCTCGGGCAGGACCGGCCTGTGCGGCCCCTTCGAGGCGCGGACCGACGCGTCGCTGTTCACCCCGACGATGAGCAGCCCTTCCGCGCCGACCAGTTCCCGCGCCGCGCGCAGATAGCGCACGTGCCCGACGTGCAGCAGATCGAAGGCGCCGTTGGCCACCGCGCAGGGCGCGCCCCGCGCGCGCGCCTCCTCGCGCGCGGCGATGGCTTCGGCCAGCGAGCAGATCAACGCCGCCCCCGCGACGCCGCGCGATGCACGGTGCGCACCAGAAGCGTGGGCTGCGCGACGGCCCCGCGGCGCAGCTCGGCGCGCAGCTCGGCCGCCGGAACGGTGGCGGTCCCCTGCTTCTGCACCGAGAGCGAGCCGGCCACGTTGGCGAGCCGCATCGCCTGGACGGGATCGGCGCCCGCCACCAGCGCGACGGTGTTGGCCGCCATGACGGTGTCGCCAGCGCCCGACACGTCGACCGCGTCGGTCGAGCCGTGCACCGGCAAGAGGGCCGTCGGCGCGCCCGGGCGCAAGAGCGCCATGCCGTTGCGGCCGCGGGTGACGAGCAGCGAATCGGCGCGCAACGTCTTGAGCAGCTCGCGGCCTGCCTCCTCGAGCGTGGCGGGATCGTCGCCGATGGGCCGGCCCACCGCCTCCTGCAGCTCCACCTCGTTGGGCTTGGCCACCGTCACGCCGCGATACTTGGCGAGCCCGTAACGGGCGTCGACGCAGACGGTGCGGCCCTGCGCAGCGAGCGCAAGCAGCGCCTCGACCAGCGGAGGCGCGAGAAGGCCCATGCCATAGTCGGAGACCATGATGGCGTCGCAGCGGGCCGCGGCCTGCGAGAGCGCTTTCAAGAGCTTCTGCAGCAGGGCCGGCGCCGGCGTCCCCGGCCCGTCGCGGTCGATGCGCAGCATCTGCTGCCGGCGCGTGTTCTTTCCGCCCGCCAGCACGCGCGTCTTGGTGGCGGTCGGGGCGTCGGCGGCGAGGACGAGCGAATCGTCCGCGCCCGCCTCGCGCAAGAGCGCCCGCAGCCTGCGCCCGATCTCGTCGTTGCCCACCACGCCGATGGGCAGCACCTGCGCTCCCAGGGCGCAGAGGTTGGCGACCGCGTTGGCCGCGCAACCCGGCTTCAGCTCGGCCGACTCGTAGCGCACGATGAGCACCGGCGCCTCGCGGCTGATGCGGTCGGTCTCGCCGTAGACGAATTCGTCGGCGACCAGATCGCCCACCACCGCGATGCGTGCGCCGGAGAATCGGTCGAGCAGGCGCTCGAGATCGGTATTCATGCGGCGCTCTCTCTCACACTCTGCGCAGAGTGAGCAAGGCGATCTCGGGCGGCGACCCCAGCCGCAGCGGCACCGGCCCCACCGTGCCCATGCCGCGATGGACGTAGAGCATCGCTCCGTCGCGCCAATACCGGCCCATGGTGTACGGACCGAGGACGCGGGCCAGCGACCACCGCGGCGAGAGGGCGATCTGGCCGCCGTGCGTGTGGCCCGAGAGGACGAGCTGCGCCCCCGCTCCGGCGCAGAGCTCGAACAGCGAGGGGCGATGCGCGAGCATGATGCGCGGCTCTTCGGGCGCCGCGGCGCGAAAGGCCCGCGCGGGTTGGACGCCCAGGCCGCCGGGCGAGGGATCGTCTACGCCGCCGATGAAGAGCGTCCCTCTGCCGCGCTCGATGCGAGCGCCGGAGTTGCGCAGGAGCCGTGCGCCCGCGTCATGCAGCGCCCACTCCACCGCCCTCGCCCCCGAGTAGTAGTCGTGGTTGCCCAACACGGCGAAGGTGCCGAGCTTGCCGTGCAGGCCGGACATCGCGCGCGAAAACGGCCCGGCCGCCTGCGCGCTCACGTCGAGCAGATCGCCGGTGAGCACGACGATGTCGGCATCCAGCGCAGCGGCGGCCTCGGCGATGCGGCGCATGCGCTCTTCCGACATGAGCGCGCCGGCGTGGATGTCCGAGAGCTGCACGATGGTGACGCCGTCGAGATCGGGGTGCAGGCCGCGGACGGGGACGTCTTGGCGGGTGAGCTGCGGCGCGAGCTCCGCCTGCTCGATGCCGACGATGGCGGCCACGCCGGTCGCGCCGAGCAGTCCGGTAGCGCTCCGCTGCAGGAAGATGCGGCGCGATTCGGACCATCCGATGCTCCGCACCGCCGAGAGCACCAGGGCGACGGGGATGGAGAGCGCTTCGAGGGCGAGGAGCGGCTCGACCACGAAGGTGCGCAGCGAAGCGCCGAGTTGGAGACCATTGCGCGAGGCGGTGAGAAACGAGACGAAGAAGACCGCGAGAGCGAGCTGGGCGAGGCCGAGAATGGTGCGGCCGCGCTTCTCCAGGCGGAAGAGGCCGCTGAGCGCGTACCAGAGCGCGGCTTGCAGCGCGGCCAGCAGAAGAAGCATCGGGATGAAGCGCACGGGGATAGTGTAGCGCGGGGCGGCGGAGTAATCTGCGCCGCCCAAGGAGGTCACACCATGAGAATCGCCTCTGCGTTCGTGATGGTCATCGCCGCCTCTGCGCTAGCCGAAGAAGCCAAGAAGGCGCCCAGCGCCGAAGAGCAGGCGGCCATGGAGAAGTACATGAAGGCCGCCACGCCCGGCCCCGAGCATCAGCAGATGGCCAAGATGGCCGGCAAGTGGAAGCTTCAAGTCACCATGTGGATGGCCCCGGGCGCGCCGCCGACGAAGAGCGACGGGACCGCGGAGTTCCGGCCCATCCTCGGCGGGCGCTACCTGGAGGAGGAAGTGCACGGCTCGATGGGCGACCAGCCCTTCGAGGGGCGCGGGGTGCAAGGGTTCGACAATGTCACCAAGCAGCACTTCGGCACCTGGATGGACAGCATGTCGACCGGGCCGATGGTGATGCGCGGCAAGTGCGCCGCGGGCGGGAAGAAGTGCGCCATGAAGGGCAAGGTGTCCGACGCCGTCGCCGGCAAGGAAGTGCCGGTCACCAGCGTGATGACCGCCAAGGACGACAACACCTACGTCTTCGAGATGACCGGGCCCGGCCCGGACGGAAAGCAGTTCAAGACGCTGGAGATCGTCTACACCCGCGCCCAGTAACGTCGCGGGGACAATCTATGGTCGGGTCTTCCAGCGGCGGTGGACCCAGAACCAGTGGTCGGGGTGGGCGCGGACGGCGTCCTCGACTGCGCGGGTCACTTTTTGCGTCAGGTCGTGGACGGCGGCGTGGCCCGTGAGCGAAGTTTCGAACGGGCCCTCCATCTTCACGACATGCGAGCCGTCGGGTTGCCTGACGGGGAAAGCCGCGAGGAGCGGGGCGCCGGCGCGCAGCGAGAGCACGGCCGCGGCGGGAGTGGTGCAGGCCGGTGCGCCGAAGAAGTCGACGAAGATGCCGCGGCGCGGCCGCATGTTCTGGTCGACGACGATGGCCAGCGTCTCGCCGCGGCGCAGGAGAGCGAGGGCCGCTTGCGTCGATCCCTTGTCGGGCAGTTCGCGCATGCCGCCTTCACGACGCGCCTCGAGCAGTTTCTCGTTGAACGCGCCGGTCAGCCGGCGGGTGATGGCCGTGACCGGCATTCCTCGTCGGACGCCGGCGCGCGCGAGCAATTCCCAATTGCCGAAATGCGCCACCGCGAACACCACGCCTCGGCCCGCGGCGCGCGCTCTCAGGTAGCGATCCCATCCCTCGAAGCGGACGCGCCGCTCCAGTTCGACGTCTGACATGCGCCGGACCTGCCACAGCTCCACGAGACTGCGCCCGAGCTGCGCGTACGCAGCGCGCGCGAGCCTGCGGCGCTCGCGCGCGTTCAAGGTGGGAAAGGCGCGCGCCAGGTTGTCGAGCGCGACCCGGCGGCGGATGCCGAGCCAGTACGCGACCACGCCCAGCACGGCGCCGATCAAAACACCTGCTCCAGCGCCTTCTCGAGACATTCTTCGCCGGTCGAGATGCGCAGCTCGACCGGCACGGGAATGATGCCCGCCGTGTCGCGCAGGCGCACGAAATCTTTCTCGGTGGTGACGAGCAGCTCGCCCTTGCGCCGAAGCGCGGCGATCTCGTCGGCGGAGAAGAAGTGATGATCGCGGAACCAGCGGGTCCCTGCGATTTCCGCTCCCAGGGCGCGCACGATGGCCTCGAAGGACTCGGGCCGCGCAATGGCCGCAAAGAGAAAGACGCGCTTGCCGCGGAGGTCCGCGCGCGCCTCGTACGCGCTCTCCACCAGCGGAAAGCCCATCTCGAGCAACTCGGCGGTGCGCGGGTGGTCGAGGTCGCGCGCCAGCGCGTGGTGCTGCAGGCCGTCGTCGAGGAGCAGAACGTCGGCGCCACCCGCCTCCACCGCGATGTCCGCCAGGCGCGCGCGTTTGGCGCCCACGAACACGGGCATCGATTTCGCGAGCAGCATCGGCTCGTCACCGACGTCTTCGACACGGGATGAGGGCGTGACGCCTAGGATCGGCGCTCGGGACCGCCGGCCGTAGCCCCGCGTCAGCACGGCGGGCTTGCGCCCGCGGGCGATGAGGCGCATCGCGAGCGCCCGCGTCACCGGCGTCTTTCCCGCCCCGCCCACGGTCAGGTTGCCGATGGAGATGACGGGCACGCGCGCGCGCGCGGGCCGGGCGGAGATGCGGTGCAGCGCGGCCCCCGCGCGATACGCCCACTCCAGCGGCAAGAGCGCGGCGCTCCACAGCGGCGGCTCGGCGCGCCACCAGAAGTTCACGGCAAGAGCTCCGCGATCAACTTCGCGTCGCGCGCGCTCGCCCCTCGGACCGACGAGACGGCCTCGCGCGCCAACTCCCCCAGCTTGCGCAGCTCGTCGGGCCGCGCGAGCAGGTCGCGCAAGAGCCGCAGCAGCGCGCCCGGGTCGCGAACTTGAAGGCCGCCCCGCCCGACCAGCACCTGCACGCTGTCGGCGAAGTTCTCCATGCGCGGCCCGAAGAGCACCGGCTTTCCGCACGCGGCCGGCTCGAGGATGTTCTGGCCGCCGCGCCGCCCGAAACTCCCGCCCACGAACACCACCGTGGCAAGCTGGTACGCGCGCACCAGCTCGCCGATGGTGTCGAGGACGATGACCGGATCGGGCCCCCCGGGTTGCGAGCGCAGCCTCGCGCCGAGACCGATGAAGCGCGCCAGCGCCAGCACGCGCCCCGAGCGCTCGATGTAGCGCGGCGCGAGCACCAGGCGCAGGTCCGGGTAATCGCGCCGCAGCGCCGCGAAGACGTCCAGCAGCGGCCCTTCTTCGCCTTCATGCGTCGACCCGCAGACCCAGAGGCGCTCCCGGCCGAGCTTGAGTCCCTCGCGCAGTCCGGGATCCTCGTCCGCCGGCACGCTGACGGCCAGCGCGTCGAACTTGGTGTTGCCCGTGACGTGCACGCGCTCGCCCGGCGCGCCCAGCGCGAGAGCGCGCTCCGCCTCGTCCTCGGCGCGCATGAGCAGCAGGTCGAACATCTGCAACAGGTTGCCCGTGAAGGCGAACAGCGCGCGATAGCGCGCCACGTTGCGCGGCCGCAGCCGGCCATTGGTCATCGCCAGCCGCACGCCGGCGCGGGACGCGGCGTGGATGAGCTGGGGCCACAGCTCGGTGTACTCGAGCACGAGCACGTCGGGCCGCAGCGCCGCCAGGGCGCGCCGGCACGCGCCGGGCAAGTCATACGGCAGGAAGGTCGCGAGCTGCGCCAGGCCCTGCGCCACCAGCCGCTGCTGGGCCATGGACGCGCCCGAGTCGGTGATGGCGGAGACGATCACGCGCGCATCGGGCCGCAGCGCCTTGAGCTCGCGGACGATGGGCACCAGGCCGAGCATGTCGCCCGCCGACGCGCCGTGCAGCCACACGCGGGGCCCTTCGCCCAGATCCAGCGGTTGGTAGAGCCCGAGCCGGCGGCGCACGCCCTGCCGCACGCGCGGGTGCAGAAGCAGGAAAGGCAGCACCAGCAGGAAGATCAGGTACTCGAGAGCGATGGCGAGCGGCGTCAAAAGCGCGTCCCTATCGAGACGCCCGGCTCGAAGAGGAAGTGTGTCGGCGCGTTCGTGCCGGGGCGGGTGGCCAGCTCGACGGCGACGCCCGGCGCGATGTCCACCGGTCCCAGCGTCAGCGCGGCGGAAACCCCGAGCCCGCCCGTGAGGACCGGCGACCACTGCAGCTTGTTCTGCGTCTCGCTGAGCCCGGCCACCATGGTGTGCCAGGCGCGGATGTAATACACGCGCAAGAAAGGCGCGCCCGTCACCGCGAAAAGCGGGTTCACGCGCCAGGTCGTCACCAGCGGCATCTCCAGTCCGAAGGCGCGGTAGCTCCAGCGGTCGGTCTGCGACCGGCCGTCCTGCGAGCGATCGATGCGCTGCTCGACCCCCACCCCCACCAGGCGGGCCGCGATCTCGATGGCCAGCCCGCGCCCGGCGGGGTGCTGGAGCAGGCGCACGCGCCCTCCCAGCGCGCCGCCCACCAGCGCGGGCGTGAAGGGCACGACGGGGTTGGTCAACTTGAGTTGCGCCTCGAACGCCACGCGCTCGAAGGCCTGCCAGCGCAGCGACGCGTCGGAGGCGAACCAGGTCGACACTTCCCAGGGCTGCGCCTCGAGCGGCGTGGGCCCGTCGTGCACGTCGCTGGGGCCCGCCAGCACGCGGCCCGCCTCGAACGAAACGCTGGCGTGAAACTCGCCGGGGCGGAGATCGCCTGCGGGCAGGAAAGTCCCCGCCGTCACCACCGGCAGCGCGCAGCCGGCGCACCCGAGCAGCGAGGCGGCGAGCGCGCGCCTCACCCGACCAGCCTGGGAAAGGTGTCGCGAATGCCGTCGAACATGAACTGGACGGCGATGGCGCCGATGATGAGGCCGATGACCCGGTTCATCACGCTCAGGCCGGTGACTCCCAGCACGCGCGCGATCCGCTCCGAGCCGATGAGCATGTAGTAGCTCGCCAGGCAGGTCACGGCGATGGAGAGGATCACCGGCACCGCGTAGACGATGCGGCCCGCCTTGGCCATCAGCGTGGTGACCGTCGCGATCGATCCCGGGCCGGCCAAAAGCGGGATGGCGAGAGGGAAGATGGCCACGTCCTCCTTCTCGGCGCCCTCCTGCTCCTCCTCGGGCGTGGTCTTGGTGCGGACCTGTTGCGCGCGCAGCATCTCGATGGAGGTGAGGAGCAGCAAGATGCCGCCCGCCACCTTGAAGGCGCCCAGCGTGACGCCGAAGACCCGGAAGATGAGCGTGCCCGCCACCGCGAAGGTGGTGAGGATGAAGAACGCCGCCACCGAGGCGCGCAGCGCCATGTCCTTGCGCTTCTCCGGCGGGTCGTTGCGCGTCATGGCCATGAAGATGGGGACCACGCCGATCGGGTCGACGACGAAGAAGATCGCCGAGAGCGAGAGCAGGCTGAAGCTGAGCCACTCCTTGATCATGAGAGGCGCTCTCTATCATCGTTTTGCATTCCAGCGGCACCCCGGTAAGAGTAGGCTTGGAGAGGAATGATGGAGGAAGTGCCGAAGCCCGGCGCGGATGCGCCCCGCGAGCCGGAGGCGAACTATCGCGACCTGGTCGAGAACGCCAGCGACATCATCTATACGCACGACCTCGAGGGCCGCTTCACCTGGGTGAACAAGGCCTGGGAGCGCATCACGGGCTACTCGCGCGAAGAGGGCCTGAGGCTGCGCATCTGGGACATCCTCGCGCCCGAATACGTCGAGCTCGTCAGGACCGCCGTCGAGCGCAAGCTCTCCGGCGAGGGGCAGCTCTTCGAGGTGGAGATCATCCACAAGGACGGGCATCGCGTCCCTCTCGAGCTGACCTCGCGGCCCCCCATCAGCCGCGGCGGCTACCGTCCCGTGGAAGTGCAAGGAATCGCGCGCGACATCACCGAGCGGCGCGAGGCCGCGCAGGCGCTCAAGGCGAGCGAGGACAAGTTCCGCGGGCTGGTCGAGCAGTCGATCGTCGGCTGCTACATCGTCCAGGACGACAAGTTCGTCTACGTGAACCCCAAGTTCGCCGAGATCTTCGGCTACACGCAGGCGGAGGTGGAGAACGTCAAGACGGTGGTGGAGCTGACCTGGCCCGAGGACCTGCCCATCGTCAGCGAGTACCTGCGGCTGCGCATGGAGGGAAAGCTGCAGAGCGTCCACTACACCTTTCGCGGACGGCGCAAGGACGGCTCGCCCATCGACGTCGAGGTGCACGGCGCGCGCACCATCTACAAGGGGCGCGATGCGGTGATCGGGACCATCCTCGACATCACCGAAAGAAAACGCGTGGAAAGGGCCATGCGCGAGAGCGAGGAGCGATATGCCTTAGCCGCGCAGGGCGCCAACGACGGGCTGTGGGACTGGGACCTGCGCCGCAACAAGATCTTCTTTTCCGCGCGCTGGAAGGCGCAGCTCGGGGTGAGCGAGGGCGAGATCGGCGACGACCCCGACACCTGGTTCGACCGCGTCCACCCCGACGACCGCGAGCGGATCTTCGGCGATCTGGGGCTGCACCTCGAGGGGCGCACGCCGTTCCTCGAAGTCGAGCACCGCGTGCGCCACGCCGACGGGAGCTGGCGCTGGATGCTGGTGCGCGGCGCGGCGGTGCGCGACGGCCCGGGCAAGGCGTACCGGCTGGCCGGCTCGCAGACCGACATCACCGAGCGCAAGAACGCCGAGGAGAAGCTGCTCCACGACGCGCTCCACGATCTGCTGACGGGGCTGCCCAACCGCTCGCTCTTCATGGACCGCCTCGGGCAGGCGATGGCCTTCCAGAAGCGCCGCACCGACCATCGATTCGCGGTGCTGTTCCTCGACGTCGATCGCTTCAAGACCATCAACGACAGCCTCGGCCACATGCAGGGCGATCTGTTGCTCGTGCGCGTGGCCAGGCGGCTCGAAGGGTGCATCCGGCCGGGCGACACCGTGGCGCGGATCGGCGGCGACGAGTTCGCGGTGCTGCTCGAGGACTTCGCCGACCCCGAAGAACCCTTGCGCGCGGCGGTGCGCATCCACCAGGCGCTGGCCGCGCCGCACGATCTCGAGGGCACGGAGGTCTTCGCCAGCGCGTCCATCGGGGTGGCGATGGGCGCGCCGCACTACGGGCACCCCGAAGAGCTGCTGCGCGACGCCGATACGGCCATGTACCGCGCCAAGGACATGGGCCGCGGGCGCCACGCCGTCTTCCACCCGTCGATGCACGCGCACGCACGGGCGCAGCTCCAGCTCGAGACGGACCTCCGCCGCGCGCTCGAGCGGAACGAGCTGCGGCTCAGCTACCAACCGGTGGTGTCGCTCTTCACCGGCCACGTGGCGGGCTGCGAGGCGCTGGTCACCTGGCAGCACCCCACGCGCGGCCTCACCCCGCCCGGCGACTTCATCCCCGCCGCGGAGGAGACGGGGCTCATCATCGCCATCGGGCGCTGGGCGCTGCAGCAGGCGTGCCGCGACGCCAAGACGTGGAACGAAAAGCTGCCGCGCAACGAGCAGGTCTCGGTGAGCGTGAACCTCTCCGGCAGGCAGCTCCTGCATCTCGAGCTGCTCGAGGACGTGCGCGATGCGCTCGAGTCGAGCGGGCTGGATGCGCGCCGCCTCAAGCTGGAGGTGACCGAGAGCGTCATCATGGAGCACGCCGGGCCGGCGGCGCTCCTGCTCTCGCAGCTCAAGGCGCTGGGCGTGCATCTTTTGCTGGACGACTTCGGCACGGGATATTCGTCGCTCTCGTACCTGCACAACTTCCGCTTCGACACGCTGAAGATCGACCGCTCGTTCGTCGCGCGGCTGGAGATCCCCGGCAAGCACGCCGAGATCGTTCGCACCATCGTCAGCCTCGCCGGAGCGCTGCAGATGGAGGTGGTGGCCGAGGGCGTGGAGAACGCGGCGCAGGTGGCGCAGCTCCAGGCCCTGCGCGTCGAGTCGGCGCAGGGGTTCTGGTTCTCGCGCCCCCTCGACGCCGAGGCCTTCGGCGCCATGCTCGAGGCGCGCAAGCCGTTCCCCCTGCCCCCGGCACCCGCCGCGCAGATGGCGCAAGCTCTCCGGTAGCGTTTTGGGGGGACGGCGCAGGTGACGGCCGTGTGAACGGACGACCCAAGCATCGCCTCGGCATCCTGTGGTACGAGGAGCCGCGATGGCCGCCCCCACCCCTCCGTCGCTTGCCGACGAGCTGAAGAGCCTGCGCATCGATCGCGCGCCGGAGCGCCGCTCGCTCCCGGGCTGGGCGGGGCCGGTCATCGCCGCGGCGGCCGTCGCGCTGGTCGCCCTGGTGGCCTGGAAGCTGTTCGGCGACAAGGTCTTCGCTCCGGAAGTCGAGACCGGCACGGTGGCGATGGTCACCCCCGCGCAGGGCGCGCAGCTGCTCGTCGCCACGGGGTACGTGGTGCCGCAGCGCAAGGCGAACATCTCGCCGCGCATCGGCGGGCGCGTGGCGCAGATCTTCGTCGAGGACGGCAGCGTCGTGAAAGCGGGACAGGTCATCGCCATCCTCGAGGACGCCGACTACAAGGCGCAGGTCATGCAGGCCGAGGCCGACGCGCGCAGCGCCGAGGCCCGCGAGAAGCGCGCCGAGGTGGATCTTCAAGAAACGCAGCGCGCGTACGACCGTGAGCAAATCGTCCAGCAGAAGGGCGCGTCGACGCCCGCCGCTCTCGACGCGGCCACGGCCCGGCTCGGCACCGCCGAGGCGCAGCTCGGCGCCGCCAAGGCGGACGTAGGCGCGGCCAAGGCGCGCGTCGAGGTGGCGCGCGTGAACCTGGAAAACTGCTTCGTGCGCGCGCCCTTCGCCGGCCGCATCACGCAGAAGCTCGCCGACATCGGCGAGATCGTTTTCGGCGCCGTGGGCGCGGGCGGCGGCGGTCCCGGCGGAATCGCTTCGCTGGCCGACTTCACCACGCTGCAAGTCGAGGCTGACGTCTCCGAGTCGCAGGTGGCGAAACTCAAGTCCGGCACGCCGGCGGAGATCGCGCTCGACGCTTTCCCCGAGAAGCGCTTCAAGGGAAAAGTTGCCGAGGTGCGGCCGCGCGTCGACCGCGCCAAGGCTACCGTCACGGTCAAGGTCGCCTTCGTCGACGACACCACCGACGTGCTGCCCGACATGGGCGCCAAGGTGACCTTCCTCGCCAAGGAGCTGGACGAGGCGGCGCAGAAGGCCGCGCCCACGCCGGCGGTCCCGCCCGACGCGGTGGTCGACAAGGGCGAGACCAAGGCGGTCCTCACCGTCCAGCCCGACGGAACGCTCAGGAGCGTCCCCGTCATCACCGGCCCGCCGCTCGGCAACCTGATCTCGTTGCGTCAGGGCCCGCCACCGGGTACACGCGTCGTTCGCTCGCCTTCCCCAGACCTCAAGGACGGAATGCACGTCAAGGAGAAGCAGTGATGGCCGAAGCCGTAGTTCCGGGCACCGCCCGGGCGATCATCGAGATCCGCAACCTGCGCAAGGTCTACAAGCGCGACAAGCAGGAGGTGGTCGTCCTCGACGGCATCAACCTCGACGTGCCCGACGGGGCCTTCGAGGCGCTGATGGGTCCCTCCGGCTCGGGGAAGACGACGCTGCTCAACCTCATCGCGGGCATCGACAAGCCGACCAGCGGTTCCATCAAGGTGGCGGGCCAGGAGATCGCCAACCTGAGCGAGAGCGAGCGCGCCAACTGGCGCGCGCAGAACATCGGCTTCATCTTCCAGTTCTACAACCTGATGCCCGTGCTCACCGCGGCGGAGAACGTCGAGCTGCCGCTGCTGCTGACGAAACTTTCGAAAGCCGAGCGCAAGAAGCGCGTCGAGGTGGCGCTCAAGCTGGTGGGACTTCAAGATCGCATGGACCATACGCCGCGCCAGCTTTCCGGTGGCCAGCAGCAGCGCGTGGCCATCGCGCGCGCCATCGTCGCCGACCCGAAGATCATCGTGGCCGACGAGCCCACCGGAGATCTCGATCGCAAGAGCGCCGAGGACGTGCTTGCGCTCTTGAAAACCTTGAACGAGACGCTGGGCAAGACCATCGTGATGGTCACCCACGACCCGCACGCCGCCGAGGCCGCCAAGGTTCGCCGGCGCCTCGACAAGGGGCAGCTCACGTGACGCTGGGGGGCCTGGCGCTGCGCAACGCTTTCTTGCGCAACAAGACCCGCTCCTTCCTCACCGTGCTGGGCGTGGTGATCTCCGCCGTGGCGTTCCTCTTCCTGCGCACCGTGCTCACGGCCTGGTACGCGAGCGCCGAAGCCTCCAGCGCGGACCGCGTGGTCACCCGCAACGCGGTGTCGCTCATCAACCCGCTGCCGCTCAACTACGGCGCGCGCATCGCGCAGGTGCCCGGCGTCACC
>WNFF01000163.1_pt1 | contig 68844 bp, 55 predicted proteins | sample 5400441 | NCBI WGS metagenome assembly WNFF01 (sample SAMN13153345, study PRJNA577476) | soil metagenome | isolation source: 120 cm saprolite under Douglas fir tree site 2 hole 3 replicate 1 | place: USA:California | collected 2015-04-18 | reverse complement strand
ACCAGCTCCGGCGGGAACACCTTCGCCAGCACGCCGATCCCGATCCGGTCCGCCAGCCGGTCCCCGGCTACCACCTGCTGTCCTCGCCTCGCCACGAGAGAGGATCTTACACCCATGTAAGCTTAACTTAACGCCATTGTCCCAGGACCAGCACGGCCACAGCGTGCCGTGTACCAGTGCGATCGCACCCCTGGTGGCCTCAGCTGCATCCTCTTCGGCCGGCCGGTCTTCTTCTGTTGCGTTCTCAGCGAATGGCGTGAGGAAAGTGATGTACCGCGATATCGTCGACTGGGCGACGCCGAAGATGTCGGCCCATACCTCCTCGATGATGTTCTGCCGCAGATATCCGCAGGTAACGACGAGCGCCTCCCGCAAGGTCAGTTCGCGCGGGCGCCCTTCGCCTTTATCCCAGGGTTCTTCGAGTAGTCCGGCCACGCGGCATTCAAGTTCTCCGAGTTGCTCTTCGTCCAGTCCTGACATACGCTCGAACCGCAACGGCTTCTCCGTCGATGAGTTTTGGTGTGGAAACCTTCTTTCTATCGGTCGGAGAAGCCGTTGTCTGTTATCTAGTACGGCGTGTCGACAGGTTTCTCTCACTATTTCAGGCAAGAGCTACCCTATTGCGCACCCCTCCCGGGGTTTTGCATAATCCTCTCGGGGTCCCCTTGGGGTGGGGGTGAGGTCAGGAACGGCGCAGACGGCTCGGCCCGCAGGGCCGATGCTGGCAGGAGGGGTGCCGGGCGGATTTCGGGGCGCACAGCACCCGCACGCCGTGTCCCGGGCCTGTGCGGGTGCTGTGCGGGGGTTGCTGGTACCCGGAGCACCACGAGGGGCGCACCTGGCGCACCCAGAGTGTGAGGTGTTGGCCCGTAGGCTTGCGCTGTGTTGCCTGGGATTGTGGCCTTTGGCTTTGTCCGCGTTCCGAGTGTTCCGCCGAATTTGGCGGACTGGCTGGGTGCGTGGGGCTCTGTCGTGACTGGCGTCGGCGCGATTGTGGCTGTCTTTGTCACCATGCGGCTTGCGAGCCGGGACCGTAAGCGTAGCGAGAACGCGCGGATCGATGATCTTGACAGGCATGAGCGCGAGTTGGGCGGGGAGCGTGACCGTGCGGCACGGGATCGCGAGGATGCGGAGCGCAGGTTTCGCGAAGAGGTTGAACGGTCTGAGCGTCAGGTGCGGGACGAGCGTGCGGACGCGGAGCGGGTGCGGCGTCGTGACCGGCAGCAGGAGAGTGTGGCGGGTCTGCTGGGGGCGATAGCGGGCGTGATGCCGTTCTAGGATGTGGTGCCGAATCTGTACCGAGATCCCGAGTGGAAGCAGGGTGAGCAGCCAGCCAGGGAGCGTGACCCATGGCGGCGGAAGGAATGTGAGGACGCCTCGCGGGCGTTGCGGTATGCCGCTGACGCTCAGTTGTCCGGGCTCGGGGCTGGGAGGGCTGCTGAGCAGTTCCGGATGCTGGTGTATCTGGCGCAGGGCGCGGCGCGGGGTGTTCCGAGGGACTTGCGGGTTCGGGCGGGCCAGGATCTGCGCCGGTATGCGATCTTCGTGCGCCTGTCGCTGGAGAGCGTGAGCGAGGCGGGGGAGGGCCTTGATCCGGGTGCGCCGGCCTGCCCGGTGCTGGAGCGGATGCCGGCGCATGACAGCCCGTGGCATCCGTCGAAGCCGGCATGTGGGTGGGATGAGGCGATTGCGCGGGAGCCTGATGACCCGTTCTACCAGCCTCCGCCCTGAACGGGTCTGCCCCTCACCTTGCCATCTACCGCTGGCATCACACTATGAGGACGCGCTGTTTGGCTTGCCTGGTGCCCAGCTAGCTTGTTCGGCGGGGTCGGGTTCGTAGCGGTTCGATGAAGGCGCGGGCGAGGATGCGGACGGTCATTTCCTGTCCGGCTTCCGTGGACAGTTCGATGTCTTTGAGGAGCTGGCAGCAGTGCCGGAGGGCTGCGGCGTCGTAGTAGCGATGGAGGGTGCCGCGCGTTTGGTTATTGAGGATGGCGAACGCGCTGCCGTTGAGGGCGGCGTCGACTTCGGCGAGCAGCCGCTGCGCGCCGTCGGAGAGTTCCTCGCTGGTTGATTTCGTCGGCTGCTGGGCGGGGTTCATGGCGTGGACTGTAGGCGATGCGGGGCTTGTGCGGCTCGTGTTTCTTCGCGTCGGCCTGGGGGCCGAAGTCCTGACTCGTGGCGCGCCGGGCCAGTGGGTTCGTGGCTGGTGGCCGCCCGGTGTGCCGGTTTCTCAGTGCCCGCCGGGCGCCGGGAAAGGGAATGAGTGCCCGGAGGGCACTGCTGGTTGTGGTCCTGGCTGGGCACTCTGGCGCGGGGTTCGTGGAGACGGGGACCGGCGCTGGTAGGGGGTGGGTGGGCCGGCCTGCTGTGGTGGTGCGGTTCCTCGTCTGGGGCCGCGCGGGCGCGCCCGTGGTGGGTTTGCTCGCGCGGCCCGGTGGGGCCGGGTCTGATTGGCGCTAGCCTGGCGTGAGTGGCAGGTTTGGCGGGTCGGTCATAGTTGGGTTGTCCATTCGATGATCAGCCGGTCCGCCGGGCGGGCAGGGCCTGGGATTTCCCCTTTGGCACACCGCCCTATGCGACCGGGGAATCCTTCGTGATCATGAAGTCCGGGAGGGCGGGGGTGGGCTAGCGGCGCCGTGACATGACGACCAGCGTGTTGTCCGCTGTCGTCATGACCTGGACTCCGGGGCCGAAGTGCGGGGCGAGCACGTCGTCGCGCAGCACGCTGGCCGGTGGTCCGGTGGCGGCGACCCGCCCCACATCCAGCAGCATTAGCCGGTCGGCGAACTGGCCGGCCAGGGTGAGGTCGTGCACCGCGGACAGGACGGTGAGCGACCTCTCGCGGCGCAGCTCGTCGATAAGTTCCAGGGCGTCCACCCGGCGGCCGAGGTCTAGTGCGCTGGTCGGCTCGTCAAGCAGCAGCACCGGCGCCTGCTGGGCCAGCACCCGCGCCAGAACGATCCTTTGCAGCTCACCGCCGGACAGCGTGGCCAGCCTTCGTCCGGCCATCGGGGACAGGGCCAGCCGGTCGAGCAATTCGGCGCAGATCCGCCGGTCGGCGTCGGTCTCCATGCGCAGGTAGCCGATGTGCGGGGTCCGGCCGAGCAGCACGTAGTCGCCGACCGTCATCTCCGGCGGAAGCTCAGGGTGCTGGGGCACATAGGCGACTAGCCGGGCGAGCCTGCGGCGGCGCAGCCCGGACGTCGGCTGCCCGCCGATGGTGATCTTTCCGTCATGCTGTACCAGGCCAGCGATGGACCGTAGCAGAGTCGTCTTGCCCGCTCCGTTTGGCCCGATGATGCCCAGCCACTCACCGGCCTGCACCTGGTCGGTGACCTCCGCCAGCGCCGGCGCGGTGCCGTAGCGGACTCCCACGCCGTCGAGAGTGATCACGCGAGATCCCGCCGGGCCCGCCGGGAGCGGAGCACGAAGAGGAAGAACGGCGCCCCCGCCAGCGCGGTGATCACGCCGATCGGCACCTCAGCGGGCGACTGGGCCGTGCGCGCGGCGACGTCGGCGAGGACCAGGAAGGCCGCGCCGCCGATCATGGAGACCGGCAGCACGATCCGGTAGCTCGCGCCGCCCATCAGCCGGACCGTGTGCGGGATGATGATGCCCACGAATCCGATCAGCCCGCTTACCGCGACTGCCGCGGCGGTCCCGAGCGTGGCCGCGATGACCACGGTGAGCCGCACCCGCGCGATGTCCACGCCGAGGCTGCTGGCTTCCACCTCGCCGACCCGGAGCACATCGAGCAGTCGCCGGTGGGCGAGCAGTAGCGCGGCCGCCACGGCAGCGTACGGCAGGATCAGGGTCACGTCGGACCATGTGGCCAGGCTGAGGCTGCCCAGGATCCACGAGTAGACCTGCTGGAGATCCTGGGTGTGCTCCTGCTGCAGGTAAGTCTGCACCGCGGTCAGCAGAGCGGCCACCGCCACGCCGGCCAGCACTATCGACGCGGTGGCGCCGCCCATGGTGCTCTCGCTGCGGCCGGTCACCCCCAGCAGGTAGGTCACCGCGACCGCGGCGCCGGCGCCCGCGAACGCGGCCGGGGGCAGCAGCGCCGGGCTGGCCCCAGAGATAATGATCATCGTTGCGCCCAGGCCGCCGCCTGCGGCCACGCCGAGCAGGTACGGGTCGGCGAGCGGGTTACGGAACACACCCTGGTAGGCCGCCCCGCCACCGGCCAGCATGGCCCCGACCAGGGCGCCAAGGACGACTCGTGGCAGCCGCACCTGCCAGACGATGGTCACGTCGACGGCAGGGACAGACAGCGCCGGATGCCAGGGCAGCCGGGCCAGCAGCGCTTCGCCGACCATAGGCACCGACAGGCCTGCCGGGCCAACCGAGACACCGACCGCCACGGCCACCACGAGGGCCGCGATGGCCACCATGAGCGGCCGCCCGGGCCGCACCCGGGCAAGATGCGTGTGCGCAGACGCCGTCCTGGCCGCGGCCGCCGGGCTGGCCGGGGTGCCCGGGCCCGTGGCCGGGGTGCCCGTGGCCGCGCGGCCAGGAACGGCTGCGTTCACGTGCTGCTGCCCTTGGTGATGGCGGTCTCGACCGTATGCAGCAGATCGGGGATGCGCGGGCCCCAGCGGGAGGCGATGTCGTCATTGAGCGCAATGACATGCCCCGCCTTGACCGCGGTGAGGGCCGACCAGCCGGGACGCTTGGCGACGGTTGCCCCGCTCTGATGGCAGCAGATCGTGTCGGCCAGGATGACGTAGTCGGGATTCGCCTTGACGATGTACTCGGCAGACAGCTGCGGGTAGCCGCCGGCGGCCGCGGCGCCGGTCGCCTGGTCCGCGATGCTCTTCATGCCGAGCAAGTCAAGCAGTTGCCCGACGAAGGTCGCCGATGTGACCGAGTAGTAGGTCTGGTCGAGCTCGTAGTAGTAGGTGATCGGCGCGGAGTGATGCGGCTCCGCGGCGGTGATCTGGGCGAGCTGGCGGCGCAGCGTGGCGTCCTCCTGCGCGGCCTGGGCAACATGGCCGGTGGCCCGGCCAAGCTCGTCGAATTGGGTGTGCACGTCGGAAAGCTTGGCCGCGGCCGGCAGTTCCAGGACCGGGATCTTGAACGCGGCGAGTTGCTTGATGAGCTTGGCGCTGTCGCCGGACACGACGACCAGGTCCGGCTTGTAGGCCACGATCGCCTCGACATTGGCCGCGAAGGCGGTCAGCTTCGTCCTGGGTGCCTGCGGCGGGTAGTCCGAGTTGTTGTCCACCGCCTTGACCTGGCTCCCGGCGCCGATCGCGTACAGCATCTCGGTGGCCGTCGGGGACAGCGAGATGATCGCCCGCGGCCGTGAACTGAGGCGCACGGTGCCGTTGGCCGCGGTGACCGTCGCCGGGAAGCTGCCACTCGCCGCGCCACCGGCGGAGCTGGCTGGGCTGGCCGCGGTTGACTGGGAGCTGCCGCACGCGGCGCATGCGGTGGCGAGAACTGCGCCGGCAAGAACTGTGCCGGCGAAAGCTTTGGCGGCCGCGAGGGCCGGTAGACGGCGGGAGAGAACCCGCATGATCATCCTCCGTCGGGTCTGGAGGACGAAGTGCGCCCGCTGCGACGCCCGACGGGGCATCGAAACGAGCCGCCCTTCCTCCGAGGACAGCACGTGGGCGCGGGCCAGGCGTCCGGGCTCATCCCGCTGGGCTCATGCACCCAGGGGCATTACCGTTGCGGGACAGCGCCGGAATCTCACCGGCTTCGCTGGGTCAGCACCATCCCGGGCAGACCCGGGACAGCCGTACCTTATCGCAGCTGAGCCCAGGCATCGGCGGCTGACCGCAAGCTGCGCCGCCTGGTACTGCAAGCTGCCGGGGCCGGCTATGACGACAGGGCGCATGATGGGCCTTACGCTGTCATAAGGATCGGCGTGCGCCGCGGCGGGCATACTCGGAAGCAGCGGTGCTCTGCCGGGCACCGGGCAAGAGCAATGGAGCTTGACGTGGCGGAGCCGGACGGGGGGCTGGTGATTCCGGAGGGCGGGTTCTGGCCGGCCCCGGAGATCCCGCAGCCGAACATCTACCCGATGGAGTGGCGGGTCGAGACAGACAAGCTGGCCGCGATCTACGAGAAGTCCAAGCTGGCCCTGTGGAACCCGGCTGACCTGCCGTGGGACGCCTTGCGTGCCGAGGACTTCACCGCCGAGCAGCGCCTGGGGATCATGTACTGGTTCTCGGTGCTGGCCAATTTCGACGCCTCCGGGCCGGCCGTGTTCGCCCGCGCCACCATCCACGCCTTCGAGCAGCACGAAGAGGATCCCGTCCGCAAGTGCTTCTTCTCGATCACGCGCGACGAGATGAACCACGAGGAGTGCTGCCAGCGCACGATCGCCAAGCTATGGCCCGGCGGGCCGCTGGACTGGCAGCCCTCCACCGCCTTGGAGCGGGCCGCGCACAACAACATCGGCTGGCTTTACCACAACGGCGGCCGGTACTGGACCGGCTACAACAAGGCGGTCGGCAAGTACTCGCTCGCCGTCCTGTTCACCAGCTTCATGATGGGCGAGATGGCGGCGTCCACGCTGTTCCGCGGGATGGCGTCGGGCACCACGCACCCGGTGTTCTCCGACATGTTCCACCGGATCGGCCGGGACGAATCGCGTCACCTGCAGATCTGCATGACCATCCTGGACAAGGAGTGGCCCGGCCTCACCGACGACGTGAAGGACCTGATCACCCGCCAGTTGCGGGCCGGGTTCATCTTCCTGTCGATGATTCTCTGGGAGCCGCCGGAGGCGGGGGGCTTCTGGGATCTCCCGCCCTACTTCCTGCCCAACCACCGCGTCCTGATGCGCCAGGCGCGCGACGCTGGGCTAGGCGTGCTCTCCTACACCGAGCAGGCGGAGAACTGGCGGGTGGCGTTGGCCCGGGTCCGGGCCATCGTGACCCGATGGGGCATCGCGTTCCCGGCCATCCCGGAACTCGACATCGAGGGCGTTGACGTCGCCGACGACATCAACCCCGAGGACATCATCCCCGTGTTCTGATCACCATCCCCGTGTTCTGATCACCGGCAGGCGATCACCGGAAGGCTAGGAGGTCCGCCATGGCGGACCAGCCGGAGCCGATGGGCTTACCGTGGCTGGTGGCCCTGGTGTACCGGGCGTCTGGTGGTGACAGCTCAGCGGCGGCGGTCCCGCACTGTCGCTGGCATGGTGCATCATGCTGGCATGTTGCGGATCGACGTCGCCGAGCGTCGTAGGAGGCTAGGCCTCCGGCACGCGCTGTGCCCCACCGCCCGTGCGGAGGACGCGGTCGAGGCCGCAGTGCGCGTCGTGGCGCTGCACGCGACCGATCCCGCATCGGTCTTCCTCGCCGTCCGGGCCAGGACCGACTCTGTTGCCCCGGCGGCCATCGCCGAGGCGCTGTACGAGCGGCGGGCGCTGGTCCGGATGCTCGGCATGCGGCGGACGATGTTCGTGGTGCCCGCCGACCTGAGGCCCGTGATCCAGGAGTCCACGATGCCGCGGGTCGAGTCCGCGCAGCGGCGGCTGCTGGTCAAGCATCTGCGCGAACTCACCGACGTCCGTGATCCCGAGCCCTGGCTGGGGGACGTGGAGCGTTCCGTGCTCGCTGCACTGGCCGCCCGGGGCGGGCAGGCGACAGCCGAGCAGCTTGCGGGCGACGAGCCCCGGCTGCGCACGCAACTCGTCGTGGCCGAGGGCAAGCCTTACCAGGCCACACAGAACATCACCAGCCGCGTTCTGCTGTTGCTGGGGGCCCAGGGGCACATCGTGCGCGGGCTCCCCACGGGCTCGCTGCTGTCGCAGCGGTATCAGTGGGCTCTGGCGGAGCAGTGGCTTCCGTCGGCCGGGGAGGCGCTGCCGCCCGCTCAGGCCCGCGCCGAACTGGCCCGCCGCTGGCTGACCGCGTTCGGCGCAGCCCCGCTTGACGACCTGCGATGGTGGACCGGATGGACGGGCGCCGAGGTCAAGCAGGCCGTCGCGGACCTGCGCGTGCGCGAGGTGGACCTGGACGGTGTGGCGGGCATCGTCTTGCCCGGAGACGAGACCGGCTCACCCGCCGGTGGGCCATGGGCTGCGCTGCTGCCCGCACTGGACCCGACGGTGATGGGCTGGTCGGCTCGCGGCTGGTTCCTCGGCGGCCATGAGCAGGCACTTTTCGACCGCTCGGGGAACGTGGGACCGACCGTGTGGCTGGACGGCCGGGTGGTCGGCGGATGGGCCCAGCGCCGCGACGGCGAGATCGCCGTCAAACTGCTCGAAGACGTCGGCGCCGACGCGGCGGCCCTGGTCCAGGCCGAAGCGGCCCGGCTGCCTGGATGGCTTGGCGCCCTGCGCGTCATCCCGCGCTTCCGCACCCCCCTCGAACGCGAACTGTCCGCCTGATCCGGCCGGCGATCGCCCCCTGCGGGGCGCGGAGAAAGATAATGGATCACCGTGCGTAACGCTCAGGTGGCCTCCTGCGATTACCAGGTAGACGCGGTTGACATGGGTACCCCCGAGCCCATGTCGCCGCGTCTTTCAGCATGCTGGCGACGCGAGCCGGTTACCCCGGCGTGCCGCCTGCCGGTAGCGTTCGGTTCATGACAGGAACCCAGCCAATGTCCGCCGGCCGCCTGGGCACCGGCTCTGCCGTGGCGCCCTTCGGCCGGATGCTGACCGCGATGATCACACCGCTTACTGCTGACCGTGCGATGGACTACGACGGCGCGGCCCGCCTGGCCAGCTATCTGGTCGATGAGATGCGCTGCGACGGCCTGGTGATCAGCGGGACCACCGGCGAATCGCCGACCACCACGGACGAGGAGAAGGACCGGCTGCTGCGCGCCGTGCTCGGGGCGGTGGGGGACCGCGCCACGATCGTGGCCGGCGTCGGCACCAACGACACCGCGCACACATGCGAACTGGCCCGGCAGGCGGAGCGCGCTGGCGCCCACGGACTGCTGGTGGTCACGCCCTACTACAACAAACCACCACAAAGCGGCCTGGTGGCCCATTTCTCCGCGGTCGCGGACTCGACCGGGCTGCCGGTCTTGGTCTATGACATCCCCGGCCGTACCGGCACACCGATCGCGACCGAGACCCTGCTGCAACTGGCCCAGCACCCGCGGATTGTCGCTGTCAAGGACGCTAAGGACGACCCGGCCGCCACCTCGCTGGTAATGGCGGCCACTGAGCTGGTCTACTACTGCGGCACGGACATGCTGAACCTGCCGTGGCTGGCGCTGGGCGCAGCCGGGTTCGTGAGCGTGGTGGGGCATGTCGTCGGCGACCGGCTGCGCGAGATGATCGATGCGTATACGACGGGGGATGTATCCGGTGCGCTGGCGATCCACCGCGAACTGCTGCCGGTGTACACAGGGATGTTCCGCAACCAGGGAGTGATCATGACGAAGGCCGCACTCGGCCTGCTCGGGCTGCCCGGCGGCCCAGTCCGTGCCCCGCTCGCGGATGCGACACCCGCGGAGCGAGAACAGTTGCGCGTGGACCTGGTCGCTGGCGGCGTGAAGCTGCCGGGGACGGCATGAGCGAGCCGGAGGGGCGCGGCGCCGCCTGGACTGAGGAGCGAGGAACGAGCGACGAGGGAAGGCGGCGCCTCCAGGCGCCCCAGAGGCGAGTGGGGGGCACGGCATGAGCGCCGCGCGCCTGCTGGCGGGCGGGACAGCCTGGTGAGCCACCCGCATCCCGAACTCGGAGCCCCCCCGCCGCTGGCCAAGAACGGCCTGCGCATCGTCGGGCTGGGCGGCCTCGGTGAGATCGGCCGGAACATGACCGTGTTCGAGCACGCCGGACGGCTGCTCATCGTCGACTGCGGCGTGCTGTTCCCCGAGCCTGACCAGCCGGGCGTGGACCTGATCCTGCCGGACTTCTCCTCCCTGGAAGGCAGGCTGGCACAGATCGAGGCGGTAGTGCTCACGCACGCCCACGAGGACCACATCGGCGCGATCCCCTACCTGCTGCGTGAGCGGGCCGACATCCCCCTGGTCGGCTCGAGGCTGACGCTGGCCCTGGTCCGCAGCAAGCTCACCGAGCACCGGATCAACCCCGTCACGGTGGAAGTGGCGGAGGGCGGGCAGCAATCGTTCGGTGCCTTCGGTCTTGAATTTTTTGCGGTGAACCACTCCATCCCGGACGCGCTGGCGGTCGCCATCACCACCCCAGCGGGTGTCGTGCTGCACACCGGCGATTTCAAGATGGACCAGCTGCCGCTGGACGGGCGGCTGACCGACCTCGGGGGCTTCGCGCGGCTCGGGGCCCGCGGTGTGGACCTGCTGATGTCCGATTCCACCAACGCCGAGGTGCCCGGCATCGTGACCAGCGAGCGCGACATCGCGCCGGTGCTGGCGCAGATCTTCGCGGGCGCCCAGCAGCGGATCATCGTGGCCTGCTTCGCCAGCCACGTGCACCGGGTGCAGCAAGTGCTCGACGCGGCCGCCTCGCACGGGCGCAAGGTCGCGTTCGTGGGACGCTCGATGGTACGGAACATGGGCGTCGCCCGCGATCTCGGCTACCTGCGGGTGCCGTCGGTCAAGGGCGGGCTGCTGGTGGATCCACGCGAGGCGGAGGGGATGCCACCGGATGAGATCGTGCTGATCTCCACCGGTTCGCAGGGTGAGCCGATGTCGGCGCTGTCCCGGATGGCGGGGCGAGATCATCCGATCCGGATCGCCGAGGGAGACACGGTCATCCTCGCCTCGTCACTGATCCCCGGCAACGAGACGGCGGTCTACCGGGTCATCAACGAGCTGACCCGGTGGGGTGCGCGGGTCGCGCACAAGGGCAACGCGATGGTGCACGTGTCCGGGCACGCACCGGCCGGCGAATTGCTCTACGTGCTGAACCTGGTGCGGCCGCGCAACTTCATGCCGGTGCACGGCGAATGGCGGCACCTGCGGGCGCACGCGCGGCTCGCCGAGCTCAGCGGGGTGCCCGATCGGAACATCGTGATCGCCGAGGATGGCGTTGTGGTCGACCTGGTGGACCGGCGGGCCTCGGTGGTCGGCAAGGTGGCCTGCGGCTACGTCTACGTCGACGGCCTGTCCGTGGGCGAGGTGACCGAGTCGTCGCTCAAGGACCGCCGGATCCTGGGCGAGGAGGGCTTCGTGTCCGTGGTCATCGTGGTGGACTCGACCACCGGCAAGCTGGTCGCCGGGCCGGAGATCCACGCGCGCGGCTCGGGCATCGACGACGCCTCGTTCGGCGAGGTGCGGCCGCGGCTGGACGAGGCGCTGGCCCGCGCCGCCGCCGACGACATTCACGACGCGCACCAGCTCGGCCAGTTGGTCCGGCGGACCGTCGGGCGGTGGGTCAACGAGAACTACCGCCGCCGCCCCATGATCATCCCCGTGGTGATCGAGGTCTGAGCGGATACCTAACGGGTAGCCCCGGCCACCCCCCGGTAGCGGACCAGACGCCGGAGGACGGGCTCGAAGTGGCCGAATGGTGGCACCTTGGCGGCTGGGTCGTTGGCCGCGTCGTCCCAGCGGCGTAGCCGGAGGGCCGCTCCGGCCGCAGGCTCGGCCTCGAACGCGGTTGCCTCGCGCGGGCTCATCGGGCCGCCCTGGATGCGCAGCGTGCGCACGGAGGCGGGGGACAGGGTGTCGAGGTATCCCGGTTCGACGGCGCACAAGTAGCGCTTCGCCGCGACATGCAGCCGGACGGGTTCCGTCACGTCCGGGGCGAACCACTGGGCGAGCCAGTCCGCACCGGCGTCGCTGTGCCGGTTGTCCGTGCCCCGCATCGGGCCGCGGCCGGTGATCACCCCGGTGAAGTGGCCGACGTCGTGCAGCAACGCGGCGGCGATCAGGGCCGGGCTCACCCGGGCGGCCTCGGCCAGGGCTGCCGCCTGGAGCATGTGGGAGGCCTGGCTGACGGACTCGCCGAGGTAGTCGCTGGTCCCCACGGTGGCGAACAGCCGGGCGATGGTCCGCACTGGACCGGAGTCCATTATGGTCACTCAGCCTTTCGTTTCGCTGTTGGCCCCGCTCGGCCGTCCACTTTCTCAGTAGGCCGCATATGCCTTCCCAGCCTGGGCCTTTCATCGGCGACTGCCAATGGCGGCCGCCCATTCTTCCCGGGCCTGCTGGCTCCGGGACGACCGGAGTTCACCCTGTAGTCGGACCTGCCCCGGGTATGCGACACGCCGGGCGGCGGGATTCTTTGGGTGACGAGTGCTTCCTCGCTACGGTTGTCATCATGGCTACCCGTGTCCCCAAAGGCACCGCCCGGCCCAGGAGCGGATCACCGGGGACCGCACGCTCGGCGGGGGGCGCAGGGCCGCCCCGCAGCCGCGCCAACGCGCAGCCGGCCCGGCCTGCCCGCGGTGGCCCCCGCAGCCAGGGTAAGGGCGGCCAGGGTAAGGGCAGGAAGCGGGGCCAGGGTCGGCCGCGCAAGAAGAGGCAGCCGGCATCGCGTGTCCCGCCGAAGACGGACCCGATCCTGATCCTGTTCGGCTGGATGGCCAACGCCCTGGTCGCGGCCTGGATGGTCGTCGCGCACGCGGTCGGATTCGCGGCGCGCGCGCTGGGGAAGAGCGGCCGGGAACTCGATCCCCTGCACCGCAGGGACGGGGCCGGGCTGGCGTTCCTGGGCGCGGCGATCATCATCGCCGCCACCACCTGGTGGAGCATGGGGAACCTCGTCGGCCGGGCGATGACGGCAGCTGTCCGTGGCACGTTCGGCTCGGCATCCTGGACGGTGCCTATCCTCCTGGCCCTGCTGGCCTGGCGGTTCCTGCGCCACCCGGAGCGTAACTCGGAGACGGGGCGGGTCGTCATCGGCTGGACGGCGCTGCTTATCGGAGTGCTCGGCCTGGTGCACATCGCCAATGGCACGCCCCAGCCGTCCGACGGTGCGGCGAGCATGCGCGCGGCCGGCGGGCTGGTCGGCTTCTTCGCCTCTGCTCCGCTGGTGGCCGCGCTGACACCATGGATCGCCGCGCCGCTTCTGGCGCTGGTGAGCGGCTTCGGGCTGCTGGTGGTCACCGGGACCCCGCTGCACCGGGTGCCCAGCAGGCTCGCGGAACTCCGCGGTTTCGGCCGCGCGGCGGACGGGCGCGCCACGGACGCGGGCCAGCAGCCTGCCACGCCGGGGCGGGCCGGGCGCAAGCGCACGGTCGCCATCGAAGCGGGCGAACATATCAAGCCCTACGACACGCCGATCCTGTCGGGTGACGCTGCTTCGCGCAGGCGGGCCGGGGTCGGCCTGGACCAGGGCGCCGCAGGCGGGGGAGCCGGGACCGTGGGGCCCGGGTCAGCGGGCCGAAGGCCGGGCGAGCTTGGCGCTGCGCAGGGGGCCGGGGCGGCCGCCGATGAGGATGAGTCCCTGCTCGACATGCTCGGATTCGGTCCGGCCGGCCCCCCTGCGCAGCAGATAGCCCCCGAGCCGGTGCCGCTGCCCGGCCGAGCTGAGCAGCTCACCCTCTCGGGGGCGAGCGACGCCAGCTATACCCTGCCCCCGCCCGCGCTGCTGCGGCCAGGATCGGCTCCGAAGGCCCGGACCCGCGCCAACGACGTCGTGGTCCAGGCCCTCTCCGCGGTGCTGGAGCAGTTCGAGGTCGATGCCCAGGTCACCGGCTTCAGCCGGGGGCCCACGGTGACCAGGTACGAGATCGAGATCGGCCCGGCCGTCAAGGTGGAGCGCGTCACGCAGTTGTCCAAGAACATCGCCTACGCGGTGAAGAGCGCGGATGTGCGGATGCTGTCCCCGATCCCGGGCAAGTCGGCGATCGGTGTGGAGATCCCCAATGCGGACCGGGAGACCGTCAGCCTCGGGGACGTCCTGCGCTCACCCGTCGCCGTCGCCGATCACCATCCGATGGTGGTGGGCCTGGGCAAGAATGTCGAGGGGCACACCGTCGTGGCGAACATCGCCAAGATGCCTCACATGCTGATCGCGGGAGCCACCGGATCCGGCAAATCGACGTGCGTCAATGGGCTGATCACCTCGATCCTTATCCGGGCCACGCCCGATGACGTGCGTATGATCCTGATCGACCCCAAGCGGGTGGAACTCGCGATCTACCAGGGAATCCCTCATCTCATCACGCCGATCATCACGAACCCCAAGAAGGCGGCGGAGGCGCTGGCCTGGGTGGTCGGGGAGATGGACCGCCGCTACGACGACCTGGCCGCTAACGGATTCCGGCACATCGACGACTTCAACAAGGCGGCGCGGGCAGGCAAGCTCACCCCGCCGCCGGGCAGCGAGCGGGTCTATCTTCCGTACCCGTACCTGCTCGTGATCGTGGACGAGCTGGCCGACCTGATGATGATCGCCCCGCGCGACGTCGAGGACGCGGTCGTCCGCATCACGCAGCTGGCCCGGGCCGCCGGGATCCACCTGGTGCTGGCCACCCAGCGGCCGAGTGTGGACGTGGTGACGGGACTGATCAAGGCCAACGTGCCGTCCCGGCTCGCCTTTGCCACGTCGAGCCTGACCGACAGCCGGGTCATCCTGGACCAGCCGGGCGCGGAGAAACTGGTAGGACAGGGTGATTCGCTCTTCTTGCCGATGGGCGCGAGTAAACCGCTGCGGCTTCAGAACGCTTTTGTCACGGAAAAGGAGATTCGCGAGGTAGTTGCGCACTGCACGAAGCAGGCGCAGCCCTCCTACCGGGAGGACGTCGCCGCGCCGGCAGGCATGCAGCGGGAGATCGACGCCGATATTGGTGACGACCTCGAACTGCTTACCCAGGCTGCTGAGCTCGTCATTAGCACGCAGTTCGGCTCCACGTCGATGCTGCAGCGCAAACTCCGGGTGGGGTTCGCCAAGGCCGGCCGGCTCATGGACCTTCTGGAGAGCCGGAACATCGTCGGGCCAAGCGAGGGATCCAAGGCCAGAGACGTCCGGGTCAAGCCCGATGATCTGGCCGAAGTGGTTGACTCGCTGCGGGGCGGGCACGATACCTGAGCAGGGCCCGTGGCCTCCGTCGCGTGTCGTGGGATGTCTACACTTGGTTATTGGTCCTGCATTCTGGGCCTATACGCATCCGGTGACTGATCCCGCACCCCGGGGCGGCACGCAGTGCGACAAGGCAGTGGGAGGCGCGGTGTGAGCATTGGTGACGCCTTGGCGCAAGCGCGAAGCCAGTCCGGTCTCACCATTACGCAGGTCAGCCAGAGAACCTGCATCAGAGAGACGATCATCCGGGGCATAGAACGTAGCGATTTCTCCGCATGCGGCGGCCATTTTTACGCTCGTGGTCATATCCGCAGTATTGCCAGGGTCGTGGGCGCCAATGAAGAAGAGTTGATTCACGAGTATGACGCCCTGCACGGCGCGCCGGCGGCGATCAGGGCGGCGGATGTCTTCGAGCCGGCCACCCCGATAAGGATCAAGGAGCGCCGCTCACCCAACTGGACCCTGGCCATGGCCGTGGTGCTCGTCCTCATCCTTGGCTACGGCGTGTACCGGGTGGTGGGCGCGGCCACGTCCGGCCGCGCCGTGGCCGCACGGGCCGCCGCAACGTCCCACCACCGGCCGTCGGGGAGGTCCGCAGCCGTTCCCTCCGCCTCGCCAACACCGCTGGTCCCGAGCAATGTCGTGATCCACCTCACCGCTATCGAAGATTGCTGGGTCGAGTTCACCAGCCAGGCCGGCCAGTTCATCTCCCAGGCGTACGTCGTGGGGGGCGACTCGAAGACCTGGACCTTCCAGCAGGCGGTGAACATGCAGATCGGCAATCCCGGCGGAATCGTCTTGACCGTCAACGGCAAGAGGGTGGGCTCACCCGGCTCGGCCGGCCAGCCGGTCACTCTCAGCCTGGGGCCGGGTAGGCCGGTTTCGGGCTGACCTCTGGCCCGCCCGGCCGACCTCCGCGGGCCTGCTGGCGGGCGTCCGCACAGCCTCGCTTACCGTAGTCTGCCGGTGTGTCACCGAGTCAGAAAAGCCCGCCGCCCGCAGACCGCACGGTCAGCCTGGTGACGCTGGGCTGCGCCAGGAACGAGGTTGATTCCGAGGAACTCGCGGCCCGCCTCGAGGCGGGCGGCTGGACCCTGGCCGACGAGGGCACCCAGGCCAGCGTGGTGATGGTCAACACCTGCGGGTTCATCGAGGCGGCCAAGCAGGAATCCATCGACGAACTGCTGGAGGCCGCGTCGTCCGGCGCCCAAGTCGTGGCCGCGGGATGCCTGGCCGAGCGCTATGGGGCCGGGCTGGCCGAGGCACTGCCCGAGGCGCAGGTGCTGAGCTTCGACGACTACGGTGACATTGCCGCGCGGCTGGACGCCGTGCTGGCTGGGCAGCGGCGGCCCGCCCACCAGCCGCGGGACCGCCGTCGGCTGCTCCCGATCGCGCCCGCGGGCCGGGCGGCGGAATCCGGGGTCCACACGCCCGGACATGGGATGGCGGCCCGTGGGACCCCGGCAGGCAGCGCGACCCTGGCAGGCAGCGCGACCCTGGCAGGCAGCGCGATGCCGGCCGGCGGTGCCATCCCGGACCTGCCCCCCGGCACGGCCCCGGCGTCCGGGCCGCGGACGCTGCGGCGCCGGCTGACCGGCGGCCCGGTGGCGCCCTTGAAGATCGCGTCAGGGTGTGACCGGCGGTGCAGTTTCTGCGCGATCCCGGCGTTCCGCGGCGCCTTCCTGTCCCGCCCGCCGGAGGACCTGACTGCGGAGGCGGCCTGGCTGGCCGGCCAGGGGGTACGGGAACTGCTGCTGGTGAGCGAGAATTCCACCTCGTACGGGAAGGATCTGGGAAACCTGAGGCTGCTTGAGGAACTGCTTCCGGCGCTGGCCGCGGTTCCCGGCATCGACCGGGTCAGGGTCAGCTACCTGCAACCCGCAGAGCTTCGCCCGGGGCTCGTTGAGGTAATGACCTCGACGCCGGGAGTGGCCCCCTACTTCGACCTCTCGTTCCAGCACGCCAGCGGGAGCGTGCTGCGCGCCATGCGGCGCTTCGGTGACCGGGAGCGCTTCTGCGAGTTGCTCGCGCAGATCAGGCGGGCCTGCCCGGAGGCGGGCGTCCGCTCCAACTTCATCGTCGGGTTCCCCGGAGAGACCACCGACGACCTGGCCGAGTTGCAGCGCTTCCTGTCGGATGCCGCCCTGGACGCGATTGGCGTCTTCGGCTATTCGAATGAGGAGGGGACTGAGGCGGCCGCCCTCGGCGGGCAGCTTGATCCCGGTGAGATCGCCCGTCGGGTGGACGATCTCGCGGATCTGGCCGAGGAGGTCATGGCCCAGCGCGCCGCGGCGCGAATAGGCGAGACCGCGGAGGTTCTCATCGAGGAGAGCCTCGGCGCCGGGCGCTATGTGGGCCGCGCCGCGCACCAGGCGCCCGAGGTCGATGGGACCACCATGGTGCGCGCGAAGGCCCGGCTGGCCGCCGGTGACCTGGTCACCGTCCGCGTCACCGGGTCGGATGGGGTGGACCTGGCCGCCATGGCCCTCGCGGGCTGAGGCGGCCACAGGCAAGGGGGAAGATGCCGTCCTCGGAGCCCAAGCAGGCTGCGCTGTCGCCGCCAGGCGTGATGAACATCGCCAACGCGCTCACTGCGCTGCGCTTCGGGCTCGTCCCCGTCTTCGTCGTCCTGCTCCTGGCTGGCGGGCCGGGCTGGCGGATCGCGGCCTTCGCGGTGTTCATCGCGGCGTCGGTCACCGACCTGCTTGACGGCAAGATCGCCCGTCAGCGTGGCCTTATCACGGACTTCGGCAAGATCGCGGATCCCATCGCGGACAAGGCGCTCACCGGGGCTGCCCTGGTGACGCTCTCGGCCCAGGGGGCTCTCGCTTGGTGGGTGACGTGCGTGATTCTGATCCGTGAGGTGGCCGTCACCGGGCTGCGCTTCTGGGTGATCCGGCGCGGGGTCATCGCGGCGAGCCGCGGTGGCAAGGCGAAGACCCTGCTCCAGGTGATCGCGATCACGCTGTTCGTGCTGCCGGGGCCGCCGTCGGCAGTCCGGAACGTGGTGATGGCCGCTGCGGTCGCGGTCACGCTGGCGACCGGCGCCGACTATGCCGTCCGCGCGGTCCGGCTGCGCCGCCGGCCCGTGCCCGATACGGGGCCGGGGCCATGAGCGAGCCGGAGGGGTGCGGTGCCGCCTGGACTGAGGAGCGAGGCACGAGCGACGAGGGAAGGTGGCGCCCCAAGGCGCCCCGTAGGCGAGCGGGAGACACCGCATGAGCTCCGCTGGCCCGGAGTTTGCGGGAATTCACGAGGCGGCCGGGCGCATCATTGTCCTGCTGACCGCGCGCGAGCAGACGGTAGCGGTCGCCGAATCGCTGACCGGCGGCCTGCTCGCCGCGGCTCTGACCAGCATCCCGGGGGCCTCTGCGGCCTTCCGCGGCGCCGTCGTGGCGTATGCGACCAGCCTGAAGGCGACGCTCCTGGACGTCCCGCGGCCCATGCTCGACGCCCTGGGAGCGGTCTCGCCCGAGGTCGCCGCGGCGATGGCCGAGGGCGTGCGCAGGCGCCTCGAGGCCACGTTCGGCGCGGCCACCACGGGTGTGGCCGGCCCCGACCCCGCCGAAGGGAAGCCTGTCGGTACCGTACATGTAGCAGTCAGCGCCGCCTGCGGCACCACCGTGCGCACCCTCACCCTGGCCGGAGGCCGGGACGAGGTCCGGCAGCACACGGTCGAGGCCGTCCTGAGCCTGCTCCTGCACCGGGTTCGGGAAGAGTGCGGCTGATTACAGCGTTACGTCAGCAGCGAACCGGCCTCATGTGGTCTCCCCTACTGTCGGTTAGGGCGGGTACCGTGGAGTCGACACACCCACTTCGCGAAGGGAGCGCGTCGATGGTCCTGCTTCGTCACTTGCTTGGTGACGTGTTGCGGCGACTGCGCCTTCGGCAGGGTCGCACCCTCCGCGAGGTATCGGCAGCCGCACGAGTGTCGCTGGGGTACCTGTCCGAGGTCGAACGCGGGCAGAAGGAGGCATCCTCCGAACTGCTGGCCGCCATCTGCACCGCGCTGGGCACGCCGCTGTCGCACGTTCTGGGGGAAGTGTCCGATAGTTTCGCTCTCGCCGAACTGCAGAGCGAGCCCATGCTCGCCGGGGTCGGAGAGCGTGGTGTCGGCCAGCACGGGGCCGGGCAGTCCGCCGGGCGCGGACTGGATGCTGCCGAGCACGACCTGGGCGCTGCGGTGGCTCAGTCGTTCAGCGGGACCGGCCAGCCGGAGCTGCGCGTTCCGGCGGGGCGGGCGCGTGGCATGGACTCGGAACCGGTGCTGCGTCCTGTCGCGCTTGATTCGGGTCACCCGGCGTTCGATGAGGTCGCGCGGCGCGTGCGCGACGTGACCGACATGGTGCCTGTCTGACGGGGTGCGGGCCGCGGGGGCGGCGGTTCAGGCCCAGGCGCGCGGATCGTCGGTGAGCTGGACGACGCGGTCCGGGAGCTTACCGGTCACGATGTGTGCGAGCGAGACCTCTTCCAGGATGGCGCGTTCGTTGGCCCGCAGGGCGATCCACACGCTCTGCAGAGGCTCGGCCGCCCCGATATAGCCGATATTCTCCGGGCGCTCTCCGCGGACGCCGACCAGCTGGCCGTCGATGGCCCGGATGATGTCGGCGAGCGAGATGTCTTCGGCCGGCCTGGCCAGCCAGAAGCCGCCATCAGGGCCGCGCTGGCTGCGTACCAGGCCCGCCCGGCGCAGCTGGGTGAGGATCGCTTCGAGGAACTTGCCCGGGATGTGCTGGGCCCGCGCCAGCTGCTCGGCGGTGACATGAGTCCCACCGGCCGAGGCAAGTTCGATGGCGGCACGGAGCGCGTAGTCGGCACGGGCGGACAACCTCATATCCAGCATTATGCAGGTTGCAGCGAGCGCATGCGCGGCTCGGTCAGCCGCTGGCCAGTCCGAGGATCTCGGCGGCCGCCTGGCTGCTGGTGCGGGCCGCACCGAACGTAGCCAGGTAGACGTCGGCCGGTGGCCGCCACACCGGCAGGCCCATCTCCACGACGGCGGCATCGGGCCGGGCGTCGAGCAGCCCGCGAACGATGTCCTGGACGTACGGGGAGCGATGGGCGTCGCGGACGACGATGATCAGGGGGCGGCCCGCGGACTTCGCCAGCAGCCCATCCACCACACTCGCCCGGTTCGTGGGGTCGGCAACGGCGCTGATCCGCTGGACGGCGTCGGCGCTCACCCAGGGGCCGAGTCCCCACGGCACCTTTCCGACGGCGATGTTGGACGGCGGCACGAACTCGATGAGAACCGGGTTGATCATCGGCCGCGGCGTCCCGTCCACTCGCAAGGCACGCCGCGCGGCGATCAGGCCGACATCCGCGCTGCCGGAGGCCGCTGGTCCTGGCGCCTGGCGCGCCGCAGCCGCCCACGCCCGCAGTTCGGCGACCCGCGCTGCCGCCTCTTCCAGCCTCGCGCCGGGCAGCCGCCGGGCGGCGACGGCGGCCACGAGCGCGTCGCGGACCGCGCGATAGGTCGGCCGGTCCTGATCCCGCCCGAAACAGAGCAGGTCAGTGCCGGCCGCCACAGCGAGAACAGCCGCTTCCGGCAGACCGTAGGGCCCGCTGACCGCCCGCATCTCCAGCGCGTCGGAGACGATCACGCCGGTGAAGCCGAGTTCCCCCCGCAGCAGGCCGGTCAGCGCAGGGTGCGACAGCGTGGCGGGCCGGTCGCCGGTCAGCTCGGGAACGCGCAGGTGACCGGGCATCACGGCGCGGACGCCGGCCTCGATGGCCGCGATGAATGGGGGCAGGTCCCGCTGGAACAGCAGGTCCATCGGCGCGTCCACCGTCGCGATCGCGTGATGGGTGTCGGTCCTGGTGCTGCCGTGACCGGGAAAGTGCTTCGCGCACGCCGCGACGCCCGCGGACTGCAGACCGGCCACCGCGGCCGCGGCGTGCCGCGCCACCAGCCCGGTGTCGGAGCCGAAGGACCTGGTGCCAATGACGGGGTTGTCTGAAGCCGTGTTGACGTCGACCGACGGGGCCAGGTTCAGGTTGACGCCCAGTGCCGCCAGGCCGCGGCCCAGCGCTGCGTATACCGCCCGGGTCAGCTCGGGATCGTCCACGGCACCGAGAGCGGCGTTGCCTGGATAGCGGCTGCCGGTCCGGTGGGCCACCCTGGTGACATCGCCGCCTTCCTCGTCGATCGCGATGACCGGCTCGTCGGCCGAGGCCCGCAGCCGCTCTATCAGGCTGCCGAGCTGCGCGAGGTCGGCGATGTTCGGGCCGAACACGGTGACCCCGCCGAGCCCGTCGCGCAGCGCGGCAAGCACCCATGCGGGTGCCTGGCGGCCGGGAAAGGGCGGAATGACGATGGCGTCGGCTAGCCGGCCCAAAGACGGGTCGGCGGCAATCTCCGTGCTCACCCCTTCACCGCCCCCGCGACGAGCCCGTTGACCAGCCGGCGCCTGACGATCAGGAAGAAGATCATTACGGGGATCGTGTACAGGGTGGACGCGGCCATGATCGGCCCCCACTGGGCGCCGCCGCGGCCGAAGAAGTAGGTCACGTAGATCGGCAGCGTGTACGTCTGGTGGGCCTGGCCGAGGAAGGTCAGCGCGACGATGAACTCGTTGTAGGCCGTAATGAACGAGAAGATGCTGGTCGCGACCAGGCCGGGGGCCACCAGCGGAAACAGTATGCGCCAGAAGATCCGCACCGGGGTGGCGCCGTCAATGGCGGCCGCCTCCTCGAGTTCCTTCGGGACCGTGGCCACGAAGTTGCGCAGCATCCAGATCGACACGGGCAGCGCCAGCGCGGCATACACGATGATCAGGCCGGCCAGGTTCTGCAGCAGGTTGAGCTTATTGAAGTCGACGAACAGCGCGATGATCAGCGCCTGGCCGGGGATCATCTGCACGATCAGCAGCATGATCAGGAAGGACGCGCGGAAGCGGAACCTGAATCTGGCCACTGCCACCGACGCCAGCAGCGACACCAGCGAGGCGATGAGGACGGTGGCCAGGGTCACAGACAGGCTGTTGCGGAAGAACATGAACACCGACCCGATCCCCGATGCCCGCCCGCTCACCACCGTCGAGAAATTGCCCAGCGTGGGGTGTGCGGGCAGCAGGTGGGGAGTCAGCGAGTAGATCTCCTGTGACGGCTTGAAGGCCGTGCTGACCATCCACACGATCGGGAATAGCGTGATCAGGGCGACCAGCAGGCCGATGCCGTTCAGGCCTATGGTTTTTGTCCTTCTCGCCGTCCTCGCGCTCAGCAGCCGGCCGCTCATGCTGGTTCTCCCGCTCGCTTCCGGGGCCCCGCCCGCCTCCCCATTCCCCCTTCACTGCGTCGCCTTCCCTCGTCGCTCGTTCCTCGCTCCTCAGTCCAGGCAACGCCGCGCCCCTCCAGCTCGCTCATGTGAGGGCCCCCTGCCGGACGGACGTCCGGACGTAGCCGACGGTGATCACGAGCACTATCAGGGTGAAGATCAGCGCCAGCGCGCCGCCGAGGCCGTAGCTGGGCGGGAAGCCGGCGAATGCCTTGTCGTACATGTACAGCGACAGGTTGAACTCGTCGCGGTTGCCGGGGAAGCCGGTCAGCAGGTACGTCTGGGTGAAGACGTTGAAGTCCCAGATGACCGAGAGGAGCAGCAGAACCAGGAAGATCGGCTTGAGCAGCGGATAGGTGATCTTCCAGAACATCCGCCACGGGCTTGTGCCGTCGACCCGTGCTGCCTCGTACAGCTCGGCTGGGACTGTCTTGAGTCCGGCCAGCGTGGTCACCGCGACGAACGGGAACGCCTGCCAGACCACGAGGATGGTCAGCACCGTGTACGCCTGCAGCGCGCCCGTGGTGGTCCAGTTGAAGCCGGCCCAGTTGGTGCTCCCGACCAGCCAGTGCGGCAGCTTGCTCAGCGTCCAGTCGACCACGCCGCCATCAGGATTGAACAGCCAGTAGAAAAGCACGCTCGCCGCCACCGCGGGGGTCGCCCAGGCCAGCAGCGCCGCCGTGCTGACGAAAGCCGCCATCTTCCTGCCGAGCCGATTCAGCAGGAGGCCGACCAGCGTGCCGGTGATCAGCGTGAGCGGGACCACCACGGCGGCGAACAGCACCGTGATGCGTAGCGAGAGCCAGAACTCCGGATCGGCGAAGGTGCTGGTGAAGTTGGCCAGCCCGATCCACTGGGTGGGCGCCGCACCGGTCAGCTGCGGCAGGCTGTAGTTCTGGAAGGAGAAGATCACCACCTGGGCCAGCGGCCAGAGCAGCACCAGGGCGATGCCGCCCAGCGCCGGGGCCAGCAGCAGGTACGGCGCGAGCTTGTGCCGCCGGACGAACGCGCCGACGACGGCGCCCGGCGGCAGGCTGCTGCCTGCGCGTGTCCGGTGCTCTGGCGGCAGGGCCGCCTGGCGCTGGACCGTGTCAGCCATGCTCGGCCACACTCCTAGGAATGGAAGTCCCGGCCGGCCTGCCGGGGGGGTGGCTCGGCCGGCCGGGACGGCTAGCTGATGATCAGGACTCGCTGCCGGTATTGAGGACGTTCTGCAACTCGGTGTTGGCCTTGTTCACCGTGGTCGTGAAGTTAGCGCCCTGCATGAGTGCCTTCATCATCGTCGGGATGATCGCGTCCGGACCATCGGCGGTCGCCCAGTTCTTCGAGTTCAGCGGCGAGATCTGGGTGTGGCCGGCGGCCTTCGCGAATCCGGCCATGACCGGGCTGCTGGTGTAGACGCCGCTGGACAGCTGCGAGGTGAACTCGGGGAAGAAGCCCTGTGAGTTGGCGAACGTGGTGGCGTTGGACGGGCTGTCCATCACCGTGATCAGGTCCCAGGCCGCCGTCTTGTTCGGGCTCTTCGCCCAGACGCCCAGGTCCGAACCGCCGGCGAAGGCAGGTGCCGGATCGGGGCCGTTCTGGCTGGGGATCGGGAACGAGGCCCAGTCCGCCTTGTACTGCGTGCTCACCGCGGTCAGCGACGACGACGCCCACGGCCCGTCGATGTACATGTCGAGGGTGCCCTTGGCGAAGTCCTCGTCTGAGCCGCCCGAGGTGGCGCCGGGGGCGCCGAGCTCGGTCTGGCCGACGTACTTGGACGGCGACACGTGGTTGGTCAGCAGCAGGTCGGCGTAGAACTTGATGCCCGCCTCGGACTGCGGGGTGTTCAGCTCGGCCACCCACTTGCCGCCCTGTTGCACCGCCACCTGGCCGCCAGCGCCCCAGATGAAGCTGACGATCGCGTTGCTGTAGTTGCTTGGCGCGCCCAGGCCGTAGGTACCCGGGTACTTGTTCATCAGCAGCTTGGCGTCGCTGACCAGTTGCGCCCAGGTCGCGGGCGCCGAGGTGATGCCCGCCTTGGCGAACTGGTCCTTGCGGTACCAGATGCCGCGGACGCCGCCGAACCACGGCACCGCGTACTTCGCGCTGCCGATCGTGTCGTTGGCCAGGTTGCCGGCGATGATGTCGGAGCTGTTGGACCAGCTACTGACACTGCCGGCGATGTCCGCGAGCGCGCCCTGCGTCGCTATGCCCGGCGTGTCGGTGTTGCCGAGTTCCGTGATATCGGGGCCGCCCTTACCGCTGGACAGCGCGTTCGTCCAGTCCGTGGTGCGGTTGCCCCAGGGGATCCAGTTCACTGTCACCTTGGTCTTCTTGTACTGCGGGAACTGCTTGTGGAACTGTGCGACGACCCCGTTCATCCAGCTGACTTGGGAGGGCACGGATGCGCCCATCCGCCATATGGTGAGCTTCGCGGGTGCTGCGGTCGCTGACGTTCCGCCGCTGCTGCCGCTCGAGCCGCACCCCGCGGCAGCCCCGGCGAGTGCGACGATCGTTCCGATCGCGGCGGCCGATCTGATGAACTTCACTAGTGGATCTCCTTTCCCGGCTTCGTTCCTCGTGTCGCGTGTGCCGCGTCCTGTGGGCGAACGCCTCCGGCACTCCTGTCCGGCCTGCCATGGTCGGGTGGTCGGGGCACAGGCACCCCAGCGGATGATCGGGGCACGAGCACCTCAAACGGATTTCTGCCAGTGAAACTAACAGGAAAGTTTCTTATCAGATAGAGTCTGTTGCCAGATTGAGACAGAATTGGTCCCGGGGGACGTGTCCAGGAGGATTGTCCCGGAGAATTTGTCCCGGAGGGGGCGGCATGGAGCGACGGCCCGGCACGCCAAGGCTGCTGCGCGAACTGAACGATCGCGCGGCACTTGAGCTACTGCTCACCGATGGCCCGATGACCAGGGCCCAGGTCGGCGAGCGGACGGGACTATCCAAGGTCACCGCCTCGCAGCTACTGTCCCGGCTGGAGGGCCGCGGCCTGGTTGAGGCCGTGGGGGAGCAGGCGGGCGGCCCGGGTCCGAATGCCGCACTGTACGCCGTCGTGCCGTCCATCGCCTACGTGGCCGGGCTGCACGTGGAGCACGACGAAGTGAGTGCCGGCGTGGCCGATGTGACCGGGCGGGTGGTCACCGAGATCACGGTGGACCCGAACGGCACCGGGAACCCGGTGGAACTGGTCCGCGGGGCCGTGGCGGCGGCCTGCGCCTCGGCGGGGGTCGAACTGTCCAGGCTCCGTGCCCTCGTGATCGGCACCCCCGGCGTACTGGACCCGCAGACCGGTGACCCGCGCCTGGCCGTGAACCTGCCCGCCTGGCACGAAGGCGTGCTGGAGGCCCTGCGCACCGATCTGCGCAGGCCGGTCACCATCGAGAACGACGTCAACCTGGCGGCGATGGCGGAACGGGCGGTCGGCGTCGCCCGCGGCGTCGACGATTTCGTGCTCATGTGGATCGGCGTAGGGCTGGGCCTGGCCACGGTGCTCGGCGGGCGCCTGCACCGCGGCGTGGCCGGGGCCGCGGGCGAGATCGGCTACCTGCCGGTGCCCGGGGTTCCGCTGCCCCAGGACATCACCCACCCCGCCACAGGTGCGTTTCAGTCCCTGGTGGGCGCGCAGGCCGTTGGGCCGCTCGCCGCTGGATACGGCTTCTCCGGGCCGGCCGCGGTGGCCGTGCGCTCGGCGGTGGCGGCCGCCGATTCAGGTGACGAGCGCGGGCAGGCCTTTCTCGGTGAACTGGCGAGCCGGGTGGCGACGGGGGTGGCGTCGGTCTGCGTGGTGCTCGATCCGGGACTCGTCGTACTCGGCGGGGAGGTAGGCCGGGCTGGCGGAGCGGCCCTGGCCGACCGGGTCGCCGCCGAGGTCACCCGGATCTGCCCGGCCCGGCCCAGGATCGTGCCCACCGGTGTCACCGGCGGCCCGGTGCTGCGCGGGGCCATCCTGGCCGCCGTCGACCAGGCGCGCAAGGAACTCCTGGCCTCCGTGGCTGGTCCGTGACCGCCGAGGCTCGCGGCCAGTACCCGCTGGGCGGCTCGGTCACTCTGGCCGGCCTCGAAGGCGACCCGCACCCGCTACTGGCGGTGCTGCGGGAACGGGAACCGGTGTCCTGGCTGCCCGCCCTGGGCGGGTGGCTGGTGACCCGCCGCGATCTAGCGCTGCGCGTGCTGCGCGACGCCACCAGGTTCACCGTCGATGATGCCCGGTTCTCCACCGCACGGGTGGTCGGGCCGAGCATGCTCTCGCTCGACGGGGCCGAGCATGACCGGCACCGTGGTCCGTTCAGCCATGGTTTCAGCCGTGGCGAGGTCCACGCCCGGCTGGAGGCATACGTCGACGCGGAAGCTGAGCGCCTGGTCACCGGGATGCGGCCCGCGGGCGCGGCCGATCTGCGGACTGGCCTGGCCGGGCCGCTCTCGGTGGCCGTCGTGGCGCAGGCGCTCGGGCTGGGCCAGACCGACCCCTCGGTGGTGCTGTCCTGGTATGGCGCCATCGTCGATGCGGTGTCCGAGCTGGCGCGCCGCGGCGATGCTGGTGTGAGCTCGGCGGGCAGCGCCGCCTTCGGGATGCTCAGCTCCAGCCTGCGCGCCGCCATCGCCGCCCACGGCCGGTCCACACTGCTCGGCGAGGCCGCCGCGGGAGAGTCCGCCGCGGGAGAGTCCGCCGCGGGAGAGGCCGCCGCAGGCGGGGGCGGCGCGGGCGAGGCCGCCGCGGGCGGGCGTGCCCTTGAGACCGGCGAAGTCGTCTCCAATGCGGCGGTGCTGATGTTCGGCGGGATCGAGACGACCGAGGGGATGATCACGAACGTGGTCCTGCATCTGCTCAGTCATCCAGATCAGCTCGGCCTCGTCCGCGGCGACCCCGGCCTGGTGCCCGGCGCGGTCGAGGAGTCGTTGCGGCTGGAACCGGCCGCGGCGGTCGTCGACCGGTACGCCACCTGCGATATCCAGATCGGCGGCGCGGCGATCCGTCGCGGCGACCTGGTCACCGTGTCTCTGGCCGGCGCGGGCCGCGACCCGACGGTCTTCCCGGATCCGGACAGGTTCGATGTCCGGCGGGGGAATGCCCGGCTGCACCTTGCTTTCGCGCGCGGCCCGCATTTCTGCCTCGGCGCGCATCTGGCCAGCCTCGAAGCACAGGCCGCAGTCCGTGCCCTGCTGAGGTCGCTGCCCGGCCTGCGCCTGGATCCGGAGCGCCCGAGCGCGCCCCGCGGCCTGGTCTTCCGCAAGCCGCCCTCGCTGCACGTTCTCTGGGATCCCGGGATCCAGCACGCCGGCGGCGAACAGTTCTAGCTGTGGTGAGCATGACGCGGGCGGGCGTCGAAGAAAATGCAGGCCGTGCTTGGCGGTTTCCCCCGCGGCATGTCGATCCGGAAGGGTCAGCGCGTCGCAGCCAGCAGGTCGCGCTGATGCCGCTGGCACCAGCGCCGAGCCCGGGCGGCCGGTTCCGCGATCGTGCGCCAGTGGTCGGCGAATCCCTGGTGCCCGGCGGCGGCCGCCTCGGTGACGATGTCGTAGGTCCAGTCATGGTTGGCCACCACCGCCTCGGCCACATGCTGCCGCTCGGCCCGGGTCAGCCCGCAGGCGTGAATGAAGATCCGGAACCTCTCGATCGCGCGGCCCTGGCGGCAGTCGGTGATGTCCCGGTCGTCCTGCAGCGGCGCCCAGGAGCGGGCCGCCGCGGCGAAGTCCCAGGCGGAGCTGCCGGGCCCGGCCAGGTCGAAGTCGATCAGCGCGACGGCCCGGCCGCCGCGGAACACCAGGTTGGCCGGGTGGACGTCGTTGTGGCTGACCAGGCCCGTCCGGAACCCAGCCGGGACCGGCCGCGGCCACCGGTAGCCGGCCGGGTCGAAGGACGCCGCGGCCAGGTGGTAGCGGCGCAACAGCTCGGCGACGCTGACCAGGGCGGCATCGGTGAGCGTGTCCGCTGGCAAAGGCGGGACCGCGGCATGACCGTCGATGTAGGTCAGCATCTCGGTGGCGGTACTGACCGCCAGGACGCGGGGGGCACCGTCGAAGCCGACGGCCGAAAGGTGGGCGAGCAGCGCGTGGGTGGCACGGTGGCAGGGCGCGGTCGGCCTGAGCACGGTGTCGCCGACGCGGATGACGAGGCCGCGATTGGCGGTTCCGCCCGGCAATGGGCCGCCGGGCAGCGGGCCGTCTGACCGCCGGCCGTCGGCCTGGAGCGCCTGCGGGCTAGCGCCCGCCGCCGCGTCCGTCCGCCAGGTGGAGCAGGGCGCGGGCGAGACTCGCGTGGGTGACCAGGCCATGGACCATATCTCCTCGGATCGCGGCGCAGACCGCAGGGCTCTTGGAGACGCCCCAAGCGACGCACAGGACGAACGGGATCCGCTCGAGCGCTGGGCCCGGCGTCACGATCATCCGGCTGTCCAGCGGGGTCGTGACGGGCCTGCCGTCCTCGCCGATGAACACCCCGGCCAGCTCGGCGCACACGCCCTGCGCGGCGAGGGCGTCACGCTCGGCGGGCGTGATGGCGTCATAGATCGTCGACAGCCCGGGCGCCCAGGCCCCGATGGCTACCACGGCCAGCGTCACCGATGGCACGAGGGCGAAGGCTCCGGCGATGTCGGCCTGGCGGCGGATCGCCGCGGCCATCTGCGCATCGTCCAGGATCATCGGCGCGTAGAAGACGTGCGCCGGGCCGCCGCCGATGCGGGCGACGCTGCGGACCAGGTCGAGCAGGTCCCGGCCGTCGGGCGGCGGCACCGCCCCGGTCAGCTGGACGATCGGGCAGGGCGGCATCTGGGTCAGCGCGGCCGCGAGCCCGCTCAGCGTGCGTGACCAGGACATGCCGAGGACATCGCCGGGCGTGATGAGGTCCATCAGCGCCTGGCCCGCTGCCTCGCCCAGGCGGCGCCGCAGCGCGCGTTCGTCGTCGTCGGGAAAGTTGAACACGAACGCGTGCTTGAGCCCGAAGGCCGAGCACAGCTCCGCCGACAGGCCCGCGTCCAGGCTTCCGCCGGGCAGCCCGATCTCGATGCGCACCATCCCGGTCTCCCGGGCGGAGTCGAGTAGCCGGGCGACCCGGAACCGGCTGATGCCCAGCCGGTCGGCGATGTCGACCTTGGAGAGGCCCTCGAGGTAAAACTGCCGCGCGACCCGGGCCGCGAGGACGACTTCGGAAGGCCGGTCAGCCGACAACCCGGCCATGTGCCCCTCCAGTCCAGCCGAGCTGGTCGCTCATTTGAGCGCCCAGATCTCATATTCGCAGCTTTCCTTGACTTTGCCTAGCGGTCGGATGAGTGTGTTCATATCTGAGCGTGACCCGCTCAGATGAGCATACGCACGGATGCAGTCACGGCAGCTAGGAGGTTCTCCATGAGGATCGGAACGTCGCGGGGCCTCCGCCCGGTCGGGGCTCTCGCGGCTGCCTGTCTTGGCGTCGTGGCCTGTAGCGGAGGCGCCGGGGGGCGGCAGCGCATCGCAACCGGTGACAGTGGCCGTGGTCGCGAACCCCGACATGCCGCAGACAGAACAGTCGGTCGGCACATTCGCGAAAGGGAATCCCGGCATCACGGTCACGTTCGACACGCTGCCGGAGGATCAGGAGCGCGCGGAGATCTCCCTCCCCGCCACAACATTCTCATCGTTGCGGAGGTTCATTCATGAGTTCTTCCCCATTCAAGCTCCGCGCGGTCGGGGCAGCCGTCTGCGTGGCCGCATTGCTGGCCATGGCCGCCTGTTCGAGCAGCGGCACGAGTGGCAGTAGCAGTAGTAGCAGCAATTCCGGCACGGTGACCGTGGCTGTGGTGTCCAACCCGCTGATCACCAACCAGATGATCCCGCTGACCGCGTCTAATTTCGAGAAGCAAAACCCGGGAATCAAAGTCAAGTTCGCCACGTACACCGAAGGCGACCTGCGGGCCGCGATCGAAAAAAATGTCAGCACGCACAGCAACGCGTTCAACGTCATCATGATCGGCCCCTACGAGACGCCGCTGTTCGCGAAGAACGGCTGGCTGACCAACCTGTCCAAGCAATTCATCGCCAGCGACCCCGGCTACAACGCCTCAGACCTGCTCCCGCCGATCGCCAAGTCCCTGTCCTACAAGGGCGACCTGTATGCGGTGCCGTTCTACGGCGAGTCGTCGATGATGTTCTACAACAAGACTTTGTTCGCCAAGGCCGGGCTCACCATGCCGCAGCATCCGACCTGGGCGCAGATCCAGACCTTCGCGGCCAAGCTCAACCAGCCCGGTAAGACGTCGGGGATCTGCCTGCGTGGCCTGGCCGGCTGGGGCGACAACATGGCGGCCCTGGACACGGTGGTCAACACCTTCGGCGGCCAGTGGTTCAACATGAACTGGAAGCCCCAGCTCACCTCGCCGGCGTTCGTGAACGCGGCCAACTTCTACGTCAACCTGGTCCGCAGGTACGGCGAGCCCGGCGCCTCCAACGACAGCTTCAACCAGCTGCTGACGCTGTACGGGCAGGGCAAGTGCGCGATGTGGTACGACGCGACGGTGGCGGCGACCTCAATTGCGACCACCTATCCGTCCGTTTTCGCCCAGACCGGGTATGCCCTCGCGCCGGTGAACCTCACCAAGTCCTCCGGGTGGCTGTGGACCTGGGCGCTAGGCATCCCGCAGGGCGTCTCCAACTCGGGCGCCGCCTGGAAGTTCGTGTCCTGGGCGACCTCGAAGCAATACGACCAGCTGGTCGCGGCCAAGTACGGCTGGTCCGCGGTGCCGCCTGGCACCAGGACCTCCCTGTACAGCGACCCGCAGTACCAGCAGGCCGCCAAGGCGTTCGCGTCCATCACCCTGGCCTCGATCAACTCGGTAGACCCGGAACACGCGACGCTGAACCCGGTCCCCTATGTCGGCATCCAGTACGTCGACATCCCGCAGTTCGAAAGCCTCGGCTTGACGGTCGCCCAGGGGATCTCCGGGGCGATCGCCGGCACAGAGAGCGTGAGCCAGGCGCTGCAGGCAGGTCAATCCGCCGCCGCTCAGTACACCCCAGCGCAACTGTCCGGCGGTTAGCGCGCCGGGTGAGCCGGGCCCCGGGCGGGGCCCGGCTCACCGCGGCCCCATCAAGTCGTGGCACGTCGAAAGAAGGGCGTTTCCGTGACAGTACTTGAAGACCTGGCACCACCTCCCAGGGTCGCGATCCGGCCGCGCGCGGTCAGCCGCCGCGCGCGGTGGCAGCTTCGCCTTCCCCTGCTGCCCGCGCTGATCTACACCGTGGTCGTGACCCAAATCCCGTTCCTGGTGACGCTCTGGTACAGCTTCCAGAGCTATTTCTGGAACACCACAGCGAGCGCGCACTTCAACGGGCTGAGCAACTACAAGACGGTCTTCACCAACCCGGCCTTCCGGGGCTCGCTGGTGCGCTCGGTCGTCATGACCGTCACCGCCGTGATCGTCGCCATGCTCCTGGGGGTGGCCTTCGCGGTGCTGCTGGACCGCAAGTTCTTCGGCCGGGGCGTGGTCCGGACGCTGATCATCACCCCGTTCCTGGTCATGCCGGCGGCGGCGGCGCTGGTGTGGGCGGGCCCGATGCTCGACCCGAACTTCGGACTGCTGAACTGGTTGCTGCAGCCGTTCGGCGTCCATCACGTGGCCTGGCTCAGTACGCACGCCCTGGGCTCGGTGATCGTGGTCATGATCTGGCAGTGGACGCCGTTCATGACCCTGATCGTGCTGGCCGGCCTGCAGGGCCAGCCGGCCGACACCTTGGAGGCGGCGAAGGTCGACGGCGCCGGGGCCCTGGCCACGTTCCGCGAGCTCACGCTCCCGCACCTGCGGCCCTATATCGAGCTTGGGATCCTGCTCGGCTCGATCTACCTGGTCAACGTGTTCGACGCGGTCCGGTTGATGACCAACGGCGGCCCCGGCACCTCCACCACCAACCTCCCCTTCTACCTGTACCAGCAGGTGAACTTCGCATTTGACATAGGCGGGGCGGCCGCGACCGGCGTCGTCACCGTCTTCCTGACCATCATCGTGGCCACGTTCGCGTTGCGGATGTTCGCCAGGGTCTTCCAGTTCGAGGAGGCAGGGGTATGAGCGAGCCGAAGGGGCGCGGTGAAGGGGGAATGGGGAGGCGGGCGGGGCCCCGGAGGAGAGCGGGAGGCGAAGTATGACTGCCGTGCCGGTGCGGGCCCGTGAGCCCGGGCCGCAAAGGTTCCGCGAGATGGCGGGGAACGTGGGCTGGGGACTCCTCGCGTGGGTGGCGGGGATCGCGTTCTTCCTGCCCGTGCTGTGGATGGTGATCACGGCGTTCAAGCCTGAGTCGGCCGCCCAGACCTGGCCGCCCAAGTTCATCTTCTCCCCGACGCTGTCGCAGTTCCGCCTGGTCTTCTCGGGCATGGGTCCGTTCCTGACCCACTCGCTGATCGCGACGACGGTCTCCACGGTCCTGGTGCTGCTGCTGGGCGTCCCCGCCGCCTACGCGCTGTCCGTGCATCCGGTCGAGCACTGGCGCGACGGCCTGTTCTTCTTCATCTCCACGAAGATGCTGCCGATCGTGGCCGTAATCGGTCCCCTTTACGTCATTGCCCTTAAGACGCACCTGCTCGACAGCATCTGGCTGCTGATCATCCTCTATACCGCGATGAACCTGCCGCTCGCGATCTGGATGATCCGTTCCTTCATGCTCGAGGTGCCCAAGGAACTGCTCGAGGCGGCGCGACTGGACGGCGCGGGGCGCATCCGGGAGATCAGCGGCGTGATCCTGCCCGTCATCTCGCCCGGGCTGGTGTCGACCGCGCTCATCTGCGTGATCTTCGCGTGGAACGAGCTTTTCCTCGCGCTCAACCTGACGGTCACGAACGCCGCGACCATGCCGATGTTCCTGATTAGTTCCGTCCCGCAGGAAGGGCTGTACCTCGCGCACCTGTCGGCGGCGGCGGTGGTTGCCTCGATTCCGGTGATCATCGTGGGCTGGGTAGCCCAGCGCTCGCTCGTCCGGGGCCTGTCGATGGGAGCCATCAAGTGAATCAAGTGAACGGCCGCGCACTAGGTGGAGGTGCCCGATGGCTCAGGTGAAATACGTGTCAGCGAGTCGCGTGTACGCGAAGGACGCGCCGCCCGCGGTCGACGAGCTCGACCTGGATATCAAGGACGGCGAGTTCATGGTCCTGGTCGGGCCGTCCGGTTCGGGCAAGACCACCGCGCTGCGCATGCTTGCCGGGCTGGAGCCCCTCGACGGCGGGCGCGTGGAGATCGGCGACCGGGACGTCACCTTCGTTCCCCCCAAGGACCGGGACATCGCGATGGTGTTCCAGAACTACGCCCTGTACCCGCAGAAGACCGTCGCGGAGAACATGGGCTTCGCGCTGAAGATGCAGCACGTTCCCCGGGATGAGCGGGCCCGCCGGGTGCACGAGGCCGCCCAGTTGCTGGACCTCGACGAGAAGCTGCTCGAGCGCAAGCCCAAGGCCCTGTCCGGGGGGCAGCGGCAGCGCGTAGCGATGGGACGGGCCATCGTGCGCGAGCCCAAGGTCTTCCTGATGGACGAGCCGCTGTCCAACCTGGACGCGAAGTTGCGCGTGCAGACCCGCAGCCAGATCGCCGAGCTGCAACGCCGCCTCGGGGTCACCACCGTCTATGTGACCCACGACCAGGTGGAGGCGATGACCATGGGTCACCGGGTGGCGGTGCTGGCCGCGGGGCGGTTGCAGCAATGCGACACGCCGCGTCAGCTATACGACAACCCGGTGAACCAGTTCGTCGCCGGGTTCATCGGCTCGCCCGCGATGAACCTGCAGAAAGTCCCGCTCGCCGATGGCGGTGCGCGGCTGGCGGGCACCACGCTCCCTCTCCCGGCCGCGGTCCGCACGGCGGCCAAGCAGGCCGGCCTCAGCGAACTCGTCCTCGGCATACGGCCAGAACACCTGCATCTGGCGGACGGCTCGGGTGAGCTGGCCGGCGAGGTGATGCTAGTAGAAGAGCTTGGCGCCGACGCCCTGCTGCATGTGCGCCTGGCTGAGGGCGGGAACCCGGTCGTGGCCCGGGCCGAAGGGCGCAAGCCTCCGGCCCCGGGACAACTGGTCACATTCCACGTCCAGCAAGATGACGTCTTCGCATTCCACCCGGTGACTGGCGCCCGCCTTGCGGACTAACCCCTGGCCCAGGCGTGGTCCCGCCGGGACGTCAGCCGGCACAACACCTGCTCCCAGCACTGCGACTGATGGAGGACTTATGCGGGCCATTGTGCTAGACCGTCCCGGCACCTTCCGGCTGCGCAACCTGCCGGACCCCGCACCACACAGATCGTCGTTAGGTGGGCTGATGCGGGATCTACGGCGAGGCGCTGAACCGGGTGCGCGGCGGCCACGGGATCAAATAACACATCCGGCCGTGGTGACCAGGGCAGGCCGGCCATGACCGGTCGTGCGCGCGCCCGCGGATGATCACTGTCACCGGCGAGGCGCTGATCGACCTTGTCGTCGATCACGACGGCCGCGTCCGCGCGCAGCCGGGTGGTGGGCCGTTCAACACGGCCAGGACCATAGGTCGGCTGGGGCTGGCGCCCGCCTTCCTGGGCCGCCTGTCGCAGGACAGCTTCGGCCATCTGCTGCGGGCCAGCCTCGACAAGGACGGCGTGACGCTGGGGGTGCCGGAACTGACCGACGCCCCCACCACCCTCGCCGTCGTGGACGTCGGCCCGGCCGGAGCGCCCGGCTACCGTTTCTACCTATCCGGCACCTCCTCGCGCGATCTGAAGTATCCGCTGCTCGCGGCGGCCGTCCCGGACGGCGTGACCGCCCTGCACGCGGGCAGCCTGGCCCTGGTGATGGAACCCATCGCCACCAGCATCGAGCGCCTAATCGCCAGCGACGTGCCGCCGGACACGCTAGTGATGATCGATCCCAACTGCCGCCCCGAAGCGATCACCGACCAGCACGCGTACCGGGCCCGGCTCTCCCGCATCCTGCACCGGGCCGATGTGGTCAAGGTCAGCGTGGAAGACCTCGCCTACCTCTACCCGGGCATACCCGCACGCACGGCGGCCGCCGCCCTGCTCGACCAGGGGCCCGAGCTCATCCTCATCACCGACGGTCCCCGCCCAGCCCGGGCTCTCCTGCAGGGACAGGAGGTGAGCGTCGACGTCCCGGCAGTGCAGGTCGTGGACACCATCGGCGCCGGAGATGCGTTCGGTGGAGGGTTCCTGGCCTGGTGGTCACGCAACGAGCTCACCAAGTCCGATCTTCACCAGCCCGGCCCGGTCCGCGCAGCGCTCCAGGCGGCCGCCGAGGTCGCGTCCCTGACCTGCACCCACGCCGGTGCCGAACCGCCGTGGCTGGCGGAAGTAACCGGACGGCCAGGGTGGCGCTCCGGCCCTGGCACCACGCAAAGGCAGCTGCCCTGACCACGGCTGCCGCCCAGGTTCTGCTACTCCGGCAGTGAAGCCGAGGGAGATCGTCAACTCCGGCACCGGGAGGCATGACATGACCGATCCCGTCCCGCCGCAACCGCTCAGCGCGCGGACGCTGAAGTACTGGCGCGGCCGGCTGCCGGTGCCGGCCTACGACCGTGACCTGGTCACGCCCGGTGTCGTGCACGTCGGCGTCGGCGGATTCCACCGTGCGCACCAGGCGATGTACCACGACCGCCTGATGAACGAGGGCATGGCGCTGGACTGGGGGATCTGCGGCGTCGGGGTGCTGGCCGCGGACCGGAGCATGAAGCAGGCGCTGGGCGCGCAGGACGGCCTCTACACGCTGGTGCTCAAGCACAGTGACGGGACGTACGAACCGCGGGTCATCGGGTCGATCGTGGAGTACCTGTTCGCGCCCGACGACCCGGAGGCGGTCATCGAGAAGATGGCGGCGGAGCCGACCCGGATCGTGTCGCTGACGATCACCGAGGGCGGGTACAACATCCATGACGCCACCGGCGAGTTCGACGTGACCAATCCGGACGTGATCCACGATCTCGGGCCCGGCGCGGTCCCGCGGACCACGTTCGGCCTGATCACCGAGGCGCTGCGGCGCCGCCGGGAGCACGGCCTCGCGCCCTTCACGGTCATGTCCTGCGACAACCTGCAAGACAACGGTCACCTGACCAAGCGGGTGTTCACCGCCTTCGCCCGGCTGCGGGACCCGGAACTCGGCGACTGGGTCGAGCGCGAGGTGTGCTTCCCCAACTCCATGGTCGACCGCATCACCCCGGCGACCACCGACGCCGACCGGGCCGAGGTCCGGGAGCGGTTCGGGATCGAAGACCGGTGGCCGGTCGTCTGCGAGCCCTACACGCAGTGGGTCCTCGAGGACGCCTTCACGGCCGGCCGGCCACCGTACGAGGATGCCGGGGTGCAGGTCGTCGACCAGGTAGAGCCGTACGAGCTGATGAAACTACGGCTGCTCAACGCGAGCCACCAGGCCATGTGCTACTTCGCCTACCTGTCCGGCTACCGGCTGGTGCACGAGGCCGCTCAGGACCCCCTGTTCCAGGCCTTCCTCCTCGGCTACATGGACGAGGAAGCCACCCCGACGCTGGCTCCCGTGCCCGGAGTGGACCTTAACGGATACAAACACACGCTGATCGAGCGCTTCTCCAACCCGCAGGTCCGCGACACCATCGCCCGGCTATGCGCGCAGAGCTCGGACCGGATCCCGAAGTGGCTGCTGCCAGTGGTCCGACAGCAGCTCGCGACCGGCGGCGAGATCAGACGTTCGGCCGCGGTGGTGGCGAGCTGGGCACGCTACGCGGAGGGTGTCGATGAGCAGGGCGAGCCGATCGAGGTGGTCGACCGACTCCGGGACAGCCTCACGCAGCTCGCCCGGTGTCAGCGCGAGGACCCCGACGCGTTCATCGCCAACCGTGACGTGTTCGGGGCCCTGGCCGACGACGAGCGTTTCGCCACCGCCTACCGCTCCGCGCTGACCTCGCTGCACCAGCGTGGGGCTCGAGCGACGCTGGAGTCGCTGGTCTGAACGCCGCATCAGCGGCGTCCGGGCGGAATCTCCCCTGATCCTCGCGTGATCAGCCGCGTAGGTATCACGTAACGCGCAGGAGCTGAACCGTGTGAGGCTATGCGCTTCAGCAAGAGTTCCGCGCTCAGCTTGCCCATGGCGACCGGGTCCTGGGCCACCACCGTGACCGCTGGTTGCAGCAAATCGGCGAGTTCGAAGTCATCGAAACCGATCAGTGCCGTCGACCGTTCGCGCCGCAGTGTCCGCAGGGCATGGATCGCTCCCACGGTGATCCGGTTCTGCGCGGTGAACAAGGCTGACGGGGGATTGGGACCGGTAAGGAGCTCAAGACAGGCCGCCCGGGCCATCTCCTCGGAGTGCAGGTCGTGGCGCACCAGCCCGGGATTAAGGGGCACGCCGGCCGTGCGCAGCGCCTCCGCGTATCCCTCGTAGCGCTCAAGGGCCGACGTGATCGAACTCAGGTCCCCCAAGAATCCGATCCGCTGGTGCCCGTGCCCGAGCAGGTGCCGCACACCCGCGGCGGTGCCGTCGCGGTTATCGGCCACCACGCTGTCGGCAGCCAGGAGCACCGGGGGCCGGTCGACGAAGACCACGGCCGTTCCGGATCGCTGCTCCAGTTGGAGGTAGCTGTGGTCCTGGCCCGCGGGCGCGATGATGAGGCCATCCACCCGCCGGGCGATGAGGTCCGCCGTCATCTCGCGTTCGCGGTCCGGGTCTTCGTCCAGGCTGCCGGCCAGGACGCTCACGCCCACGGAGCCGGCCACATCCTCGACGGCGCGGTAGATGGCGGCGGAGTAGGGGTTGGACACGTCTTGGACGAGCAGCCCGATCGTGGCCGACTTCCCGTCCCCGCGGCGGAGGTTGCTGGCCGTCAGGTTCGGCTGGTAGTTCAGCCGCTCTGCGGCGAGGCGGACCCGGGTCACGAGCTCGACTGCTACGGTCGGTTCTTCGTTCACGACCCGGGACACCGTCTTGAGGCTCACCCCGGCCAGGGCCGCGACATCGCGCATTGTCGGCCGACGGCGGTGAGACAACGTTGGCTGGTGGATGTCCTGGTCGGGAGGGTGGCTCATCACACTCCCTGAGTCTAGGCCAGCTAACGGTTGCGTTACATCCTTGACATGAGCAGGCAACGGCAGTAGAACAAGCCAGACAACGTTGTCTAAAGTGTCAGGCTCTCACAGGACTGAGGAGACATGCGACATCACACCAACTACGCTGGCCTGATCCCTCGGTCTCGATGGATTCGGCTCACCACTCTCGGGGTTGCTGCCGGCGTGGCTCTTGCGGCCTGCAGTTCAGGAGGCTCCACGGGGAGCTCATCGGGCTCGACATCGGGCGCCACGAAGGTCCAGGTCGCGCTGATCCTGAAGAACTTCACCAACCCTTATTTCATCTCCATGGAGAACAGCGCCAAGGCTGACGCGGCCAAGCTCGGGGTGCAGCTGACTGTGTCGGCTGGCACGACTGACGGCGACACCACCACGCAGATCACCGCGATCGACAACGCGATCTCCGCGGGAGCCAAGGGCATCATCATCACCCCGAACGGCAACGCCGTGAATCCCGCGCTGGGCCAGGCACGCCAGCACAAGATCTTCGTGATCGCACTCGACACCGTCCCAACGCCGCCGAGCGCTGCCGACCTGACCTACGCCACGAACAACTTCCAGGCAGGCCAGCTGATCGGCCAGTACACGGCCAAGAAACTCAACGGCAAGCCCGCGGACATCGCCATGCTGGACCTGTTCAACAACCAGGTGGTGTCGGTGGACATCGCCCGCGACCACGGGTTCCTTACCGGCATGGGCATTCCCGTAGGCAAGGCGGGCCTCAACGGCGCCGAGCCGACCTCCGGCAAGTACACGGGCCAGCTGGGCGGGAGCAGCACCTACAAGATCGCTTGCCAGCAGCCCACGCAGGGCGCAGTCCCCGGCGGGCAGTCGGCGATGGAGACGTGCCTGTCCAAGGACCCCAACATCAACGTCGTCTACGCGATCAACGAGCCGGCCGCCGAGGGCGCGGCGGCAGCGCTCAAGGCAGCCCACAAGACGGGCGTCATCGTGGCTGCGATCGATGGCGGTTGCGCCGACGTCCCGTACCTGGCGGACGGAGCGATAACCGCGACCTCAGGGCAGTTCCCCGGCAAGATGGCCGCGCTCGGCGTGACAGCGATCAGCACACTGGCGCGGACCGGCCAGAAGCCGGGTGTGACTCCCGGCCTCGGCTATTTCAACACCGGCACCGAGCTGTACACCAACAGCCCGATCTCTGGAGTGAAGAGCCTTACCACCACTCAGGAGGCAGGCCTCTGCTGGAAGGCCTGATCCCGGCGGGCGCCTTTGATCGCCAGGGAGGGGCCGAGGCATCGGTCCCTCCCTGGGCCAGGGAACACCCGGGCTGCCCGGGTGCACCCAGCCAGTAAGGCGACATAGCAGGCTACAGCCCGCTGATCTTGCGTATCGCAGCCAGGAACGAACAGACTCCAGATATTCAGCGCGCGAGAAACGATTGGCGATCCGACCGTGACGGCAGTCATTCAACCAGCCGGTGAGCTGCAAGAGAGCGTCGCGCCCGCCGCACGCCTCCAGCGCCTCCTGCACCGGCATCCAGCGCTCGGGCCCGCGACCGTGCTCGTTGCCTCTTGCATCGTCTTCTCGCTGATCAACAGCCGCTTCCTGAACCCAGTGAACCTGTCGCTGATCATTCAGCAGGTCGCCGTGGTGGGAGCTCTGGCAGTCGGTCAAACCATGATTATCCTGACCAGCGGGATCGACTTGTCCGTCGGAGCCGCCATGATCCTCGCGCAGATGGTCATGGCCCAGACCGCAGCCAACAACGGCCTGCCCGGGCCCGTCGCGTTGCTGCTGGGCATCGCGGTCAGCGCGGTCACCGGATTCATCAACGGCTTCCTGGTCACCAGGGTTAAGCTGCCGCCGTTCATCGTGACGCTCGGAACGCTCAGCATCTACACCTCGATAGGCCTGCTGTATTCGAACGGCCAGTCGGTGTACAGCACCGCGATGCCCCGCTTGTTGACCTGGACCGGGAAATTCGTCAATATCGGCTCGTTCCAGCTGACGACCGGCGTCTTGCTCATGCTGGCGCTGTGCGCGGTGGCGAGCTATGCGCTCACCCGGACCGCCTGGGGACGCCACGTCTATGCGACGGGCGACGACGCCGAGGCGGCCCGGCTGTCTGGCATCAAGACCAGCCGGGTACTGCTGAGCGTCTACGTCGCGGCCGGCGTGATCTTCGGGCTCGCCGCGTGGATCCTCATCGGCCGGGTCGGAGTGGCCAGCACTAACAACGCGGTCAACGCCAACCTTGACAGCATCACTGCCGTCGTGATCGGCGGCACGAGCCTGTTCGGCGGCCGCGGCGCCGTCCTCGGTACCCTGTTCGGCGCCCTCATTGTCGGCGTCTATCAGAGCGGCATTGCGCTGGCCGGAGTACAGAGCCTTTACCAGGTCCTGGCCGAGGGGGTCCTCGTCATCGCGGCCGTCGCCATCGACCAGTGGATTCGGAAGGTACGCCGGTGAGCATGGAATTGGGCGCCGACACAGCCGCTGTGCACATGCACTCCCGCACGCCGACGCTCGAGGCGAGAGGAGTGGTCAAAACATTCGGCCACGTGATCGGCCTGGCGGGCGTCAGCCTGCAGTTGTACCCGAGCGAGGTGCTCGCCATCATCGGTGACAACGGGGCGGGCAAGTCGACGCTGATCAAGTGCCTGTCCGGTGCGCTGGCGCCCGACGCCGGCGAGATTCTCCTGGACGGAGTCAAGGTCAACTTCAAGAGCCCGATCGAAGCCCGGCAGGCCGGTATCGAGACTGTTTTCCAGACCCTCGCCGTGGCGCCCGCTCTCGACATCGCCAGCAATCTGTACCTCGGCCGCGAGGTCCGGCGCAAGGGCCTGCTCGGCACGGTCCTGCGGTCGCTGGATGCCCGCGGCATGCGCGACGACGCCAGGAAGCATCTCCAGGCACTGGGCATCGGCACGATCCAGGACATGACGCAGAAGGTGGAGACCCTGTCGGGCGGGCAACGCCAGGCAGTTGCCGTTGCGCGCGCCGCCCGGTTCGGCTCGAAGGTGATCATCCTCGACGAACCGACCGCGGCGCTGGGTGTCCGGGAATCCGGCCAGGTCTTGCAGCTCATCAGGGAACTGCGGAGCAGACAACTGCCCGTCATCCTGATCAGCCACAACATGCCGCAAGTCTTCGAGGTGGCCGACCGGATTCACATCCAGCGCCTCGGGCGCTGCGCAGGCGTGATCACTCCGCAGAGCCACTCCATGGAGGAAGCGGTCGCGATCATGACCGGCGCGGTCCCCGGCGCGGTCCCCGGCGAGGACGTCGCAGGTGGGACCGCGAACGGCCAGGATCAGTGATCTTGGTTGCGGGTGAGAGCCTGATCGATCTGATCGTCGACAGCCACGGCGGCGTCCATGCCAGCCCGGGTGGAGGTCCGTTCAACGCTGCCCGCACCATCGGCCGTCTCGGTCAGGCCACCTTGTTCCTCGGCCGGTTTTCCGCCGACCCTTTCGGCCGGCTTCTCACGGAGAAGCTCGCCCAGGACAACGTGGATCTGGCGCTCCCTGAGCTGGTGAATGCGCCCACCGCACTCGCCGTTGTGGGCATCAGCGCTCTAGGGGTTCCGCAGTACTGGTTCCACCTGGCCGAAACGGCTGGGTTCTCGCTGGATCGCTCAGCCGTTGAGCGCGCGCTGAACGTTGACGCTGCGGCGCTCTACGTTGGCGCGCTCGGCCTTGTCGTCGAACCCATGGCGACAAGGCTTGAGCAGCTCATAGCGAGCGTGCCCCAATCAGTGTTGGTGTTGTTCGACCCTAATTGCCGGCCTCAGGCGACGCCTGACCCGCAGGCATTCCGGGCTCGTGTCCTGCGGATCCTGCCGCGCACGGACATAGTGAAAGCGAGCACGGAAGACCTTGCCTTCCTCCTGCCCGGGATGGATGTCCTCGAGGCCGCGCGTAGCCTGCTCAAGGACGGGGCGCGTACCGTGCTGGTAACAGACGGGTCGGCAAATGCCCGGGCATTCACTGTGCATGACCACCTCGTTGTTGACGTTCCCCGTGTCGAAGTGGTCGACACCGTCGGAGCGGGGGACGCCTTCGGCGGAGCATTCCTCGCGTGGTGGCTGGACCGGGCGCTAACACGAGAGAACCTCACCGATCCGGTGCTCCTGCGGGCCGCCGTCAAGGCTGCCGTTCGCGTGGCGTCGTTGACCTGTAGCAGGCCGGGTGCCGAACCACCCTGGAGGCACGAACTGGACGCCTATGGGGAGTGGGGTGTGACCGACGCAGCGGTGACCCCCGGTGCGGGCGGCGGGAGCGCCCCCTGATCACGACGCGGTCGCCCTCACGTCATGAGGCCACGACGCACTCTCCCGAAGTGCCGCTGCCTTACTACTCTGTCCAGAGTCAATACTGTGCCATGTTAATCTCGCACGCGATGCACGAGCTGTCACCGGGCAACTGCTCTGCGCCGATCAGGAGATATCGTTGTCCCAGCTCATCCGGCCTACTATGCGTGATGTGGCGGCGCTGGCGGGCGTCAGCCTGAAGACGGTGTCTCGCGTCATCAACGGGGCACCAACGGTGGATCAGGCGCTCGCTTCCCAGGTACGGCGGGCCGCGGCGCAGCTGAACTACAAACCCAACCTCACCGCGAGCAGCCTGCGCCGCGGCGACGGCAGATCATTGATGATCGGCCTCATGCTTGAGGATGTAGCAAACCCCTACTCCTCGAGCATCTACCGGTCCGCGGAGGACGTCGCGAGGACCCGCGGTGTGGGCGTGCTCGCCGGGAGCCTCGACGAGGACCCCGAACGGGAGCGGAAGCTGGCCGCCGCACTGTTCCTGCGGCGGGTGGATGGCCTGATCATCGTCCCTGCGGGGCATGACCATAGTTACCTGCTCAACGAGCGGCAGATGGGCACGGCGCTGGTGTTCGTGGACCGGCCGCCCCGGTTTCTGGCTGCTGACAGCGTCGTGTCCGACAACCGGGCCGGGGCGGCCAGAGGCGTCAGGCACCTGATAGCGCATGGCCACCAGCGGATCGCCTACCTGGGTGATCTGACCTCGATCGCGACCGCCCAGGAGCGCTTCGCCGGATTCCAGGACGCGCTGCGCGAGGCGGGCCTCGCACTCGACCCTCATCTGGTCCGGCACGACCTGCACACGATCGCCGCCGCCGAGGCCGCGGCCGGCGAGTTGCTCACCGGACGCGATGCGCCGTCAGCATTGTTCAGCGAGCAGAACCTGGTCACCATCGGCACGGTCCGCGCGCTTCGCGGCGCTGGCTTGCAGCACCGGACCGCCCTGGTTGGCTTCGACGATTTCCCCTTGGCCGATCTCGTGGAACCGGCTGTGACGGTCGTCGCTCAGGATCCGGCCGCCATCGGGACTCTCGCCGCCGAGATCCTCTTCCGGCGGATCGACGGCGACGCGTCCCCGGCCCAGGAGCATGTCGTCCCGACCCGCCTCATCGAGCGAGCCTCGGGAGCGATACCGCCGCCCTGACGCGGTGCCCTTCAGGCGACCTGTACGGGCGTCGGGGGTGGCGAGCGTGCCATTACATCGGCGATGTCGGCGGGCTGGCCGAGGCGGCCCAGGGGAGTCAGCTTGGCGACCTGTCCGGGCATCGGGCGGGTTCGTGTGCCGCAGCAAGTCGGTGTCCGTAGCCCCGGGACTGCTGGCGTTGACGCCATGACCGCGTCATACCCCGCCCAGCCAAATTACTGGAGTACGATAGAGTAAACTGTACTCCAATGAAGTGTAGTCCAGTCTGCTTGGAGGCTCTCATGATCCCGAAGCCTGGACATATTTTCGATCGAGACGGGGAGTGGCGCGGTCTCGCGGATTTCGTCGAGGACCAGCGGCCGGAAGTCACTCTGGGCGTTGTCAGCGGACGGCGGCGTCAGGGCAAGACCTACCTTCTCCGCGCACTGTCGGAGGCAACTGGCGGATTTTTCTTCGAGGCTGTAGAGGCTACGGAGGCCGAGTCCATCCGAATGTTCGGTGCCGCGCTGGCGCGGCACGCTGGCTCACCGGCCGATTTCTCTTTCGCGACATGGGCGGACGCGCTCACCTACCTCTTCAGCCTCGACCGTGGTCAGCCCGTTCCCTTGATCATTGATGAATTTCCCTTCCTTGTCAGCGCAAGCCCGTCGCTGGCGTCCCTGCTCAGGCGCGAGATCGACAGGCGGGGACCGTCCCAGGGCGCCGGGAGCCGCGCGCGGGTCCTGTTGTGCGGCTCCGCAATGTCGGTCATGGGAAATCTGCTCGCTGGGAACGCGCCATTGCGGGGTCGGTCAGGCCTGGAGATGGTCATCCAGCCGTTCGGCTACCGAGATGCCGCTGAATTCTGGGAAGCGGCGGATCCCAAGCTTGCCGCTCTGATCTATTCGATTGTTGGCGGTACGCCCGCCTATCGGCGGCAGTTCGTGCGAGACGATGCACCAGCAGGAATCCGGGATTTCGACGCCTGGGTCGTGCGTGCTCTGCTCACACCGGACCGGCCGCTCCTGCGCGAAGCGCGGTATCTGCTCGCCGGCGAGACAGATATCCGTGACCCTGCCCTCTACCAGTCGGTACTGGCCGCCATAGCGCAGGGCAGCACGACATGGGGTGGCATCGCCAGCTACATCGGCCGCAAGGCGGCGGACATCGCCCACCCGCTGCACGTCCTGGAGGACTGCGATCTTGTCGCCAGAGAGGAAGATGTCTTCCGGAACGGCCGGTCGCAGTACCGGATCACCGAGCCGCTGATCACCTTCTACTCGGCCATCATGCGTCCCCGGTGGGCTGATCTGGAACAGGGGATGGGGCGTCAGGTGTGGCAGGACTCGAAGCCAACGTTCTTGTCGAGAGTGGTAGGACCCCACTTCGAGATGTTGTGCCGGGAGTTTGTCCGGCGATACGGTCGCGAGCTGTTCGGCCAGCCAGTGGGGCGGGTGGGGGCCGGCATGGTTTCCGATCCCGCAGGTAAGAAGCAGATCGAGATCGATGTCGCAGTGGTGGCCCCAGCAGAGTCGGGTGAAAAGCGCAGAATTCTCTCACTCGGGGAGGCTAAGTGGGGCGAGGTCATGGGCATACGACAGGTTGACCGGTTGCGCCGCGCCCGGTCGCTCCTCGACGTCAAGGGCTTCGACACGAACGACACCGTTCTGGCGTGCTATTCCGCCGCCGGTTTCGATCACGCCTTGCGTGCCGCCGCCGACGCCGAGGGAGTACTCCTTGTCGATCTTGATCGGCTCTACGCTCGCTGAGCGCCTGGGAGCCTGAGTGTCTGAGCGCGATACCACGCTAGCCGCGTAGGCGCAGGCCACGGGGGGTGGGGCGGAACCCGGCCGATTCGAGGGCCTGGGCCAGCGGCGAGTCATGCACGGCTGTGCCGTCCGCACGCTCCACGGTGAGCCGGCCGAGCGCGCCGCCACGCACGGCATCGGCCAGCGCCGCCGCCGCGGGACCGAGCACCGCTGGATCGCTGGTCCAGGACAGCAGGGTTCGCCCGCCGCGCTCGACGTACAGGACGAGGTGCCCATCGGCGAGTGCAACTAGCGCACCCGCCTTGCGGCCGGGGCGGCCAGCACGAGAACGCTGCGTGGCGCGTCCGCGCCGGCAGGCGACCCGGCCACCGCCGCCCCCGCAGCCGCCGTTGTCGCCCACGGGTCCGGGGTTACCGGAGCCACGGAGACGCCGGTGTCCGCTGCCATGGCACGCATCCGGTCGACCGCGCCGGGCAGCGCGAACTGCGCGGCGCCCAGGCCTTCCACGAAGTAGCCGCGGCGGCACTGGCCGGCCTCCTCCATGGCCCGCAGCACGGGGTAGAGCGCGGCGAAACCTCCTGGCACCCGCTCCGTGGCGACCGCACCCCTGGTCAGGATGCCGTGCCGGTCGAGCAGGGTGCGGGCCAGGGCGTGCAGCCGCCGGGTCGGGTCGGCCTCGCCCGGCAGCACCAGCGACCAGCGGCCGCTGACCGTCGGCGGCCCTGTCCGGCTGGGCATGACCGGCCGCCCGTAGCCGTGCCGGCGCGCGCCCCGCCGCCCGGGCCGGCCGGCCAGCCGCAGCCCGCCGGCCACCCCGGAACCGCCCGTCAGCCCGGAGCCGCCGGCGGCCGGGTCGGCCGCCCACGGCCTTCCGGAGCTGAGCACCGTGCGCAGGGGGGCCAGGGTGTCGTTGCTGATCCGGCCCGCCCACACCAGGTCCCAGAGAGCCGCGGCCACCGCGCCGTCGCTGGCGCTGCTCCGGTCCTGTTCGGGCAGCAAGGCCACCGCCCCGGCCTGCAGCATCCGGAAGAACATCCCGCCGCCCCCGTCCAGCGCCGCGAGCACCGCTTCGTGCAGCGGGGTCATGGAGATCTCGCCGGGCGGGGGGAGCAGCAGCGAGGCGGCGGCCGCTGGCGCCAGCACCACCCAGCCGTCACCGCCGGGCAGCCCGCCCGCCCCTGACCAGACCACCTCCCCGGCGGCGGTCAGCTCGTCGAGAGCCGACGGGTGGTAGCCGGCCACCCGGGCCGGCAGTATCAGCGTCTCAAGCGCGGACGCTGGCACGGCGGCGCCGGCCAGCTGGTCCACAGCGTCGTACACCGCGTCCGGGCCCGCGCGGTGACCGTCGGCCAGCCCACCGGAGGCATTACCGTGACGGCCGGCCGCCGCGGGCTGGCTTGCGTTCTGCCAGGAAGGCAGGAACCTGGCCAGGGCCTCAGCCGGGGCGGGTTCGGCCTCCTTGCGCAGCTTCGCGAGGCACCGGCGGCGCAACATCCGCAGCACGCCGACGTCGCACCATTCGGTGCCGCGCCCGCCGGGCAGGAATTCTCCCTCGGCGACCCGGCCTTCGGCGGCGAGCCGGTGCAGCGTGCCCAGGACAACAGCCACGCCGAGCCCGTACCGCGTCGCGGCGGCCGCCGCGGTGAACGGGCCGTGGCCGCGCGCGTACCGGGCCACCAGATCCCCCATCGGGTCGGCCACCGGCTCGGCGAACGCTACGGGCACGCCAGGCGGCAACGGCACGCCGAGCGCGTCACGCAGCCGCCCGGCATCCTCGATCGCCGCCCACCGGCTCTCGCCAGCCACCCTGATCTCAAGCGCGCGGCGCTGCGCGGCCAGCCCGCCGAGCCAGGCGGCCGCCGCCCGCTGATCCACGCAGCGCTGCGCCACCTCGGAAGCCGAGAGCGGCCCGATCGTCCTGAGTAGGTCGGCGACGTCCTCGGCGTCGCGGCACGCCCTCGCGCCTTCGAGCCGCTGGAGTTCCCGTTCGGTGTCCTGCACCACCGATGGGTCCAGCAGCTCCCGCAGGTCGGCCTGGCCAAGCAGTTCCGCGAGGAGCGAGGAGTCCAGCGCGAGGGCCTGAGCGCGGCGCTCGGCCAGCGGCGCGTCTCCCTCATACATAAATGCACCGACATAACGGAACAGCAGCGATCTGCCGAACGGGGACGGCGCCGGCGTCTCCACCTCGACCAGCCGGATCTTCCGTTCTGCTAGCTCGCGCATCAGAGCGACCAGGCCTGGAACGTCGAAGACGTCCTGCAGGCACTCACGGACGGTCTCCAGCACGATCGGGAAGGTGCCGTACTTGCCCGCCACGGAGAGCAGCTGAGCCGAGCGCTGCCGTTGCTGCCACAGCGGGGTCCGGCGGCCGGGCTGCCGTCTGGGCAGCAGTAGCGCGCGGGCGGCACATTCGCGGAACCTGGAGGCGAACATCGCCGACGAGCCAAGCTCGGCGGTGACGATCTGCTCGACCTCGTCCGGCTGCAGTACGGCGATGCCGGCCGGGGGCGAGTCGTCGGCGTCGGGGACCCGCAGCACGATGCCGTCGTCGGTGTGCATGGCCTGGACATCCATGCCCGCGTACCGTTCGCGCAGCCGGGCCGCGATGGCCAGCGCCCATGGCGCGTGCACCTGCGCGCCGAACGGGCTGTGCAGCACCATCCGCCAGTCGCCCAGTTCATCGCGGAACCGCTCCATCACCAGGGTGCGGTCGTCGGGCACGTAGCCGGTCGCCTCGCGCTGCGCGGTCAGGTACCGGACCAGGTTCGCGGCGGCCAGATCGTCAAGGCCGTCCGCGTGCAGCCGGGCGGTGGCCTCCTGCGGGCTGGCCGCGGCGAGCTCACGGCAGTACGCGCCCAGCGCCCGGCCCAGCTCGGCTGGCCGGCCGGGGGCGTCACCATGCCAGAACGGGAGCCTGCCGGGCTGCCCGGGGGCGGGGGAGACAAGCACCTGGTCGGCGGAGATGTCCTCGATCCGCCAGGAACTGGCGCCGAGCACGAACACGTCGCCGACCCGCGACTCGTAGACCATTTCCTCGTCAAGCTCGCCGACCCGGTGGGAGTTGCGGCCGGAGCCCTCGCGCTGCGACGCGGCCAGGAACACTCCGAACAGCCCGCGGTCGGGGATGGTGCCGCCGCTGGTCACCGCCAGCCGCTGGCCGCCCGGCCGGCCGTGCAGCATGCCTGTGGTGCGGTCCCACACCAGCCGCGGACGCAGTTCGGCGAACTCCTCGCTGGGGTATCGCCCGGCCAGCATGTCCAGGACGGCCTCGAGCACGGGCCTGGTCAGCCCGCTGAACGGCGCGGCGCGCCGGACCACCCGTTCCAGTTCGCCGATCTCCCAGTCGTCCATCGCCGTCATGGCCACGATCTGCTGTGCGAGTACGTCGAGCGGGTTGCGGGGGATGTGCAGTTCCTCGATCTGGCCGCCGTGCATCCGCCGGGCGACCACGGCCGCCTGGACCAGATCCCCCTGGTACTTCGGGAAGATCACGCCACGGGACACGTCGCCCACGTTGTGCCCGGCCCGGCCGATGCGCTGCAGCCCGCTGGCCACCGAGGGCGGGGACTCGACCTGGACGACCAGGTCCACGGCGCCCATGTCGATGCCCAGTTCGAGGCTGGACGTGGCGACCACCGCGGGCAGCCTGCCCTCCTTGAGCGCCTCCTCGATCTGTGCTCGCTCCTGCCGGGACACCGAGCCGTGATGCGCCCTGGCGACCTCGGCGGGTGCCCCGGCCGAGGCTCCAGCCTGGGCCATCACCTGCGCCGGCGGGCGCGGTGTGCTGTCGCGCCCCGGGATTCCCTGAGCTGCCTCCCGGGCCTGTGTCCGCTCCTCGGCCAGTTCGTTGAGCCTGCCGCACAGCCTTTCGGCCAGCCGCCGGGAGTTGGCGAACACGATCGTGGACCGGTGCTGCTCGATGAGGTCGAGGACCCGTTCTTCGACGTGCGGCCAGATCGAGCGCTGGGCCGGCGCACCGTCCGGGGATCCGCTTTCCGGCCCGCCGCCCGGGGCGGGCACGGGATCGATGTCGGCCATGTCCTCGACCGGCACCACGATCCGCACTTCGATCTGCTTGCTGCTCGGCGGCGCCGCGATGGTCACCGGCCTCGCCCCGCCGAGGAATGAGGCAACCTCCTCGGGGGGCCGGACCGTGGCGGACAAGCCGATGCGCTGCACGGGACCGCCGCCGGGCCGCGTCGGGCCGCCCGGCTCACCCACCGGAGCCTGGCGCAGGGCATCGAGCCGTTCGAGGGACAGGGCCAGGTGGGCGCCGCGCTTGTTGCCGGCCAGCGCGTGCACCTCGTCCAGGATGACGGTGTCCACTCCGCGCAGTGCCTCCCGGGCCCGGGAGGTGAGCAGCAGGAACAGCGACTCGGGCGTGGTGATGAGAATGTCCGGCGGCTTGCTCGCCAGCCGCCGGCGTTCGTCGGCGGCGGTGTCACCGGTGCGCACGGCGACCCTGATATCCGGTTCGCCGATGCCCATCCGCTGCGCTACCTGGCGGATCCCGTTCAGCGGGGCGCGCAGGTTGCGCTCGATGTCGACGGCCAGGGCCTTCAGCGGCGAGATGTACAGCACCCGGCAGCGGAGCTTCGGATCGGCCGGAGGCGGGGCCGCGGCAAGCCGGTCAAGCGCCCAGAGGAACGCAGCCAGCGTCTTGCCCGACCCGGTCGGTGCGATCACGAGGGTGTTGTCGCCCTTGGTGATAGCTGCCCACGCCTCCGCCTGCGCCTGGGTGGGCGCGGCGAAGGCGCCGGAGAACCAGTCCCGGGTCGCCGGGCTGAACCCACTCAGCGCATCAACGCCGTCCGGCACGGCGCCGTCCGGCACGGCGGCGTCCGGAACTGCGGGGGGTGCTGGCGGGCGGGCGGGCATATATCCATCCTGCCTCGTGCCACCGACAGACTGGGCCACAGAGAAGGGCCCAGGCAGCCCGGGAGGCGCGGTCACTGGCCGCCGAATGGATCGACACCTTCCTGCCCAAAGGCGTACGCCGCGCCGGGGAAGAGCAGCACCCGGCCCTGCGCGCCGCAAGCCGGCACAAGTTCGCCCTCGCCGGCGGCAACGCCCTGATCGCGCACGGCATCGTTGACTGGTTTACCCAGGACATCCTCGCCGGCCACACATCTCGATAATAGGTTCGATAAGCTGGCCGATCGGGATGCCCCCGGGCTATCCTGTACCTGTGACTACCGCACGAACCGCTCCCCGCCCGGCGTCGGCCCGCCCTGGGCGCAGAGTGCTGGTGGCTGCGGATCTGGCGGACCTGCGCGGGCCGGCGGAAGGCGTCGTCGAACTGCCCCTGCGGCTGTTCTGGTCCGCCGCCGACCGTACGTTCGACCTTAGCGACCCCGACATGCTGCGGTCCATGTACGAAAAAGTGCTCCGCGAGGCGATCCGGGTGGATGAGCTCGCCACCTACCTGAACGGCGGCAGGCTGATCGCCGTCTGGCCCGACCTGTTCCTGCCCAGGGACGTGCGGCAGGCCTGGGAAGAGCAGCACCCCGCTTTGCGCCGCGCCGCCGCGTAATGCCGGTCAGCGACTTCCAGCGGGAAGTAGCCACCATCGCCCTCAAGGTTGCCGCCGAGCACGGGTTCGTGCTCGGCGGCGGAAACGCCCTGATCCTGCACGGCATCGTGGACCGTTACACCGCAGACGTCGACCTCGTTACCGACCGCACCGAAGGTGTTAAGGCCGCCGCCGGGGCGGTGGAGGACGCGCTGCGTGCCGCGGGCTTCGAGGCCGAACGGCAGAACCGCGACAGCGGCCTCGATGAGGTTTTCTACGGATTCGAAGAAGGACTCATAGAGTGGATCGTCGCCGGCCCCGACGGGCAGCGGACGGTGCTGCAGATCGCTCACTTCGACCGGAACCGCAACCCGGTGCCCATGGGCGTCGGCCCGGTCCTCAATCCCCTGGACGCGATCGCCTCCAAAGTCCGGGCTTTCGTGACCAGGGCGGAAGAGCGGGATGTCGTCGACGTTGCGGCGGCCCTTGAGAACTACACCGTGACTCAGCTGATCGCCCTGGCCCGGCAGCTGGAGCCAGGCCTTGAGGACGAAGACTTCGCTGACGCAGGCCGGCGGCTTGACCGGCTGAGCGACAACGTATTCGCCCGTTACGGGCTCGGCCCGGAAGACGTCGCCCAGCTGCGGAAACGGTTCGCGGCCTGGCCCCGGACCTCACCCCCGCCCCGCTGACGGGCCCCGGTCCAGCGCCAGGGGCGGTCAGGGCGCAAGGGGAGACGGCAACCCGCTGGGCCTCGTCCGTCTCCCCCGCGGGGACTTCCTCGGCCGGGGCGGCGGGTCCCGGCCGTTATCCGGGCACCGTCCGGACCGATCCTGTGACCTTGCCGGCCGGTGAGCAGACCGTACAGACCACCGTCCGCTCACCGGCCGCCCAGGTATCCGAACTCGGATAGAAATACGACTCATTCAGCATCGTCAACAATTGCGGGTTCATGTAGCCGCTGAGCCGGCTCGCGCAGCCCTGGTTCGCCTTCTGCCGCAGGGCGGCGGCACCCGGGTGGTGCTGGTCGGCCACTCGGAAGGTGCTGAATACTTCCCCGTCATGTGGCTGGCCGCAGGCGAGCACGTGCAGCCCACTGGTTCCGTTGGGCGCGGAATTAATGCACTCGCCCGTGCGCAGGCTGAAAATCCGTGGGAAGACGACCGCCTTGGCTGGCGGGCGCTGGGTGATGATCATGGCGACGGCTATGGCGACCACGACGGCCCACGTTCCGGCGAGCGCGAGGCCGGTAATGGCCAGGGCCCGGCCGCGGACGCCAGTCCTGCCGATCCGGGAGAGGGCGACCGCCCCGAAGATCGCGGCCAGCGGGATCAGGGCCAGGATGCCCGTGATAAGGCTGGCGACAGCGAAGCCGTCGATGGGCGCCCGGGGCTGGGGCATGCTGGCGACAGCGAAGCCGTCGATGGGCGCCTGGCGCTGGGGCATGCTGGCGACAGCGAAGCCGTCGATGGGCGCCCGGGGCTGGGGCATGCTGGCCGCGCCAGGATGCTCTCCGCGGTCCTGCGCCTCTGCATGGCCCTGCGCCTCTCCGCGGTCCTGCGCCTCTCCGCGGTCCTGCGCCTCTCCGCGGTCCTGCGCCTCTACGTGGTCCTGCGCCAACGCCGTCGGGAGGCCGTCGCCGTCTTCGGCTGCTGGGTTCATCTGCGCTCCCGGGCGAGAGGTTGTGCCTGCCAGGTAGATGCCGGCAGGTCGCGCCGATCGGAAGTGCCCAGGGACCTATTGCGACGTTGCCGTGCCGCCAGGTGCACTCGATTTTTACCTTCCCCTGTAACGCCGATCGCATTCATCGCACCGGCCCCAGGCCTTCCTGATGCTGGATTGGGTTACGGTCCGGGCGCCCGGTAGCCTCACCCGCGTGACTGGCTGGGCGTGACCAGAGGGAGGACCGTGCGGCTTAGTGAGTTCTGGCAGCGGATGCGTGCGCAGTTCGGCGAGACGTACGCCGAAAGCGTGGCCAAGGATCATGTCTTCGCGAAGCTGGGCAGCCGGACGGTGAATCAGGCCCTCGCCGACGGCGTCGATGCCAAGACGGTCTGGCGCGTCGTCAGCGACGAGTTCGACGTGCCGCAGCATCTGCGCTGAGCCGCTTGGCCAGGGCACGCTCGATGTTCACATCGACTGGCTCCGCGGGGCGCGGAGCCAGTTCGGGGGTCCAGGCGTATCGCCGGGAAATTCCTGCTTGAGTTCGGCGTGTCTTGTTCATGATCGAACAGTTGTTCGTCTAAGGTGGCACCTGGGCGGCCGTCCGTGGCCACGAAGCGGTGGCGGTACAGCGGCGTCCCCGCGTCCACGGCTTCCTGGCCGTGGTGCCGCACCAGGGTACGGAATTTTGTCGGTGCCGCCGCGTAGCGTCAGGACCGGCAAAAGCCTTTGATCCCCGACAGGAGTCCACATGGCAGGCAGCGATAGGGCGGGCAGCAAGGCCGGTGACAGAGACAAGTCCCTGGAGACTGCGCTCGCCCAGATCGAGCGGCAGTTCGGCAAAGGCTCGATCATGCGGCTCGGCGACGAGGGGCGCGCGCCGATCGAGGTGATCCCGACCGGGTCGATCGCCCTGGATGTCGCGCTCGGCATCGGCGGCCTGCCCCGAGGCCGCGTAGTGGAGATATACGGACCGGAGGGCTCGGGGAAAACGACCGTGGCGCTGCATGCGGTCGCCAACGCGCAGCGGATGGGCGGCATCGCCGCGTTCATCGACGCCGAGCATGCGCTGGACCCCGATTACGCCAAGAAGCTCGGCGTCGATACCGACGCGCTGCTCGTCTCCCAGCCAGACACCGGGGAGCAGGGCCTGGAGATCGCGGACATGCTGATCCGCTCGGCCGCTATCGACATCGTGGTCATCGACTCGGTCGCCGCCCTGGTGCCCCGCGCCGAGATCGAGGGCGAGATGGGGGACAGCCACGTCGGCCTACAGGCCCGGCTCATGTCCCAGGCCCTGCGCAAGATCACCGGCGCGCTGAGCCAGACAAAGACCACCGCAATATTCATTAACCAATTGCGGGAAAAAATAGGCGTCATGTTCGGCTGCGCTTCCTGGTATACAAACGTAACCCTTGCGGATGGTACCAGGGAAAAGATCGGGAAGATCGTTAACCAGAGGATGCCAGTTGAGGTTCTCTCTTACGACCCAAATCTTGGCAAGATCGTACCGAAGAAGGTCGTCAACTGGTTTAACAACGGTCGGGCCGATGAGTTTCTTCACTTCACCGTTGAGCGCAGTGGCGGTGGAACTGGACACGGGCGCTCCATCATGGATCTCACATCCAATCACCTCGTCCGCACACCGGGCGGATGGCGAGAGGCCGGGGAACTCGCCATAGGTGATCGCGTAATGCTCGCTCAGCCACACCTGCTCAGCCCAATGCAGCGGCAGGTAATCCTCGGAGCCGTCATGGGCGACGGTAATCTCTCCAAGCCAGTACGGAAGGGTGATGAGAGCGCCAGGTTCCGTATGGGCCATGGAGCTAAGCAGGCTGCCTACCTCGACTGGAAGGAGTCATTGCTAGCAAATATTCCACACTGCCGCACGAGCAATGCCAAGGGTGCTGTCTTCGCAGACTTTACTCCGCTGCCCGAACTGGCGGAGCTACGTGAGGTGGTCTACTTCGGTGACGGGAAGAAACACCTCACCTGGGACTACCTCAAGGCACTGACACCACTCGCGCTAGCGGTCTGGTACATGGACGATGGCTGTTTTACCCTCCGTTCGAAGGGTCTACAAGAGCGGACAAGGGGTGGCACGGGCCGGATCGACATCTGCGTCGAGGCGATGAGTCTGGGGTCACGGGATCGACTCGTCCAATACCTGCGGGACACCCACGGCCTCGATGTGAAGCTTACCGAGCGCGGAGTCCGGCGGATCAGTGTCTTGCAATTCACGACGGCAGCCACTGAGAAATTTCAGAGACTCCTTGCCCCGTATATTCATCCATCGATGGAATATAAGCTCCTCCCGCGGTTCCGTGAGAAGTTCGCTGTAGTCACTGAATTCGTGGATCCGACTATGCGGCCAATTCCAGCACGTGTCCTCGATATCAAGCGCAAGACAAACCTCCCTATCATGAGTCGATACGATATTGAGGTGGAGGGCTCCCATAATTACCTCGCGGACGGGATTGTCGTTCACAATAGCCCCGAGACCACGACCGGCGGGCGGGCACTTAAGTTCTATGCTTCGGTGCGGCTCGATGTGCGCCGAATAGAAACACTTAAAGATGGCACCGAACCAGTCGGAAGCCGTACCAGAATTAAAGTAGTAAAGAACAAGTGCGCGCCCCCATTCAAAGCCGCAGAATTCGATATTCTTTTCGGTTTTGGAATTAGTAAAGAGGGCGGACTGATTGACCTCGGTGTCGAGCAGTCGATCGTGCGCAAGTCCGGCGCCTGGTACACCTACGAGGGCGACCAGCTCGGGCAGGGCAAGGAGAACGCCCGCAACTTCCTACGCGACAACCCCGACCTCGCCAACGAGATCGAGAAGAAGATCAAGGAGAAGCTCGGCGTGGGACCGCGCCTCGACGCGGACGCCAGCGGGACCGGGACATCCGGTGTGGGGGCCAGTGGGGCCGGTGCTGCCGGTGCAGGCAACGTCGCCACGGGCAAGCCCAGCACCGCCAGCGTGAGCAAGATCGCCGGTGGCGTCTGATCGCCGCGCCGCAGGCATCGCGGACTCGGCCGGGACCGCCGGCCCGGCCGGGGTCACCGAAATCGCGGCCCCGGCCGATGCCGCCGGGGCCGCCAGGGTAGCGGGAGCTGCCGGGGCCGAGGGAGTCGCGGGAGCTGGCGGGGTCAACGACGATCCGCAAGAACGCGCGCGGCAGGTCTGCCTGCGCATGCTGACCGCGGCGCCCCGGACCAGCGCCCAGCTCGCGGACGCCATGCGGCGCAAGGGAGTGCCCGACGAAGCGGCCCAGGCGGTGCTCAGCCGGCTGGCCGAGGTCGGCTTGATCGATGATGCGGCGTTCGCCCGTGCGTGGGTGGAATCCCGGCATCACGGCCGGGGCCTCGCCCGCCGGGCCCTCGCGGCCGAGCTGGAGAAGCGCGGCGTGCGGGGCGAGGACGTGCGCACCGCGGTAGGCGCACTCGGTCCGGATGAGGAGATCGCAACCGCCCGGCGGCTGGTGGCGAGGGCGATGGCGGGCACCAGGGGCCGCCCGCTGCCGGCTCGTATCCGCCGCCTCGTGGGCTTGCTGGCCCGCAAGGGCTACCCGGCGCCGCTGGCGTACCGGGTGGTTCGCGAGGCCCTGGAGCAGGAGGGCGTCGATACCGCCGAGGCGGGGATCGACCTGGACAGCATGGGCGAAGCTGCCGCGGACGTTTCAGATGAGTGACCCCATGATTACGAAAGGTGAGTTTCGAGAAGATCGCGAGTCACTGCTTGCCCAAACTGTTATCAACGCTTAACCTCACGGCAGCGAGGTGTTACTCCGCGCCATGCGGAATGAAAACGAACGAATACGGTCAGTGACCGGCTTTCGGGCGGTAACTGGCTTCGGATGGTGAGTGGCTCCGGCCGGGTGGACCGGCCGGGATAGATATGGCTCAGTGACGAGCTGGCTGGCTGAGCAAGCCAGCCGGGAAGGCGGTTTCGGGCCGGGACCCCCGGATGTCCGGCGCCAGGGACGCTAGACCGTCCCGGGATGCCGCGGACTGGTGGCATGGTGCGGCCAGCCCGGCTGCTGGCGTGACCCCTCGCTCCAGGGCATGTCTCTGGCACCACACCCAGGTGCCGGGGCCAGCGAGCAGATTGGGGTGCGCCATGAGCAGCACAATCTCTCTCGTGTTCGTGGTGATCGGCCTTCTTGCCACCCTCTTCGCGCTGGCCATCGTGCTGCGCAGATCCTCGGGGCGTGAGCGCGCCCGCATCGCGGAACAGGGGCAGGCCAGTCTGAAGGACACCGCGGAAACGCAGCGGCGAGCCGATGAAGCAATCAGGGAAGCGGATCAGGTCCGCGCGCACGCGCAGTCCGACGCCGCGGCCATCATGCGCGAGGCAAGCACGGCCGCCGACAAGGCGGCCCAGGCCAGCCGTGATGCAGAGGAGGAGTTGCGGGCGGTCAAGGAGGAAGCCAGAGACCTCCGCACCGACCTTGAGCGGCGAGAAGCGCGGCTGGCCGAGCGTGAAGCGCGGCTGGACGGGGAGTTCCGCAAGGTCGAGGAGCGCACCGGGGCGCTGGACCGCATCCAGGACGACCTGGACCGGCAGCGCGCCGGCCTGGACCGGCTTGGCGAAGAGCGGCGCGAGGTACTCGAGCAGACCGCCGGGCTCACCTCCGACCAGGCCAAGGCGGAACTGATCGCCAGCATCCAGAACCAGGCCAAGCGCGAGGCCACACTGCTGGTCAGGGACACTGAGAACGAGGCACGCAGGGACGGCGAGCAGCGCGCCCGCAAGATTGTCACGCTGGCTATCCAGCGGATTGCCACCGAGCAGACCAGCGAGTCCGTCGTATCCGTCCTGCACCTGCCCGGCGACGAGATGAAGGGCCGGATCATCGGCCGCGAGGGCCGCAACATCCGCGCCTTCGAGTCCGTCACCGGTGTCAATCTCATCATTGACGACACCCCCGAGGCGGTCCTGCTCTCGTGCTTCGACCCGGTCCGCCGCGAGGTGGGCAGGCTCGCGCTGGAGCGGCTGGTCCTGGATGGCCGGATCCACCCTCAGCGCATCGAGGAGGCCTACGAGCAGAGCAAGGCCGAAGTCGAGCAACTGTGCGTGCGCGCCGGTGAGGACGCAATGGTCGAGCTGGCCATCACGGACCTGCACCCGGAGCTGGTGACCTTGCTCGGGCGGCTGCGCTACCGGACTTCCTACGGCCAGAACGTGCTGAGGCACCTGGTCGAATCCGCCTTCATCGCGGGCATGATGGCCAGCGAGCTGGGCATGGATCCCGTCCTGCTCAAGCGCTGCACCGTGCTGCACGACATCGGCAAAGCGCTCACCCACGAGGTTGAGGGGAGCCACGCGCTGATCGGCGCGGAGATCGCGCGGCGGTACGGCGAGCCAGCGGACGTGGTGCACGCCATCGAGGCGCACCACAACGAGGTGGAGGTGCGCACGGTCGAAGCGGTGCTGACCCAGGCGGCCGACGCCATCAGCGGCGGGCGCCCCGGGGCACGGCGTGAGTCGCTGGAGGCTTACGTTAAGCGGCTTGAGCGGCTTGAGCAGATCGCGGCGTCGCAGGAAGGCGTCGAAAAGGTGTTCGCCATGCAGGCCGGTCGCGAGATCAGGGTCATGGTCAAGCCCGAGCGGGTGGACGACATCCAGGCCCAGGTGATCGCCCGGGACGTGGCCAAGCAGGTGGAGGAGGAGCTGACCTACCCCGGGCAGATCCGGGTCACGGTTGTCCGGGAGTCTCGCGCTACGGAGTTCGCTCGGTAGTCGGTGGGTCGGCGGGGCCGGGTGGGCGTGGCCTGCGCTTCGCCTTCGGCTCTTTACGCGCTGGCCACGCCCGCCCGGCCCCGCCTCCGGCTCGGACCTGCTGGCGGCGGTCGGCTGACCTCGGCTGAGGGCTGGGGCTTCAGTTGGCTGCTTCGGTGACTGCTGCGGGCTCGGCGGTCTCGGACAGCGTGGTGAGGGGCAGCGGCGGGATGCCTGGGGTGGCGAAGCCGAGCACCTCGCCGTAGAACGCAAGTTCCGCCTCCATGCAGGCGATGAGCGTCTCCGCCTTCCGGAATCCATGGGACTCGCCCTTGAAGGTCAGCAGCGCGTGCCGGATGCCGTGCGCAGACAGATCGGCTGCCATGCTCTCGGCCTGCGCGGGCGGCACGATCGGGTCGTCGAGCCCGTGCAGCAGCAGGACCGGGCAGGTGGCGTCGGTCACGTGGCCGACCGGCGACCGTTCTATGTAGACGGTGTCGAAACCGGGCAGCGGACCGATCAGGCCGTGCAGGTAGCGCGACTCGAAGTCGTGCGCCTGGGCCGCGAGATCGCGCAGGTCAGTGATCCCGAAATACGAAGTGGCCGCGCTGAACACAGTGCGCAGCGACGTGCCGGTGGTCACCGCGGCCAGGGCGGTCCAGCCGCCGGCCGACCCGCCCCGGATCGCCATCCGGGCGATGTCGGCCTGGCCCTCCTCGGCGAGGGCGAGCGCGGCGGCGATGACGTCCTCCACGTCGACCACGCCCCACTGGCGGCGCAGCCGGTCCCGGTACAGGCGGCCGTACCCGGTCGATCCGCCATAGTTCACATCGACGACCCCGATGCCACGACTGGTGAAGAACGCCTTCTCCAGGTCGAAGAGGCCGACCGCGTGCGAAGTGGGACCGCTGTGCGCCCAGACCACGTACGGCGGCAACTCGCCCTCGGGACCGACCGCCTCCGGGTGGGACGGCGGGTAGACGAGCGCATGGACGTTGCGTCCGAACTGCCCATCGAGCAGAACCGGGCGCGGAACCGGCAGGTAGGCCGCGTCGGGCACCTCCTCGGTCTCCCGGCGCAGCACAGTCGTCTCCCCGGTCACCGCGTCGATCCGGATGACGGACCGCGGGGTCGTTGGCCCGCCGGCCACACCCACGATCGTGTTGCCGTCAGCGGACAGGCCAGAGACGAACTCCTGGAATCCGATGTCGGGATCGGTCATCTCCGCGGTCTCGGGGTCGAGCAGCCCGAGGCGCATCCCGCCGATGCCGTGCAGGACCGCGAGCCTGCCGTCGCCCAGCACCGCAAACGGCCGTCCGCCGAGTTGCCATAGCGGCTCAGCGAACTCCTCCTCGGCGGGGAACAGCGCCTGCGCCGGCTCGCCGACCAGGCCAACCTGGTACACATTCCACCAGCCGGGCCAGTCGGAGACCACATACAGGCTGGACTCATTCCGCCACCGCGGCGCCATCACCGACTCCCGCATGCCGCCCTTGACGAGCCTTCCCTTGGCGGGGAGGTCGCCGCTGAGCGTGGTGACCCGCAGTTCGGTGCCATCCCACGGCATCCGGGGGTGATTCCAGCAGACCCAGGCCAGGCGGCTGCCGTCGGGCGAGGGAGTCGGGAACGCGAAGAAGTCAGAACCCGTGACGAGCTCACGGATGGCCTCCGGGCTGGTCGCCGCCGACCCATCCAGCGGGACCGCGACGATCGCGCGAGTGACCTTGCTGTCATCGTGCCGTTCCTGGACACACCAGATCTCGCTGCCGTCAGGTGAGAGCGTGAAGTCGGCGTAACGCAACGCGGCGTGCCCGTCATGCCCCGCTGGCTCCGGGGTGAGCGGGCTCGGGTCCGGGTCCGCGCGTATCGATTTGCCCCTGATCCGGCCCTTGACCTTCTCCTCAACCTGATCCTGCGGCACAAGGTAGAGCCGCTGGTCAGCGTAGTTCGCGAAGACAATCGCGCCGTTGCCTGCGGGCGCGCCGCCCGGATCCCGCCACTGCGGCAGCGGCAGGTAGGACAGCCCGCCATATTCGTGCACGCGGGTGCGGGCGTCCCACGGGGCGGCCAGCACGGCACGGTGCTTCCCGTCCGGGCCGCAATGCACCACTGTCACCCGCCCGCCCTCGTCGGGCCTGGTTTCCTGCCACCAGACGTTGTCACCAATGACGATGGGGTAAGAAATCTGCAGATGCGCCTTGGCCGCATCCGCCGCACTGATCGGGGATGGCCAGGCACCGTAGGGGATTGCGGTGGGTCCCACGCTCTCTGTCATAGGAATATCGTCTACCACGGCCGGGGTCGCCCACGGAAGATTCCGGACACGCCCCGCTGCGCGTACCCTCGGATGTTGACATGAGCGCCTCTCGGACCTACCAGATACGCACCCACGGGTGCCAGATGAACATGCATGATTCCGAACGGCTCTCAGGGTTGCTCGAGGAGGCCGGGTACCGGCCGGTAGCAAGTGACGCAACCCCGGATGTCGTCGTGTTCAACACCTGTGCGGTACGGGAGAACGCCGACAATCGTCTCTACGGCAACCTGGGCCAGTTGCTCCCCGTCAAAAAGGCGCACCCGGGCATGCAGATCGCGGTGGGTGGCTGCCTGGCGCAGAAGGACCGGGCGGGCATCGCGGACCGGGCGCCGTGGGTCGATGTCGTGTTCGGAACCCACAACATCGGCTCGCTGCCCGCGCTGCTCGATCGTGCCCGGGTGCAGGCCCAGGCACAGGTGGAGATCGTCGAATCCCTGGAGCGGTTCCCATCCGTGCTGCCCGCGCGCCGCGAATCGGCGTACTCGGCGTGGGTCGCCATCTCCGTCGGCTGCAACAACACCTGCACGTTCTGTATCGTGCCGGCCTTGCGCGGCCGGGAGACGGACCGCAGGCCGGGCGACATCCTGGCCGAGATCCGCGCGCTGACCGCTGACGGGGTCCTGGAGGTCACGCTGCTCGGGCAGAACGTGAACTCCTACGGGGTCGGATTCGGCGACCGCAAGGCGTTCGGCATGCTGCTGCGTTCCTGCGGCGGCATCGACGACCTGGAGCGGGTGCGCTTCACCTCCCCGCACCCGCGTGACTTCACCGATGACGTCATCGAGGCCATGGCCGACACGCCCAACGTCATGCCGCAGCTGCACATGCCGCTGCAGTCCGGTTCCGATGCCGTGCTGCGGGCCATGCGCCGCGCCTACCGGCGGGACAAATACCTCGGCATCCTGGACCGGGTCCGCTCCGCCATCCCCGGCGCCGCCATCACGACCGACATCATCGTCGGGTTCCCCGGCGAGACCGAGCGGGACTTCCAGGACACGCTCGACCTTGTCCGGCAGGCTCGTTTTGCCGGGGCGTTCACCTTCCAGTACTCGCCTCGGCCGGGCACTCCGGCCGCGGACATGGACGGCCAGGTACCGGCGGCTGTGGTCCAGGAGCGGTACGGGCGGCTCGCCGCCCTGGTCGAGGACGTCTGCCTGGCAGAGAACGGGCCCTTCGTCGGCCGCGCGGTCGAGGTGCTGGTGGCCGAGGGAGAGGGGCGCAAGGACGGGGCAACCCACCGCCTGTCCGGCCGGGCGCGGGACAACCGTCTGGTGCATTTCGCCCCGGCGGGCACCGGGCCGCGGCCCGGGGACGTCGTCACCACGGTGGTCACCCAGGCGGCTCCGCACTACCTGATCGCCGACGGCGCACCAGTAATGGTCCGCCGCACCCGTGGCGGTGATGCCTGGCAGGCACGCCAGGAGGGGCCTGGCGCGGCGGGCAGCGCAAGCAACGCGCCTGGCGTTCTGAGTGCCGCGCCCGCCGGGGTGCTGCTGGGCATGCCCGCGGTCGGCCGCCCGGCATGACCGTTGCTCCCGAGATCCAGGCGTAACTCCGGAGGTCCCATGACGCAGGGCATCGTGTCCGTGCCGAGCCGCTACCCCGTGGCCGCTATGGTCCGGCGGCTGCAGGCGCAGGTCGAGCAGCACGGGGCAGCTGTGTTCGCGGTCATCGATCACGCCGCGGGCGCGCGCCGGGCCGGGCAGCAGATGCCGGAGACCCAGGTTCTCATCTTCGGTGATCCGGCCGTCGGCACGCCGCTCATGCTCGCGGTCCCCGACATCGCGCTCGACCTGCCGATGCGGGTGCTCGTCCGGGACGACGGCGCTGGCGGGAGCGTCGTCGCGTGGCAGGACCCCGGCTACGTCGCTGCCCGCTTCGGGGTGCCGGAAGGCCGCCTCAAGCCATTCGCCGCGGTCGCCACCCTCGTAGCGGCCGCGCTGGGATCCGATCCAGCATCCTGAACACCCCGGCAAACCGCGGCTGCGGGTTGCCGGGGCGCGGCGCAGGTCAGCGCATGATCGGCCGACCCAGGGGGATTGCCTTGCCGCCAGTGGCGAGCGAGGCGGTGTTGAAGAAGAGGTAGACACCGACCGCGGCGAAGGCCAGCACCACGTAGCCTGCGGTCTTCACCAGGCCCGTGGATGCGTTGGCGGTGGCGAGCAGGAGCAGCAGCAGGGCGACGTCGATGAGCACGAACACCAGGGTGAATGCCGAGGGAAGCCGCAGGGTGGCCAGCGTCAGCATCACGATCACGATCAGCCAGGTGGTCAGGAACAGTTCCTGGCTGTGCACCGCCGCGCCGGCGGCGATGGCGAGCCAGTTGTGGAACAGCCCGAGCAGGAGTAGCGCGTAGCTGAACCAGAAACCGGCGAAGATGCCGAAAACGCCGGCCACCGCGGTCTGGCCGACGAGCGCAGCCCAGATTGTCGCCAGGAACAAGCCTGCCGACGTGGCCGCCAGGATGATCGGCAGGGCGGCGCCGACGGCACCGGCCGGCACCACACCGACCAGCGCCAGGCCAAGCACCACCGATCCGACGATGAAACTCGGCAGTCCCAGTATGGCGGGATCGCCGGCCTGCATGCCGACAGCAGCCGCCTCAGCTGCCGCTACCTCCGAATGTGCGCCGGGCTGGGCGGAGTCACCAGCAGTTGCGTCGAGCGCGGTCATGGGCTGCCCCTCTCACAGGGAATGTTCGCCGAGCCCCGCAACGGGCGCGGGCCATGATCCATCTCTACCTCGCAGGCCGCCTGCCGCCGTTCTCAGTTTGAGCCGCTACGCCGCGTCCGCCAGCCTGGTCGGGGTTGGCTCGGCGCGTGCTGTTGGCCGGGCGTGCTGTTGCCGGGCGTGCTATCGGCCGGGCGTGCTATTGGCCGGGCGTGCTGTTAGCCGGCGTGCTGGCGTCGCTGGTCGCGTTGCGCTCCAGGCGGCCGAGCATGTCTTCGAAGTTCGCGATGTCTTCGTCGCTGATGCCGCGCCGGAGCCGCTGATTGAACGCATTGGCCGCGCTGCTCAGCTGGCGGAAAATGACCTCGCCCTGCTCGGTCAGCTCTACCCGGTGGACGCGGCGGTTCTCCGGATCACGCCTGCGGGTGACCAGGCCTTGGTCATCCATCGTGTTCAGGTGGTGGGTGAGCGTCGCTTCCGTGATCCCCACCGCACCGGCCAGTTCCCGCTGGTTGCCCAATTGCTGGCTCTTGAGCGAGATGAGCACGAGCCAGACCGGAAGCGATCCCCCTGCTTCGGTGAGCGCCTCATCGAACGCGCGGCTCACCGACCGGGCGGTGCGGGCCAGCCGGAGGCCGACGGGCATGTGTGCGGGGCGCGGCATGGGCCAACGATAGCAACGGCTGACATAACCTTTGACGTCGAACGCTTCGATATCCATGTTTAGTCAGCGAGACACCGCGGCGGGTGCCGGCTCCCGCGCTCCTGCTGCCACAGCGGCCGACCGCCGGCGGCCTCGACCCCGGGATGCGGGAAACACTGGCGCCTCGGTCACGTTCAGCATGAAGGTCGCTCTGGTGTGTGCCCTCCCTAAAATGGGGCATGTGATCGCGGTGGTCGGCCCCACGGCGGCAGGCAAATCTGACCTGGCGCTCGGGCTCGCGCTCGCCCTCGGCGGCGAGGTGGTGAACGCGGACTCCATGCAGCTGTATGCCGGGATGGACATCGGGACCGCCAAGCTGACCGCGGAGCAGCGCCAGGGGGTGCCACATCACCTGCTGGACGTCTGGGACGTCCGCCGCACCGCGAATGTGGCCGACTATCAGCGCATGGCGCGCGAGGCGATCGCCGATGTCCTGGGCCGGGGCCGGGTGCCCGTACTGGTCGGCGGATCAGGGCTGTACGTCCGGGCCGCGCTTGACGACCTCGACTTCCCCGGCACCGATCCTCGGGTGCGGGCACGCCTGGAGGCCGAGCTCGCGGACGGCGGCTCCGGGCTCCTGCACGCGCGGCTGGCTGGGATCGACCCTCGCGCCGCCGCGGCCATCCTGCCGTCGAACGGCCGCAGGATCGTGCGCGCGCTGGAGGTGATCGAGATCTCCGGCCGGCCGTTCACCGCGGTGCTGCCCCGGTACGAGTCGGTGTACCCGGCGGTGCAGATCGGGGTGTCGGTGGCCAGGGCGGAACTGGACCGCCGTATCGCCGGGCGGACGTCGCTGATGTGGCAGGCGGGCTTCGTGGCCGAGGTGGCCGGGCTGGACCGGGCCGGCCTGCGAGAGGGGAAAACGGCCAGCCGGGCGCTCGGCTACGCGCAGGTGCTCCGGTTCCTGGCCGGGGAGTGCTCGCAGGACGAGGCCCTGGCTCAGACCATCCAGGCCACCAAGCGGTTCGCCCGGCGGCAGGAATCGTGGTTCCGCCGGGATCCCAGGGTGATCTGGCTGGACGCGGACGGGGTCGGCGCCCACCTGCTTAGCCGGGCGATGGCTACGATCGGGCCATGCGGTTCGCGAAAGGGCACGGCACCGAGAACGACTTCGTGATCCTCCCGGATCCCGACGATCTCGTCGGCCTGTCGGCCACGCTCGCCGCCCGGCTGTGCGACCGGCATGCCGGGCTGGGCGCGGACGGGGTGCTGCGCGTGGTGCGCACCGCCGCCCTCGTGGCCGGCCCGGCCGGAGTGCCTGATGGCCCCGTCAGCGGAGCGGCGGCGCACTTGACCACCCGAACGCCGGATTCCGCTGAGTGGTTCATGGACTACCGGAACGCGGACGGGAGCGTGGCCGAGATGTGCGGCAACGGCCTGCGCGTGTTCACCCGCTTCCTGATCGACCACGGCATGGCCGAGGGCCCGGCCCTCACGGTGGCCACCCGGGGGGGCCTGCGCCGCGTCAGGGTGGAACCCCACGGCGGCATCACCGCCGACATGGGCCCCGTCCGCGTGCTAGGCCCCGGCCGCGCCGTGTCCAGCGGCACGGTCCTCGACGGCCTGCGGATCTCCGTCGGCAATCCACACCTGGCGTGCCTGGTGGACGCCCCGCTGGACAAGTTCGATCTCTCCGCGCCGCCCGAACTTGATCCGGGGCAGTTCCCGGCCGGGGCGAACCTCGAACTGGTCCAGCTGACCGGGTCCGCCGCGATCGCCATGCGGGTGCATGAGCGCGGATCCGGCGAGACCCGGTCCTGCGGGACCGGCGCCGTGGCCGCCGTGGCCGCCGTGGCCGCCGCCAGCGCCGAAACGATGCAGGCCACCGGGGCGGAACGGTCCGGCAGCGAGTCCTGGCAGGTCCGTGTCCCTGGCGGGGAGCTCACCGTGACGCTGGACGCCACCACAAGCTGGCTGACCGGCCCGGCCGTAATCGTGGCCGAGGGCGAGCTGAACCCGGCTTGGCTCGCCGCCGCGCAGCGCTAGCCGCCCTCCCAGCAGAGCCAGCGGACGAACTCACGGCGTAATCCCCGTGAGAATTTCCCCTGGCGGTAACCGCCAGCTTCGACCCCCGCCGCTCTCCCGGGTGAGGTAACCGCACGGACGCCGTCGCAGCCCGATGCCTGAGCCCGGATTTCAGCTGTCTACATCGTCGGGCAGCAGGGCGGCGGCCAGTATTCGCCCTAGCCACCGGCGATACGTCTCCGCATTCCAGGCGCGAGCGCGCATGAGCTGGTCGAAGACCTGGGGCGAGGTCAGCACCCAGCAGGAATCGGCGCCTTCGGACGCCGATAGGCCGGGTCTGAGCCATCCCATCGCTGCGAGGTGGCCGACGAACCCGCTCACTGGCCGACCCGCGCCACGCCACAAAATATGCCAAGCCGGAGCGCTCTCTGCTCCCATACCTGCTGCGGAGGCCCGCCGCGCTCAGCCTGCCCCTGCATCTGGCTCGAGCCGGGGCTTTCAAGACCGAACCGGTGCCGGATCCCCGTGTCTTCACCACCCGCGGCATCCTGGCCGGCGTCCCCGGCCGTCCCGAGGCGATCCCGGTGCCCGGCCACACTCCGGGGAGCACGGCTTTCGCCTGGCCTGAATACGGGGTCGTGTTCACCGGCGACGCCTTGGTTACCGCCGACGGATTGACCGGCGCCACCGGTCCGCAGCTGGTCAACCGCGGTTTCACCCACGACAGCGCGGCAGCCCGCGACTCGCTCGGGACACTCGCGCGGCTGAGCGGGTATCAGGTGGTGCTTCCCGGCCACGGCAAGCCGGTCACGACCGGCATCGCGGGCGCGGCGGGCCAAGCCCGTCAGGCGCATATCGCGTGAACGCATGCTGCGTTATGCGCCGGAATGATTCAGGTTCGAGCCTGTACCGGCAAGACCTACGCCGACCTCGGCTCGGACTTCTACGCCACCCGCGCAGACCCGGCGAAGGAAGCCCAGCGGCTGATCGCCAGGCTGGAAGCCCTCGGCCACAAGGTCCCCTCGCACCCGCCGCCTGAACCGCTAATCACCAGGACCCGGCTCCGCTGGCGCTCAGCCGGTGCTGTCGCGCTACTGGCTGTGTGGCTGTCGCTGCTCGCCGCCACATGCCTGATCGACTCGCGCCGCTTCCCTGCAGCGTCCGCCCACCTGCGCACGGCGGCGCAGCTGGCCCGCGAGACCGGCCGCGCGGAGATCGGTGCTTGGTGTCTGGAAACGAGGGCATAGCAGGTGCTCACCAACGGGGGACTGCCGGCGCGCGGCCGCGCTCTCGTTGGTGTTTAGGATCGAGCCGACCATGTTCGTCTGGGCGGACAAGTCGTAGAGCAAGGGTGACCGCTCCGACCAAGCCGGTGCCCACGCGCTGACCGCGAACCTGCGCCAAGCTTCACCTAGAAGGCTCGCTCGACCGCCTGCGCGAGCGACCCGCTCTGAGCCTGGCCGACCATATCCCACAATTGCGCCAGGCTCATTTGCACGAAATGCCCGAAGTCATCCGTTATGACGATACGTTGAGCAAGCGGCGCACGGGCGCCCACTAACAACTCTGGGCAGCCACACGAGCATTGCTGACAGAAACGGGCTACAGGTAACAGACCTCTAGGAAGCTGATCCATGAGTCGATTCCCCTCTACGTGAGCCAACTCCGCCCCCTAAAGCGAACGACGTCATACGCTTGATGTCAATCGCCAACTGGCCAGGTTGATGTTGCCAACTCACTAGTCGCGATGACGCGATCTTTTCTAAGGTGCCCCACCCGCACCGTCCACCGCCCGCAACCTAGATCGCCAACTGAGGGTAACGGGCTACCGCCTCACAGGCGGGAAGGTAGCACGGGCAGCGAGCAGAATAGCCCGCTCGTATTCAGCCCTAGATTCCGAGCTGTATCGTAGTTTCAAGAGCACATTCGACACGCTGAGCCGAGTTGAGAGTGTGTCCGGATGGGCCGTGCCGAGCGCTGCTGTTTGCAGGTGCAGAACATCGACGTACGAATGTAGCGCCCCGTCGAGATAGCCCTGACGCTCTTGGACGGCCGCCAGCATATAACGCGCACGGAGTAGACTTGGATGATCTGGCTTGAACATGTTCTCATACTCTGCGATCACGTCGGACAGCACCTGTCTTGCGGCTTCGTGAGAGCCCCCACTCGACAGTGCCGCCGCAAGGTTCTGGCATGTCGTCAGAGTCTCCGGATGTGACGGTCCTAGGGCTTCGAGCTGTGTGGCGAGAACCGTTCTATAGATCTCTTCCGCATCGACACTGGACCTAGAATCGAATAGTGCGTTTGCAAGGTTATTTCTAGCGGTGAGCGTCCGTGGATGCCTTTCGCCGAGCATATCACAGTAAGCCGCCTCTACCTCGCGCAGCATGTGCTCTGCCTCCGTGAGCGATCCTTGGATGTGAAGCAAAGAGCCGAGACTAGATAGCGTTCGCAAGGTCTCCGGATGGTTGGGTCCGAACGACCATTGACGCTCGCCCAACACTCCGCGAAATATAAGCTCCGCGTCATCCAAATGACCTCTATCATGCAAAACAATGGCCAAGTTGTGCCGGGCACTCAAGAGAATCGAACTACTCCGGCCTATCTGCTCATAAAAATCGATGAGCCTTCGTAGCAGATCCTCCGACTCCTCCAGCCTTCCAGTGTCCCGCAAGATGACGGCGAGCCCCAGACTTGAATTGAGAGTCTCAGGGTGGTCACTTCCAAGGACTCGCTCACGAGCCTCCAGTACGGTCCGCTGCATTGCCTCGGCCTCGTGCAGCCGCCCCAAATCTCTCAGCGTCTCGGCAAGTGCAGCCCAGCTGCCTATGGTGTCAGGGTGGTCACTTCCAAGGACTCGCTCACGAGCCTCCAGTACGGTCCGCTGCATTGCCTCGGCCTCGTGCAGCCGCCCCAAATCTCTCAGCGTCTCGGCAAGTGCAGCCCAGCTGCCT
>WNFF01000452.1_pt1 | contig 69920 bp, 72 predicted proteins | sample 5400441 | NCBI WGS metagenome assembly WNFF01 (sample SAMN13153345, study PRJNA577476) | soil metagenome | isolation source: 120 cm saprolite under Douglas fir tree site 2 hole 3 replicate 1 | place: USA:California | collected 2015-04-18 | reverse complement strand
CTGGCGCAGCATCACGCTCATCACGGGCGTGCCACGGTCGAAAGGCAGGCATGTCGCTGGTCCTCGCCGTCGTCAACCAGAAGGGCGGCGTGGGAAAGACCACCACCGCCGTGAATCTCGGCGCCTCGCTGGCAGCCCAGGAGCGACGGGTCCTGCTCGTCGATCTCGACCCGCAGGGGAACGCCACCAGCGGTCTGGGCATCTCGCGCGAGAGCGACCGCCGCACCGTCTACCACGCGCTGCTCGGCGAGGCGGAGGCACGCTCCGCCGTGCTCCCCACCGAGCTGCCGCACCTTTTCGTCCTCCCCTCCGGGGCGGACCTGGTCGGCGCCGAGTTGGAGTTGGTGGCGATGGAAGGCCGTGAAGGGCGCCTCGCGGCGGCCCTCGCACCGCTGCGCGCCGACTACGAGTACGTCCTCGTCGACTGCCCACCCTCGCTCGGGCTGCTCACCGTCAACGCGCTGGTCGCGGCCGACCGCGTGCTGGTGCCGCTTCAGTGCGAGTACTACGCGCTCGAGGGCCTCGGCTCGCTCCTGCACACCATCGAACTGGTACGCGGCGGCCTCAACCACGGCCTCGAACTGGAGGGTGTGGTGCTGACCATGTTCGACAACCGCAACAACCTTGCCCGGCAGGTGATGAAGGACGTGCAGGACCACCTGCCCGGGCTGGTCTACCAGACGGTCATCCCCCGCAACGTCCGTCTCTCCGAGGCGCCCAGCCACGGCCGCCCCGCGCTCTTCTACGACATCGAGTCCAAGGGCGCGCAGAGCTACCTGCAGCTCGCCGCCGAAATGCTGCAACGCCACCACGCCGCGGCCGCGGAAAAGAGGGCGGCCCGGCGATGACTCCCACGGCGCCGTCGCGGCGCCAGCACGCGCCGGCCGTGGACTTCCCGGCTGAAGGAAGGAGCAGCGTGATCGATCCCAAGCACATCAAGCGGCCCGCGCTGGGCAGGGGCCTCGGGGCGCTCATCCCCGGCGCGTCGGCGTCGCCTTCCGAGCGCAAGGGCGTGATCAACCTCGGCATCGAGGAGATCCGCCCGCAGAAGGGTCAGCCTCGCCGCCACTTCGACGAGTCGCACATCGAGGAGCTGGCCGAGTCGATCCGCAGCAAGGGCGTGCTCTTGCCGCTCATCGTCAGGCGCGTGTCCGACGGCTACGCGCTGGTGGCCGGCGAGCGCCGCTGGCGCGCGGCGCAGAAGGCCGGCTTGCGCGAGGTGCCGGTGATGGTGCGCGAGGTCACCGAGAAGGAGGCTTTCGAGATCGCGCTCATCGAGAACATCCAGCGCGAGGACCTCAACCCCGTCGAGGAGGCCGAGGCCTTCAAACGCCTCATCGAGGAGCACGGCCTCACCCAGGAAGAGCTGGCCACGCGCGTGGGCAAGGACCGCTCCACCGTGGCCAACGCCCTGCGGCTCTTGCGGCTTCCCGAGGCGATCAAGCAGGCCATCGTCGCCGGTCTTCTCTCCATGGGCCACGCGCGCGCGCTGCTCGCCGTCTCCGACGAGGGCGACCTCAAGAAGGCCGCCGAGAAGGTCATCGCCGACAAGCTGTCGGTCCGCGCCGTCGAGGCGCTGGTGCAGCGGTTCAAGAAAAAGCGCCTCCCCAGGGAAAAGCGCGAAGCCGCCACCTCTGCCCAGGTGCGCCACCTGGTGGAAAGACTGCAGCGTCGCCTCGGCGCCAAGGTGCGACTCCACGACAAGGGGGGCAGCGGCACGATGGAGATCCGCTACGGCAGCCCGCAAGAGCTGGACCGCGTCCTCGCCGTCATCCTGGGGGAGTAGTCACACATGACCGAGCACACCGAACTTCCCCAGGCGCCGGCGCCCCATCTCCCCGCCTCGTACGTGGCGCCGGAAGCGAAGCCCCACCGCGAGTTGACCGTCCGCGCCGTCTGCGTCGCGGTGGTGGTCGCGGGGCTGATGGGCGCGGCCGAGCCCGTGGTGGTGCTGCGCATCGGCTACGGCCCCAACATGTCGGTGGTGAGCGCTTTCCTCGGCTTCATCGCCATCTCCCTGCTCGGCCTGGTCACCGGCGTGCGCGGGACGCGCTGGGAGAACAACCTCGTGCAGACCGCCGGTACCGCGGCCGGCTCCGGCGTCGGCTTCATGGCGGTCGTGCTCGCCGCCATCGACATGCTCAATGCGCGCGGCCTCTTGAACCTGCACCTCTCCGGCCCGCAGATCTTCGCCTGGCTTGCGCCCTCCGGGCTCCTCGGCGTGCTCCTGGCCGTGCCGCTGCGCAAGCACTATATCGACCAGGAGAACCTCACCTTCGCCGACGGAACCGCCGCCGGCGAGACGCTGCTGGTGCTCGACGAGGGACCGCGCCAGGCCGGGCCGCGCGTCGCCGCGCTGGGCATCGGCGGCGCGGTGAGCGCCCTCTTCACCATCTTGCGCCAATCGCTCGGGCTCATCCCCGAGACGCTGAACTTCACCCTCCTCACGCCGCACGCCGCGGCGCTGCGCATCGGCACCGAGATCGGCGTGCTCTCGCTGGGCGCGGGCATGCTCATCGGCATGCGCGTCACGCTCTCGATGTTCCTGGGCATGGTGCTGGCCTGGCTCGTCGCCCCCGAGCCGCTCTTTCGCGCCGGGCTCGTTCCCTCGCTCACCTTCAACGCCGTGCTGCAGCGTTGGATCATGTGGCCGGCCACCGGCCTGATGGTGGCCGGCGGCCTGGCCGCGCTGGCGCTCAAGTGGAAGGTGATCGCCAAGACCTTCCACGGGCTCGGCGCCAAGGACGTGGACGAGGGGGGCGATTTCCCCATCCGCTGGGTGCTGTGGGGCGCCATCGCCTGCACCCTCGCGCTTGCGGCGGTGCAGAAAATCTCGCTCGGCTTCCCCATCTGGCTCACGTTCGTGTCGGTCTTCCTCTCGCTCATCCTCATGCTGGTCGGCATCCGCGTCCTGGGCGAGACCAACTGGGCGCCCATCAGCGCCATGGCCAACGTGATGCAGGCCGTCTTCGCGCTGCTCGCGCCGGGCCATCTGCCCATCAACATGATCGGCTCGGGCATGAGCGGCGCGGTGGCCGCCAACGGCGAACACCTCATGCAGGACTATCGTGCGGGGAAGATCGTCGGCTCGACCAACCGGAACCTCACCATCCTGCAGCTCGTCGGGGTCCCGGTGGGCGCGCTCGCCGTCGCGGTGGCTTACCCGCTGGTGCGCGCCAAATACGGCGTGGGGGGAGAGGGCGGGCTCTCCTCGCCCATCAGCGTGAAGTGGGCCGGATTCGCCGAGCTGCTGGCGAAAGGCTTCGGCGCGCTTCCCGCCAGCGCACTCTACGCCCTTCTCCTCGCGCTGGTGATCGGCGTGGCGCTGACGCTCCTCGAGTCACACCCGCGGCTGGGCCGCTACGTGCCTTCGCCCACCGCCATCGGTCTGGGCATGCTCATCCCCGGCTTCGCCGTGGTGCCGATGGTGATCGGCGGCATGGTGCAGGAAGCGTGGAAGCGGTTGAGCCCCAGGACGGAGAAGGTGTACGAGACGCCGCTCGCCTCGGGCTTCATCACCGGCGAGGCGCTGGTCCTCCTCGTGCTCGCCGCTCTCGCGTTCAATTGACCGGGCGCAAGCTCGTTTTCTTCCAGCGAGCGCAGGATCTTGTTAGAAAGAACCCATGGCACAAATAACGCCCGCACCGACCGTCCCCGCTCCTTCGAACGTACAAACCTTGCCCACCGCGTCGCGCCCACCGGGGGGCGAGTTGAACGCTCTCCTGGGCAAGGGAAGCGCTTTCGAAGGCAAGCTGCTCTTCGAGGGGACCGTCCGCATCGACGGGAAGTTCAGCGGGGACATCATCTCCACTGACACGCTCATCATCGGCGAGGGCGCCGAGGTGAAGGCAAATCTCCAGGTAGGCTCGCTGATCTGCCTGGGCGACTTCAACGGCGACGCCAAGGCTTCCAAGTCGGTCGAGATGAAGGCGCCAGCCAAGGTCCACGGGAGCATCTCCACCGCGTCGATCGTCATCGAGCGCGGCGTGTTTTTCGACGGGACGTGCAAGATGGACACGACCGGCTCGGCGCAGGGCGCCCCGGTGAGGAGATAAGAAGGCCTCGGGCTTCAGACCCCGGCGCTCGAATCGCCTTGAGGACGAGGCCCGAAGCCCGGTAACGCTACTGCTTGCTGGCCGGCGCCGACTGCGACGCGCGCGACTGGTCGGCCTGCACCTTGATCTGCCGCGGCTTGGTCTCCGCCTTCTTCGGCAGGTAGACGCGCAGCAGGCCGTCCTTGCTCTCGGCGGTAATGTGCTCCCCGTCGACCGTGCTGGGCAGCGTGAAGGTGCGGCTGAACGCGCCGTAGGTGCGCTCGATGCGGTGATAGCCGTCGCGCTGCTCGGAGTTCTCCAGCTTGCGCTCACCCTTGAGCGTCAGCGTGTTGCCCTCCACCAGGATCTCGACGTCCTTCGCGTCCACCTCGGGCACCTCGACCTTGAGCGTGATGCCGTCGGCGTCCTCGAAGACGTCCACGAGCGGCGCCCAGGTGGCCGTGATCGACTGCTCATCCTGCCCGCGGCGGCCGCCGTAGGTTTCGCCGAAGGTGCGGAAAAGCTGGTTCTGCAGTGCGAACAGATCGCGGAACGGATCGTTGCGAATCATTGCCATGTGAATGACCTCCTCGAACAATTGAATTTAGTGGCCGGGCGCTTTCGACCCGAGCCATCGATGCCGCGGAACGTGAAGCAGGACCGCGGTCCGTCAAGGTCTCAAGCCGCCGATCCGGATAGCGCAAAGGCCGGACTGGTCGTAGGCTCGCCCGCCGGGTTCAGAGGGGACGCATGCCGGATCGGCTGGGGATGCTTCGCAACGCCGTCTTGCTCGAGAAGGTCCCCCAGGGCGAACTCGAACAGCTTGCCGCGCTGGTGCGGCCCGTCTCGATCAAGGGCGGCGAAACCTTCGCCATCCGCGGCCAGCCGAGCCCCGGCATGGTGCTGGTCGACGCCGGCTCGCTGGAGGTCCTCCTCGACTCCACGCCCATCTGCTCGCTCTCGCCCGGCAGCATCTTCTGCGAGGAGTCGCTCGTCTCCGACACCGCCTCCCCGGCGACCTTGCGAGCGGCCATCGCCTCGGCGATCGGCGTGCTCGAGCGCGGCGCTGTCGAGGAGCGGATCGACCTGATGCCCAAGCTATGGGAAGCGCTCGACCAGGCGTGGCGGCACCGCATCCTCACGGCGCGGCTCTACTCCATCGACCTCTTCCGCTCCATTTCCTCCCAGGCGCGGCTGGCGCTGGCCGACGCGTTCGAGGCGGTGGACCTGCCCGCCGGCGCGGTCATCGCCGAGGAGGGCAAGGTGCTGGACAGCTTCTGGGTCATTCGCGAAGGACAGGCGGAGCTGCGGCTCCCCGAGGGGAACGACCCAGCCATCGTGCCGCTGCGGACCGGCGAGTACGTGGGCGACACCGCGGTGCTGGAGGATTTTCCCCAGAACGCCACCGTGGCGGCGCCCCACGGGCTGCGGGCAATGAAGCTATCGCGCCAGGCGCTGCAGGCCGCCCTGGAGAAGTTCGCCGGAGCAATGGCCGAAGTGCGGACTGCGGCCATGCGCCGCAGGGAATCGATTCTCTGAGATCCCTGCGCTCAGCCTCGGCTGCTTCCCCTGCATGATGACCTTCATGCGCCAAATCTACCCAGGCTTTCCGAGAGCGGCAGCGCATTGACCCAGCTAAATGCCCGTGCTACGAACCCGCGCCTCTCACGGGACTCGAGGAGCACTCGCCTTGATGGTCGCCAGCGTCGCCCGACGTTACGCCCGCGCGCTGCTCTCGCTCGGCCTCGAGGAAGGCCGCCACGAAAAGTTCGGAGAGGAGCTGGAAGCGTTGCTGCAGGCGCTGGAAGCGAGCCGCGAGGCGAGCGCGATCCTGAAAAACCCGGGCTACCCGCTGCCGCAGCGCCACGCCGCCGTCGACGCGCTGGCCGCAGGGGTCGAGCTCTCGCCCACGGTGCTGAGCTTCGTGCGGCTCCTGGTCGATCGGCAGCGCATCGCCTACCTGCCCGCAATCGCGCGCGCCTACCGCGCCATGGTCGACCAGCAGGTCGGCCGGGTGCGCGCCGTCGTCATCGCCGCCGCGCCCCTCGCCGAGAGCGAGATCGAGGAGTTGCGCGAGGCCATCGCCGCCATGACCGGCCGCACCATCGTGCTCGACACCAGGACCGATCCATCGCTCATCGGCGGCGTGGTCACGCAGGTGGGCGCAACCATGCTCGACGGCAGCCTGAGCACGCAGCTGGAGCGCATGCGCGAGGAACTCAAGCGGGGCCCGGTCGGCGCCTAGTTCGCAGGGAGAGAGAATCCAAGATGGAAATTCGCGCCGACGAAATCAGTCGCATCCTCCGCGAGCAGATCAAGGGCTACGGCAAGCAGGTCGAGGTGAGCGAGACCGGCACGGTCCTCTCCACCGGCGACGGCATCGCGCGCGTCTACGGCCTCGAGGGCGTGATGGCCGGCGAGCTGGTCGAGTTCCCGCACAACCTGACCGGCCTGGTGCTCAACCTCGAGGAGGACTCGGTCGGCGTCGCGCTCATGGGCGAGAACGAGGGCCTGCGCGAGGGCGACGTGGTCAAGCGCACCGGCCGCATCGCCGACGTTCCGGTGGGGCAAGGAATGGTGGGGCGGGTGGTGGACGCGCTCGGCATCCCCATCGACGGCAAGGGGCCCGTCGCCAGCAACGAGCGGCGCAAGATCGAGGTGAAGGCGCCCGGCATCGTCGCGCGCGAGTCGGTGAAGGAGCCGCTGCAGACGGGCCTCAAGGCCATCGACGCGATGATCCCTATCGGCCGCGGCCAGCGCGAGCTGATCATCGGCGACCGCCAGACGGGCAAGACGGCGGTGGCCATCGACACCATCATCAACCAGAAGGGGCAGGGCGTCTTCTGCATCTACGTGGCGGTCGGGCAGAAGCAATCCACCGTCGCGCGCGTGGTCGACAAGCTGAACTCGTTCGGCGCCATGGACTACACCACCGTGGTGGCGGCCAACGCCTCCGACCCGGCGCCGCTGCAGTTCCTCGCGCCGTATTCGGGCGTGTCGATCGGCGAGTTCTTCCGCGACAGCGGGCAGCACTCGCTCATCATCTATGACGACCTCTCCAAGCATGCCGTCGCCTATCGCCAGCTTTCGCTGCTCTTGCGCCGGCCGCCGGGCCGCGAGGCGTACCCGGGCGACGTGTTCTACCTGCACAGCCGCCTGCTCGAGCGGGCCGCCAAGATGAGCAAGGCGAGGGGCGGCGGATCGCTCACCGCCTTGCCCATCATCGAGACGCAGGCCGGCGACGTCTCGGCGTACATTCCCACCAACGTCATCTCCATCACCGACGGGCAGATCTTCCTCGAGACCGACCTCTTCTACGCGGGCCAGCGGCCGGCCATCAACGTGGGCATCTCGGTCTCGCGCGTGGGCGGCAACGCGCAGATCAAGGCGATGAAGAAGATCGCCGGCACCATGCGGCTCGAGTTGGCGCAGTACCGCGAGTTGGCGGCCTTCGCGCAGTTCGGCAGCGATCTGGACAAGGCCACCCAAGAGGCGCTCGCCCGCGGCGCGCGACTGACCGAGATCCTCAAGCAGGGCCAATACGTGCCCATGCCGGTGGAGAAACAGATCGTGCAGATCTACGCCGGCACGCAGCGCGACAAGAGCGGCGTCAACTGGGTCCGCAACGTCGAGGTCAACGAGGTGGCGCGCTACATGAGCGAGCTGCTCGAGTTCTTCGATACCCGCCACCCCGAGGTGCTCAAGCTCTTGCGCGAGAAGAAGGACCTCACCGACGACATCCGCGCCGCGCTCGACAACGCGCTCACCGAGTTCAAGGACCTCTTCAAGTCGATGCCGGCCAAGTCATGATTCCACCGCGCTGCCTCTCGCGGGACGCTCTCCGATCCGGCGCCTTCGGCGCCTCCACCAGGGGGGAGCTCGCTCCCTCCTGGACCCCCCAAGAGCCTTCCTGATGGCTTCGCTCCGCGCCATCCGCACCCGCATCAAGTCGGTGCGGAACACGCAGAAGATCACCAAGGCGATGAAGCTCGTCTCGGCGGCCAAGCTGCGCCGCGCGCAGGACGCGGTGCTACGGGCGCGGCCTTACGCGCAGCTGCTCGACGAGATGCTCGCCTCGCTGGCGCGTGCCCGCGCCGAAGCGTCGCTTCCGCCGCACCCGCTCATGGAAGTGCGCGAGCCCAAGCGCGTCGAGGTGGTGCTGCTCACCTCGGACCGCGGGCTGTGCGGCGGATTCAACTCCAACATCGTGCGGCGCGCGCAGCGCTTCCTCGTCGAGGAAGGGCCGCGCTTCGAGCAGATCCAGTTCTCCACCATCGGGCGGCGCGGGCGCGACTTCGCCCGCAAGCGCGGCATCCCTTCGCGCAAGGACTACGTGGGGTTCTTCGGCAAGCTGCGTTTTTCCATGGCGCGCCAGGTGGCCGAGGACCTCATCAGCGAGTACCTGGCGCACGATCTCGACGCGGTCTACCTGCTCTACAACCGCTTCAAGAGCGCCATCGCCCAGGAGATCACGCTGGTGCAGCTGTTGCCCATCGTCGCGCCGCCCCACCCGCCGCCGGCAGGGACGAAGGCCTTCGTCACGCCCGAGCACATCTACGAGCCGAGCCGGCCCAAGGTGCTCGAGCACCTCCTGCCGCGCCAGCTCGCGGTGCAGATGTGGCGCGCCCTGCTCGAGTCGGAGGCCAGCGAGCACGGCGCGCGCATGACCGCGATGGACAGCGCCACCAAGAACGCGACCGAGATGATCGGCCGCCTCTCCCTCGAATACAACCGCGCCCGCCAGGCGGCCATCACCAAAGAGCTGATGGAGATCGTCTCGGGCGCCGAGGCACTGAAATGACGACGAGGAACGCGAAGAGCGGGCCGCCGCAGGCGCAGGGCGCGGGAAAGGTCACGCAGGTGATCGGCCCCGTCGTCGACGTGGCCTTCCCACCCGGCACGCTGCCGAAGATCTACACGGCGCTGACGCTGAGCAACCCCAGCATCTCCAACGAGCCGGACAACCTCACCGTCGAAGTGGCGCAGCACCTGGGCGAGGACACGGCGCGCTGCATCGCCATGGACTCGACCGAGGGCCTGGTGCGGGGGCAGCAGGTCACCGACACCGGCTCGGCCATCTCGGTGCCGGTGGGAAAGGGAACGCTGGGCCGCATCGCCAACGTCATCGGCAACCCGGTGGACGAGCGCGGGCCCATCCCCTTCACGAAGCGCATGCCCATCCACCGCATGCCGCCCACCTTCGTCGAGCAGAACGTCAAGATGGAGGCGTTCGAGACGGGCATCAAGGTCATCGACCTGCTCGCGCCGTATTTGCGCGGCGGAAAGATCGGGCTCTTCGGCGGCGCCGGCGTGGGCAAGACGGTGCTGTTGCAAGAGTTGATCAACAACGTCGCCAAGGAGCGCGGCGGGTTCTCGGTGTTCGCGGGAGTGGGAGAGCGGACGCGCGAGGGCAACGACCTCTATAGCGAATTCATCGAATCGAAGATCATCAACGTGGAGGACCTGGAAAAGAGCCAGTGCGTCCTCGTCTTCGGGCAGATGAACGAGCCGCCCGGCGCCCGCGCCCGCGTCGCTTTGAGCGCGCTGACCATGGCGGAATATTTCCGCGACGAAGAGGGCCGCGACGTGCTGCTCTTCATCGACAACATCTTCCGTTTCACGCAGGCGGGCTCGGAAGTGTCGGCGCTTCTGGGCCGCATCCCCAGCGCCGTCGGCTACCAGCCCACGCTGTCGGTGGAGATGGGCGAGTTGCAGGAGCGCATCACCTCGACGAAGAAGGGCGCCATCACCTCGGTGCAGGCCATCTACGTGCCGGCCGACGACCTGACCGACCCTGCTCCGGCGACGACGTTCGCCCACCTCGACGCGACGACGGTGCTCTCGCGCGCCATCTCCGAGCTGGGCATCTACCCCGCGGTGGACCCGCTCGACTCGACCAGCCGCATCCTCGACCCGCAGATCGTCGGTGAGCGGCACTACAAGGTGGCGCGGCGCGTGCAGACGGTCTTGCAGCGCTACAAGGAGCTGCAGGACATCATCGCCATCCTCGGCATGGACGAGCTGTCGGACGACGACAAGCTCGCCGTCGCGCGCGCGCGCAAGATCCAGCGCTTCCTCTCCCAGCCCTTCGCGGTGGCCGAGCAGTTCACGGGCATCAAGGGCAAGTACGTGAAGCTCGAGGACACCATCCGCTCGTTCGAGGAGGTGCTCGACGGCAAGCACGACAACCTGCCCGAGCAGGCGTTCTACATGGTGGGGAACATCGACGAGGTGGTCGCCAAGGCGAAGGAGCTGGCGCGCTGATGCCGCTGCTGGTCGAAATCGTCACGCCGGAGCAGCGCGTGCTCAGCGTCCAGGCGGACGAGGTGCGCTTGCCGGGCGTGGAAGGAGGGTTCGGCGTGCGGCCGGGGCACACGCCGCTCATCGCGGCGCTGGGCGCGGGGGAGCTGGTGCTGGTGCAGGGCGGGTCGCAGCAGCGTTACGCGGTGGGGGAGGGGTTCGCCGAGGTGAGCGAGGACCACGTGCGCGTGCTGGTCGAAGAAGCCGTGCGGGCCGAGGAACTCGATCCAGCCAGAACAAAGACCGAGCTGGCCGATCTGACGAAGAAGCTGGAGAGCCTCAAGCTGGAAGACCCGAGCTACGAAGCAAACCGCGCCCGTCTCGAACGAGCCGCGGCGCGCGCCTTCGTGGCCTCCCGCCACTGACGTTACTCAGCGGGCGGGACGGCGTCGTCAGCCAGTTCGTCGCTGCCGCCGAAGACTTCCTGCACCAGAGCAGCGACCTGGGCGTCGGGCATTTCCTCGCTCTGTGGCTCGCGGGGCAGTTCGATGCTCAGCGCCGCCCGGCAGGCCAGTTCCTCGAGGAGGAAGACGGCTCCGTTGCGCAGCTCGGCCTTGTCGCGGTCGAGCGCGACGGCGGCGCCGCACTTCGGGCACACCCGCGCCAGGTCGAGCAGCACCGCCTCGCCGAAGCGCGGAAGCGCGAGCTCGCTCCGCGTCCCACAACTCGCGCAGACGAGCGCGAGGGGAGGAATGGGCAAGAGGAGCCACGCCGGCGCGTCGAGCACGTAGAGCGCGTAGTCGCGAAATCCCTCGGGGTCGCTCTCCCCCTCGACCGCGTACGGATCGCGCCGGCCCTCCTCGTCGACCCACACCACCTGCGTGACCATCGACGCCACGCCCGACCCGGCCAGGAGCGCGCCCGCGCTCGCCGCGGCGGGCATCTCGAGCACCTCCGCTTCGGGCGCCCCCGGCCGCAGCCGCTCGAGCCGAACCTCCTCGCGCGCGTCGAGGACGCCGAGATCGAGGAGTCCGCGCCAGAGCCGCGCCGCCTGCGGCAACTGGACCGGCCGCCGCACATCGTCGGGCAGGATCCAGCGGCGGTGGACGAGCCCCAGCTCGTCGTGATCGCGGACGGGATCGACGCGCTCGCGGCGGACGGGCATCAGGTGCGCCGCCGCGTCCCCGGCTGGGTGGAAAACATCGTCATGGCGGCCCGCTCCGCATCCAAGCATACTAGCGTTCCCGAGGGAGGAACCGCCATGGCCCAGGTGAAGCCGCGCCGCAGGAAGGTGACGCGGAAGGTGAAGGTCAAGCCCGCCCCGGCCCCCCCGCCCGCTGCGGAGGAGAAGCGTTGGGAGGAGAAGAAGACCAACGGCGGTGACGAGTGGGGCGAGCTGGCCGACCGCGCCGCGCGCAAGGTGCGCGAGATGGCCGACAAGGCGATGCCCCACGCGGAGAAGGCGGGCGAGACGGCCAAGAAGGTGGCGGTCGATTTGTCGTCGGGTCTCGACGACGCGTTTGCCACCATCACTGCGCAGGCGCGCGACTTGATGGCCAAAGGCCAGCACACGCGGGTGCGCATCAAGTTTCGCGGGAAGCAGATCGCGGAATTGCCCATCGCGGTGGTGGCCGCGGCGGAGGTGGCCTCGCTGTGGTGGTTGGGGCCGCTGCGGCTCGTGCTCGGGCACGTGGTGGGCAAGGCGGTGCTGAACGTGGAGTTCGTTTCCAACGCGGATCAGAACGTCGCGGCGGGCCGCGCCTTCCTCGCCGACGGCGAGTTGGAGAAGGCCGCCGCCGAGTTCGAAAAGGCGCTGGCCATGGACCGGCGCCACGCGGGAGCGCTGCTCGGCAAAGGCATTGCTTTGAAGCTCAAGGGCGACAAAGGCGGCGCGCGCGAGTGTTTCGAGAGGGCCGAAGAGGCCGACCCGCGCGGCGAGCCGGGTCGCGAGGCCCGCCGGCATCTCGACAACCTCTAGCGCAGCTGGAAAAAATAGAGCCCGTACGCGGTGCCCGGAGCCAGCGCGACGAAAGTGAAGCGAGCGTCGTCGAGGGCCATCACCTCCTGCATGGAGAGCCGGCCGCGCGGCATGGACGTGACCGCCCAGCGGGTGCCGAAGTTGCGCAGCGCGCGCGCGACGGCGGCGCCGGAGGGAGGCTGCGGCGGGCATCGTGGAGAGGAGCAGTCGATGCCCTCCACGGCAGCGTGATGCCACTGCCAGAAGCGCTCCGGCGAGGCGATCCAGAGGAGCGCCGGGTCGTAGGCGACGATGTAGCGGTATTCGGGGAGCACGGAGAGAAGGACCTCGGTCACGAATGGATCATCGGTGAAGATCAGCTCTCCCGGCGGGACGCGCGCGCGCACCGCCGCCGCAATGCGCTGAAAAGTTTCCGGCGGGTCGATATAGGCGCGGCCTTGCCGCCATACTCCGGGCACGTGCAGCGCGAACAGGGCCGCAAAAACCACGGCGAACGCGGCGGCGGCCCAGCGCTGCAGCGGCCGGGCCGGCCAGAAAACGCCTGCGACCAGGGCGAGAAACGGAATGCAGTAGTCCACGAACCGCTGGTTGACGATGCAGAGCGCCGCGGCGGCTGCCGCCCCCAGCAGCGCAGCGACGCGGGGCGGACTCCGCCACGGGTCGCGCCGCGAAAGCCAGAGCGAAAGCCCCACCAGGGCCAACCCTGGCCACGTTTGTCTGAGAAAAAGCGTCGGGCCACCGAAGAGCAATTCACCGCCGGCGTGGGGCAGGTGCTCCCCGAACCAGCCCAGCGCTGCCAGGTTGTGCCGCACCGCGAACTCCGTGTAGAGGTCGCGATCCGGTCGCAGCACCAGCGCGAGCGCCAGGCCGCCCACCGCCCAGAGGACCGCGCGCGGCGATCCGCCCTCGCGGGCGATCCACGCGCCCGCGAGTCCCAGAACGGCGAATACCGGCGAAAGCGGCGACGACAAATGCAGGAGCCCGTGCGCGAACGCCGCGCCCAGCGCCCAGCCCGGGTGCAAGGACCCGCAGCCCGCCAGCAGCTCGACGAGGAGCAGCGGGATGGTCAGGTGTGCCGGGCGCGCGTTGGAGCCGCGGACGGCGAACACCAGCGAGATCGCCCAGGGCGCGAGGGCAAAGGCCCAGGCTCCGTCGACACGCCCCGCGCGGAACAGCGCGAAGGCGAGCCCGGCGGAGGCGCACGCCGCGATGCAGACCGCCGCGAGGCGCGCGCCCCACAGGTCGGAGAGCGCCGTGAAAGGCACGAGCAGCCAATGGAAGCCGAGCCAGAGATCGACGTCGGACTGGCCCAGGATCGTGTACGGCAGAAAGGGATGGCCGCGGAGCGCGAACCCGCTCTGCACCAGCCGGCGGGCATAAGCGAGGTGCGAAAATCCGTCGGGATCGACGAGCCCCGGCACCCCCGATTCGCACACCATCGCGAGCGCCGCGGCGCCCGCGGCGGCGAGCCAGATCTGCCTCCGCACCGGGGCACTATAGCAGCCGCGAATTCAGTGGCCGCGCCCCTTCGGAAACGGTACAAAAAAGCCTCCGCGGAGAAAGAGACGCATGCCCGAAGCAACCGCTCCCCAGCTTGTCCCTGTCGCCATCGAAGACGAGATGCGGCAGGCGTATCTCGATTACTCGATGTCCGTCATCGTCGGCCGCGCGCTGCCCGACGTGCGTGACGGCCTCAAGCCGGTGCACCGCCGCATCCTCTACGCGATGTTCGACCAGGGGATGCTGCACAACAAGCGCTACTCCAAGTGCGCCGGGACCGTCGGCGAAGTGCTGAAGAAGTACCATCCGCACGGCGACGCCTCGGTCTACGACGCTCTGGTGCGCCTGGCGCAGGAATGGAACCTGCGCAACGTGCTCGTTGACGGCCAGGGAAACTTCGGCTCCATCGACGGCGACTCGGCCGCGGCCTATCGCTACACCGAGTCGCGGCTCACCCATCTGGCCGAGTACATGCTGGCCGACATCGACAGGGAGACCGTCGATTTCGGCCCCAACTTCGACGACTCGACCACCGAGCCGCTCGTCCTCCCCACGCGCTTCCCCAACCTCCTCGTCAACGGCAGCGCCGGCATCGCGGTGGGCATGGCGACCAACATCCCGCCGCACAACCTCGGCGAGGTGATCGAGAGCTGCATCCACCTCATCGACCACCCCGAGGCGCCGCTGCGCGACCTCATCGATCCCAAGATCGGCGGCACGCTCGCCGGCGGGATCCAGGGCCCCGATTTTCCCACCGGCGGCATCATCACGGGCGTCCCACCCATCCGCGCCCTCTACGAGACGGGCCGCGGCATCCTGCGCATGCGCGCCAGGGTGGAGATCGAGACCGACAAGAAGACCGAGCGCGAGAAGATCGTGGTGACGGAAGTGCCGTACCAGGTCAACAAGGCGCGCGCCATCCAGGCCATCGCCGAGCTGGTCAAGGACAAGAAGCTCGAAGGCATCTCGGATCTGCGCGACGAGTCGAGCCGCGAAGGCATCCGCGCCGTGATCGAGACCAAGCGCGACGCCATCACCGGCGTGGTGCTCAACAACCTCTACCAGCACAGCTCGCTCTTCCAGGACAGCTTCGGCGCCACCATGCTGTCGATCGATCACGGGCAGCCGCGCACGCTCGGCCTCAAGGCCATCCTCGAGCGCTTCATCGCCCACCGCCGCGACGTGGTCACGCGGCGCACGCGCTACGATCTGCGCAAGGCGCGCGAGCGCGAGCACATCCTGCTCGGGTACAAGATCGCGCTCGATCACATCGACGAGATCATCGCCCTCATCAAGGCGTCGAAGACCCGCGACGAAGCCTCGCAGAAGCTGCAGGGCTTCTACGCGCTCTCGGAGATCCAGGCCAAGGCCATCCTCGAGATGCAGCTGCAGCGGCTGACCGGGCTGGAGAAGGAGAAGATCCTCGCCGAGCTGACCGAGGTGCAGGCGCTGATCACCAAGCTGCAGGCGATCCTCTCCAGCGAGCAGCTCCTCCTCACCGTCATCAAGGACGAGCTGCGGGAAGTGAAGCAGCTGTTTGCCGACGCGCGCCGCACCGAGATCCAGGGCGAGGCGAGCGACCTCTCCGACGAGGACCTCATCGCCGAGGAAGACATGGTGGTGACCTTCAGCCACCAGGGCTACGTGAAGCGCAACCCGGTCTCGCTCTACCGCGCCCAGCGTCGCGGCGGGCGCGGCAAGGCGGGCGCCTCGACCGGCAGCGACGAGGACTTCATCGAGCAGATCTTCGTCGCTTCGACGCATGCGTACGTGCTCATCTTCACCAGCAAGGGCCGCGTCTTCTGGCTCAAGGTGCACGAGCTGCCGCAAGCGGGCCGGGCAGCGCGCGGCAAGGCCATCGTCAACCTCGTCCCGCTGGCGCAGGACGAGAAGATCGCCGCGCTGCTCCCCGTCAAGGAGCTGAAGGCCGCCATCAAGGACGAGGCCGGCGACGAGGAAGCGCCTCCCGCCGAAGAGACGCCGCCGCCTCCCGCCGGAGAAGGCGAGGACGTCGAGGAGACTGAGGCCAGCCGGGTCGCCGCCAAGGCGGTGCAGGTGGCGGCCGGGCCGTACATCGTCTTCGTGACGCAGAACGGGCTCATCAAGCGCACCAAGCTGGAGGCGTTCTCGCGGCCGCGGCCGTCGGGCCTCAAGGCGCTCTCCATCGAGGAGAACGATTCGCTCATCGCCGTCATGCGCGCCAAGGGCGACGAGGACATCATCATCGGCACCGCCACGGGAATGGCCATCCGCTTCGACCAGAAGGAAGTGCGGGCCATGGGCCGCACGGCATTCGGCGTCAAGGGCATCACGCTGGAGAGCGGCGACAAGGTGGTGGGCGCCGAGCTGGCGCGCCCCGGCTCTACGCTCCTCACCGTGACGGAGAACGGCTACGGCAAGCGCACCACCCTCGAGGAGTACCGGCTCACGCACCGGGGTGGAAAGGGCGTCATCGACATCAAGACGGGCGACCGCAACGGCAACGTGGTCGCAACTCTTCAAGTTACCGACGCCGACGAAGTCATGCTCATCACCAACAAGGGCACGCTCATCCGCACGCGCGTGGCGGACATCTCCGTCATCGGCCGCAACACGCAGGGCGTGCGGTTGATGGGGCTGCAGCAGGAGGGCGAGAAGGTCGTTGGCGCCGCCCGCGCCCCCGAGGCCGACGCCGTCGCCGCCCCCGCCGAGCAGGCCGGCAACGAGGACGACGACGGCAGCCCGCCCGACGGCGAGGCGACCTAGCGCGCGCTCCGCTTGCGCTGGCCTCGGTCCTCGGACCTCAGGGCTCGGACCTCAGGCCTCGGGAAAACGACTTCTTGAGCCTCGCGCCCCGGCGGGCAGGCAGGCGAATGCTCTGCTTGCGGATGAAGGTCCGGGGCCAGGCCCATGGCGCTGGCGGGCGAGATCCTGGTGGTCGAGTCGACGGCGCTGGACAACTCGAGCAGCACGCTCGAGGTGCTGGAGGCCTCGACGGGCACGGCGCTGCGCAGTTTCCACGGAGCGGCGGCAACCTTCGGCGGTCCGTCGATCGGGCGAGGGATGATCGTGTGGACCGATCAGGACGGGCACACATGGGTATTTGCAGTCAAGAAATACCGGCCTTGAAGGACCCGAAAACACCTACTTGCACCCACGACAGAGCTGTTGCGGCCGCTCGCGCCTGATGGTACGCGAGGAGTGTGAATACCGTTCAATCTCTCCTCGTGGGAATCGTTGCTTTCGCCTGCGCGTGCGGTGGGCCCGCCTCGCGGCTCGAGCAGGCGCGCGACCTTGCTCTCTCCGGCCACCGCCAGACAGCGCTGCTCGAGGCGCGCGCGGTGCTGCTCACCATCGGCGACGAACGCTCCGAGCGTCTCGATCTCGTCCGTCGTGGCGCGCTCAAGCTCGCCGGCGACCTATGCGCAGTATATCTCGACGATCCGCGCTGCGCCGCCCACGAGTACCGCGAGTTGGTGAAGCGTTACCCGACGGCGCCCGAGGCGTTCGAGGCGCGCGAGCGGCTGGGCGACCTCGACATGCGCATCGGCGACGTGCGCGGCGCGCTGGAAGCATGGCGCGCGCGCCGCGGCCGCCGAGTTGCAGAGCCGCTGGCCCAAGTCGAAGCTCGGCCCCGCTGCGGCGCTGCTCTCGGCTTCGAGCTACCACCTCTCCGGCCGGCACCAAGACGCCATCGCCGCCTACGATAAAGTGGAGCGCAAGTACCACGGCACGCAGAAAGCCGCCGAGGCCCTCTTCGAGAAGGGCAACTGCCTGGTCGAACTCGGCGACGACGAGGCGGCCGTCAAGGCGTACACCGCGGCGCTGGTGCGGCACGATTCTCCCGAGGCGGTGCAGTTTGCCCTTGCGCGCGCCGAGCGGCGCCTCGACCGCGGCCGCGCCGTCAACCCGCACAACTATGCCGCCGTGTGGGATCGCGGGTTGGCCCGCGCCGGCCGCACCATTCAGCACTAGAGCTTTACCGTGGCGGGCAGGGGCGCTAAACCCTGCCCCGCCATGCCTCTGAAGACCGAAGCATCGCAGCGCCAGTTCGCGCGCGCCCGCGGCCTCTTCCCCGGCGGAGTGAACAGCCCGGTCCGCGCCTTCAAGGGCGTCGGGGGCGAGCCGCTCTTCATCGCCCGCGGCGAGAAGGCGCGCCTCTTCGACGAGGACGGCAACTCGTTCATCGACTACGTGCTTTCGTGGGGGCCGCTCCTCGCGGGTCACGCGCACCCACGCATCGTCGAGGCGGTCTCGCAGGCGGCGCAGCTCGGGACGTCGTTCGGCGCGCCAACTTCTCGAGAAAGCGTCCTGGCCGAGATGGTCCGCGCGCTGGTTCCGTCGATGAGGCGGATGCGCTTCGTCTCCTCGGGAACGGAAGCGACGCAGAGCGCGCTGCGCGTGGCGCGCGGGTTCACCGGCCGCGAGCGCGTCGTCAAGTTCGAGGGCTGCTTCCACGGTGCGACCGACGCGTTGCTCGTCCGCGCGGGCAGCGGCGTCGAGACGCTGGGGCTGCCCGACTCGCCCGGCGTCCCCAAAGCGCTGGCGGCGCTCACCACCGTGCTGCCCTTCAACGATGCCGAGGCGGTGCGCGGATATTTTCGCGGGCCGCAGGGGCGCGAGACGGCCTGCGCCATCGTCGAGCCGGTGGTGGGGAACATGGGGGTGCTCGCGCCGCGGCCGGGCTTCCACGAAGCGCTGCGGGAGGAAACGCGCCGGGCCGGCGCGCTGCTCGTCTTCGATGAGGTGATGACCGGCTTCCGTGTCGCGCGCGGCGGGGCGCAGGAGAAGTTCGGCATCGAGCCCGACCTCACTTGCCTGGGGAAGGTGATCGGCGGCGGCGTGCCGGTGGGCGCGTACGGCGGGCGCGAGGAGATCATGTCGCAGGTGGCGCCCGAGGGGTCCATCTACCAGGCGGGGACGCTGAGCGGGAACCCGCTCGCCATGGCCGCGGGCATCGCCATGCTCGAACTCGTGGCGCAGCCGGGATTCACCGAAGCGATCGAGCGCCGCACCGAGGAGCTGTGCGCGCGCCTGCGTGAGGAATGCCACCGGGCCGGCGTGCCCGCGCAGGTGAACCAGATGGGGTCGATGTGGACGTGCTTCTTCGCTCCGGGCGAGGTGTTCGATTATCCCAGCGCGAAAAAGTCCGACACGGCCCGCTTCGGCCGCCTGCACCGCGCGATGCTCGAGCGGGGCGTCTACCTGCCGCCCAGCCAGTTCGAGGCGGCGTTCCTCTCCAGCGAGCACGGCGTCAAGGAGATCGAGGCGACCACCCTGGCCTTCCGCGCCTCGCTGACACCGTAGCGCCGGCAGCCCGTCTCAAAAGAATAGGTCGCCGATGGTGAAGAGGAGCGAGGAGATCCAGCCGAGCGCGAGCATCACCTTGGCGAACTGTGGCCGCACCGGCGCGATGGGCGGCGAATTCCGCAGCGCGCGCACGATGCCCACGACGCAGATCGCGAGCGCGCCGGCGAAGATGAGCAGGCTCGTGCCCGTGAATCGCTGCAGGCCCGTGGCCCAGCGCGCGGGCAGGTCGAGCGCCAGGTAGCTCGCTACCAGGTAGCTGAGGGGCAGGCAGCAGAGCAGCACGGCGTCGAGCGCGGTGCCCCACAGGCCGGCAAAGAGCACCGCGCCGCTGCGGGCGACGTGGCCCAACGCCTTGACCCGCTCGGCGCGCAGGCTGGCCCGCTGCGCCGGGCGCGACGAGCCGAGCATGCTGTTGGAAGGGCGTAGCATGACTCCACGATAACACGCCGGCGCGTTGACCCTATCCCGCACGCGTGCTACACGGCCCTGCTTTTTTGCGGAAAGGGCGCGGATGGCCTCCAACGAGCCAGGCGAGCGGCTGGGCGAGGGCGAAAAAATCGCCGACTCGTACCGGAAGGCGGGGCCGTACCTCGACGCGAGCTGGCAGCTGGTCGGATCGGTGGGGTTGTGGACGGTGGTGGGCTGGTTCCTCGACAAGAAGCTCGGCACCAGCCCGTGGCTTTTGGTCGCGGGTGCGCTGCTGGGGATCGGGCTAGGGTTCTACCTGTTCTTCAAGATCCTCATGAAGCTGGAGAAGAGAAAGCCGCAGTGAGCGAGTCCCGGAAGAGAGCGCGCGCATGGCCCTTCGCCGCTGCCAGCGCGGCCTCGTGCACCGTGGGGATCGGGCTTTCCCTCGCCGCGCACCAGCCCGCCGCCGTCTATGCCGCCGTGGCCGCCTCGATGGGCGCCCTGTGCGCGCTCTCGGCGCTCATCGGCTGGGCGGACCGGGGCGTGAACGGCGTTCTCACCGGGTTTGCCATCGGCTTCCTCTGCCGGGCGGCGCTCATTGCGGTCGGTCTGTTGGCGTCGGGCGCGCGCGGCGATGCCGCGCTGGTCTACGTCTTCACCTTTTTTGCGCTATACGCGTCGACGCAGGTGATCGAAGTTCTCTACGTCCACTTCAACCGTCCGCAGAGAGCGACCCCATGATGGTCTTGCTGGCCGCACTTCTCCTCGCCCCGGCGGAGCCGGCCAGGCCGCCGCAGGTCTCTGGCGCGGGGCGACCTGCCGCCGGCCAGCACGGCGCCACGGCGAGCCACGAGTCCGCCGAGAAGGAAGAGGAGGAGAGCTCCATCGCCGAGCACATCTTCCACCACGTCGAGGACGAGGTGGTGAGGCCGCTCGGGTTCTGGGTCGGCAACCGCTACATCCGGCTCGACATCACCAAGCACGTCATCAACATGTGGATCGCGTCGGGCCTCTTGCTCATCGTGGTGGGGCTCGCCACGCGCAAGCGCGCGCTCATCCCCAAGGGCGGGTACAACCTGCTGGAGACGTTCGTGATGTTCATCCGGGACGAGATCTCGGTGAAGAACATCGGCCATCATGCCCACCAGTACACCAGCTACCTCTGCTCGGCGTTCTTCTTCATCCTCTTCATGAACCTGACGGGGCTGTTGCCCATCCCCGCCATCGACGGCTTTCCCGGCATCTCCGCCGCCACCGGCAACGTCTCGGTGACGCTGGTGCTGGCGCTCTTCACTTTCGTGCTCACGCAGATCGCCGGCATGCGCGCGCAGGGCGTCTTGGGCTACTGGGTGCACCTGGTGCCGTCGGGCGTGCCGGGGTGGCTGTGGCCGATGATGTTTTTCATCGAGTTCTTCGGGCTCTTCACCAAGCCGTTCGCGCTCACGGTGCGCCTCTTCGCCAACATGGTGGCGGGGCACATCGTCATCTTCTTCCTCATCGCGCTGACGCTCTTCATCTCCGTCTACGTGGCGCCGGTCAGCGTGGCGTTCGCGCTGGGCATCTTCATGCTCGAGTTGTTCGTGGCGCTGGTGCAGGCCTACGTGTTCACCATGCTGTCGGCGCTCTTCATCGGGATGACCCAGCACGCACACTGATCATTTTGTACAGAATTCGCGGCCGGGCTTTGGCGGCCATCGGGCCCGCACCCGCGACAACATGCCACTCCCCGCCGCCGGGGCCAGGGGCATTACATGAAGTGGAGGGTCGAACATGAACCAGTTCTCACTCGGGTACTTCGCTGCGGGCATCGGCGCCGGACTTGCGGTGCTCGGAGCCGGCTTCGGCATCGGCCGCCTGGCCGCTGCCGCCATGGAGGGCACCGCCCGCCAGCCGGCCGCGGGAGGAGACATCCGCACCTCGATGATCATCGCGGCGGCGCTCATCGAAGGCGTCACGCTCTTCGCCGAGGTGGTCTGCATCATCCTCGCCGTCAAGACGTAGATCGTTTTCCCGGCGGGGGCCTTTCTGGTACAAGGCCCCCGCCCGACGGAGGATTCGAGATGGTTCTCGCAGCCGGCCTCACCGACGTGAATTTCGCCCTCAGCTTCTGGACGGCGGTCACCTTCGCCATCCTCATCGTCGTGCTGGGCAAGTTCGCCTGGGGGCCCATCCTCCAGATGATCGAGACGCGCGAGAAGACCATCGCCGACGCCATCGAGTCGGCCAAGAGGGAGCGGGCGGCTGCCGAGGCCGCCGCGGCCGAGATGCGGGCGGCGCTGGAGAAGGCGCGGGCCGAGTCGGCGGAGCTGATCCGCAGGAACCAGCAGGAAGTGGCCGCGGCCAAGGCCCAGCTGATCGCCCAAGCGAGGAAGGAGAGCGAAGATCTCCTGGCGGCGGCGCGCAAGACCATCCAGGAGGAGAAGCGCCAGGCACTGGCCGAACTGCGCTCGCTGGCGGCCGACCTGGCCATCGACGCGGCCCGCCGGCTGGTCCAGCTCAACATGGACGAGAAGAACCAGAAGCAGCTGGTCGAGGAGTTCCTCCAGCAGCTCCCCAAGGAAACTCGCGTCTGAGATGAGGCCCTTCGGGGTTCATCCCTTGTAGAGCGCCTCGTATTGCTCGGCGGCGCGGCCCCACGAGTGATCGCGGCCCATCGCCCGCCGCATGGCGGCCTGCCACGCCGGGCCGTCGCGGAAGAGCGCTAGCGCGCGGTCGAGCGCTCCCAGTAGCGCCTTGGGCGTCTCCTGGTCGAAGCGGAAGCCCCAGCCGTCCGGGCCCTCGTGGATGGAGTCGGCCAGCCCGCCCACCGCGTGCACGATGGGCAGCGTTCCGTAGCGCAGCGAGTAGAGCTGGTTCAACCCGCAGGGCTCGAAGCGCGAGGGCTGGAGGAAGACGTCGGCGCCCGACTCGATGCGGTGGGCGAGCCGGTCGTCGAAGCGGAGCTGGATCGAGATGCGGCCGGGGTACTTCTCCGCCAAGGCGCTGAACTCCTCCTCCAGCGCGGCATCCCCCGTGCCGAGAAGCGCGAACTGCGTCTTGCGCTCCATCATCTGCGGCAGGGCCTGGGCGAGGATGTCGTAGCCCTTCTGGTGCACGAGCCGGCCGATGGCGGCGCAGAGCATGGCGCCGGGATCGACCGCGAGGCCCAGCTCGCGCTGCAGGACCGACTTGCAAACCAGCTTGCCGGTCAGGTCGCGCGACGAGTAGCGCTGCTCGATGGCGGGATCCGTCTCGGGGCTCCAGCGCTCGTAGTCGACGCCGTTCATGATGCCGGTCAGGTCGGCGGCGCGGTGGCGCAGGAGGCCCTCGAGGCCAGCGCCGGTCTCGGGGCTGGTGATGATCTCCTTGGCGTAGGTGGGGCTCACGGTCGTCAGCTTGTCGCCGAAGACGAGGCCGGCCTTCATGAGATTCAACGAGCCGTAGAACTCGAGCGCGTCGGGGTTGAAGAGGTCGGCCGGCAGGTCCAGATCGCTCATCGCCTCGCGCGGGAAGATGCCCTGATAGGCCACGTTGTGGATGGTGAAGACGCTGCGGGCGCGGAAGGGCGCCGGCCGCGACGCCCAGCCGCGCTTCAAGATGAGCGGCACCAGGGCGGTCTGCCAGTCGTGGGCGTGCACCGCGTCGGGGATGAAGTTCTGCTGCCGCGCCGCCTCCAGCGCGCCGGCGCAGAGCAGCGCGAAGCGCTTGTGGTTGTCGCGGTAGTCCTTTCCCGCCTCGCCGTAGAGCTCCTTGCGGTCGTACCAGGGGTTCTGCAGGAAGAGGTACCGCAGCCGCTCGGAAGGAACGTGCACGTGCACCGCCGCGCCGGCCGTCAGGCCGGGGAACTGCACCTCGACGCGCCGGCCGGTGTCGCGCAGGCCGTGGGCCTGCCCGTCGATGACCCCGTACTTGGGGATGACCACGAGCAGCTCGTGCCCGCGCACCGCCAGCGCCCGCGGAAGCGCGCCGATGACGTCGCCGAGCCCGCCCGTCTTGACGTAGGGGGCCGCCTCGGAGGCGACGAAGAGGATCTTCACGTTCAGACCTCCGTCTGCCGGAGGAAGGCCGCGGCCTCCTCGGGGAGCGTGGGGTTGATGAAGCAGCCGCTCGCCCACTCGAACCCGGCCTGCCAGGTCAGCACCGGCTTCAGCTCGAGGTGCCAGTGATACCAGTCATTGCTGGGCTCGCGGAGCGGCATGGTGTGCAGATAGAGGTTGAAGGACGGTTTCTCCAGCGCTACGTCGATCTTTCGCAGCAAGGTGCGCAGCGCGTCCGCAACGGCCGGCAGCTCCTGTCCGGTCGAGGACTCGAAGGACGAGCGGTGCTCACGGGGGAGAATCCACATTTCGAAGGGGCTGCGCGCTGCGTAGGGCGAAATCATCACCGCGCCTTCCGTCTCGTATACGATGCGCTCCCGCTCGCGCAGTTCCTGCGCCAGCACATCGCAGAAGACGCAGCGCTCCTTGTCGTCGAAGTGCTTCTTTGCGGCGCGCAACTCCTCGGCGACGGCGGGCGGCACGATGGGCAAGGCGACGAGCTGCGAATGGGCGTGCGAGAGGGTCGCTCCCGCCGGCGCGCCCTGGTTCTTGAAGACGATGATGGTCTTGAGGCGATTGTCGCGCGAGAGGTCGACGATGCGCTCCTGCCAGGCGCCCAGCACGCTCTCCACCTGCTCGGGCGGCACGTCGGCCAGCGTCTTGGCGTGGTCGGCCGTCTCGATGACCACCTCGTGCGCGCCTACCCCGGCCATGCGATCGAAGAGGCCGTCGCCCTCGCGCGCCATCTGGATCTCGGTGCGCAGCGCTGGATAGCGGTTGGGCACGACCCGAAGCGTCCAGCCGCCGTTGCGTTCGCTCGCGGCGGCCTTGCGCACCAGCACCTCCGGCGGCGTCATGCTCTCGTTGCCGGGACAGAAGGGGCAGGCCTGCTGGTCGGTGTCGACATGGACGCGCAACAGGGCGTTGGGCCGATCGGCGCGCTCGGGGGCCATGATCACCCACCGGTCAAGGACCGGGTCTTTGCGGAGTTCCGGCACTGAGCGGCGCAATCTAGCAAAGGCTGGCAGATTTTGGGTTTCAGGCCCTCAGACGTGCCAGTGGGCCCGCTCGAAGCTCCGGTCGGGGACCACCAGGTCCAGCTCACCGTACCGGGGCAGCCTGTCCACCTCCACCTCGTCGCGCACGAGCCGCAGCAGCATGCCGACGCGGTCGCCGGGGGCGATGCCCAACGCCCCCAGGGAGAGCGACAGCTCCACGATGGCGCCACAGCGCCCCGCACCGACCTGCGCCCCGCGCTCGTCGACGACGGGGCACTCGACGGCGGGCTTTAGCACCATGCGCAGCGACTTCTCTTCGCGCGGGCCGGGACCCCAGGCGATGGCCCCCGCGGGGCGGTGCTCGCGCGAGAGACGGATGCGCAGCTCGCCGCGCAGCTCGACGCCCCTGGCGACGTCGAGCCGGAGGAAAAGATCGGTGAGCGAGAAGCCAAACCAGAGCTGCAGGAACGCGCCGTTCCCTTGGTACATCGAGCCGCCCACCGAGTCTCCGGGGCGGTAGAGCCCCGCGCCAGCCCACTCGTAGAAGCCGTGCGAGTACCCGTCGATGATCGGCCTGATGAGCCGGCGCGGCGGGACGATGACGGCCTGCGCCTGCGCCAGGTCCTTGTGCGGGGCGATGATGGGCTTGCCCAGCCGCTCGGGCGGCGGCAGGCCCAGGTGACGGAAGACCTGCGCCACGTTGCGGCGGAAGAGCGCGTCGAACTCGGGCGCGTTGTCGGTGGTGAAATCGTCGCCGTACCACCAGAACCAGTCGCTGCCCTCGGCGACGAGCGCGGCCTGGTAGGCCTTCTCGCGCTGCTCGGGGGTCACCTTCGCCTGGTCGAGCGCGTCGCGCGCCTGGCCGAGCAGCGTCCAGGCCTCGTTGTCCTCGGGGTGGCCGATCCAGATGCGGAAGTTCGAGTCGATCCAACTCCCGGTGTGCAGGCGCGAGATGCGCCCCTGCGGCGCGGGCTGCTCGCGTGGAAGGACCGGGGTTACACCCTGCGCCGCCTTGTCGAGTTGCCCGTACAGCTGCTCGAGGAACAGCTCGCCCGAGCGCGGGTAGTGCTCCCACGGGTTCTCCCCGTCGAGCGCCAGCGTCACGGTGGCATCGCTTCCCTTGGCGGCAGTGCGGCGGAGCAGGTCCTCGACGGCCGCCGGCGCCTCGGCGCGCGCGTAGCGGAAGCCGATGAAGTCGGATAGCTCGCGGTCGCGGAAATACATCGCCACGTTCCCGCACATCCACGGCTTGTCATGCAGCGGCGGCGTGGCGGGCGAGGACAGCTCGCTGCGCTCGAGGATCCCCTGGTCGGTGGCGCACCAGCGCACGCCCGCGCCGCCGAGGATCTCGATCACCTCGGGCGAGACCGACCCCTCCGACGGCCACATCCCCACCGGCCGCGCGCCGAAATCCAGCTCGGCGCGGGCGAGGCCGCGCACCACCTGCTCGCGTGCGTCCTCGGGGTGCTGGAAGCGCGGCGGCAGCGCAACGTTGGGCATGGCCCGGCGCGCGCTGTCGGTGTCGACCAGCAGCGGGAGGATGGGGTGATAGAGCGGCGAGCAGGTGATCTCGACGCGCCCCTGCTCGGCGAGCTTCTTCCAGCGCGGCACGACGCCACCGGCGATCTTGCGCGAGAGCTCGAGGAGCTGCACCTTCTCGCTCTCGGTGAAGAGCCGGTCCTTGCCCACCAGCGCAGCGACCAGCGGCTCCTCGCGGCGCGCCGCGAACCCCATCCAGCCGAGCATGAAGTGCACTTCCAGGTCGAGCAGCTCCTGGTTGGTGAAGCTCTCCTGGGCGCGCTGCAGGTCGATCTTGCGCAGATCGTGCCCGCGCTTGGCCAGAAGCTCCGCGTAGCGCTCGACCGGCTTCACCCACAGTTCCCAGTCGACCGAGAACGACTCCTTGACCACGTGCGCGCGCTCGGGCGGCGTGAGCTGCTCGACGGGCTTGCGCGCGATCTCCTCGTCCTTGTCGACGCTCTTGCCCGCGGCGTACGCCTCGAGCTGCAAGAGGAGCGATGGCGCCCAGTTGGCGACCACGCGCACGCGCTCGTGCTTCTCCAGCGCGGCCGCCATGTCGGTGTACGCGCGCGTCGCGTGCAGCCGGACCCAGGGCAAGAGCGGCTGCCCTGTCTGCGGGTCGCGATATTCGGGTTGGTGCAGGTGCCAGAGAAAGACAACGCGAGCCAGTGTGCCCTCCCAAACCTGAGGCCCGAAGCCTGAGGTCCGAAGCCTGAGGTGCGAAGCCTGCGTCAGCCCGCCAGCCGCATCCCCTTCGGCACCACGACGATGCCCTTGGGGCTGACGAAGAACCGCTTTCGGTCCTCCTCCAGATCGTACCCGATCTCCAGCCCGGGGGGGATGTCGACGTTCTTGTCGATGATGGCGTTCTTGATGCGCGCGCGCCGGCCGACGTTGACGGCCTCGAAGAGGATGCTGTCCTGCACGTCGGCGTAGGAGTTGACGCGCACCTTGGGCGAGAGGATGCAGCGGTTGATGCGCCCGCCGGAGATGATGCAGCCCTCGGAGACCAGCGAGTCGGTGGCGGCCCCCACCCGACCCTCCTCGATGTTGGCGAAGACGAACTTGGCCGGCGCGGCGGTGTAGGAGGGCGCGGTGTAGATGGGCCAGCGATCGTTGTAGACCGAGAGCTTGGGGTCCACCGAGACGAGGTCCATGTTGCATTCGTAGTACGTGTCGAGATCTCCCACGTCGCGCCAGTAGCCCACCTCGTTGGGGCCCTGGCCGGGGACCTTGTTGGTGGCGAAGTCGTAGACGGCGACCTTGGTGCGCTTGTGCATCTCGCTGATGATCGACCTGCCGAAATCGTGCGCCCCCTCGCGCCCCGCGTCCTTGACGATCTCGCGCACCAGAGACTCGGTGGTGAAGAGGTAGTTTCCCATCGACACTAGCGCCCTGCGCGGGTCGCCGATCATCGCCTTGGGGTTCTTCGGCTTTTCGTGGAAGTCGACCATGCGGCCGCTCTCGTCGGCGGTGATGATGCCGAAGGCGCTCGCCTCCTCGATGGGCACGGGGATGGCCGCCACGGTGCAATCGGCGTTCTGCGCGACGTGGAAGTCGAGCATCTGCCGCACGTCCATGCGGTAGATGTGGTCGGCGCCGAAGACGAAGACGTAGTCGGGCTCTTCGTCGGTGACGAGGTTGAGGTTCTGGTAGATGGCGTCGGCCGAGCCCTTGTACCACTCGGGCCCGGTGCGCATCTGCGCCGGCACGCTCTCGACGAACTGGCCCACCATGTGGCTGAGGCGCCAGCCGCGGGAGATGTGCGTGTTGAGCGAATCGGACTTGTACTGCGTGAGCACCTTCATGCGCAGCACGCCGGAGTTGGCGAAGTTGCTCAGGACGAAATCGATGATGCGGTACCGGCCGCCGAAGGGGACGGCCGGCTTGGCCCTCTCCTGCGTCAGCGGGGCGAGCCGTTTTCCTTCGCCGCCAGCGAGGATCATGGCCAGGGTCTTTTCGACGGGCATGTGCGGGACGGTAGATCCCGCCGGGAAACCCTGCAACGGGCGGAGGGTCGCTTGTCAGAAACCAGAACCGAAAACCAGGACCAGGAACCGGACCAAGACCAGGACCAGGAACCGGACCAAGACCAGGACCAGGACCAGGACCAGGACCAGGACCAGGACCAGGACCAGGACTAGGACCAGGACTAGGACCAAGACTAGGACCAGGACGAGGTCGAAGTCCAAGTTCAAGTCCAAGTCCAAGTCCAAGTCCGGGACTAAGACCAGGAACCAGGACCAGGAAACCAGGACCAGGAAACCAGGACCAGGAAAACCAGGACCAGGAAAACCAGGACCAGGAAACCAGGACCAGGAAACCAGGACCAGGAAACCAGGACCGGGAACCAGGACCAGGAAACCAGGACCGGAACCAGGCGCTGTTACGCCCGCTTAGTAGTTGGTGGCTTGGACGCCGGCGGCTTGCTTGCCGGTGCTGGCTTTCGCTGCGGGAGGGCGCCGTTCTCGGGAGTGGCCGGGTCATTGGCGGCGAAGCGGGCGATGACCTCCTCCATCTCGTTCTGCACCTTGCGCACCAACTGCGCCCGGTCGTGGAAGGTGAGGAAGGCGCTCTTGAACCCGCCCACCAGCACGTTGCGGATGTCCTTGGCCGTCAGCCCGAACTGCCTGGCGGTGACGAGCAGTTCCTTCGTGACCGTAGTATCGGTGATCAATCGATTATCGGTGTTGATGGTCACGCGAATTCCAAAGTCGAGATAAAACTTGAAGGGGTGCGAGGCCATGTCCGCCACCGCCCCGGTCTGCACGTTGGACGAGGGGCAGCACTCGATGGGGATGCGGTGGTCGTTGACGTAGTTGAGCAGATCGCCGTCCTCGCGCAGCCGCACGCCGTGGCCGATGCGGTGGGCCCCGCAGTAATGAAGCGCCTGCGCGATCGAGGGCGGGCCGTAGGCCTCGCCCGCGTGCACCGTGCAATTGATGTTGTTGTTGAGGATGAGCTGGAAGGCTTCCTGGTGGTCCTTGGCCGGATTGCCGTGCTCCGCGCCCGCCAGGTCGAACCCGAGCACGCCGCGGTTCTTGTACGCGACCGACAACTCCGCCAGCCGCAGCGACGTCTCCGGCGACATGTTGCGGATGCCGCACACCAGAACGCCGGCGATGATGCCGGTCTCGCGCTGCGCCGCCCGCAATCCCTCGAGCACGCTCTCTACCACCATGGTGGGCTTGAGGCCCTTCTGCAGATGCAACACCGGCGCGTAGCGCACCTCCAGCACCTTGCAGTTCTCGCCCGCCGCGTCGATGGCCAGCTCATACGCGGTGCGGTAGAGCGCGTCCTCGGTCTGCAGCACGCTGAGCGTGATGTCGAATCCCTTGAGGTACTCCTCCAGGCTGCCGTGCCGCTGGCCGATCTTCATCGCCTTGGCCAGCCCCTCCTCGGTGTCGGCGGGCAGCTTGACCCCCTGACGGTCGGCCAGCTCGAGCATGGTCCGCAGGCGCAGGCTTCCGTCGAGATGGCAGTGCAGATCCGTCTTGGGAAGCGCGTGCAGCAGCTCTTCGGTGACGGGGACGTCGGGGGTCATCTCCACTCGATCTATCCGATCGCGACCCATCCTGCTACGTTTCGGCCATGACTTGGCTGGCGCTGAAAGCGCTCTCCTGGCTGCTCCACGCCGCCTTGGTGATGGCCTCCGTCGCGGCCGTCTCGCCGAACAACCCCAAAAACACGCTGCCGCGCGCGCTCCTGGTGACGTTCCTCGTCGCGGTGCTGGTGACGCCGTTCGCTTTTTTCTGGCCCCTGCTCATCCCTGGGCTGATCGCGCTGGTGTTGTGGTTCGTCGTCTACACCCTCGCGTACGACATCGGCTTCGGGCAGGCCTTTGCGGCCGGCCTCGTGCAGATGGCCTTGGGGCTGCTGGTGGACTGGCTCTTGCCGGGAAGACTGCCGCCTTAAGTCTTGCGCGGCGTCTTCTTGACCGAATCGGAGCGCGGCGCCTTCTTTGCCTTCTTGGCTACCGGCGGCGCCTTCTGTTCCTGCGTAGCAGTCGTTTCCTCGTGTCCCGGGCAGGCGAGGGCTGCAGATGAGAACGAGACCATCGAGAGAGCGATGAGCAGCGTCTTCATGGGATCCACCTCTTTCGGGCCGCACTCTAAGCCGGCTCTACGAAACGCGCGAGCACCTTCTTCAATCCCACGCCCGGGGCGAAGCGCACGGTCAATTTGCGGTTTTGTCCTGTGCCGTCGGTGTCTTCGACCATTCCGACCCCGAAGGAGGGATGGCGCACGCGCGCCCCCGGCCCCAGCGCATCGACGCCCGGCGCGGCCTGCTTGAGGGCGGGTTTCGACGCCGCCTCGTAGCGCGACTCGCGCATCCTGTTCCGCGCCGGCACCTGTGCGAAGTCGTCCCAGTTCTTCGGGCGCTGGTCGAAGTCGGAGTCGAATGCTCCCGCGGCCGGCCTTCCGGGCCCGCGCTCGAGCGCTTCCAGCCCCGCCGCCAATTCGGGAGGAAGCTCGCGCACGAATCGCGACGGCGGGTTGAAGCGCAGCTCGCCGAAGAGCGACCGGCAGCGGGCCAGTGTGAGCGTCAGCCGCTTGCGCGCGCGGGTCATGCCGACGTAGCAGAGGCGGCGTTCCTCGGCCAGCTCGTCGGGGTCCTCTTCACCCGACGCTATGGGCCCGGTCTGGCCGAGAGCGCGGGCAGAGGGAAAGACGCGCTCCTCGAGGCCGGTCATCCACACCGCGTCGAACTCGAGCCCCTTGGCGGCGTGCAGCGTCATGAGCGCGGCGCGATCTCCGCCCCCGGCTGCATCGGCATCGCCCACCAACGCCAGCTGCTCGAGAAAGCCTAGCAGCGGCGTCTCAGCGCGGCCCGCCTCGTCGTCGGGCGCCGCGGCGGCCAGCGCGGCCAGCGTATCGGGCCGATCGCCCGGCGGCTCCTCGTCGGCCTGCGCGCTGCCCAGCGCTCCCGGCGCCGCCCGCACCGCTTTCAAGTATTGCGCGCGAGTCTGCGTGAGGGGATTTGGAACGAGCGGCTTTTCCTCCACCGATGCCTGTGGCCCGAGGTACGGGGCCTGGGGCCCCAGGCCGGAGGCTTGTTCCCCCGCCCAAGCCCGATCGAAATCGCGCGCCGCCCCGACCAACTCCATGAGATTCTCCAGGCGGTCCTCGCCCTCTTCGCCTTCGAGCCGCAGCCGGTCGGCGTAACCGGTTTCATCGATGACGCGCTGGATGGCCTCGGCCGCCTCGCCCCCAACCTGCGCGCGGAGCTTGTTGACCAGCTCGCGGAAGGGCGCCAGCTTGTTCTTCGCCGAGGCCGACAGCTCCGCGTCGCTCTCGAGAGACTCGAGCGTCTCCCAGAGCGACAATCCCTTCGCCGCGGCGCTTCTGCGCAGCGCCTCGACGGTCGTTTCGCCGATCCCCCGCGGCGGCGTGTTGATGACGCGCAGCAGATCGCCGTCGGAGCGCGGGTTGACGCACAGGCGCAGGTACGCCGCGACGTTCTTCACCTCGGCGCGATCGTAGAACGAGCGCCCCCGCACCACCCGATACGGCACGCGCCGCGCCCGCAGCGCATCCTCCAGCGCGCGCGACTGGGCGTTGGCGCGATAGAAGACCGCCATCTGCGAATACGACGTGCCGCGCGCGTTCTCCGCGTAGAGCTCCTGGGCAATGCGCGAGCCCTCGTCGCGCTCGTCCTCGGCGACGACGACGCGCAGCTTCTCGCCCTCTCCCGCCGCCGTCCAGAGCTTCTTCGCGGCGCGGCGCGGGTTCTTCTCGATGATGGCGTGGGCCGCCGCGAGGATCCGCCCCGTCGAACGGTAGTTCTGCTCGAGCCGGACGATCTTCGTCCCCGCGAAGTGCTTGGGAAAGTCGAGGATGTTGTCCACCTCCGCCCCGCGCCAGCGGTAAATGGACTGATCGTCGTCGCCCACCACGCAGAGGTTGCCGTGCTCCTCCGCCAACAGGCGCAAGAGCTGGTACTGCGCGGGGTTGGTGTCCTGGAACTCGTCGACGAGGATGTGTCGGAAACGCCCGGCGTAGTAACCGAAGATGTCGTCACGTTTCTTGAACAGCTCGATGACGCGCACGATCAGGTCGCCGAAGTCGACCGCGTTCGATGCCTGCAGCCCCTTCTGGTAGCGCGCGTAAATCTTGAGGCCCGTCTTGGCCGGCACGTCGTAATCGGCGGGCTTCACCTCGTCGGGGAGCAGCCCGGCGTTCTTCCACCGATCGATGCGCGCCAGGTGCTGCTTGGCGGTCCCCACGTCGAAACCGAGATCCACCGTGGCGCGCTTCGCCGCGGCGAGCTGATCCGCGTCGTCATAGATGGCGAAGCTGCGCGTGAGGCCCAGCGCCTCGGCTTCCCGGCGAAGGATTCTCGCGCCAGCAGCGTGGAACGTCGCCACCCACAGCCGCGCCGCGTCGGGACCGACCAGCTTCTCGACGCGCTCCTTCAGCTCGCCCGCCGCCTTGTTGGTGAACGTGACGGCGAGAATCTCGGGGGCGCGGGCCAACCCCTCGCGAAGCAGGTGCGCGATGCGGTGCGTGAGCACGCGCGTCTTGCCGGAGCCGGCGCCAGCCAGGATGAGCAGCGGCCCCTCGCCGTATCGGACCGCCTCGAGCTGGGGCGGGTTCAGCACCGTCGCCAACGGATCCACGCCGTTCTCCTAACACGGTGATAGAGATGGTGCCGTGGCCAATCCGGCGCCGGTCCGCATCATCCCGCTCGGGGGACTCGGCGAAGTCGGCATGAACTGCATGGTGGTCGAGTCGGGCGGCGATCGCGTCGTCATCGACTGCGGCCTCATGTTTCCCTACGCCGAGCAGGCGCTCGGGGTCGAGATCATCGCCCCCGACCTCTCGTACCTGCGCGAGAAGGGAAAGATCGACGCGGTGCTGCTCACGCACGCGCACGAGGACCACGTCGGCGCGCTGCCGTATTTGTTGCGCGAGTTCCCCGACACGACCGTGTGCGGAACGAAGTTCACCTTGGCGGTGGTGAAGGAAAAGCTGGCCGAGCACGGCATCACCGCCGACCTCAAGGAGATCTACCCGCACGGCATGGGCATGGTGGGCAACCACCTCGATTTCGAGCCCCTGCAAGTTCCGCACTCCGTGCCCGACGCGGTGGGGTACGCGCTGCTCACCGAGGCGGGGCTCGTCATCCACACCGGCGACTTCAAGGTCGACTGGAGCCCCGTCGACGGAAAGCTGCTCGACGTGCGGCGCTTCGCCGAGTTGGGCGAGGAGGGTGTCGCCTGCCTGCTCTCCGACTCGACCAATGCCGAGCGTGAGGGCACCAGCGTCAGCGAGCGCGAGGTGGGCGAGTCGCTGGCCCGCATCTTCGCCGGCCCGTTGGCCCGCGGGCGCATCGTGGTGGCGATGTTCGGGTCGAACATCCACCGCGTGCAAAGCGTGGTGCGCGCGGCGCTCGCACAGGGGCGCAAGCTGGTGCTGCTGGGCCGCTCGATGCAGACGAATGTTCGCCTGGCCACGGATCTCGGCTATCTGCGCGCGCCGCCCGACTCGTTCGTCGATCCCGAGGCGGCGGGGCATTTCGCGCCGCGCGAGCTGGTCATCCTCTGCACGGGGGCGCAGGGCGAGCCGCGCAGCGCCCTCTCGCGGTTGGCGCTGGGCGAGCACCCCACCGTGCATGTGGAGAAAAACGATCTGGTGATTTTGTCGAGCCGTGTCATCCCCGGAAACGATCGCGCTCTGGGGAACATCATCGACCACCTGGTGCGGCGCGGCTGCCGCGTGCTCTCGTCGAACGCGGGCCAGCTCATCCACACCTCGGGGCACGCCTGCCAGGGCGAGCAGCGCATGATGATCGACCTGGTGCGGCCGCGCAGCTTCGTTCCCGTCCACGGCGAGTACCGGATGCTGGCGGCGCATTCGCGCCTGGCGGAGCAGGCCGGCATCAACCCGCTGGGCTGCCTCGTGGTCGAGGACGGAGATGCGGTCGAGCTGCGCGCTGACGAGATCGCCGCCGCCGTGCCGGGGGCGGTGAGCGCCGGCCGCCTCTATCTCGACGGGCGCGGCGCATTTGCCGACGTGGGGGAAGTGGCGCTGCGCGACCGGCAGCTGCTCGCCGAGACGGGCATGCTCGTCTGTCTGTGTGTGCTCGATCACAAGAGCGGCGAGGTGGTGCGCGGGCCAGAGCTTCTCGGCAAGGGCGTGGCGGGCCTCGACGAATCGCGCCTCGCGCAGGCGCGCCAGGCCGCGCTCGACGCGTTGGCCGAATTGAACCCTGCCCAGCGCACCGACCACGGCCTCGTCGAAGACGCCCTGCGCCGCGGGGTCCGCTCGGTGTGGAAGAAGGGTCTGGAGAAGCGCCCCATGGTGCTCCCGGTCGTGATCGAAATGTGACCCCTGTCACTTTGACCGCGCTCGAACGTGGTGCTCAACTATCGCGATGCCAGTGAGGGGCCCGATGCCCAGCTTCGACATCGTCAGCAAGGTGAACGAGCAGGAGGTCGACAACGCCTTCCAGCAAGCGAAGAAGGAGATCGACCAGCGCTACGACTTCAAGGGCACCGAGACGGCGCTGGAGAAAGTTGCCGCGCCCGAGAAGGGGCTGAAGATCCGCTCGACCACCGAGCAGCGGCTCGAGGCGGCGCGGTCGGTGCTGATGGAAAAGCTGGCCAAGCGCGGGGTGCCGCTGCGCGGAGTGAAGTACGGGAACGTCGAGCAGAGCGGCAAGTATGTCTCGCAGGTGCTGAGCTTCACGCAGGGCATAGAGTCGGAAAAAGCCAAGGCGCTGGTCAAGGCCATCAAGGACACCAAGCTGAAAGTGCAGGCCGCCATCCAGGGCGACTCGCTGCGCGTCTCGGCCAAGTCGCGCGACGATCTGCAGACCATCATCGCGCTGGCCCGAGGCAAGCAGGACGAACTGGCCATCGACCTCATGTTCGAGAATTTCCGCGACTGAGGGCTCTTGTGGCGCTCACCCCGCGGCGTCGTATCACTTCCTGCCGGGCAAGATGCATCACTACGCCGCCGCCAAGGGCGATACGGTCATCGAGATCCACGGCATGGGCCCGTTCGACATCAACTACCTGGATCCCGCCGACGACCCGAGCAAGGCGGCCGCTGCGGCCAAGTAGCGCTTCCCGACGCGCCCCTGTTATAGAGGGACGCCTTGCAGACCGCCTCGCCAACGCTCTATTTGTTGTCCCTCGGCTGCCCGAAGAACCGGGTGGACAGCGAGGTCATGCTCGGCAGCCTTCTCGACGAAGGCTACCGCCTGGTCGACCAGCCGGAAGAGGCGGAAGTCATCCTCATCAATTCCTGCGCCTTCATCGGCGAGGCGAAGCAGGAGTCGATCGACGCCATTCTCGAGCACGCGCAATGGAAAGAGACGGGCCGCTGCAAAGCGCTGGTGGTCGCAGGCTGTCTCTCACAGCGCTACGCGGAAGTGTTACAGGCGGAGATGCCCGAGGTCGACTACTTCGTCGGCACTTCCGCCTATCCGCGCATCGCGCAGATCCTCAAGGGCGAGCGCGACCGGGCGGTGATACCGGACCCCGACTACATCGCCGACTCCAAGACCCCGCGCCGCAACTCGATGCCGCGCTGGACGGCCTACGTGAAGATCAGCGAGGGCTGCGACAACAAGTGCACCTTCTGCATCATCCCCACGCTGCGCGGACTGCAGCGCAGCCGCACCATCGAAGACATCGTCGAGGAGGCGCACCGGCTCGTGGCGGAAGGGGCGGTCGAGCTGAACCTCGTCGCGCAGGACCTCACCGCCTACGGCCACGACCTGCCCGGCAAGCCGCGCCTGCACGACCTGCTCCAGGCGCTGCGCGAAGTTCCCGCCCGCTGGATCCGGCTGCACTATGCCTACCCGCGCGACTTTCCCGACGAGTTGATCGACGCGCTCGCGCGCCAGCCCAACCTGGCGCGTTACCTCGACATGCCGCTGCAGCACATCGCCGACCCGGTGCTGCGGCGCATGAAGCGCGGGCGCGACTCGGCCTGGGTGCGCAGGCTGGTGGGCAAGCTGCGCGACCGCGTCCCCGACCTCACCTTCCGCACCAGCTTCATCGTCGGTTTTCCCGGCGAGACGGACGGGCAGTTCCAGGAGCTGTGCGACTTCGTCGAGGAGATGCGCTTCGACAAAGTGGGCGTGTTCCAGTTCTCGCGCGAGGAAAGTACGGCGTCGTACGATCTCGACGGCCAGCTCCCCCAGCGCGTCAAGGCGCAACGGCAGAAGAAGCTGCTCGGGATCCAGCGCCGCATCTCCAAGGAGCACCAGCAGAAGCTGGTCGGCAAAACGCTCGAGGTGCTGGTCGAGGGCGTGTCCGACGAGACCGACCTGCTCCTCGAGGGCCGCTGGATGGGCCAGGCGCCGGAGATCGACGGCAAGGTGTACGTCAACCGCGGCCAGGCGCGCGCGGGGGAAATCGTCAAGGTCGAGATCGAGCAGGCCGGCGACTACGACCTGGTGGGCGGCATCCTCGGCGCCGACGGCCCGGCGCAGCAGGTGGGCGCCATTACTCCCGCCATGCCCAAGCCGCGCTTCCCAATCCTGTCGCACTGAAGGCGAGGCTCAGTTGTACTGAGCCTCGCAGGCCTCGGGCCTCAGGCTTCGGGCCTCAGGCAATGCCTGCAGACGTTTTCCCCGAGGCCTGAGGTCCGAGGTCTGAGGCCTGGGGTTCGAGGCCCAGCCCAAGCTAGCCGCGTGCTGGCTCGGGGTTGAGACGGCCTTCGACGAGCCAGCCGGCCAGCGCCGCTAGAGCAACGCCCCCGACGTGAAAGACCCAGAGGTGCGCGGCCTCGTGATTGAACGGGCAGGCGATGTGAAGCGCGGCCTGCCCCGCCAGCGCGCCAGCGGCCGCGGCTTGCGCCAGCGCGCCGGGGCGGGGGTCGGTGCGGAAAGTCCAGGCGGCCGCAGCCAGTGGCAGCGCCGCGACGACGAGTTCGAGGACGAGGCAGTCCAGGTCGACCACCAGCCCAGCCGGCCCCGGCACGCCGCCGGCGGCGAAAGCGAAGGCCGCTGCGGCCGCGACCGCCACCAGCGCTCCCGCCCGCAGCGCTCCGGCCGTCGCTGCCAGCGCCGCCGCACAGGCGAGGACGACGAGCGCCGCCGCCCATCCCTCGGCGTCGCGATGCCGCGCGATGAGAAGGATCACGGCGAAACCCGCCACCACCGCGCCGATCCGCAATGCCCAGGAAGCGGAGCGCGGCCGCAGCTCCGCGCGAATCTGCGCCGACGCCCTCCGCAGCGCCTCGGGCGAGGGCGGCGGCTGCGGCGCCGATTCCAGCAGGCGCATCAACTTGTCTCCCTCGCGCAGCGCCTGCATGCAGCCCTCGCAGCTGCGCGCGTGCTCCAGGTACGCCCCGCGCTCGGGATCGCCCTCGGGGAGCGCCGCGATGCCGGCCGCCTTGGGCCGCAGCTCGTCGCACGGGCTCAAGCCAGCACTTCCTTCAGCTCCTCGCGAAGCTTCTCGTATCCGCGAAAGGCGCGCAGCTTGATGGCGCCGGCCGTGGTGCCCAGCACCAGCGCGATCTCCGCGAACGTCATTCCCTCGTAGCGGTGCAGGTGGATGACGGCGCGCTGGCTCTCCGGCAGCCGCTCGAGCGCCGCTCGCACCGCTTCCCGCAGGTCGGAAGCGCCCGGCGGATCCGCAGCCTCGACGGCGGCCGCCTCGTCGGCGCGCGCGAGCGCTTCTTCGTCGGCGTCCTCGGGCAGCCTGCGCCTCCGGCGGAGCTCATCGAGCCGCACCCGTGCCGCCACCGCGAAGATCCACGGCGCGACGCGCAGGTCGGGTCGGTACCTCTCTCTCGCTCGGTGGATCTTCATGAAGGTCACCTGCAACAGATCGTCCGCCATCGCCGCCTCGCGGAACGAGCGCAGGAAGAATCCGTGCACCCGGGGCGCGAGCCGCGCGAAGAGCTGCTCGAACGCGCGGGCGTCGCCCGACACGTAGGCAGCCATCAGCTCCTCATCGGTGGTTACGCCGCGCAAGGCGCGCAGGTTACGCTACTTCTTCGTCCTCGGAACCCGGCTCATTGCCGAACAGCTCGCGCACCTTGGCGAAGAAGCTCTTCGAGATGGGATTCGTGTCCTCGCCGGAGATGGAAGCGAACTGCTCGAGCAACTCGCGCTGCTTGCGCGACAGCTTCTCCGGCACTTCGACCGTCACGCGCACGTGCTGGTCGCCCCGCTGGTAGCCGTTGAGGTGTGGAATTCCCTTGCCGCGCAGCCGGAACACTTTCCCGCTCTGCGTGCCCGAGGGGATCTTCATCTTCACCTTGCCGTCGAGCGTGGGCACGTCGATGGCGGCCCCCAGCGCGGCCTGGGTGAAGCTGATGGGCACCTCGCAGATGATCTCGGTGTCCTCGCGGATGAAGATGGGGTGCTCCTGCACGTGGACGACGACGTACAGATCGCCGGGAGGTCCGCCGCGCTCGCCCGGCTCGCCTTCGCCGGTCAGCTTGAGGCGCGTCCCGGTGTCGACTCCGGGCGGCACCTTGACCGTCAGCACCGACTCCATCTCCACTTTGCCCGCGCCGCGGCACGTCGCGCAGGGATCGGTGATGACCTTGCCCGTCCCCTGGCAGTGGCCGCAGGTGCGGGAGATCTGGAAAAACCCCTGCGTCATGCGCAGCTCGCCCGCTCCGTTGCAGGTGGGGCACGTCTTGGGGCCGGTGCCCGCGCGCGCGCCCGAGCCGTGGCAGGTCGAGCATTGCTTGTGCCGCGGGATCTTGACCTTCGCTTCGGTGCCGAAGGCCGCTTCGCTGAAGCTCACTTCCAGGTTGTAGCGGAGGTCCGAGCCGCGCTGCTTCCCGCCGCGGGAGCGGGCGCGCTGGCCGAAGATCTCGCCGAAGATGTCCCCGAAGATGTCGTTGATGTTCCCGCTGAACCCGGCCTCGAACGGCGAGGGCCCGAAGCCGCCCGGCGCCTGGTGGCCGAAGCGATCGTAGCGGGCCCGCTTGTCGGGATCGCAAAGGATCTCGTACGCCTCGGAGGCCTCCTTGAACTTCTCCTCCATGGCCTTGTCGCCGGCGTTCTTGTCGGGATGGAACTGGAGGGCCAGCTTGCGGAAGGCGCTCTTCAGCTCCTGCGGCGTAGCGGTGCGGGCAACCCCGAGGACCTCGTAGTAGTCGCGCTTCTGCGTTTGCAAAACAGTGCTCCTCAGGTCCAAAAGCAGACAGGCGCGCGCCTCCCGCCTCGTCTAACGTAAGCGTTGCGCCACGGCTGTCAACAAGCGGGATTCTCGCCGACCTGAGCGGATATACGCGCCACGTGTCAGCTCTTGACGCTCGCCGCCTTCTTGTCGTCTCCGCCCGTCGAGTAGAGCGCGTCGGCGATGCGGTAGGCTGACCCCTCGAGGCGCTGCACCGCCGCCTTGATCTTGGGCAGGTCCTCGCTGCCCACCACCGCCTTCAAAGCCTCGAGGTCCTGCCTGATCTCCGCCATGTCCTTCGCCGGCAGGAGCGTGGCGTACTCCTCCAGCGCCTTTTCGGTGGTGTAGATGAGGCCGTCGGCCGAATTCTTCAACGATGCCGTTGGCGTCGATGTCGAAGGCCACCTCGATCTGCGGCACGCCGCGCGGCGCCGGCGGGATGCCCACCAGCTCGAAGCGCGCCAGCGTCTTGTTGTCGGAGGCCATCTCGCGCTCGCCCTGCAGGACATGCACGTTGACGATGGGCTGATTGTCCACCGCGGTGGAGAAGACCTGCGACTTGCGCGCCGGGATGGTGGTGTTCTTGTCGATGATCTTGGTGAAGACGCCGCCGGCCGTCTCGACGCCCAGCGAGAGCGGCGTGACGTCGAGGAGGAGGACGTCCTTCACCTCGCCCTTGAGCACGCCCCCCTGGATGGCTGCGCCGATGGCCACCACCTCGTCGGGATTGACGCCCTTGTGCGGCTCCCTGCCGAAGAACTGCTGCACCACCGCCTGCACGCGCGGCATGCGCGTCATGCCGCCGACGAGGATGACCCGGTCGATATCCTTGGTGGGGACGGCGGCGTCCTTGAGCGCGGTCTTGCAGGGGTCGATGGTGCGCTGGACGAGGTCGTTGACCAGGGTCTCGAGCTGCGCGCGCGTCATCGTCTCGGTCAGGTGCTTGGGGCCGGTCGCATCGGCAGCGATGAAGGGCAGGTTGACGTCCGTCTCGGTGGCGCTCGACAGCTCGTGCTTGGCGCGCTCGGCGGCCTCTTTGAGGCGCTGCAGCGCCATGCGGTCCCTGCGCAGGTCGATCTTCGTCGCCTTGTGGAATTTCTCGTTGAGGAAATCGACGATGCGCTGGTCGAAGTCCTCGCCGCCCAGGAAGGTGTCGCCGTTGGTGGCCTTCACCTCGAAGACGCCCGAGTTCAGCTCGAGGACCGAGATGTCGAAGGTGCCGCCGCCCAGGTCGTAGACCGCGATCTTCTCCACGCCGGCGGTGCGCATGGCCGAGCCGGTGGCCTTGCCGCCGCTGGCCGGACCGCCCTGCGCCTTGTCGAGGCCGTAAGCGAGCGCGGCCGCGGTGGGCTCGTTGATGATGCGAAGCACGTTGAGGCCGGCGATGCGCCCCGCGTCCTTGGTGGCCTGCCGCTGCCCGTCGTTGAAGTAGGCGGGGACGGTGATGACCGCCTCGGTGACCGGCTCGCCGAGGTAGTCCTCGGCGGTCTGCTTCATCTTCGAGAGGATCATGGCGGAGATCTCGGCCGGGCTGTAGCGTTTGCCGCGCAGCTCGACCCAGGCGTCGCCGTTCTCGGCGGCGACGATGCGGTAGGAGCTGACCGAGATGCTCTTGCGCACTTCGTCGGAATCGAACTTGCGCCCGATGAGCCGCTTGACGGCGAAGACGGTGGCCTCGGGGTTGGTGATGGCCTGGCGCTTGGCGATTTGACCCACCAACCGCTCGCCCGCTTCGGTGAAGCCCACCATCGACGGTGTCGTGCGGCTTCCTTCCGAGTTCGGGATCACCACCGGCTCGCCGCCTTCCATGACGGCGACGCAGCTATTGGTGGTTCCGAGATCGATGCCGATCACCTTGGGCATGAAACGGGATCTCCCCTGCTGCGTTCTTCTACCTCAACAGAGTTGTGGCCGCGGGTCAAACACCGCTTGATCACATGACAACCGCGGCCGCTATTCGATTTCACTGCGCATTCAAGAGGGTACGCCGCTGCCGTCGCCGCCGTTTCCCGCCGCCGGTGTGGGCGCGGATGGGCGCGGTTTGGCCACCACCACCGCGGCCGGCCGAAGCAGCCGGTCGTTGAGCTTGTAGCCGCGCGCCATCTCGGACACGACGGTGCCGGGCGGCTCATCGCTCTCCTGCTGCATGAGCGCCTCGGCCACACCCGGGTCGAACGGCTTGCCCACCGCGGAAAAGCCCACCACCCCATACCTCGACAACGTGCTTTCGAACAGCTTCTGCACCAGGCGCACACCTTCGATGACCGATTGAAGGTCGTGCTGCTCGGCGTGGTCGAGGGCGCGCTCGAGGTTGTCCATCACGGGCAGGAGATCCTTGAGCAGCTTCTCCGAGCCGAACTTCTGCACGTCCTCCTTCTCTTTCAGCGCGCGCTTCTTGAAGTTGTCGAACTCGGCGGCCGAGCGGAGCAGGCGCTCGTGCGTGTCCTTCAAGCGCTCGCTGGTGTCGCGGGAGCGCTTGAACGACTCCTCTAGCTGCGCCTCGAGGATCTTCACTTTCGCCTGGAGCTTCTCGATGTCCTCCGGCGTGAGAGGCGCGGGGGGGCCCTCGGCCTCGTCCGGCGCGGCGCCGCTGCCGGCGGCAGCAGCGGGGGGCGCCTCGTTGGGAGTGTCGTCAGGCAGGGCTTCCTCCAAAGTGCGCGTAACATAACGCAGCAGGACGGCTCGCCAAGGGGTCCCGGCCCCGAAAGCGCTCTCAGCTCTCTTCGCCGGCGTCCAGCGTCAGGCCGACGGTGCGGGCGGTCAGTTCCACCAACGGGACGACGCGAGCGTAATCCATGCGGGTGGGCCCGATGACGCCGAGGGCTCCCACGACTTCTCCCTTGAGCCGGTACGGCGCCGCCACGATGGCCAGGTCCGGCTCGACGATCCCGCTCTCGGCCCCGATGAAAATCTGCAGCTCCTGCGCCTCGAGCGTCCGATCGAGCACCGAGAGCAACCGCTCCTTCTCTCCCAGCGCCTTGAAGAGCGCGCGGATCTTCGCCACGTCCAGCGAGCTGTCTTCGAGGAGCGAAGCCTGCCCCTCGATGTGCACCGCCGGCTCCTCGGGCCTCACGGCCTGGGCGCCCAGGGCGAGGGCGCGGGCCTGCAGCGCGTCCAGCTCGCGCCGGTCGCGCTCGAGCTGGGCGCGCAGCTTGAGCTGTGCCTCCGCCAGCGTCAGGTCGGCGATCAGCTCGTTCAGGTAGTGCGCGCTTCGCTCCAGCTCCGCCGCGCTGGCCGTCTCTCCGGGGCGAAGCGTGATCAGCCGGTTGCGCACCGCGCCCGAGCGAGAGACGAGGAGAGCCAGCACCCGCCCCTCGCGAAGCTGGAGGAACTCGATCCGCTGCAACCTTTCCCACTGCGGCCGCGGCGCTGCCACCACGCCGGCGTGCTTGGTGAGAGCGTGGAGAACGCGCGAGGCGGCGGCCATCAGGCCGTCGAACTGCGCCGCCGCCTCCTGGGCGCGCCGCTCGATCTGCTCGCGCTCCTCGGGCAGGGGCTGCTTGACGCGCAAGAGCGCGTCCACGTAGTACCGATACCCGCGCGGCGTGGGCACACGCCCTGCGCTGGTGTGGGGCTTTTCCAGATATCCCATCTCCTCCAGGTCGGCCATCACCGCACGAACTGTCGCGGAACTGACGTCCACGTCGGGCCGGCGGGCGACGGCATGGCTGCCGACCGGCTGGCCGTCGGCGATGTAATCGCGCACGATGGCCGAGAGCACGCGCCGCGACCGCTCGTCGAGCGAGTCGGCGGCCGCTGGGTGAAGCCCGGAAGGCGTGCTGCGCGTGGTCATCTCCGCCCAGACCGTAGCCGCCCCGGGGTGTTGAATGCAACGCGCGCAGCCATATCATTTGCCCCAAGCGCGCCACGGGATACAGTGCGGACGAGATGGCCACGCCCGCGCAGCGCGATCTCCTGAGCACGGAGGAGCACGAGCCTCCGCTGCGCCCGCTCGCGCCGACATATCCACCGCCGCCGCTCTCGCAGAGCGCGCCCCCGACGCGGCCGCCGGCCCGCCGCGCCGCGGGGAGCGCGAGCAGCGCCGTGCGTCGCGTCGGTCTCTTCCTCAAGATCCTGCTCGGCGACATGACCATCTGGGCAGTGCTCTCGGGCGTGCTCACCTACGAGGTGGTCCGGCGCGGAATGGACCCGCAGCACGCCCTCGCCGGGGCCGCCGCGGGCCTGCTGGTGGCCATCGCGGTGTCGATCGGCCTCAAGCAGGTGGCCAACCGCGTGGTGCGCCTCAACCGCAGCGCGCTGGAGATCAGCCGCGGCGACCTCTCCAAGTCGCTGCCCACCGAGGCCCAGTGGCTCGGGGCCGACGAGGTCGACGAGCTGTCGGTGGCCATCTCGCACATGCAGGAAAACCTGCGCGACCTGGTGGGCCACATCCAGAAGACCAGCCGCGCCGTCGCCGAGTCGGCCGACGAGATGCAGGTCTCCACCGGCAACGTCACCGCCTCAGCCGAGGAGATCAAGGACTCGATGGACCGCATCGCCAAGGGCGCCGAGGAGCAGCTCCAGCTCGTCGAGCGCGCCAGCGGCCTCATCGCCGACATTGCCACCTCCATCAAACGCAGCGCCTCCACCGCCCAGGCCGCCGCCGAGGCCGCCACCGCCACCAGCACCGCGGCGCAGTCGGGCGGGGCGGCGGCGCAGCTCGCGGCGGAGAAGATCAAGAAGGTCTTCGCCGAGATCGAGGCGGCAAGCGAGACCGTCTTTGCCTTTGGAGAGAAGACGCAGGAGATCAGCAAGATCGTCGTGGCCATCACCGGCGTTGCCCAGCAGACCAACCTGCTCGCCTTGAACGCCGCCATCGAGGCGGCGCGCGCCGGCGAGTACGGCCGCGGCTTCGCCGTGGTGGCCGACGAAGTGCGCAAGTTGGCCGAGAGCGCGGGCCGCTCTGCCGAGCAGATCAGCCGCCTCGCCCAGGAGATCAGCCAGCGCAGCCAGCACGCCGTCGCTGCCATGAAGGAAGGCATCGACGAGTTGGGGCAGGGCCGCGAGGACCTGGCGCAGATCATCCTCTCTCTCGAAGAGATCGTGAACGCCACCCAGGCAGGAAGCGAGCGCGTCACCGCCATCTCCGAGGCCGCCCGCATCCAGCTGGCCGGCTCGGAGGAGATGGTCAAGGCCATCCGGGAGATCCGCGAGGTCGCCTCGGGAAACGCCAAGAGCACCGAGGAAGTGTCGCGCGCCATCCGCGAGCAGGCCGCCACCACCGCCTCGATGGCCAGCGCCGCGCAGGAGCTGACCAACCTTTCCGTCGAATTGCAGACCGTCGTTTCACGCTTCAAGCTGGAGTGACTCGAGAATGACCCGCGCCGTCATCTGCCTGCATGGTGGCAACCGTTACGCCATCCCGCTCTCGGCCGTGCGCCGCGTGACGGAAATGTCGTACGTTACACGCGTGCCGCGGGCCCCTCCGGCGCTCCTCGGCGTGATGAACCAGCAGGGGCGCGTGGCGTGCCTCGTCGATCTGGGACCGCTGGTCGGCCTCAAGGCGCGGCCGGCGCGTCCCGAGGGAAAGGTGGTCATGCTGCAGAGGGCGAAGGGCGAGGTCGGGCTATATGTATCGGAGGTGGCGGGCATACACGACCTGCCGGCGGAGGCGCGCGAGATGCCCGAGCCGCAGGGGGCCGCCACCGCGCTGGTGGACTCGGCGGAGGGTCCCGTGAGACTGGTCGATCCAGAACGGCTGCAGCGGGCCATCGACAACCTGGTGGAGGCGTAAAACGATGCCTCAAAGGCGAGTGCTGATCGTCGACGACGCGCTGTTCATGCGCAATACCCTGCGCGACATCTTCACCAGCGCGGGGTTCGCCATCGCCGGCGAGGCCGACGACGGCGTCCAGGCGGTGAACCTGTTCCGCGAGCTGAAACCCGACGTGGTCACCATGGACATCGTCATGCCCTACAAGTCGGGCATCGACGCCACGCGCGAGATCGTCCAACTCGATCCCGCGGCGGTGGTGATCATGTGCTCCGCTCTCGGCCAGGAATCGCTGGTGATGGAGGCCATCGAGGCGGGCGCGACCGACTTCATCGTCAAGCCGTTCCGCGGTGAGGACGTCCTGGCCGTGGTGAAGAAGGTGCTCGGCGAGTAGCCGCCATGGATGCGTCCCACAAGTACCTCCCGCTCTTCATCACCGAGGCGAGCGAGCAGCTCGAGTTGCTCGGCCAGGAGCTGGTGCGGCTCGAGCAGGAGCCGCCGGAGGGCCCGCTCTGGGACGCGATCTTCCGGCGCGTCCACTCGGTCAAGGGCAGCGCCGCCACGGTGGGGCTCGCGGCGCTGGTGGACATCGCCCACGCCGCCGAGACGCTCATCGGCAAGTTGAAGGCGCAGAAGCAGAAGCCGGTGCGGGAGCAGATCGACCTGCTCTTCGAGGCGCTCGACGCGCTGGTCAAGGAAGTGCTGCGCGCCGAGGAGGAAATGAAGCGCGCCCGGCGCGAGGAGCAGGCCGGAAAGCCCACACTCTTGTCGCGTCTCGCCGACTCGTCGCGCGCCATCGCCGAGCCGCCCCCGCCGGCGGCCAAGGCGCCGGAGAAGCCGGCCGTGGTCGATCCGTCGCTGCCGCGGCTCGACGTGTTCGTCTCGCTGGTAAAGGCCTGTCAGGCGCCGGGAGCGCGCGCGCTCATCGTGCAGCGCAAGCTGAAGGGGCTGGGCACGCTCATCGAGATGGAGCCCACGCCCCAGCAGCTGATGCAGAAGAAGGGCGGCGTGCGGCTGGCGGCGCTGCTCGCCACGGCCAAGCCGATGGACGAGGTGAAATCCACCCTCGCCGGCGTGCCCGACGTCGAGTCGGTCGACGTGCAGCTCGCGCCGCTCGCTACCGTGCCTGCCATCGTGCCAGCCGCCGCCGCGCCGCAGGGGGCGCTGCGCGCGGTCATCGACGCCGCGCCCCCGGAGGAGCCGCGCTCGGAAGCGACGGTGCGCGTGCGCGCCAAGGCCCTCGACCAGCTCCTCGACCAGGCCGCCGAGGTGCTGTACGGCATCGCCCGCCTCCGCGACGCGGCCCGCAAGATCCCCGAGGCTCAGGCGGGCGCGTTCGAGGTGGAGATCGACCGCCTCCGCCGCACCGCGCGCGAGTTGCACGGGCGCGTGATGAACGCGCGCCTGACGCTCTTCTCGGCCCTCACCGAACGCCTCCCTCGCGCCGTGCGCGACCTGGCGCACCGGCTGGGGAAGGAAGTGGACGTCGAAGTCGAGGGCGCCGACGTCGAGTTGGACCGGACCGTCATCGAGGCGCTGGGCGATCCGCTCACGCACCTGGTGCGCAACGCGGTCGATCACGGCCTGGAGGGCTCGTCGCAGCGGCTCCAGGCGGGCAAGGCGCCGCGCGGGAAGCTCACGCTGGCGGCGCGCCGCGAGCGCGACAAGGTGCTGGTCGACGTGAGCGACGACGGGCGCGGTTTCGACGCGGAGTCCTTGCGCAAGCGCGCCGTCGCGCTCGGGCTCATGCCGGCTACGAGGGCCGCGCAGCTCTCCGATCAGGAAGCGTTCGAGCTGGCTTTTCTGCCGGGGTTGTCGACCCGCGCCGACGCCACCGACGTATCGGGCCGCGGCGTGGGCCTCGACGCGGTCAAAGCCGCTGTCGAGGGCCTGGGCGGAAAGCTCTCGGTGCGCTCGTCGCCGGGCAAGGGCTCCCGCTTCACCATGGAGTTGCCGCTCAGCGTCTCGATGGCGAACCTGCTCATCGTGCAGGTCGGAGGCGAGCTGTACGGGCTGCCGCTCAACCGCGTCGTGGTCACCACCGAGTACGACTTGTCGGCGCGCGGCGGCGAGGGCTACGAGTCGCGCTCGCTGGCGGTGGCGGGGCAACTGGTGCGCGCCTATTCGCTGGCGAAGCTGTTCGGCCTGCCCTCGCTGGCGCCGCCCGGCCCGCGGCCCTTTGCCGTGCTGGAGGTCGACGGCATCACTTTCGCGCTCAGCGTCGACCGGCTCGTCGGCCAGGAGGAGGCGGTCCTCAAGCCGCTCTTCCCTCCCCTCGACCGCATCAAAGGTCTCGCCGGCACGACGGTGCTGAGCAACGGCAGGCCGCTGCTCGTGCTCGACCCGCGCGGGTTGCAGGAATTGGCCGAAACCCCCAGCCCCGGCAAGCTGAAGGGGGCCGCCTAAGTGCGTGCGGCCGTCTCACCGCTGGAGCTGTCGCCGCAGCAGATCGAGGCGATGAGGCAGCTTGCCACGCTGGGCAGCGCCGACGCGGCGCGGTCGCTCGGGCGGCTGCTCGGGACGGTGGTCGAGGCGGTGCAGCCGCGCGCGCAGGTCGCGCGCCGCGGCGGCGTCGACAAGGTCTTGCAGCCCAATGGCTCGGCGTTCTCGGTCCACTTCACCGTCGAGGGCGGCGCGCGGCTGCGCTGGATGATGCACGTCACGCAGGAGGGCGCGACGCTGATGGGCGGGCTTCTCCTCGGCTCGCCGCTCAAAGGCGTGATGGACGACGGCACCATGTACGAGAGCGCGCTGGCGGAGATGTCCAACATCGTCGTCTCCAGCTACGTGGGCGGGCTGGCGGCGGCGGTGGGGCTGACGTTGGTGCCCTCGATCCCTTACGTGAAGCCGACCATGTCGGAGACGATGGTGGCGGCCTTCGGCGATCTCGACTCGGCCCTCTTCCTCGTGACCGACCTGCGGCTCCCCGGCGTGCGCTATGCGGGGCGCATCGTCGCGGCGCCAGTGGACGAATCGCTGGGCCGCCTGCTCAGCATGCTCGGCGCGGAGTAGGATCTTCTGATAGAGAGCGCGCGTGGACGCGCGTTCGCTCAGGGCGTTTCTCGAGCAGGTGAAGAGAGGCGACCTCGGCCTCGACGAGGCCGTGCGCCGGTTGGCCGAGCTCTCCGTGCAGCAGGTGGCCGACTTTGCCCAGATCGACGGCGAGCGCGCGCTGCGGCAGGGGTTTCCCGAAGTCATCTTCGGCGAGCGGAAGCGGCCCGAGCAGATAGCGGCCCTGGTGGAAAAGCTCGCTTCGCTCGGGCAAGCCGTGCTGGTCACGCGCATGGCCCCCGAGGCGGAACGGGCCGCGCTGGCCGTCGCCCCGCACGGCCGCTACGACCCCGTCTCCCGCACGTTCACCGCGCCGCCCAAAGCGGGGCTGCCGCCGCGCGAGGGAGTCGTCGCCGTGGTGTGCGCCGGCACCACCGACATCCCCGTCGCCGAGGAAGCCTGCGTCACCGCCCACATCGTCGGAGCGCAGGTCGAGCGCATCTACGACGTGGGCGTCTCGGGCCTGCACCGGCTCTTGCGCAAGGCACCGGCGTTGCGCGAGGCCGACGCGCTGGTGGTCTGCGCCGGCATGGAAGGCGCGCTGCCGTCGGTGGTGGGCGGACTGGTGGCGAGGCCGGTCATCGCGGTGCCCACCAGCGTCGGGTACGGAGCGTCGCTGGGGGGCATCGCGGCGCTGCTCGCCATGCTCAACTCCTGCGCCGCCAACGTCTCGGTGGTGAACATCGACAACGGCTTCGGCGCGGGGTTCCAGGCGGCGCTCATCGCGCGCCACGCGCACGCGGGCAGGAAATGAGGACGCTGGTGCTCGAGCCGGTGGGCGGCATCGCCGGCGACATGACCATCGCCGCGCTGCTCCACCTCGGCGCGCCGCGCGCCGCGCTCGACGAGGGCCTGCGCAAGCTGTCGCTCGGGGCGGAGATCTCCGTCAGCGAGGTCGAGGTGGGCGCGCTGCGAGCGCTGCACGTCGAGGTGCGCGCGCCGCCCGAGTCGCATGCGCACAGGCCCTATCGCGAGATCCGCGACTTGATCGCCCGCGCCGCCTTGCCCGCGCGCGCCGCCGACCTGGCGCAGAAGGCTTTCGCGCTCCTCGCCCGCGTGGAGGGAAAGTTGCACGGCGTTTCGCCCGAGCAGGTCGAATTCCACGAGGTGGGCGCGATCGACTCCATCGTCGACGTGGTCGGCGCGGCACTGCTCGTCGATGCCCTGGCGCCAGAGCGGTTGGTTTCGCTTCCGCCGCCCGCAGGCGCGGGCGTCGTGCAAAGCGCGCACGGGCCGCTCCCGGTTCCGGCCCCCGCCACGCTGGAGTTGCTGCGGGGGCGCACGCTGCGTCCGAGCGGGCCCGGCGAGCGCACCACCCCGACGGGCGCGGCGATGCTCGCCGCCTGGACGGAAGAGGCGGCCGCTCTACCCGAATTGACCATCGAAGCCATCGGCTACGGGGCGGGGACCAAGCGCTGGGACGACGCGCCCAACGTGTTGCGCGCCGTCTTGGGAAAGGCGAGCGCCGCCGGGCAGACGGCATGGGTGCTGGAGACGAACCTGGACGATCTCTCTCCACAGCTCGCCGCGGTGGCGCTCGAGGCGGCGCTGGCGGCCGGCGCGCTCGATGCATGGATCGCTCCCGTCACGATGAAGAAGGGTCGCCCGGCGCACCTCTTCGGTGTGCTGGTAGGCGAGGCGCAGCGCGCGGCCGTCGAGGCGGCCATCTTCCGCGAGACGTCCACACTGGGCGTGCGCGCCTCGCGCGTCGAGCGCAGCGTGCTCGACCGCGAGTTGGTCGAGGTACAGACGTCGTATGGGCCGGTGAGGGTGAAAGTGGGATATCGCGCGGGCCGCCTCCTCAACGCCGCGCCGGAATTCGAGGATTGCCGCAAGGCTGCAGAGCGCCACGGTGTCGGCGTCAAGGAAGTGCTCGCGGCGGCCATCGCGGCATTTCGCGCGCGCTAGCCCTCTGCGTTACAGTGCCAGCATCGGGGGGACGAGAGAGCGTCCACAGTTGTCTCCCCACCCCAAAGCAATGGATGAGATCGCCCTGCTCCGCGAAGAGCTGCAGCGGCAGAGCGAAGATCTCGCCGCGCTGGTCGAAGTCACCTCCGCGCTGGCCGCGGGCGGTGATCCGCAGCAGCTCGTCTTTCACGTGGTGGAGAGGCTGGCGGGCCGCCTCACCGTCGAGCGTTGCTCGGTTGTGCTGATCGACAGCGACGGCACCGGAACGGTGATGGCCGCAAGCGACGACCCGGCCTTGCGCGACAAGCGCATCGACCTCTCCAACTATCCCGAGATCCGCGAAGTGCTCATCACCGGCCGCCCGCTGGTGATCGACGACGCGCGCCAGCATGCGCTGCTCGACCCGGTGCGCGAGCGCATCGAGGAGCAGCGCATCTCCGCCATCGTCGTCATCCCCATGGTGTGCGAGGGGGCGGTGGTGGGCGTGGTCTTCATCCGCTCGCGCACGCGCGCCGGGTTCGCCCCGCGCGAGATCGGTTTTCTCTCCACCGTGGCGAGCGCCGCGGCGGTGGCGCTGCGCTACGCGGGGCGCGTGCAGAGCGAGCGCCGCCAGCGCGTGGCGGCCGAGCGTGAGCTGTCGGTCCTGCGGCGCTACGAGGAGTTCTTCAGCCACGTCAACGACGGCATGGCGGTGCTCGACGAGGGCGGCCGCGTGCTCACGCTCAACCCCGCCGGCAGCTCGACACTGGGCGTCCAGCCCGAGCTGGCCCGCGGCATGTCGCTGCCCGAATTGGTCGCGCCCGAGAGCGCGATGGAAGCGAACGTGCTTTCGCGCGAGCTTTTGCGCGGGGGCCGGGTGCTTTCGGCCGACTTGAGCGTGCTGACGCACGACGGGCGGCGCATCGTGCTTTCCGTCTCGGCGGGGCCACTCGGCTCGCAGCACGGCCGCGCCATCTTGAGCTTCCGCGACGTCACCGACCGGCGCGAGTTGGAAGCCGAGCTGCGCCGGACCAAGGAATTCCTCGAGCGGATCATCGACGCCACCGTCGATGGCATCGTCGCCGCCGATCTGAAAGGCAACCTGCTCCTCTTCAACAAGGGCGCTGAGCGCTTGACCGGGTTTTCCGCCGCCGAAGCGGTGGGCCGCATGAACGTGCTCGACCTCTACCCGCCGGGACAGGCGCAGACCATCATGGCCGCGCTGCGCACCGGGCGCAGCAAGGGCGACGGGAAGCTCGGCCCGCTGCGGGCCGAGATGATCGCGCGCAGCGGCGAGGTGATCCCGGTCGCGCTCTCGGTGGCCATGGTCGAGGACACGGCCACGGTGGGCGTGTTCCGCGATCTGCGCGAGGAGCTGCGCGTCGACGCCGAGTTGCAGCAGACGCGCGAGCGCCTGGCGGTGGCGGAGAAGGCCGCGCTGGTCTCCGAACTGGCGGGGGCGGCGGCGCACGAGTTGAACCAGCCGCTCACCAGCGTGCTCGGGTATTCCGAGCTGCTCTTCCGGCGCACGCGCGAGAGCGACAAGGGGCGCGAGGAGCTGTCGGCCATCGTGCGCGAGGCGGAGCGGATGGCGTCCATCGTGAAGAAGATCGGAAAGATCACGCGGTACGAGACGAGGCCTTACGTCGGCAATACCCGCATCGTCGACCTCGACCGTTCCTCGGATCCACCCCCGCCCGCTGTGATCATCGATACCAAGGCCTGAATTGTCCGTGCTCCTGCACGTGCGCGTACCCGTGCCCGGTCGAGCACGTTCACGAGCACGAGCACGGCGCTCTCAACGGGGTACTGCGAGCAGGGCGTATGCGTCGATGCCTGGAAGGATGGTCGACACCGAAAACCCCGAGGGGCTCAAAGTGATGCGCTCGCCGTCGCGGCCGCCGTCTCGCTCGGGAGCGAACCAGTAGCCGCTGCGACCGCCGCCCGCGGCCTGTCCGGCGATGGAGAGCTGCATGCCCTGCGCGGCGGCGAAGCCGTCGTCGCGCAGTTCGAGGTTGACGAGGTGCACGTCGAGCTTGCGCTCCGGATCGAGATAGGCGCGCAGTAACAGCCGCCCCCGTCCCGAGAGCGTGAAATGCGCGCGGCCTCGTCCCCACAGCTCGCGCAACGCGCGCGTGAGCAGCGCGTCGAGCGCGCCGGGCGCGGCCTCCTCGACCGCATAGACGCGCCCCTCGCCCACGCGCTCCAGGCCCGATTTGACCTCGGGGAAGACCACTTCGCCGGGCCGCCCCTCCTCGTCGATGGTGGCGCAGCGCCCGACGATCAGCGCATCGCCGCCCGCTTCGACGTGCCGGCGCGCCGCGGCCGCGTCGGAGCCTGAAATCGCCGCGCCCCCGGCGATGACGAGCAGCGGGGCGCGGGTGCCGCCCGAGAGGTCGAGCCGCACGGCGGGCTGCATGTGCGCCCCGATGAGCGCGACGGCGCAGGCGGAAGCACCCCGCTGGTGCGCGCCGTCGGTCCAGTGATCGCACGTGGGAGAGACGAGGATCTCCGCGTCCACCAGCGCCTGCGCGGGCCGGTAGCGCTCGCGCACCAGCGCGAGGAATTCGAGGTGTGCCGCGAGCGCGGCGTGCGCCTCCTCCGACGCGCCGGGAGCGAGGAGCAGATCGGTGTCGCACGCCGCCGTCACCGCGCCGAAGAGCCGCACCTGCGCCACGGTGGAGGAAGCGGGCAGCGTGGCGATGGCGGGCCGCAGCCCTAGCGCCGCGCGGGCCGCGAGGAGCGGCAGGAGCGCCTCCATCGGGTCGAGCGAGGGCAGATCGAACACCAGCCCGTCGAGGTGCGCGCACAGCTCGAGGGCCGGCGCGGACAACGTGCCGACGCGGCCGAGGACGGGGATCTCCAGGCCGCGCGAGCGCCGCGCCTCGTCGCGCGCGCGCAGGACGGCGCGCTTGGCCGACTCGATCGACTCGAGCAGCCGCAGCGCTTCCTTCTGCCGCGCGAAGGGCCGGTCGCGCGGCGGCAGCGCGGAGGCGCGCAGCTGCTCCAGCGGGTCGAAAGGTTGTAGATGATCGCCGTAGCTCTCGCGCAAGAATTCCACCAGGGCCAGCTCACACGAGCGGCAGAACCCGGCGCCCTCGGTTCGATACCAGCGGTCGAGTCCCGCCAGCAGCGCCGCCTCGCCCAGCTGCACGGCGCGCGCGGCGGCGTCGCCGGCGTGCTGGCGTCCTTCCAGCGAGTTGGCGCAGCGGACCTCCAGCGGCGATCCGTCGGCGGCGCTGCAGCGATCGGCGGCCGAGGCCGGGACGGCGATGTCCACCGACACCAGTCGCGGCAGGACACGCGTCGCCGGCGCGGGGGCGGCGGGCGGCGGGCCGGGAGCCGGCGCCTCGGTGGGCGCGGCCGGAAGCAGCCGCGCCTCTTCCTCGGCCAACTCGATGGGCAAAAGCAGCGCCTCCGCGCCCTCTGCCTTCGCCTGCAGCTCGGAATGTCCAGCGGCGGACAGGGTGACGTGCCGCGTCTTAGGGAAGGAGATCTCGCGGGCCATCGGCGGCGGGCATACCGTATCGGTTGGCGCTACGGAAGCGCGGACCTCCAGCCTCCTCCTCCCGCGTCCGAGGTTTCTGCAGGCTTCTGCTGGGCAGAAGCGGGCGACTGATTGACTCTCGGGCATGCGGCCACCAGATTGCCGTCGGTGAGCCGGGGTGGCTTGCGGCGATAGGACGGCGGGAGACGGTTGCCACCCGCTTGGCACGATGGCTTTTGAACTCTTTTCGCAGAGGGATGGTTAAAAATGAGCTCTTTCTTCGAGACGATCGCGCACCACTGGAAGGGCGGCGGGTTCGGCATGTACCCCATCGCCCTCTGCCTGGTCTTCGCCATCGCGGTCATCATCGACCGCGTGCAGGTGCTGTTCTTCAGCGCCAGCGTGGACAAGGACGAGTTTCTCCGCGGTCTCAAATCGCACATCTTCAACGGCGACCTCGACAAGGCCATCAGCTACACGGCCGGTCAGAAGTCCACGCCGCTGACCAACATCGTCAAGGCGGGGCTCATCAACGTCCCCAAGGGCGAGGACGAGGTGCAGGCCGCCATGGACGAGGCGTCGTTGCGCGAGATGCCGCGCATCGAGAAACGGACCGGCTACCTGGCCATGATCGGCAACGTGGCCACGCTGGTCGGACTCCTCGGCACCATCATCGGCCTCATCCAGTGCTTCGCCGGCGTGGCGGGAGTCGATGCCTCCGAGAAGGCGCGCGTGCTCTCCGACGGCATCGCGGAAGCGATGAACTGCACCGCCTTCGGACTCATCGTCGCCATTCCTTCCCTGGTGGCGTTCTCGCTCCTCCAGGGCCGCACGCAGCACATGATCGACGACATCAACGAGACGTCGGTGGGCGTGCTCAACCTGATCGTGGCCAACAAGGACAAGATGCGGATCCCGGCCAACCTTCCCCAGCAGTAGCCGGAGAAACCGAAAATGGCCGGCGCGGCGCCGCAGGAACATACCGGGAAAGGCGGAAAGAAGGCGCTGGACGCCGAGCTGAACCTCGTGCCGTTCATCGACCTCCTCTCCTGCTGCATCTCCTTCCTCCTCATCACGGCGGTCTGGACGCAGATCGCGGGTCTTCAAGTTGCCTCGAGCGGCGGGCCGCCCGAGCAGCAGAAGCAGGAGACCACCATCGACGTGAAGCTCCTGCTCACCGAGAAGGGCTATTCGCTCGCCATGGCGGGGGCGGCCATCGACATCCCCAAGGTCAACGGCAAGGACGGCGCACAGGCCTACGACCGGAAGACCTTGACCGAGAAGCTCAAGACGCTGAAGGCGAGCCTTCCCGAGCAGAGTGCCATCACCGTGCAGCCCGAGGACGCGGTGGCTTATGCCGACCTGGTCGAGACGGTGGACACCTGCCTGGGCGAACAGCTGCGCAACGTCACCGTTGCGCCCATGAACTAAATGGCCCGAGCAACCGCGAGGGCCGGACGTCGCTCACCTGCGGGCCCGCGAAGCGGGCGCGCAGCAGTGAGCCATTAGGGGACTCACCATGGCCATCGTCACTCCTGGAATGCGCCCCTGCGAGCGGATCGCCACCAGCAAGGTGCTGGGCAAGAAGTTCCTGCGGGGCAAGAAGAGCGGCTACGCCACCCTGACGCTGACGTCGCTGGTCGACGTGATGACCATCATCGTCATCTTCCTGCTCATGAACTTCTCCGCCAACGGAGAGGTGCTCTACATGAGCAAGGACATCAAGCTGCCCGACGCGTTCCACGGCGCGCAACTCGAGCGCGCGCCGGTCATCTCCGTCTCGGGCGAGGCGGTGACGTTCGACGGCAGGATGCTGGTGCAGACGGCCGACCTGGAAAAGGGCGACGTGCTCAACGTCCCCGAGTTGGAGGGCGCGCTGCGCGACGAGAAGCGCCGCTACGAGCAGATCCACGCCAACGATCCCGACCACCCGTTCCGCGGGCTGGTCAACGTCCAGGCCGATCGGCGCATCCCCTTCAAGGTGATCAAGCGGGTCATGTTCGCGTGCAACCAGAGCGGCTTCGGCAACATCAATTTCGCCGCCTTGTCGCGCGCCGACCAGGCCCCCAAGACGATCACCGCGTCGAATTAATCCAGACCGCGGACAACCAGGCCTCAGGCCTCGGGCTTCAGGCGGCTGTGCGCTGCGAGCCCCTTCGCTTTTCCCGCCTGAGGCCTGAGGTCTGAGGCCCGAGGCCTCTTTAAGGCCTCTTTACTTCGGCTCGTCTTCACTCTATCTTGCGTCGCCCCGAAATCCGGAGTCACGGCTCAATGCAGAACATCATCCGCCGCGCGCTCTTCGCGCTTCCCGCCGCGCTCTTTCTCCTCGCCCCCGCCGCCCGCGCCGACGAGGCCAAGCTCATCCTGCCCGATCTGTCGAGCGTCCAGTTCCTCGGCATGACCGGCCGCGGGCTGCTCATGCTCGGGCTGGTCGTCTGCGCGCTCGGCCTCGTCTTCGGCATAACCATCTTCAGGCAGCTCAAGAGGCTGCCGGTCCACCGCTCCATGCTCGAGGTCTCCGAGCTGATCTACGAGACCTGCAAGACGTATCTCATCACGCAGGGCAAGTTCATCCTCCTCCTCGAGGTGTTCATCGGCGTCATCATGGTGATCTACTTCGGCTGGCTGCGGCACTTCGAGCCGGCCAAGGTGATCGCCATCCTCGTCTTCAGCCTTTTGGGCATCGGCGGCAGCTACGGCGTGGCGTGGTTCGGCATCCGCGTCAACACCTTCGCCAACTCGCGCACGGCCTTCGCGAGCCTGCGAGGCAAGCCGTTCCCGACGTACCAGATTCCGCTCAAGGCCGGCATGTCCATCGGCACCATGCTCATCAGCATCGAGCTCTTCATGATGCTCTGCATCCTCCTCTTCGTGCCCGCCGACTACGCCGGGCCCTGCTTCATCGGGTTCGCCATCGGCGAGTCGCTGGGCGCCAGCGCGCTGCGCATCGCCGGCGGCATCTTCACCAAGATCGCCGACATCGGCAGCGACCTGATGAAGATCGTCTTCAACATCAAGGAGGACGACGCGCGCAACCCCGGCGTCATCGCCGACTGCACCGGCGACAACGCCGGCGACAGCGTGGGCCCCTCGGCCGACGGGTTCGAGACCTACGGCGTCACCGGCGTGGCGCTGATCAGCTTCATCCTCCTCGCGGTCACCAGCCCGACGGTGCAGGTCCAGCTCCTCGTCTGGATCTTCGCCATGCGCATCGTGATGATCATCGCCTCGGTCGGCTCGTACCTCGTCAACGAGATGATCCAGAAGGCGCGCTATGCCGACGCCGAGAGGATGAACTTCGAAGCGCCGCTCACCTTCCTCGTCTGGCTCACCTCGCTGGTCTCGGTCGCGCTCACCTTCGTCGTCAGCTACCTGCTCATCCCTTCCCTGGGCGGCGACACAACCCTGTGGTGGAAGCTCTCGCTCATCATCACCGCCGGCACGCTGGCCGGCGCCATCATCCCCGAGGTGGTCAAGGTCTTCACCTCGACGACCTCCGCCCACGTCAAGGAAGTGGTCACCGCCTCGCGCGAGGGCGGCGCCTCGCTCAACGTCCTCTCGGGGCTCATCGCCGGCGACTTTTCCGCCTACTGGATGGGCCTCGTCATCGTCACGCTCATGGGCGTGGGCTACCTCGTCTCCACGCAGGGGCTCGCGGCGCACATGCTGGCTCCGGCCGTCTTCGCTTTCGGCCTGGTGGCTTTTGGATTTCTCGGCATGGGGCCGGTCACGATCGCCGTCGACTCGTACGGCCCGGTGACGGACAACGCCCAGTCGGTCTACGAGCTGTCAGTGATCGAGAACATCCCCAACATCGCCGCCGAGGTGAAGAAGGACTTCGGCTTCGACCTCTCCTTCGAGAGGGCCAAGCACTTCCTCGAGGAGAACGACGGCGCGGGCAACACCTTCAAGGCCACCGCCAAGCCGGTGCTCATCGGCACCGCGGTGGTGGGCTCGACCACCATGATCTTCTCCATCATCATGGTGCTCACCAACGGGCTGCAGCCGGCGTTCATGCAGAACCTCTCCATCTTGCACGCGCCGTTCTTGCTCGGGCTCGTCACCGGCGGCGCGGTGATCTACTGGTTCACCGGCGCCTCCACCCAGGCCGTCTCGACGGGGGCGTATCGCGCCGTCGAGTTCATCAAGGCCAACATCAAGCTGGAAGGCGTGGAGAAGGCCTCCATCAGCGACTCCAAGAAGGTGGTGGAGATCTGCACGCAGTATGCGCAGAAGGGCATGTTCAACATCTTCCTCGTCGTCTTCTTCAGCACGCTGGCCTTCGCCTGCCTCGAGTCGTACTTCTTCATCGGCTACCTCATCTCCATCGCGCTCTTCGGCCTCTACCAGGCCATCTTCATGGCCAACGCCGGCGGCGCGTGGGACAACGCCAAGAAGATCGTCGAGGTGGAATTGAAGGCCAAGGGCACTCCGCTGCACGCCGCGGCCGTGGTGGGCGATACCGTAGGCGACCCCTTCAAGGACACTTCGTCGGTGGCGATGAACCCCATCATCAAGTTCACCACCCTCTTCGGCCTCTTGGCCGTCGAATTGGCCACCGAGATGCAAACCGGGACGCGGCTGGTGCTGGCGGCGATCTTCTTCGCCATTTCCGTCGTGTTCGTCTGGCGCAGCTTCTACCGCATGCGCATCGAGGTAGGAATTCATGCGGCGGAGAGCGAGCGCGTGGCACAGAAAGCCGCCTAGCGAGCAGGTCTGAAGCCTGAAAGACTTTAGTTTGTTAGTCTCCATCGCCATGGACGACCAGGCGCGGATCGAGCGCGCGTTGGCACACTTGCCGATCTTCCCGCTGCCGGGGGCGGTGCTGCTGCCGCATTCGCTGGTGCCGTTGCACATCTTCGAGCCGCGCTATTGCAAGATGACCCGCGATTGCGAGGAGGGCCTGCGCGTGCTGGCGCTGGCGAACATCCCCGACGAGGGCGCGGCCGGAGAGCGGCCGCCGCGCGTTCTGCCGGTCATCGGGGTGGGCATCCTGGCGCGGGTCGATCGGCTGCCCGACGGGCGCTTCAACATCGTCCTGCGCGGGGCCGCCCGCGCGCGCATCGCCGAGGAGCTGCCCTCGGGCGAGCCGTACCGGCTGGTGCGCGCCGAGCCGCTCGTCCCGGAGCGCATGCCGGCGCACGCGGCGGCGATGGCCGATTCGCTCAAGCGGCTCGTCCTGGCCCTCTCGGCCGCCAAGCAGGGCGACGAGATGCAGGCGCTGGTGCAACTCGCCGCCCGCGCCCACGACCCGGGCGATCTGGCCGACGTGGTGGGCGGCGTGCTCATCGCCGGCACGCGCGATCGGCAGGCCGTCCTCGAGGCGGTCGACGTCGTGTCGCGGATCGAGCTGGTCACGCAGGCCGCCGCGGCGGCGCTGGCCGAGACCGCCTCGCGGGCCTCGGCCCCGAACTGATCATGAGACGGCTTTCGTCCCTGCTCCTCTTGCTCGTCGCCGGCTGCCCCGAGATCATCGGACAGCAGTGTCCGCCGCAGTCCGCGGCGGTGGGTCAGTACTCGCTCGCCTTACAAGGCGAGCATCCTCCGGACGAGTGCAAGGTGCGCCTGGACGGCGGCATCGTCATTCCGCTGGCCGTCGATGACGGCGGTACCCAGAGCGCCACACTCTGCGTCGCATCGGCGCCGGACGGCGGTTTGAAGCTCTACCTCGCCATCGCCACCAAGGGGGCGCGACCCAGCGATCTGCTGCCCGACGGTGGGTTCCTTTTCGTCGGCAACAGCCCGCCCACCCCCGGCACGCCGTGTTCCTGTCCCGTGGCCATCGACGAGACCTTCGGAGGCTTCCTCACCGGCGCGTGGGACGGCGGGCTTTCCCTGCAGCCTGACGGTGGCCTGCCGCCCATCACCGGCCTTTCGGGGACGCTGGTCGACCAGCTCACCAGCACTCCCACGCCGCAGCCGCCTTGCGTGTGCAACGTTCCCTGCTCGTTGACGTACGGGATCACCGGGACGCGCCTCTGATGCGCCCTGCGGTGGTGCTGTTCTCGGGCGGGCTCGATTCGTCGACGTGTCTGGCCGTGGCGCGCGAAGACGGCTTTGCGCCGCACGCGCTCGCGGTCCGCTACGGCCAGCGGCACGCCTTCGAGTTGCGCGCCGCCGAGCGGGTCGCGCAGGCCATGCAGGTCCCGCTCAAGGTGGTCGATCTCGACCTGCGCGCCATCGGCGGCTCTGCGCTGACGGCCGAGCTCGAGGTTCCCAAGGACGCGCCGATGGGCGCGGGCATCCCGGTGACCTACGTTCCGGCGCGCAACACGGTGCTGCTCGCGCTCGCGCTCGGATACGCCGAGGTGCTGGGCGCCGAGGACCTCTACCTCGGCGTCAACGCCATCGACTATTCCGGCTATCCCGACTGCCGCCCCGCCTTCATCGAGGCGTTCGAGTGGCTCGCCAACCTCGCCACCGCCGCGGCCGTCGAGGGGCGCGCCAAATACAAGCTGCACGCGCCGCTCATCGCGCTTTCCAAGGCCGCCATCGTGCGGCTCGGCACCCGGCTGGCTGTCCCTTACGCGCTCACGCACTCGTGCTATGACCCCGATCCCCAGGGCCGCGCCTGCGGCCGCTGCGACTCCTGCCGGCTGCGCGCGGCGGGCTTCCTCGACGCGGGCGTTCCCGACCCGACTCCGTACGCTCCGAGGTGAACCATGCTGAAGCTCTTGCTCACCGCGCTCCTCCTCTCCCAGGCGCACGAACACGACGCCGCATCCGACAAGGACAGCAAGGTGCCAACGCATCAGAAGCACCCGCTCGACAAGAACGCGCCCAAGCCGGCGGGCGAGATGTTCGACCTCAAGGTGGGCGGCGAGACCGCCAAGGCGTATCTCGCCAAGCCCAAGGGAAAGCCGCAGGGCGCCCTCCTCGTGCTCCACGAGTATTGGGGCCTCAACGATTGGGTCAAGCACCAGTCCGACCTGCTCGCGCGCGAGGGCTACACGGCGCTGGCCGTCGATCTTTACAAGGGCAAGGTCGCGACGGATCCCAAGGAGGCGGGCGCGCTGATGGCCGCCAAGGACGAGAAGTGGGGCGACGCCGTCGAGGCGGCGGGCCTCGCGTGGCTCAAGGCCAACAGCAGCGGGAAGATCGCCACCATCGGGTGGTGCATGGGCGGGGGCGAGTCGCTCAAGGCGTCGCTCAACGATCCCGATGACGTGGCCGCGACGGTCATGTACTACGGCATGCCCGAGACCGACGTGGCGAAGCTCAAGAAGCTGCGCGGACCCCTGCTGGGCATCTGGGCCAAGAAGGACGGCTGGATCACCCCGGACAAAGTGGCGGCCTTCGACAAGGCGCTCACCGAGGCGGGCGTGAAGCACGAGTTCCACTCCTACGACGCGGAGCACGCTTTCGCCAATCCCAGCTCGGGCAGATATCAGGGCGAGGCTGCCAAGGACGCCTGGGAGAAGACCAAGGCGTTCCTGGCGGCGAACATCAAGTCGCGGTAGGGCGCGGCTTGCGGCTCGGGAGCTGCCGGATGGTTCCGTAGAAGCGGAGCGCCGCTTCGCCGGCCCGCTGCAGGTCGCGGTTGTTCAGGTACGCGACCACCGGTGCGGCGATGACCGGCACGGCCCGCCCGATCTGCTCCAGCCCGCGCGTGGTGAGCACTTTCTGGGCGATGCGCGCCAGCACCTTGGGGCCGGCGCGCCCGGCGAGGTTCACCGTGTCGGCGCCGTTGGAGTAGCCGAGCACCTCGAAGATCTCGTCGCGGGCGCGAGTCGACTTGAGGTTCACCTTGTGCAGGAGCGCGATCTCCATGATGAGCGTGAGCTGCAGCACGGTGACGAACATCAGATCGGCCGGCACCAGCGCGAGCCCGAACAGCCCCGAGAGGGCGCCGCCGGTGGAGGCCCAGGTCTTTTTCGTGTCGGTGAGGCGCTGGGCCAACTCCGGAGGACCGGCGCTGGGGTACTTCTCGCGCGCCTCGTCGACGCGCCGGCGGCAGCGGCCGATCTCCTCGACGTAGACGCGCCAGAGGCGCTCGCGGGCGAACTGCAGCATCTCACCGCAGTCTAACGCCGCGCCGCGGCGCGAGCATCAGCGCCGCTACGCCGGCGAGCAGACCTGGCGGAGGATGTCCAGTTCCTCGAGCGCCTTGCCCGCGCCCATTACCACCGACGAGAGCGGGTCCTCGGCGAGGAAGACCGGCAGGCCGGTCTCCTCGCGCAGGAGCGCGTCGAGATTTTTCAACAATGCCCCGCCGCCCGCCAGCACGATGCCGCGGTCGGCAATGTCTCCCGCCAACTCGGGCGGCGTGCGCTCCAGCGTGACCTTCACCGCTTCGACGATGGCGTTGACCGGCTCGGCCAGCGCGTCGCGGATCTCGTCGGAGCTGACGGTCAGCGTGCGCGGCACGCCGGCCACCAGGTCGCGGCCCTTGATGTCCATCGTCAACACTTCGTCGGTGGGATAGGCGTTGCCGATGCCCATCTTGATCAATTCGGCGGTGCGCTCGCCGATGAGCAGATTGTACTTGCGCTTGATGTGCTGGATGATCGCCTCGTCCATCTTGTCGCCGCCGACGCGCACGCTTTTGGAATACACGATACCTGCGAGCGAAATCACGGCCACATCCGTGGTGCCCCCCCCGATGTCGACGATCATGTTTCCCGACGGCTCGGTGATGGGCAGGCCCGCGCCGATGGCCGCCGCCATGGGCTGCTCGATCAAGTACACCTCGCGCGCGCCGGCGCTCTCGGCCGCCTCGCGCACCGCGCGTCGTTCCACCTCGGTGATGCCCGAGGGGATGCCGATGATGATGCGCGGTTTGACCAGCGTCGAGCGGTTGTGCGCGGCGCGGATGAAGTAGCGCAGCATGGCGGCGGTGATCTCGAAATCGGCGATGACGCCGTCCTTCATCGGCCGGATGGCGACGATGTTGCCCGGCGTGCGGCCGAGCATCTCCTTCGCTTCCTTGCCGACGGCCAGCACTTTCTTGCCGCCGCGCGAGTCCTGCTGCACCGCCACCACGCTGGGCTCGTTGGAGACGATGCCCAGGCCGCGGATGTAGATGAGCGTGTTGGCGGTCCCCAGGTCGATGGCGAGATCGCGGGAGAAGAGCTTGTAGATCCCGTTGAACATGGGAGCGCACTTCCGGGGCGAGAGGAAGCGCGGACGCTAGCAAACGCCCGCGTTGTCCGCAACGCGCAGCATGCGAAGTTTATGCCGCACATCTGGCGGCAGAGCCATTGTGGCCGGTCCGGCGGCCGCAGTACCTTCGGAGGCCATGCGGATCCCCAGAGGTGAGGAGAGGCGGCAGAACTTCATCGGCGGCGAATGGGTCGCTCCCGCCACGGAGAAATACGAGCCCTGTCTGAACCCGGCCGATACGCGCGAAGTGCTGGGCCACTTCCCGCGCAGCGGCGCAGCGGACGCCAGGTCGGCCGTCGAGGCGGCAGCCAAGGCCTTCCCCGGCTGGGCGGCCACGCCGGGACCCGAGCGCGGGCGCATCCTCGGCAAAGCGCTGGCCATCCTCAAATCGCGCCTCGACCTCGTCGCCGAGGCGCTCTGCCGCGAGGAGGGAAAGGTCTTCTCCGAGGCGCGCGGCGAGGTGCTGAAGGGGCTCAACCTGCTCGAGTTCTACGCCGGCGAAGGCTTCCGCCAGCACGGCAAGACGCTCCCCTCCGAATCGCGCTCGACGCTGGCGTTCACCCTGCGGCAACCCGTCGGGCCGGTGGCGCTCATCACGCCGTGGAACTTTCCCTTCGCCATCCCGGTGTGGAAGACCGCGCCGGCGCTGGTGGCGGGTTGCACGGCGGTGCTCAAGCCGGCGTCGCTCACGCCCATCTGCGCGCACCTGCTCGCCGAGGCGCTTCAAGAGGCGGGCCTTCCGCCGGGCGTGCTCAACGTCGTCACCGGCCCGGGCTCGTCCATCGGGGACGCGCTGGTCGACGATCCGCGCATCCGCGCCATCAGCTTCACCGGCTCGAACGAGATCGGCATCCGCCTCTACCAGCGCGCGGCCGCCCGCGGCGTGAAGGTCACGCTGGAGATGGGCGGCAAGAACCCCGTGGTGGTGCTGGACGACGCGGATCTCGACCTGGCGGCCGAGGGAATTCTACAGGGCGCGTTCGGCAGCACCGGCCAGCGCTGCACCGCCACCTCGCGGGTGGTGGCCACGCCGGGCATCTCGGCGAAGCTGGCCGAGGCGCTAGCGGAGAAGGCGCGCAAGATCCGCGTCGGAAACGGCATGACCCAGGGCGTGCAGATGGGGCCCGCGGTCGACACCAGCCAGCTGCGCACCGACCTCGACGCCATCGCCGCTGCCAGGTCGGAAGGCGCGCGGCTCCTCTGCGGCGGCGAGCGCCTCTCGGGCGCCGACCATGAGCACGGGTTCTTTGTCGCTCCGACGGTGTTCGACAACGTCGAGCCCGGCACGCGCCTCGCGCGCGAGGAAGTCTTCGGGCCGGTGCTGGGCATCATGCGGGCGCGCGACGCCGAGGAAGCGATCCGCTACGCCAACGACGTGGAGTTCGGGCTCACCGCCAGCATCTACACGCGCGACTACTTCGAGGCGCTGCGCTTCGTCGAGAAGGCGGAGGTAGGGATGGTGCACGTCAACCAACCCACCGTCGGAGGCGAGGCGCAGCTGCCCTTCGGCGGCATCAAGGCCACCGGCGTGGGCGAGAAGGAGATGGCCGAGGAGGGCGCCAACTTCTTCACGCACCTCAAGACGGTCTGGCTCGACTATACGGGCGCCAAACGCACCTCCAACATCTACTGAGAGCACACCTGCTTGCGGCACCACCTTGACTGCGCGCGCGCTGCCTGACAGGCTAGATCGACTCGGGAGAGGGAGGTTCGGCCCATGTCGCAGCGCCGTTGGCCCGCTGTCTCGCGGCTCGTCGCCGCGCTGACGGGACTCGCCTTCGGCATCATGGGCGCGGAGCTGACGTTCGGGTCGCTGCGCCCCGAGGAGCCGCGCGCCGACGCGGTGCTCTACTCCATCGAGGTGCGCAACGGCGCCGGCGACCTGCTCGCCAGCCCCATGCTGGTCGGCGAGGAAGGCCGGCCCGTCCACCTCAGCCTCTTGTCGGGTCCGCACAGCGAGCCGATGGAGATGTCGCTCGACCTCGACCCGCAGCGCGACGGCGCCGACCGGCTGTGCCTCGGGTACAGGCTCTCCATCGCCGACGGCTTCGCCCACTCGGGACGCATGAGCGTTTCGTACGGCCAGAGGCGCTCGGTCAACCTGCGCCGAGCCGGCGAGCTCCTGCGGCTCTCGCTGGTGGTCGCGCGCGCCCACACGCAGGACTTCGAGCGTCTGCTGCAGCGCTTGCGCCGTCCTGCCGCGTAAGGGTAAAGACGCCGCGCATGCCGTTTTCCCTGCAGTCCCCCCAGGAGCGCCGCCTGGCGGTGTTCTGCCGCGTCTTCGCGGTCGTCTACTTTCTCGGCGCGGTTTCGTTCGCGGCGCTGCCGGGGACGACATACCGGCTCGTCACGCTGGGCGCGGAGAGCTCGTTCGGGCCGGAGGCGGCGTTCTGGAACGCCTTGGCCGTCTCGATGATGGTGGCCCTCGCGGCGGCCTGCGCGGTGGTGGCCCAGCGCCCGCGCGAGCGCCGGCACGCCCTGCTGCCGGTGGTGGGCGCCAAGCTGACCTCGAGCGGCGTAGCCGCGATGCACCTCGTCTCCGCGGAGGGGCCGGGGCGGCTCGCGCTCTTGGCCATCATCGCGACCGACATTCCCCTCTTCGTGCTCACCCTGCTCGTCTATCGCTCGGCCGCGCCCGGCGTGCACAGCGAGCCGGCCCGCGAGGACGCCACCGCTCCGGCGGGCGAGCCGCCCAAGGTCCAACTCGGCGTCCCCAAATGACCGGTGCAACGCCCTGCGGCCGCGGCGCGTCCAGGTTATAGATTGCGCGCATGATCGGCGTGGTGATGGCGACGCACGGCAAGCTGGCAGAGGAATTCATCCGCACCGCCGAGGGAGTGGCGGGAAAGATGGAGCAGACTGTCGCCGTCAGCGTGGTGGCAACGGAGCCCGACGTGCGCGGCCGGCTCAAAGAGGCCATCCAGCGCGTCGACAGCGGCGAGGGCGTACTGCTGCTCACCGATCTCCTGGGCGGCTCGCCCACCAACCTCTGCCTCTCCTTCCTCACCGAGCGCAACGTCGAGGTGGTCACCGGAGTGAACCTGCCCATGCTCCTCAAGCTGAACGGGCTGCGCGCCTCGGGGAAGTCCATCCAGGAGATCGCGCGCGAGTTGGCCGACGCGGGCAGGAACGCCATCGGGCACGCCAGCGAGATGCTGCGGAGATTGACTTGAGCAAGGACGCCCAGCGCATCGCGCTGGTGCGCGTCGACAACCGGCTCGTGCACGGCCAGGTGCTCGAGGCGTGGCTGCCGGCGCTCGACGCGCACGGCATCCTCGTCGCCGACGACGAGGCGGCGGGCAACGTGCTGGCGCGGTCGGCCATGTCGCTGGCCATTCCCCCCAAGGTGAGCTTCCAGGTGCTGCGCGTGCAGGCCGCCGCCGACGCGCTCAAGCCGGGCGGGGCGGGCCCGCAGGCGCCGCGCACCCTGGTGCTCCTGCGCGACGTGCGCGACGCGGTGGCGTTGCACGACGCGGGCGTGCCCATGCCGAAGCTCAACCTCGGCAACATCCATTTCGGCGCCGGCCGCCGGCAGGTCTCGCCCTCGGTGTTTCTCGACGCGCGCGAGGTGGCCGCGCTGGAGAAGCTTGCCGCCGCCGGAACGCAGGTCGAGGTGCGCGCGGTGCCCAGTGAGCAGCCGGTGCCGCTGGTCGAGATCAAGTCGCGCTTCGGGGTGTAAAAGGGGCGATGCTCCCGCTCCCCGCCGGCGGCTGGCCGCACCTGCTCGCCATGGCCGCCCTGGCCGCGCTCGCTGGAGGGCTGGCGGCCGTCGAGCGCAAGGGCGCGCTGCAGCTCATGCTCAGCCGGCCGCTGGTGCTCGCGCCGGTGCTGGGGTGGCTCTTGGGTGATGCGCAGGGCGGGCTGATGCTCGGCGTCCCGCTCGAGCTGCTTTTTCTCGGCGGGGTGAACCTGGGCGGCAACCTGCCCGACAACGAATCGCTTCTCGCCGGCGTCCTGACGGCGACGGTGGTGCCGGCGGGAATGGCCCTCGGGAGCGGCGTCGATCCGCCCCTCGCCACGCTCGGGCTCGCGCTCCTCTTCCCGCTGGCGCTCTACGGCCGCCGCCTCGAGCGCGCCTCCGAAATGCGCAACACGCAGCTCTTTGAGGAAGCGCTCGCGCGAGTCGCCCGCGGCGACACCCGCGCCGCGCGCGTGAACCTGCGCGGCCTTCTGCTCCCCTTCGGAGCGGCGGCGGGTATCTGCGCCCTGGGCGTTCTCTGCTCGCCCCTGCTCGCGTGGGTGCGCGCCTCGAGCGGTCCGGCGCTGCTCGCCGCGCTGGAAGGAGGATGGCACGCGGTCTGGGCGGTGGCGGCCGCGTGCGCCATCCGCGCCATCCGCGATCATCGCGCGCCGTGGATCGCGGGCGTCTCCGCCGCGGCGGTCATCGCCGTGGCCATGGCGGTGCGGGGGATGTGGTGAGGCAAGAGGCCGCAGTGCTGCAGGGGGCGCGGCATGTGTCCACCAGGACGCTCCTGCGCGTCTTCTGGCGCTCGTTCTTCCTGCAGGCGTCATGGAACCCGCGCGGGATGCAGAACGTCGGCTTCGCCGACGCCATTGCCCCGGCGCTGGAAGAGCTGTACCCCGACCCGGCCAAGCGGGTGAAGGCGGTCGCGAGGCACCTGGAGTTCTTCAACTGCCATCCTTATCTGGCAGCGGCCATCCTGGGCGGCGCGGTGCGGCTCGAGGAGCACGTCGCGGCGGGAGAGGCGCCGTCCGAGACCGTCTCGTCATTCAAGAGCACGCTCGGCCCGCCCTTCGCGGCGCTGGGCGACGGGTTCTTCTGGCTGGCGCTGCGCCCCACGGCCGCGCTGGCCGCCGCGGTGACCGAGCCGTTTCTCGGGCTTGGCTGCGTGCTGGTCTTCCTCGGTCTCTACAACACCGTCCACCTCGCGGCGCGGATCTGGCTCTTCGCCACCGGCTATACGCAGGGCGAAGGCGTGGTGGCGGCGGTGGCGCGCGCGCATTTCGCCAGCGGCACGCCGCTCCTGAAATCTTGTGGGGCCGCGCTGGCGGGCGCGCTGGCGGGCCGCTCGGTCCTCGCCGCGGGCCTGCCCGATCGGCCCTTTCACGCATTGCTCGTCGCCTCGACCATCGTCGCGGCCGCCGCCCTCTTGCCGCGTCTCGGCGTGACGCGGTCCGTCTACATTGCCTTGCTGCTCGGCCTTGCGCTCGGGGCCCGGTTCTTCTAGCTCATTGGGGAGACATGGCCGACGACACCATCGAGAAAGAATGCACGGTGCGCAACAAGATGGGCCTGCACGCGCGGCCCGCGGCGCTCATCGTGCAGACCGCCAACAAGTTTCCCTGCGACGTCACGCTCATGAAGGACGGCCAGAACGTCAACGGAAAGAGCATCATGGGCGTGCTGATGCTCGCTGCCGCCCAAGGGACCACCGTGACCGTCAAGACCGAGGGCGAGCAGGCGAAGCAGTGCTCCGAAGCCATCGCCGAACTTTTCGACAAAGGCTTCAACGAAAGCTTCACCTAGTGGTTGGGCGGCAAGATGGTGGTTTCGTCGCGGCTGATGTCCTGACCGCCGATGGTGGCCGGTTCGCGGTGGGTGCCTTTGCCGTTCGTGCCGCGGCGGCGGATGCGGAACTCGTCGGTGAAGGGCACGCCCGACGAGCGGCTCGCGGCGGCCAGCGCGCCGACGAGCGATCCGACCAGCGCCAGCAGCGCCCCGGCGGTCGCGTAGCCCGCCACGACCGCCCCGTTGCCGGTCGTCTCCACCAGGGCCGCGGTGCGGCCGCGCGCGCTGTTGTGCAGCGAGGTGTTGCCCGCCGGTGTGCGGCTCATCGCCGCCGCGCCCGAGGCGAAGAGCGCGATGAAGGCCGCCAGCAGCATCGACATTCCCCACGCCACGCCGCCATGCATCAGGCTCTCGTCGCGGCGGCGATCGCCCGCCATGCGGATCATCGCGAACGAGCCGACGAACGAGGCGATGACGGCCGACACTGCCCCCCAGGCCGCGGCGCCCGCGTTGGAGACGGCGGGTCGCGCGGCGAAGGGATCGATGACCGCCAGCCCCACGACCGCCGCGATGAGCGAGAGCACGAGCAAGACGCCCCAGCCCAGCACCCAGCCACCGAAGAGCGCGCTCCAGTCGAGGCGCCGGCGATGGTTGAGGCGCGATTCGGCCGCGCTGTGGGAACTGGTCGTGCCGGAAGTGCGGTCGTACGTCGCCATGGTGATCTCCTCAAAAGTGGACAGAGGAGGGTTCGGTCGCCGCCGCCGCGGCGGCAAGAGACGGCCGCCAGCCGTTCAGTTCTCCTGGCGGCTCAGCAGGCGCTGGATGTTCCCAGCGTGGCGCGCGACGATGATGAACGACACGCCAGCGATCCCGACCACGGCTTCGGTGCTCGAGGTGGCCCATGCGACCGCCACTGTCGCCACCACGGCGGCGAGGGAGCCGACGCTGGATATTTTGTACAATTTGTACAAAACCGCCCAAGTGGCCGCCCCGGCCAGCGCCGCCCACGGAGCAAGCGCCAGCGACACACCGAGTCCGGTGGCGACGCCCTTTCCGCCGCGCAGCCGCAGCCAGATGGGGAAGCAGTGCCCTGCGACGGCGGCGACGGCGCATGCCGCGGGCAGCCAGGGCGGAAGCCGCGGGGCGAGCAGCACCGGCACGAGGCCCTTGAGCGCGTCGAGCGCGAGCGTCGCGACAGCGGCGGTCCGTCCCGCGGCGCGGGCGACGTTGGTGGCGCCGATGTTCCCCGAGCCGACCGTGCGCACGTCCTTGCCGGTGGCGGCGCGCGCGATGAGGAGGCCGAAGGGGATCGAGCCGGCGAGATACGCGGCGGCGATCCACAGCGCCGTCACGCCGCGCTCCGCAGCGCGACGAAAGCCCAGTTGAGCGCCAGCCCGATGGCCGCCGACCAGCGCAGCGTCCGCGCTTCGAGGCGCGGGGCCGCCGGCGCCCAGGGCAACCCGCACAGCCGCAGCAGCGTCCAAGAGAGGTGGACCGCGCCGGCCAACGCGAGCAGCGCGCCCAGCGGGCTCGACGCCAGCGCCGCCGCCATCTCTCCGCGCACGAAATGGTGAAAGGCGTGCGTGCAGCCGCAGGTGAGACAGGGCAGGCCCGTCGCCGCCCGGAACGGACAGAAGAAGAATGAAAGCGGCGGCGCGTCGAGCGGCAGAAACGCCGCGGCCGCGAGCAGCGCTCCGGCGGCGAGGGCGAGCCCGAGCGCGTGCACCGAAGGCGGGCCGGCGCGCGCGATCATGGGCCCATCTTTTTCTGCAGGGCCATGGCCAGCAGAAGCCCCGCCCCGAACAACATGCAGCAGAGGACGGCGTACGGCGCCAGCACCGCGGCCGCCGCGCCGCCCGGCGAGGCGCGATGCATCTCTTTCAAGCCCACGCCCGTCAGCACGATGAGCCAGACGAGCGCGATCAGGCCGCCGCATCCCGGGATGACGACGAGCACGAGCGGCGCGCACGCGTATGCGCAGGCCGCGAAGGTGGCGGCGAACCCGCGCTTGGCCTGTCTGAAGAGGAGCGCGAACCCGTGCGTCACGGCGGCGCTCAGGTAGAGGAAGATGACGGCGAAGATCGGCGACATGACCCAGGAGACCAGAGTCCAGCCGGGCGATTTCAGCTG
>WNFF01000169.1_pt1 | contig 70101 bp, 51 predicted proteins | sample 5400441 | NCBI WGS metagenome assembly WNFF01 (sample SAMN13153345, study PRJNA577476) | soil metagenome | isolation source: 120 cm saprolite under Douglas fir tree site 2 hole 3 replicate 1 | place: USA:California | collected 2015-04-18 | reverse complement strand
CGCCACCGTTGTCCTGCTGGCCCAGCCAGGTGACCACATCCTGACCAGCGATCCCGGTGACATTTCCCGGCTCGCCGCGGCTGCGGCGAACGGCTGCATCGTCGTCGCCTGCTGACGACCGCCGCAGTCGATGGACGAGGTAGCACCCCTTGCCATGATCACGAAAGTTTCCCGTCGTCATATGCGGCACTCCGTCGCTGGCAGTCGCCGCGGAGATTCGTTCGGGGGAAGGGTCTCCGTAGGTGGTGGTGCGCTGGCGCAGGGGCCTGCCCAGGGGACCAGTCATATCGGCGATCTGGCTGATCGTCTTGTAGGAGCCGTTCTGCGAGCCGGCCATCCTGCTGATCGTCTCCTCCATCAGGGTGCCGCCCAGGTCGTTCACGCCGCCGCTGAGGACGTCGCGGCAGAGATCCTCCCCCAACTTGACCCAGGAACACTGGATGGAGCCGATCGCGCCATGCAGCAGCAGCCTGGAGACCGCGTGCACGGCACGGTTCTCGCGGCGGGTCGGGCCCGGGCGGGCCAGCCCGGCCAGGTAGATCGGCGAACTCGCGTGCACGAACGGGAGCAGGACGAACTCGGTGAAGCCGCCGGTGCGCTCCTGGATGCCGCGGATCACCCGCAGATGGCCAACCCAATGGGCGGGGGTGTCCACGTGCCCGTACATCATCGTGGCGCTGGTCGGGATGCCGAGTTCGTGCGCGGTGGTGATGACCTCGATCCATGCCGAAGCCGGGAGCTTGCCTTTGGTCAGCACCCACCGCACGTCGTCGTCGAGAATCTCCGCCGCGGTTCCTGGCAGCGAGCCAACACCCGCTTCCCTGGCGCGGGCCAGCCACTCACGGACCGCCATTCCGGTGCGCGCGGCGCCGTTCATGACCTCCATCGGCGAGAACGCGTGCACATGCATGTCCGGGCAGCGGCGCCTGACCTCCGCCGCGATGTCGAAGTACGCCGTGCCCGGCAGGTCGGGGTGGATGCCGCCCTGCATGCAGACCTCGGTCGCGCCGGCGTCCCAGGCCTCCTGGGCGCGGTCGCCGATCTGCTCCAGGGAAAGCGTGTAGGCGTCGGCATCGGTGCGGCGCTGCGCGAAAGCGCAGAACCGGCAGCCCGTGTAGCAGACGTTCGTGAAATTGATGTTCCGGTTGACCACGTAGGTGATGGCGTCGCCGGAGACGTCACGGCGTAGCGCGTCGGCCAGCGCGGCGAGCGCCTCCAGTTCCACGCCGTCCGCGTCGAGCAGGGCGAGTGCCTCGCTGTCGGAGATCCCGGCGGGATCCTTCTCGGCGCTGCGCAGGGCGGCGGCCACCTCGCCGCGCAGCCGGGCCGGGCCGGCGGCTTGATGGCCGGCCGAGGTGGCCTCCGGGGCGATCCGGGCCTGAACCTCCACCCAGTCGCCGTAGACCTCCATGAAATCGTCACGCCGGTCGGAGGTGCGTCCTGTGGTGTCGATCGTGACGTGCAAGTCGGTCCGGCCGGCCGCCTCGCCCCAGCCGCCGTCCGGCTCCTGCCAGGGCAGGCCGGCCGGGATGGCGCCGTCGCGGGCCAGCCCGGTCACCGGGTCGGCGAGCGCGGCCACGTGGGCGGCCAGTCGCGGGTCCAGCCATGGCTCGCGCAAGTAGCCGGGATAGATCGTCAGGCGCTCGCGAAGCGTCATCCCGCCGTCGGCGGTCCGGCTGGCCAGTTCCTCGATCTGCGGCCACGGGCGTTCCGGATTCACGTGGTCGGGGGTAAGTGGTGAGACGCCGCCCCAGTCATCGATCCCCGCGGCCAGGATCAGCCCGAACTGGTCACCGATGAGGTTCGGCGGGGCCTGGATGCGCACGGCCGGGCCGAGGACGAGGCGGGCGACCGCGATCGTCGCGGCCAGGTCGTCCAGTTCCGCGTCGGGCACGCCACGCATCTTCGTGTCCGGCTTGGCCCGGAAGTTCTGCACGATCACTTCCTGGATGCCGCCGTACTCACGTGCCACCTGGCGGATGGCGAAGATCGACTCGGCGCGCTCGGCGAGCGTCTCGCCGATGCCGATGAGTATCCCCGTGGTGAACGGCACCCCGCAACGGCCCGCGTCCTCCAGCACACGCAGTCGGACCGCCGGGTCCTTGTCCGGGCTGCCGTAGTGCGGCGCGCCCTTCTCGGTGAACAGCCGAGCCGCCGTGGTCTCCAGCATCATCCCCATCGACGGCGCGACCGGCTTGAGCCGCTGGAAATCCTGCCAGGTCAGGACGCCCGGATTGAGGTGCGGCAGCAGACCCGTCTCCTCAAGGACCCGGATCGCCATGGCGCGCACGTAGGAGAGCGTGTCGTCGTATCCGTTCGCGTCGAGCCATTCGCGGGCCTGGTGCCACCGGTCCTCCGGGCGGTCGCCCAGGGTGAACAGCGCCTCCTTGCAGCCCAGCGCCGCACCGTCGCGCGCGATGGCCAGCACCTCGTCCGGGGACAGGTACGGGCTGTCCAGCCGCCCGGGAACGGTGGCGAACGTGCAGTAGCCGCAGCGGTCCCGGCAGAGCCTGGTGAGCGGGATGAAGACCTTGCGCGAGTAGGTGATCACGCCGGGGCGGCCCGCCGCGGCCAGGCCCGCGTCCCGGGTCCGGCTGGCGTAGCTCAGGAGGGTTTCCAGGTGCTCACCGCGCGCGTGCAGCAGCGTGGTGGCCTCACCGTGATCGAGGGATTTGCCATCCCTGGCCCGCGCCAGGCAGCGCCGCAGCGCAGTGCCGGACGGGGTCAACGTGCGTGGCCCGGGGGCCAGCGCGGCGGGGGGGCGCGCGTCAGGGCTCATAGTGGCACCCTACGTTGCGCCTGCGGGCCTCACCGGCCCGGCCGGTGGGAGCGGCTGGCTAGAAGGACCGGTAGTCGCGGACGCTCATCCTCGGCCCGCGGCGTGGCGGGCCTGCCCGGCCGAGTTCCACCAGCCTGGTCACCCGGTACCGGTGGCCCGCGTAGGGCGCGAGCAGTTCGAGCATCCCGGCGTCGTCCACCTTCCGCCCGGCCAGTGCCCAGCCCACGGTGGCGGGCAGGTGGTAGTCCCCCACGGACACCGCGTCCGCATCGCCGCAGGCACGCTGGCGGATCTCGGCGGACGTCCACTGCCCGATTCCCGGGAGCGCGCGGAGCCTGCGATCCGCGTCCCCGGAGGCCATCGCCACGATCTCCTCAAGACGCCGGGCGACCTGCGCCGCGCCGATGATGGTACGCGCCCGCACCCCCTCGACTCCCGCCCGGTGCCACTCCCAGGACGGGATGCGCAGCCAGGTCCAGGCGGGCGGGAAGACCCGCATGCCGTCAGGCGCCGGGCCGGGCGCCGGGCCGCCGAACCGCAGCAGCAGCAGGCGCCACGCCCGGCACGCCTCCGCGCCGACCACCTTCTGCTCAAGGACAGCGGGCACGAGCGCCTCAAGGACCCGGCCCGACCGGCCCACCCGCATCCCCAGGTAACGGCGGGACATCTCACGCAGCAGCGGATGCGTGGGCTCGAAGCCGGCCCGGCTGTCCTCGGCTCCCAGCTGGCCGGGCACCGCGGCGAGCAGCCAGGATGCGCCCGGTCCCCATGCGGCGACGCTGACCGTGGTGCACCCGTCGGCCGTGCTGCCCTTGACCCGGACGGTGCCGGGGCCCTCCGGGGTCAGGGACGTGCGCCACACGCTGCCATCGGCGGCGACGCGGAACGCCGGATCTCCGGACCCGCGCCGGTGCACGGACAGGGTCAGCCGGACGTCAACGGCGAACGGCGCCCGCCACTCCCGGACGAGCGCCACGTCAGGGGGTGACGCCAACTCTCACGCGTCCGTGGAGAACCGGACCGAGGTCGGGCCGAGTTCCACTCCTGGCCAGACCCGCATCCCGGCGCGCAGTTCGTTCCCCGCGGCGATCCGCGCGCCTTCGCCGATCACCACGCCGTCCAGGACCACGCCGTCCCCGATGAACGCGCCGCAGCCGACGACGCTATCTATGATCCGCGCGCCCGCCCCGACGTTCACTCCGTCGAAAAGTACGCTGCCCGTCACCCGCGCGCGGGCCGCGATGACCGACCCCGCTCCGACCACGCTCCCGCATGCCACGGTCGCCCCGGCAGCCACCGTCGCGCCTTCGAGCAGCATTGCCTCACCGGGGACGCTGGGCACGGGGGGCATCGCCGAGGACCGGAGCCGGCCCAGAACAAGATCACATGAGCCCCGAACGAAAGCCTCCGGGGTACCCACGTCCAGCCAGTACGAGTTGTCCGGGTAACCGAGCACGACCGCGCCCGCCTCGATCAGCGCGGGGAAGGTCTCCCGTTCGACGGAGGCCACCCGGCCGGCCGGGATCACGTCGATGACCTGCCGCTGGAACACGTAACAGCCCGCGTTGACCCGGTTGGTCACCGGGTCCGGCGTTTTCTCCAGGAACGCGGTCACCCGGCCGGCGGAGTCGGTCGGCACGCAGCCGAACCTCGCCGGATCGGGCACCTCGACCAGATGCAGCGTCACCGCGGCCTCGGCCTTGCAATGCAGGTCAAGCTGGGCCGCGAGGTCATGGCCGGACAGGATGTCGCCGTTCAGCACGACGATTGGGCTGTCTGGGTCGCTGCGCAGCGCGGCCGACGCGTTGCGGATCGCCCCGCCGGTACCGAGCGGCACCTCCTCGTGGACGTAGCAAATCTCCAGCCCGAAGGCGGAGCCGTCGCCCAGGCACTCCGCGAACATCGCGGCGCGGTACGCGGTGGCCAGGACCACCCGGGTGACCCCCGCCGCGGCGGCTTTGGCGAGCTGGTGCGCCAGGAAGGGTACCCCGGCGGTGGGCAGCAGCGGCTTGGGTGTCCCGATGGTCAGCGGGCGGAGCCGGGTCCCCTGGCCGCCGACCAGCAGGATGGCTTCCAGCGGCTCGGGGTCCGCAGGCGCGTTTGGACGGATCGACATGAGGAGGGAGGCTACTCCCCTCCCTGCGCCGCCGCACGCTGGTAGGACGCCAAATGCGCCTCTGCGGAGGCAGCCCAGGTGAATTCTTGGGACCTGTCGTGCCCGGCCGCGCCGAGTGACTGCCTCCGCGTCGGGTCGTCGAGCAGACCACGAAGCGCGGCCCGGATGCTGTCGGAGTCCGGCTCGGTGTAGGCGACCGCATCGCCGCCCACCTCGGGCAAGGACGTCCGGTGCGTCGTGAGCACGGGCGCGCCGCAGGCCATGGCCTCGAGCACGGGGAGCCCGAAACCCTCGCCGCGGCTCGGGAAGGCCACCACGAGCGCCCCGCCCAGATAGCCGGGGAGGTCGCTGAACCTCAGGTATCCGGGCCGCACCAGGCGCAGGTGCGCGGGGACCGCGGCGACCGCCTGATCCACTTCCTCGCTCCAGCCGCTGCCGCCGCCCAGCACGAGCGCGGGCGGATCCGGCAGGTCCGCGACGGCCGCCGCCCAGCCGGTGATCAGGTCGGGAACGTTCTTGCGCGGCTCCAGCGCGCCGAGATAGGCCACGTACGGCTTGCCGTGCAGGCCAAGCCGGTCGGAGATCTGGCGGACCTGCTCAGGGCTGGGCCGGTGGAACGGTGCATGATCCACGCCGTGGTAGGCGACGTCAATCCGGGTGGGATCCGCGTCGAGCACCCGCACCAGTTCGTCCCGGGTGGCCTTGGACGGCACGATCAGGCGGGTCGCGCGCCGGGCCGAGGTGCGGATCGCCGACTTGAAGAAGGTCGCAGTGACCGGGTTGTGCGCATCGGGCTCGGTGAAGTACGTCAGGTCATGAATGGTCACGACGGTCGGCGCGCCGGGGCGCAACGGCATCGAGTAATGCGGGGCATGAATGACGTCCGCGTTCACCTGCTGGGCGACCAGCGGCAAGCCGGTCTGCTCCCAGGCCAGCCGGGCGGGCCGATGCGAGATCGCCGTGGGCCCGGCGACGATGCGCGCGCCAGGCACCAGCCTGCCGTACCGTTCTTCGTCGGCGCGCTGGCAGGCCACCGCCAGATCGGCGCCCGCCGCTTCGAGGGCGATCACAAGCCCGTCGACATAGCGGCCAAGCGCGCCGCGATCGGCCGGCACGGCGGTCGCGTCGACTAGCACACGAGACGCCACAGCCAGTCTCGCTCCCTTCCCCGGAAGTTCGGGCCCAGATCCATGTAACAGGCACAGGGCATGCAGATATCTGGCCAAGCCAGCATTCGTGCGGATGTCCCGTCACGAACGAGCGTACGCCCTTCGCCGACCTGCTGGAGAGCATCGAGGCTCATGTCCCGCGCTCCGGAACGGCCGAATTCCAGGCCGGGTCACGGGCCGAAATACGCACGTAAGATCATGGCGACGCGGACGGTGACGGCGTGGCGCGCTTGGACGGGGCGGACGGCGTTGGCGTCGCGCCCTTGGACGGGGCGGATGCCGCCTGAGCGGCCTTCTGCGCGTTGTCAAGCGCCTTCTTCATCAGGGCCGTGTCAGTCCCGTAGGTAGCGAAGTCGCCGCTCTTGAGCGCCGTCTGGGCCTGCGCGTAGTACTTCTCGGCCTGCTGCAGGTAGGTCCGGACAGCCGCGCTGACCGTGCCCGTGCTGCTGCCAGATCCACTGCCTGCGCCATTGCCCGAGCCGGTGCCCGACGTGCCCGTCGACGGGCTCGTCAGCCCCGGGACGACCTGGCTGAGCGCGTCCTGCAGGGTCGCGGCGAATCCGACATGCCCGTTGAAGGACACCAGAACGCGCTGGAGGACCGGATAGGAGCCGCTGCTGCTGCCGCCCGCGCCCGCGGCCCGGATGTAGACGGGCTCCTCATAGATCAGGGTGCCGCCCACCGGGAGTGTGATCATGTTGCCTTCGATCACGGTCGAGCCGTTCTGCCGGTACAGCGATAGCTGCGCCGACACGTTCGTGTTGGACTCGAAGGTGCTCTTCACCTGCTCGGGCCCGAGGATGGCGGTCTGCTGCGGTAGCTGGAGGACCCGGATCGTCCCGTAGTCGCTGGACAGGGGGTTGCTGTCGACCGCCATGTAGGCGGCCATGTTCTCGCGGCCGCGCTGCACGAGCGAGGAGGTCAGCGAGAACTGGGTGGACGCTCCCGGCATGGTCATCGTCTGGTAGTACGGCGGCTGGCTGGCGGTCAGCGAGGCGCTCGGGTCGTTCGGCACCGCCCAGAAGTTCTGCCCGCCGTAGAACGCCTGCGGCTGGGTGACGTGGTACCGGGCCAGGATCTGGCGCTGCACCTCGAACAGACCCGCCGGGTAGCGTAGGTGCGGCATGAGGTAGTGGGGGATGTCGCTCTTCGGCTTGATTACGCCGGGAAATGCATTCATCCAGGTCCGCAGGACCGGGTCGTTCTTGTCCCACTGGTAGAGGGCGACGTCGCCGGTGTAGCCGTCCACCACGGCCTTGACCGAGTTGCGCAGGTAGTTGATCTGGCCGGCCTGTGCGCCCGCCACCGAGCCGCCTGGGGCGTCGCTGGTGCTGGTGGCCTGGGGCATGCTCACCCGCTCGGAGTACGGGTACAGGTTCGTGGTGGTGTATCCATCCACCACCCAGAAAATCCGCCCGTTCGCCACGACCGGGTAGGGGGTGCCGTCCAGGGTGAGGAACGGCGCGACCTTGGCCACCCGGGCCAGCGGCTGGCGATCGTAGAGGATCTTGGACTGGCCGTTGATGGCACCCGAGATAAGGATGTTCAGCTGGCGGAACTTCACCGAATACAGCATGCGGCCGAGCAGCGAGCCGACCGGCACGCCGCCGCCACCCTGGTATGTGGTGTTCTGCTGGCCGCCGCCGGCGCTCCCGGACGGGTAGTCAAGCTCCTGCTTGTGCCCGCCCGGGGTCCCGCCCACGATGGCGTACGCGCCCTCCTGCTCGCCGAAGTAGACCCGCGGCTGGCGCAGCCCGAGTTGGCCGTTCGGTGGGATGTCACTCTCCACGAACGAAGGGTTGCCATTGACCTGCACCGTGTTGGCCTGTGCGGCGACGAATCCGAACCCGTGCGTGTACACCAGGTGCGTGTTGATCCAGTTGCCCTGGCCCGGTGGCGGGCCGCCCATGTCCCGCACCGCGACCACGGTGTCCTGCGGCTGCGACCCGCCGCCCGGCAGTGGGTAGCGGTCCATCGACAGTATGTCGGGGAACTGGTAGAAGCTCTTGACCTGCTGCAACTGCTGGAAAGTGGACGACACCACGTCGGGGTTGAGCAGGCGCATCCCCTGCAGCGTGCTCACTTGCAGGGCTTGCTGCGCGGAGGTTGCGGCCGAGGTGGCCGAATACTGCGTGGTAGCGACGACGGCCAGCCCATAGGCCTGCTGGGTGCTGCCAATCTCCCGCTGGATGTAGGGGGTCTCCTTGGCCAGTTCGTTGGGTTTCACCACGAACTGCTGGATGATCGCCGGGTAGACCCCGCCGATCAGGATCGCCGAAAGCACCAGCAGGCCGAATCCGACCGCCGGAAGCATGGCGCTGCGCCGGGCCGCGCCCGCGAAGAACAGCAGCGCGCATATGAGCGCGATCACGGCGAGGACCGTCTTGGCCGGGAGCACCGCATTGACGTCCGTGTAGGACGCTCCCGTGGTCACCGCGCCGCGCTGGGAGAAGTCAATGCCGTACCGGTCGACCCAGTAGGCCACCGCCTTCAGCAGGACGAAGGCGCCGAACAGCACGAACAGCTGGGCCTGCGCGGCCACCGTCGCCCGCGGCCGCCGGCCCTCGAACCGCAGCCCGCCGTACAGGTAATGCACCACCGCCGCCGCGATCAGCGCCAGCAGCACCGCCGTGAACAGGTAGGTGAGCACCATCCGGATGAAGGGATAGGTGAAGATGAAGAACGAGAGGTCCCGTTTGAATTGGGGATCTATCTCCCCAAACGGCACCTGATTGGCGAACAGCAGCCAGGTACGCCAGGAGCCTGCGGCGGTAAGCCCGGAGATCAGCCCCACGAGCGCGAGGACCACCGCGAGCAGCAGCCGCCGGTGCGGGTCGATCGTGATCCGGTACGCCTCCAGGCCCTGCCCTTGCGTGGCCACCGGCCGGTACATCGGCCTGAGCCGGTAGGCGAGCCAGGCGTTGACGCCCACCACGACCACCATGAACAGGGCGGCCACGAAGAACAGCGCCCAGCGGGTTCCGTAGGTCGTGTCGAACACGGATGAATAATGAACCGACCGGTACCAGAGGTAATCGGTCCATACGCCCGCCACAATGGCGATCACCACCATCAAGGCGATCACCACGCCGATGACCGGCAGGATGAGCCTGGGCCAGCGGGGTATCGTCAGCGTCGGGCGCCCGGCGGGCGGCCTGGCCGGACCAGAAGGCCGGAAGGTCACGCGCACCCCCTCACGTCACCGCAGGCAGGGACCGGCGGCCCGGTTCGCGGAGCGTCCCCGGCGCTGACGGTTCCGGCGTGCCGGCGTGCTCCTTCACGAGAACTCACCAGCGCGCGACAAGGTTCCCAGTGACATCCTTGCCCCGCCGAGGGAACTGGATCTTCCATGATCCGCCAATCTACCGCGATCACGTGGGTCCTCCGAGGTCCCGTAGCTCTACCGTGACCACCAATCCGCGACCGCCTGACGCCACCGCCCCCGCCCCTGCCGAGTCAGCAGGACGGCACCGGCCGGCCGGCCTTCAGCGCCGCCAGGTCTTGGATGGCGCCGCGCAGCGTGCTGACCTTGATCAGACGCATCCCGGCCGGCACCGCGCTGGCCGCGTCCGCGCAGTTGGCCGCGGGCGACAGGAAGATCGTGGCGCCCGCGTTGCGCGCCCCGGCCATCTTCTGCTGGATGCCGCCGATCGGCGAGACCGTGCCATCGGCCGAGATCTCACCGGTACCGGCGATGAACCTGCCTCCGGTCAGGTTCCCGCCCGGGGTCAGCTTGTCCACGATGCCGAGCGCGAACATGAGCCCGGCGCTGGGGCCACCGATATTCCCGACATCGATCTTGATGCGGAAGGGGAAGCGGAAGCTCTCCGTCACTTGCACCCCGACGACCGCCTGTCCCTGGATGTTCGCGGTCTTCAGCCGGATCTGCTCGGTTTTGCCGCGACGCAGGATGGTGAGGCTGACCGGCGCGCCGGGTCGACGCGCACGGATCAGGTCGCCCGCGCCCGCGTGGCAGCTGACCGCCTTGCCGTCGACCGCGGTGATGACGTCGCCATGCCGCAACACGCCCGCCGCCGGCATTTTGCTCTCGGTCGCCTGGATGGTGTCCACGGTCGTGAATTTGATGCCAACCACGCAGAGCGCGGCCGCGGCCGCGGTCTCCTGCGAACTGACCATCTGCTGCGTGTCCTGCTGCACCACCTGCTGCTGCGTCTGACCCGGAGTGAAGATTTCCTGCTCCGGCACGACCGCGGTGTGCGGAGTCAGCCAGGCGCGCAGCGCCGTGAAGACGTTGAACTGGTTGCCCGGGCCGCCCAGGAAGGACACCGTCACCAGGTTGAGATTCCCGGTCGTCCGGTATGTCGGGTGACCGGAGATCTGGATCAACGGGCCTGACGAGATCCGGCCCAGCGTGTTGAGTGTCGGTCCTGGGCCGAGGATCACATAGGGCACCGGCAGCACCGCCGCGACGGCAGCCGACACAACCACCCCGATGCCGGCGACGAGCAGCGTCAGACGACGGCGGGACATCCGGCCCCCCCACATCCGGCGGGCCTCATGCACTGTTGACCCACTCACTCTCCCCGCCGGAGAACAGCTGCTGCTTCCAGACCGGCACGCTCCGCTTCAGCTCGTCGATCAGGGCGCGGCACGCGGCGAAGGCCTCCGCGCGGTGCGGGCAGGACACCGCCACTACGACAGCGAGGTCGCCGACCGCCAGTTCGCCCACCCGGTGCACGGCGGCGAGCGCGCTGACGTCGAACTCGGCGGCCACCTTCTCGCACACCCGGCGCAGTTCAGCCGCGGCCGAGGGGTGCGCGCTATAGGACAGCCGCACCACGTCACGGCCATGATCATGATTCCGGACCGCGCCAGCGAACAGGGCGATGCCACCCGCTCCGGGGTCCATGACCGCGCCACGCACCTCGTCCACCGATAGCGGCGCGTCACGCAACTCGGCCATCCTGATCGCTGTCACGGTGCCCAAGGTACTGCCTGGGAGAGGTCGGACTGTTCGTTAGGTGGCATGGTTCGTTTACCGCAAGGAGAGCCGCGCCGAACTCGTCGGCTCGCCGCGAAAGGGGGGTCAGCCTCCCCGCTTGCGGCGCCGAGCCCGCCGGACGATGGCCGCGGTCCCGATGACCGCGACGGTCGCCCCGGCCGCCCCGGCCGCCGTGATCGTGGCCTCCTTGCGCGCGATGCGGCGCCCGGCCAGCGCGTGGTGGCCCGCCCGCTGCTCGAGCAGGACCCGGAAGGCGGCCTCGTTGTCGTAGGTCGGCCGCCAGCCCGCCTCACGCAGGACAAGGCAGTCGACGACCCAGGGGTAGACGACGTAGTGCAGGTCGGAAACGGGGGCCGGGGTGATCCCGATCCGGTGCAGCCGCTGCGCCGTGCCGAACGTCAGGCCCGCCGGCAGTTCGATCCGGCGCAGCCCGCTGAGTTCCTCGACCTGCTCCTCCTCCAGCCAGCCATCGCAGCCGACCGCAAACACGCCGGTCACCGCACCGGTCACCGCGAGTTCGAGGGCCGAGGTGAGATCGTCCAGATGGCAGAACTGCCAGCGCGGCGCACAGCCCTTGACGGCCAGCAGCCGCGGTGACTCGAAGTGCCTCGTGATCAGCGTGTCCACGCCCTCGCCGACCAGCGCCGCGGGGCGGACCACGGTGATGGCCATCCCGGGGTGGGCCCGCGGCGAGCGCCGCGCCAGGTGCTCGATCTCCAGCAGGTCGCCGGCGATGCTGCCGTCGGCGTCCGCGCCGAGCGGGGCGGTTTCGGCCAGCGGAACCGGGTTGTCCGGGTGGGCCCCGTACACCATGGCGCTGGTCACCAGCACCACCCGGCCCACCCGGCCCGCGGCCGCCGCGGTGAGCACGGTCTGCGCGGCGCGCACGTTGAACGCCCGCCGGGACCGCTGGTCGGAGTCGGCGGCCATGTCGAGATCCGTGTGCACCAGGACATCCACCCCGGTCAGGCGCCCGGCCAGGGCGGGGTCGCGCACATCAGCCAGGCGCCAGGTAACTCCCACCACGTCACCGCGGTGATCATCGATCGCGACCACCCTGCGGACCGCTGCCGACGCCGCGAGCCGGACCGCCAGGGCATGACCGAGACCACGGGCCGCACCGGTGATCGCGACCACGGGCCCCGGCCCAGGCCGGGGGGCTGGCCGCCGTTCGCTGGCGCGGCTGACGCGCCGCCTCGCCGTGCCCGCGGGCTCGTGCTCCACTGCCTCCGCCTGGCCGCGGGCTGGCGAGCCGCCAGCCCGGGTATCCCGGCCGTAGGCCCGCTGATCCTGGCCGCTGTCGGCCCGCCGATCCTGGCCGCTATCGGCCCGCCGATCCTGGCCGCTATCGGCTCGCCGATCCTGGCCGCTGTCGGCCCGCGGATCGCGGCGGCCGTCTTCCGGTCCGCCCCGGGCCAGCCCGGTCCGGGTGCGCCCGTGGCGAACCAGAGCCTGTGCAGTGCTCACCGTGTGCCGCTCCCGGGATAACGTTGTTGATGTGACTCTTCCATCCTGCCTGAGAGGGGGCCGCGATGGCTGACCGTCCCTTCGGCTTCGGCTTGCCTGGCTCCGGTGGCCCCGGGTCGGGCGACTCAGGATCGGGCGACTCAGGATCGGGCAGCGCCGGATCAGGCGGCTCGGGCGGGGCGCCCGGTGAAGGCGGCCCGCTAGGGCCGTTCGGCGATCCGCAGCAATTCGCGGACGCGCTGCGCCAATTCGCCGACCTGATGTCCTGGCAGGGCGGCCCGGTGAACTGGGACCTCGCCAAGAACGTGGCCCGGCAGACAGTCGCTGCCGAGGGTGACCCGAGCGTGCTGGAGAAGGACCGCCAGAAGATCGTGGAGGCCATTCGGCTAGCTGATCTCTGGCTGGACGAGGTCACCAGCTTCCCGACCGGCGTCCGCGCCGCGCAGGCCTGGAGCCGGTCGGAGTGGGTGGAGGCGACGCTGCCGGTCTGGTCGAAGCTCTGCGACCCGATCGCGGACAAGGCGGTCAACGCCATGGGCGGGATGCTCACCGAGGATCCCGATGAACTCGGCGGCGAACTGCCCGCGGAACTGAGTTCGGCGCTCAAGGCCGTCACCGGTGGCCTGGGGGCGCTCGGCGGCCTCGGCCCGATGATGCGCCGGATTGGCGGGATGATGGTCGGCGGCCAGACCGGCGCGGCCGTCGGCGCGCTCGCCCGCGAGGTCGTGAGCTCTACTGACGTTGGGCTGCCGCTCGGCCCGGAAGGCACCGCGGCCCTCCTCCCGGCCGGAGTGGCTGACTTCGGTGAGGGCCTGTCGGTCCCGGTGGACGAGATCCGGATCTTCCTGGCCCTGCGGGAGGCGGCGCACCACCGGCTGTTCGCGCACGTGCCCTGGCTTCGGGCGCGCCTGATGGGCGCCGTCGAGGAGTACGCCCGGGGTATCACCGTGGACGCTGCCGCGCTGCGTGACGCCATGCCGCAGATCGACCCGGCCAACCCGGACGCGCTGCGCGACGCCCTGGCGGGCGCCACCCTTTTCCAGCCCGAAGACACCGATCAGCAAAAGGCCGCCCTGGCGCGCCTGGAGACCGCGCTGGCCCTGGTGGAGGGCTGGGTCGCCACGGTGGTGGATGCCGCCGCCGCCGACAGGCTCCCGCAGGCTGGCGCCCTCGCCGAGGCGATCAGGCGCCGGAGGGCCACCGGAGGGCCTGCCGAGCGCACGTTCGCGACCCTGGTGGGCTTGGAGCTTCGGCCGCGCAGGCTCCGTGAGGCCACGGAAATCTGGCGGAGCCTCACCGAGGCGCGTGGCGCCGACGGCCGGGATGCCCTGTGGACGCACCCTGATCTGCTGCCGACGGCTGAGGATTTCGACGACCCGGCGGGGTTCGTCCGGGGGCGGCCGGAACTGGACATGTCCGCCTTGGACGAGGAGAGCCAGGCCGGAGCCGACGCCGCGGGTGACCCCCGCAGCCCGGGCGAAGCCGACAGCACAGGCGAAGGCGGCCCAGGCGAAGCCGACAGCACAGACGGGGATCAGCCGCCGGACCACCGCGAGCCCCCCCAGTAACGGCCTTCCCCCAGCAGTTGGCTCTTCCCCGCAGCAGTTGGCTCTTCCCCCCAGCAGTGGCTCTCCTGCGCGGACTTAGGCTCGTCTGAGCATGCCGAGACGTCGCACAAGGCGTCGGGCGGCGAGGACGTTGTGCCAGGAGGCAGCGTGCATGTTACGGCCCGGTGGTGGCGACGGCGCAGCCTGCGCGCGCGGGTCACCCTGGCCTCCACGGTGGGGCTGGCGCTGGCCCTCCTGGCGGCGGCGCTGCTGCTAAGCGCCGAACTGCGGGCCTCACTCACCCAGGGACTCGACAATACGGCCCGGCAGGGCGCCAGGGAGGTGGCCGCCCTGGCCGACGCGCACCGGCTGCCCGATCCGGTCCCGGTGGCGGATGGGACCATCACCGTGCAGGTGCTCAACGCCCAGGGCCGGATCGTGGACGCCTCACCGGGCGCGGACCGGCTCGTCCCGCTGCTGCCCGCCGGCCAGGCCGTGGCGAACGCCCGGGCTGGCCGTGCGGTGCTGCTGGACGGCCGGCCCTACGGCCTTACGGGCATGGTCCGCGTGGTGGCCGTGGCCGCCAACGGCGGTGAGACGGTGATCGCGGGGGCCGCCTCTGACCAGGAACGGGACAGCCTGGCGGCACTCACCCGCGCGCTGTTGATCGGCACCCCGCTGCTGTTGCTGCTCCTGGCGGGGGCCAGCTGGCTGGTGGTCGGGACCACCCTGCGGCCCATCGCCGAATTGCGGCGCGGCGCCCAGGATGTCACCCGCACCGGCCGCCCCAGCGCTCTCCCGGTACCGGAGGCGCGTGATGAGGTGCACAGCCTGGCCATAACACTGAACGATATGTTGTCCCGACTCGGCGCGGCCCAGGAGCGGCAGCGTGGGCTGGTCTCCGACACCGCGCATGAACTGCGCAGCCCCATCGCCAGCATCCGGGCCCAGTTGGAGGTCGCACTCGACCACCCGGACAGCCAGGACTGGCGGCAGACCGCGAGCGATGTACTCGAGGACACCCTGCGGCTGGCCAGGCTGGCCGAGGATCTCCTGGTTCTGGCCAGGCTGGACGAACGCGACGGCCGCCGCCCCGCCGACCAGCGGGTCGACCTGACCGGGCTGGTCCTGGCCGAGGTCGGTCGGCACGATGGCTCTCGGGTGCCGGTTCTGCTAGCCGGTCAGGAACATTGCGTGGTGACCGGGGACGCCGACGGGCTGCGCAGGATGCTCGGCAACCTCATCGAGAACGCTCTCCGTTACGCGCGTACCGAGGTGACGGTGGGAATCGTCAATGATGGCCAGAGTGTCCGGCTCACCGTGACCGACGACGGACCCGGCATTCCCGCAAGCGATACACAACGAGCCTTCGGCCGCTTCACCCGGCTTGACAACGCGCGCAGCCGAGATGGCGACGGCCAGGACGGCGCCGGCCTCGGCCTGGCCATCGTCCGGGCCACCGCCCAGGCCCATGACGGCACAGCTTGGCTGGAAGACGCCGAGCCCGGGTTGCGCGCGGTGGTGCTGCTGCCCGCCGACCGCACGGAGGCCCGGATCAGCTAGCGCCTACCAGCCACCCCAGGGCAGCACGGCGGTAACCGCGATGACCGCGAACAGCAACGTCAGGTACGCGATCGACAGATGGAACAGCCGCATCGGGGCCGGGTTGGTGCTGGGCCGAGCCGCGCCCGCGCACGCTCCTTCGGAAATTACGGGACCCGCCGCGTTGGCACTGGCCTCGTGACTGGCGTCGGCCAGAATCGCGCCTGCCGGGCTGGCGTCGGCCAGAATCGCGCCTGCCGGGCTGGCGTCGGCCAGAGTCGCGCTGGCCAGGGTCGCGCCGGCCAGATCAGCAGCGCTGGCCAATTCAGCGTCGATGCGGGCGACCCGGGCGCGGAGCCGGTGGGCTTCGGCGAGGAACCAGACCCCGAGTGCCACCGCGCTCGCGGTGTACAGCCACCCCGCGTAGGGCGCGAGCGCCAAGGTGGCCGCCACCATCACGTAGGAGTAGAAGAGGATCTTGCGTGCCACCACGCTGGCCGGCGCGACGACCGGCAGCATCGGAACGCTGGCCGCGGCGTAGTCATCACGGAACTTCATCGCGAGCGCCCAGAAGTGCGGTGGCGTCCAGAAGAAGATCACAGCGAATAGCACGACGGCCGGCAATGTGACCGTGCCGGTCACCGCCGACCAGCCGACGAGCACCGGGAAGCAGCCCGCGGCGCCACCAATGACGATGTTGGACGCGGTCCGCCGCTTCAGACCAAGCGTGTAAACAAAGACGTAGAACAAGATCGCGCCATCGGCCAGTGCGGCGGCCAGCCAGTTGACCAGCAAGCCGAGCAGCAGTGTCGCCGCCGCCCCCAGCACGACCCCGAAGACAAGCGCCTCGGTCGGCTTGATGACGGCAAATGGTGCCTTCCGGGCCAACGGGCGCCGGGAGGTGCGCTTCATCACCGCGTCAATGTCCCGGTCGAGGTAGCAGTTGAAGGTGTTCGCGCTGCCGGCCGCGAACGCGCCACCGATCAGCGTGAAGACCAGCAGCCTCACCGAGGGCAGGCCCCGTTGCGCCAACAGCATCGTGGGGATCGTGGTGACCAGGAGGAGCTCGATGATCCTTGGCTTCGTCAGCGCGAAGAGCGACCGGGCAACAACCCGGGCGGAGCGGCGCCCCGTCACCGCGGGGAGCGCGCCGGTCGCTGGCGTCACTCGGACTCCTCCGAGCCTTCTGCCGATGCGCCCTCCGAACCTGCCTCGTCTTCGGCCTGCTCGGCATCGCGATGCCTCGCCGCCCCTATCACGGGCGGCGTGTCCCGGTCGGCCAGCGGCGCCACCCCGCCCGCACTGGTCGCGGTCATAAAGCCGGCTGCAGCTGCCATATCCCGAGCCGTGCCGGGTTCAGGGGCCACTGGGCGCGCCCGCCCAACGCCCGCATCCCGGTGGCCCGGAATCGTATGCGGCCTGGTGAAGACGACGTAGAACGCGGCCATCACGACGATGAAGAAACCCAGCGGCATGACCGTCGTCATCACTTGCGCACCTAGTGGGTAGTACGACACCTCTAGCCTCCTGCTGGGAGCCGATCACTAATCATCTCAGCCCGGTCCGGGTGGGCCAGGCCGACCTCGGTGGCCGGAGCAGCCGGTCAAAACCGAGCGCCAGAGCTTCTGACTCTTCATCGTTCAACCAGCGCAGGAGCAGCGCGACTCCAGCGATGATGTACGGCGGCAGCACCAGCACCCACAGAATCGCGCCGCCAAGCTGCTGATCCGCCACGACCGTGAGGAGATGGTGATGCCCCGCGCCACGATATGCCGGGTACAGCACGTTGGCGCCGAACCCCAGCACCATACCCAGGATCGTGCTGGTCACCACGGTGCCCGCGATCAGCATGACCCGCTGCAACGGCCGGAACCGGGGAGCCAGCGGGCGTGACCCGATCAGCTGCAGCCAGAACAGTACCCCCACCCCCAGATAGCTGACCACCTCGGCGGCCCAGACCACCGGGTAACGCAGCGCGGCGTCATACAGGACCGGGATGTGCCATCCGCACCAGGCCACGGTGAACGCGGCGGTCACCGCGACCGGCCAGCTCAGCCAGCCGCCGGCGGACCGCTTCGCGACGGGGCGCGCGCCAGGACCCGCCGCACCCGCGCCGGCCGCGCCCGGGCCCGCCGCACCTGGGCCCGCCGCACCCGGGCCCGCCGCACCGGAACCCGCCGCACCGGAACCCGCCGCACCGGAACCCGCCGCGCCGGAACCCGCCGCGCCGGAACCCGCCGCGCCGGAACCCGCCGCGCCCGGGCCCGTCGTAGCAGACCCGAGCGCCTCCGCGCCGGACGCAGGCACTGGCCCGCTGCGCCGGGGGCTCAAGCCGCGGCGCAGCGGCAGCCACGGAGCCCCGAGCACGATCAGCGGCGGGGCTACGACGGCGAGCAGCAGGTCTTGCAGCGAACGGACCCAGATGAAATCCCGCGCCCAGTAGGCGACAGGCGACACCAAGGCCAGGAGTACGACGGCCAGCCCGGCGTCGAAGGCGATCGCCTCCCGCACCAGGGCACGCCCCAGGCCGCCCGGCGCGGCCGGGCCGCCCGGCCGGGCGTCGGCCGTCATGCCGCGTACCCCGGCGAGGTGCACGGCGGCGATCACCAGGCACCCAGCGAGGACCGCGACGTTGGCCGACCAGTGCGAGACAACCATGTTCATGACGGTTGTGGGCCGCCGGCCGGCTGACGCTGACGTGAGCCTTTCCGGGCAGGCCTAATCCTTTCGGCTCAAAGCAGGTAGAACAGCACCCAGAAGAAGATAGTCACCACCGCGAGGTAGTTCCAGACGAGGGTGAAGGCACTCAGCGACGACTGGAAGCGCTGCACCGCGAAGGCTTCGGCGTAGGTGGGCGGCTGCTCCACGAAGAAGATCCCGGGAAGCGGCCTCGCGCGCATCAGCAGGATCTCCAGCCAGATCATAGCGCCCAGGATGCTTACTATGAGCACCGGGTAGAAACCGGTGAACACGCTGGAGAAACCCGAGCTTCCCGGCGCGAACGGGAGGTTCAGCAGTTCGATGATCTGCAGCACCATGGCCGCCAGGCCAAGTAGCAGGGCCACCACGCCGCCGGCCTGCCAGGCCCCCTTGGCACCGCCCTTGATCCGCTGCAACGCCAGGTACTGCACGACGGCGCTGACCACGACGAGGGCCATGATCACTGTGCCCATCACCATCGACGGCGCGTGATAGCCGGAACCGTGCCACCTGCCGCTCGAGTTGACCGAGCGCAGGTAGAAGTACGCGAACACGAACGAGCCGTACAGGAACGACAGCGCGCCGACCGCGATGCGGGATCCTGACCACGCGGCGTTCAGCGCCGCCTCGTGGTAGAAACCGGCCTCCTCGGCAGCGCGGTCCAGCCCGGCTGACGGTTGTGTGGTCTGCTCGGCCATCGCTATGCCTCCACTCCTGCGCTGGCACCCGCGTATGCGGCACTCACCACGCCGACCGGCGGGTGCAGGTCGGCGACCGGCGGCCCGTCCTTCACGCCGTAGTCATACGGGCCGGCGAGCACCACGGGGATGTGCTCGAAGTTGCCCCCCGGCGGCGGTGACGGAACCTGCCACTCCAGCCCCCGCGACTGCCACGGGTTGGCCACCTCGGGCACGCGCGCGAACAGCGTCGACCAGATGAAGTTGATCACGAAGATCAGGATGGAGCCGCCGAGCAGAAACGCGGAGATCGACACCCAGTCGTTGAGCGTCTGCAGGTTCCGCGCGTACTCGAAGACCCGGCGCGGCTGGCCCATCAGGCCGACTGCGAACAGCGGCAGGAACGTCGAGTTGAAGAAGATGAACATGGTCCAGAAGTGGATCTTGCCGAGCGTCTCGTTCAGCTTGATCCCCATCATCTTGGGCAGCCAGTAGTAACACGCCGCCATAAAGGCGAAGATGAGCCCGCCCATGATCGTGTAGTGGAAGTGCGCCATCACGAAGAAGCTGCCGTGCTCCGTGGTGTCGGCTGGGACGTCCGACAGGAACACCCCGGAAATGCCGCCGATCAGGAAGTTGAAGTACAGCGCCAGCGCGAACAGCATCGGCACGGTGAACCGCATCTTCGCCTTCCAGAACGTGCCCATCGCGACCAGGTAGATGAACCCGGTCGGGATAGAGATCAGCTCAGTGGTCAGCATGAACAGCGGCCGCATCTCAGGGTTGATCCCGCTGTCGAACAGGTGATGCTGCCAGACGAAGAAGCTGAGCAGGGCCACCCCGATCATCCCGGCCCCGGCGACCCGGTAGCCGAAGAGGGGCTTCCGGCAGAACACCGGGATGATCTCGGACACGATGCCGAACCCGGGCAGCGCCAGGATGTAGACCTCGGGGTGGCCGAAGAACCAGAACAGGTTCTGGTACAGGTAACTGCTGCCACCGAGCTGGTTCGCGAAGAACGCGGTCTCCACGGTGCGGTCGGTGACCAGCATGTACATCCCGCCGACCAGGACCGGGACGGCGAGCACCATCAGGAACGAGACGGTGACCATGGACCACACGAAGATCGGCAGCCTGCTCCACCGCATGCCCGGCGCCCGGTAGGTGATCACAGTGACGATGATGTTGAACCCGGCCAGGATGATTGAGATTCCCATCAGGCCGAACGCGACCGCGTAGGAGTCCATGCCCTGCCCGGCCTGCACGCTCAGCGGCGCGTACCCGGTCCACCCGGTGGGGAATCCGCCGAGCAGGAGGCCGGAAAGCAGGACGATGAACGCCGCCGGGGTCAGCCAGAACGACAGCGCCTCCAGCCTCGGGAACGCCATCCGCTTGGAACCGATCATGAGCGGCATCAGGTAGTTGCCGAACGGGCCGAGCACGACCGATGACATCAGCATCATCATCATCGTGCCGTGTTCGCCCACGACCTCGATGTAGGTGCTGGCGCTCAGCACGTGGTAGGTCGGCGACAGCAACTCGGTCCTGATCGCCATGGCGAACAGGCCGGCCGTGCAGAAGTAGACGATCATGCCGACCAGGTACTGGATGCCGACGACCTTGTGGTCCAGGGAGAACCGGAAGTACCTGGCCAGGCCGGTGGCTGACTCCTCTTCCTCCTCGGCGACCGGCACCGGCTGGCCGGCCATCTGCCGGAACAGGTCGTTGAACACGCCCAGTCCGGCGAGGAAGCCGACAGTCCCGAGCACGTACCCGAGGACGATCGGGAAGTCGTTCGTATCGGACAGCGCGTTGCGGGCGTAGTCGCTGGAGAGGAGGTTGCCCAGCCAGTGACCGACCAGGTAGCCGAGCACCGCGCCGATCAGGGCGGTGTGGATCGCGGGCCGCATCCACCACGGCCGGGCAGGAACCGGGGCTGCTGGTCCGGCTCCCGCGGGTTCCTGTGCCTTCTCCGGCTCTATCTCGATGGACATCCGGTCACCTCTTCATCGCAGTGTTGGCGCGGAGGAACAACCCCCGGAGCTCCCGGGCAGTGTCAGCCTGGGGGGCGACCCCCGGAGCCCTCGGGCAGGTGGAGGCGCGGGGAACGACCCCCGGAACTCCCGGGTAGGTGCGCCGCCTGGCGGCCGGTCCGCTGGTCACGGCTGCACCGGGTCGCCAGGGTTGTAGTAATAGCCGGGCGAACCGGTAATGCCGGCCACCTTGACCAGGTCCTGGCCGAGCTGGGGGATCAAGGTCGGGTCGTAGGTGAGGGCGTAGGGCGGCAGGATCCTGGTCACCGATGCGAGCCTGACCTGGGTGAGCCTCGCCCAGGCCTGGAAGGCGGAGGGGGACACCACCGTGCCGTAGTTGAACATGGCGCCGTGCCAGAGCCCGCACAGCTCGTTGCAGCGCACGGTGAACCCGCCGGTGTGCTCGGCAGTGGTGTACGCCACGTTGTCGACGCCTGGGTTCGCGTCCGCCTTGACCCCGATCTGGTAGGCCCAGAAGCTGTGGATCACGTCGAGCGAGGTCACGTGGAACTCCACCGGCCGGCCCTCGGGCAGGACCAGCTGGGTGGTCTCCATCCCGCCGAATTGCGGATAGCGGTAGGTGAACGCCCATTGCTGGCCGATCACCTGCACCTGGAGCAAGTTGTCCCCGGACGGCTTCCAGACAGGCAGCGGGCCCTGACCAGCGCCCGCGCCGGCCGGGGCGATCAGCTCGATCGTGCCGAAGACGAACGCGGCGAGCACGATCACGGATGTGCCGCCGATCCAGGTCGCCTGGAGTCCGGTGTGCCCGAAGATAGGCGGCCCGTCATCGTCGTCGCCCTCCCGGTGACGCCAGGTGACGAGTGCGTAGCCGAAGTAGGTCCAGACGAAGAGCATGACGGGGGCGGCGGCCAGGGCCAGCACCGCGATGTCGAACTGCTGGTGCTTCGCTGACGAGGACATGACCCCCGGCGGCATGTGCGGGTACCAGGCAAACCAGATGAGGAGGTCGGCGATGAGCGCCAGGACGATCCAGATCAGGAAGATCCGCCGTCCGTGGCGCGTCTCCGGGGTGGCGGCCGCGGGGGCCTGTGACGCGGCCATCAGCCCGTCACCTCCATGTTGCCCATCATGAAACCGATCGTCGCCATCGGACCGCCGTTACCGTCGAGGAATCCGCCCCCGCAGGGGACGAAGCACTGCCAGCGGAAGATGCCCGCATGGCGGGGCGTCATGAAGCTGAATGTCTGCACCGTGTGCGGGCCGGACGTGCACGGCGACGAGCTGCAGAGGGTGGCCGAGGCTCCGGGCGATGACACCGGCACGAAGAGGTTCAGGCCCGGGATCGCGAAGGTGTGTCCCACCGAGCAGTGCGCCCACGAGTTGATGGTGGACATGGTCTGCGTCGGGCCGGCGACCCCCTTGCCGTTGACCTGCGAAACGTTCACTGTCCCGCCGATCGTGCCCTGGACCTTGCTCCAGAAGTTGTTGCGCAACGGTGTGCAGCCGTCGTAACCGAGGATCGTCATATTGACCCTGGTTCCGGCCGGCACCTTGAATAGCGTGGTGTGCACCCACTGCTTGGTCTGCGGGTTCTGGACGAAATAGCTAACCCAGTCAGGCGTGCTCGTCACGGAGTTCTGCGGGTCCTCTTGCATGACCACGTTGACCTGGCCACCGGAGGCCGCGGAGGTGTAGTCCACGACCGGCGGGCCGCCGAGCAGGTAATGAATGACGATGAAGACCGCGCCGACGACCACCGCGGCGAACGCCACGAGCAGGGTCACGACACGGACTGGCAGAGACACCAGTCACCACCTCGCTTCTTCGCGGCGCATCGCGCACACGACTGGGGCCGACCCGCCTATGGCACACGACGCGGGCCGGAGGCCTCTTATGGACCTGATCCTGCGATCGTTAGCCATGTGACGGCAACATTGCGGACACTGAATGACGAAATTGTCATGATCAAGGCTTGCCGCGAGGGTAAGTTCGGCCATGAGAAGGCATGGTAGCAACACTGCGTATCGTATTCACTACTCATAGTTACTTCGGTGCTGCTACAGTGCCCCTTCGCCGGGCAGAGGTGGTGCAATGGTTTGCCAACGCGTCGAAGGGTTGACCGGGAATGCCTGAATATGGAGGATCGTCCGCAGACGGCCCTCCGTGTACCCGCTTGGGGGGTCAGCAACCACGCCGCGCCGAGCTGACCGATAGAGCCAATGCACACTGACCTACCTGCGAAGATCGCCCACCAGCCGGGCATGTACCCGACGGCGGCGCGGCTCCTCGTTGTCGACGACGAGCCGAGGATCCGCGATTTCATCGCCCGGGCTCTTTCTGCGGCCGGCTATGCAATCGATTTCGCCAGCAGTGGCAGTACCGGCCTGCGCAAGGCCATCGCCGGCGACTACGACCTGGTCATCCTCGACCTCGTCATGCCGGACATGGATGGGCGGGAGATCCTCGCCGAGTTGCGGCGTGAGCGGCCCGAACAGGGAGTGCTGGTGTTGTCGTGCCTCTCCGACGTGACCACCAAGGTGGACTGCCTGGAGTTGGGCGCCCAGGACTACCTGACCAAGCCGTTCTCGCTGGCTGAACTGCTGGCCCGGGTACGCGTGCGGCTCCGGGACGTAGGTCACCCGCTGAATGAGGTGCTCAGGGCGGGAGAGCTGCTGCTCGATTTCGGCCGGCTGGAAGCCAACATCGGACAAGGGCCCGTACCGCTGACTCGCTTGGAGTTCCTGCTGCTCCGGGAACTGATGGAGCATGTCGGCCAGTCCGTCACCAAAGGTCAGCTGCTGGCCTCGGTCTGGGGCTACGATTTCGATCCCGGATCCAACGTCGTCGATGTCTGCGTCCGGCGCATCCGCTCGAAGCTTGGATTCGACCTGATCAAGACGGTACGCGGTGAGGGATACCAGCTCACCTCCTAGGGACCCGAGCACTGGCCGGCTGCGTCACAGGGTGGCCGCCGGCCTGAGGATCGTTGCGCTGTCTCGTCTCTGGCACGCTGTTCCCGGAGAACTGCCGGATCTGCCGCCGGCCGGCCCGCAGAGCCCGGCTCCGAGTCGGCGCCGCGGTCCCCTGCCCGGTGGCTTGCGCCATCCCCTCTCGGCTGGCCTGCGCCATCCCCTGCCCGGTGGCTTGCGCCATCCCCTCTCGGCTGGCCTGCGCCATCCCCTGCCCGCAAGCCTGCGCCATCCCCTCTCAGCTGGCCTGCGCCATCCCCTGCCCGCAAGCCTGCGCCATCCGCTCCCGGCCGGCCTGCCCTTCATGAGGAGCGCGCGCCGTGGCCCAGACGCCGGGTCGCCGGACGCGCCGGCCGGGCGCTCTTGGCCCTTCCAGCCGGGCTGGGTCGATGCGGCCTGGGTGGTTTTCACCGTGGCCAACCTCGCATCGATGGTGATCTTCTCGCAGTGGGAAACGGTCCCCTTCCACTTCATATGGATCAGCCTCACGCTGCTCTACGGTTTCCGCGTCTGGGCCATCAGGCCGACCCTGTGGGTGCTCGGTATGGTCGTCGCCACCACGTTCGCGACCATTGGCTGGGACGTCTGGCGCGGCGCCCAGTCGGTGGACGAACTGAACGAGGTTCCCCTGATGGCGGCCATGTTCTGGCTGATGGTCTGGCACGCGCGCCGCAGGCTGGTCGCCGACCACGAACGGGACCTGGTCAGCGACGAGAACGCGCGGCTGCTTTCGACGCAGCGCAGGTTCCTGCAGGATGCTTCCCATCAGCTACGGACCCCGATCACCATCGCGCTGGGCCACGCCGAATTGCTCGCGGGCGAACTCGCCGACCGCGGTGAGAGCCGAGACATCCAAGTCGTGGTGGGGGAACTCACCCGGCTGCGCCGCCTCGGCGAGCGACTGCTCGTCATCGCCGCATCCGAGGATCCGGACTTCCTGTATCCCGAGCCCGTCGCCCTTGACCTGTTCACCATGGAAGTCATCGGCAAGTGGCGGCCCACCGCGGCCAGGCGCTGGCAGCTCGGCCTGCTCAACGCGGTAACGGTCAGCGCCGACCGGGAGCGGCTTGGTCTTGCGGTGGACGCCCTGCTGGAGAACGCGGTCCGGCATACCACCAGCGACGACATGATCCAGCTGTCCGTGATCGCGGGCGGGAGTGGCGAGCCCGCGCGTATGATCGTCGCCGACACGGGCGCGGGCATCCTGCCCAGCGAGCTCGAGCGCATCTTCGACCGGTTCAGGACGGGGACGATGCCGAGCGAGCCGACGGCCGACGGGGCGAGTGGCACCGGCTCCAAGGGCACCGGCTCCAAGGGCACCGGGCTGGGGCTGGCGTTGGTGCGCGCCGTCGCCCATGCGCACGGCGGAGATGTGCTGGTACGCAGCACGCCGGGCGTGGGCAGCGAGTTCGAGGTGGTCCTGCCCACGCTGCCGATTCCCGCCGGGCCAATCCACCTGGCGGCCTCCCCGGGCTGGGCGGGCCCAGAGGTTGCCGACGAAGTGGCGAGCACGCTGAAGGAAGATCCATGGACAAGCAGGCATCGATGACCTCGGGCGAGCGCAGTGACCTGCGCGGCAGCCGGCCACCTGGAGGCGCCGAACCGGATGCGCCGCCCGCCGGCGCGCAGTCGGCGTCGGTCGGCCCGGGCCTGGGCGCCATCGCCGGACCAGGCGCGACCCCACCACAAGGCGAAGCCGCCCGATCAAGCGCGACCCCACCGCCAGGCGAGGGCGCCAGGCCAGGCGAAGTCGCCAGACCAGGCGCGACCCCACAGTCGGGCGAGGGCGCTGGGTCACGGCGCGGGTGGGCCGCGCGGATGGGCGCCATGAGCCGGAGGCGCAGGCTTGCCCTGACAACCGCGGCGGCAGTCCTCGCCGTGGCTGCCGCTATCGTGGCCATCGGCAACACCTCCAGTGGCCCGGCAAATTCTCACTCCGATCCCGTCGCTCCGGCCTTCACTCTGGCGCTGCTCGGCCATCACGGCGAGCACATCTCACTCGCGGGACTCACCGGACGCCCGGTCATCGTCAACTTCTTCGCCTCGTGGTGCGAACCGTGCCAGAAGGAGACACCGCTGCTGGCCCGGTTCTACCGCGCCGCCCACGGGAGCATCACGCTGATCGGTGTCGATGCCAATGACAAGGCCTCAGCGGCACTGAGATTCACCCACGCGGCGGGCGTCAGCTATCCCGTGGGCTTCGATCCCTACCCGATGCACACGACGATCTCCTACGGCGTGGGCGGGCTCCCCCAGACGTTCTTCCTCGACTCGCAGCACCGGATCGTTAAGCGGATCTTCGGGGCCGTGACGGAGCAGGAACTCAGGGCCGGCGTAGCCTTGATCACCGCATCGGCGAAACGAGGCTGACCGTGGAGACGCCGACCCGCACCGACCCGCCGTACGTGCCGATCCGGCACACCCCCTGGCCGGTGCAGAAGACCCCGCGCTGGCTGCTGCTGGCCGGCCTCGTGGTGCTGGCGGGTGCCGTGCTGGTCGGCCTGGCCCACCGGCCCAGCCAGTCGCAGCGCGCCAGCGATGTGAAGACCTTCCTGGCGGATGTGAATACCGACATCGAATCGTGCGCCGGAGGTGTCCGGGAATCGTTCACGGTCCTGCGCGCCATCAACGCGGGTACTAGTCACGACACCGCGACCGCGATCCGTGTTGCCCGCTACGGTGCGGCCAACTGCTCGCCCGCCAACAACGAACTGCTCGCTAACCTGACGCAATACCAGGTGAGCGAGTCGCTGGCCGCCTTTCATCTCTCCAGGGCCGTAGACGGCCTCGTGACCTGGGCGTTCCCGTACGCGCAGCGGGTGCAGGACGATATCGCGAATGTGCTGAGCGCCCGCGACGCTACGGCACGCGCCCAGGCGAACGTGGCGCTGAAGCGCGACACCCGCGATCTCAACGCTCAGCGCGCGAAGGTGGACAAGATCATGATGAACGCGGTGACGGCCACCGCCGCGCATGCGAGGCTGCCGGAACTGCCGGGCTGATCACCGGTCCTCAGCCCTGAGACACGCCCTAGTCCAGGCCAACACTGGACAGCGCCGCCGAGAAGGACGCCTCCCACTCCACGCGCGATCGGCCGTCTGCGCGGCGGGTCAGCACCCCGCCGGGAGGATGCATGCCATCCATGGCGGCGAGGGCATTCCGCACGACGTCGGGGGCCCCGGGTGAAGTCACGTTCGCGTCGCCCAGTTCGAGTTCGTGCTGGAGATTGTCGCGGCCGTGACCCTGCACGACATCCAGCAGGAGCAGGGGGCGGCCGACCAAGCGTGCCTCGGAGCAGGTGTCCCCGGAACTCGTGACGACCAGGTCCGCGGCGGCCATCAGGGCTGGGATGCGCTCGGTGAAACCGAACACATGCAGCCCCGGCTGATGGCGGGCGGCCGCACGGAGCCGGGCCTCCAGCCGGGCATTGCGCCCCGCGACCGCCAGCACCTGCACGCCCGCCGCCGCCAGTGCCGAGGCCGCGTCAGCCAGCGGGCCGAGGCCCCAGGCCCCGGACATCAGCAGAACGCAGCGTGCATACCCGGCGATCCCCAGGCTGGCGCGTGCTTCCTCCTGGGTGGGCGGCGCGTAGAAGCCCTCCCGTACCGGGATCGGCACCACCAGGACGCGGGCGTCGGGCTGGAATCGCAGCACGGCGGCCCGCGCGGTCTGGGACGTCACCAGATAGAGGTCGACGTTGCGATGTATCCAGAGCCGGTGCGGGGTCACGTCGCTGCAGAAGACGATGTGGGTCATTCCCGGGTACCGGTCGGCGAGCCTGCTCACTGCTGACGCGGCCGTGGAGAAGACCGAGATGGCCAGATCCGCGGGTTGCGCATCGAGATGCGCACGCAGCCTCGGCACCACTTCCCGGCGCGCCGCCGCATCGGCGAGCAGCGCCAGCCTGGACCCCGCTCGCAGGGCGGCGAAGTGAAAGGCGTCGTAGAGACCGGGTAGCGCGAGCATCGACCTGAAGACCAATTCGCCCGCCGAGCCACCGCTTCTCCCGAGCAGGCGCATGGCGTCCAGGGTTTGGGTGCCCCACCCCCTGGCGGTCAGCGATGTCCCGCAGGCCTGGGCGAGGACATCGTGACCCATGCCAAGGGACCCGGACAACAGTAGGGCCTGCTTCATGGTCGGGGCTGCCCGCCTGCGTCCGCGGCGCCGGTCCCCACGCGGGTGCTGGCCAGCCATTCGAGGTACCGGTGGACACCCTCCGCGAACGGGGTGACCGGCGCCCAGTCGAGCAGTTCCTTGGCCAGGCCGCCCGACACGCTCACTCCCTGATAGTCGGCGGTGCGCGCGGGCACATGCTCGATGGTCACGTTGCGGACCAGGTCGCGGACGGTATCGGCGATCTCCCGCACGGACACCGGCACGCCGCCCTCCAGCGCCAGCGTCCTGTCCTGCGCCGCTGGCGAGAGGGCACGCACGTGCGCGTCGGCCAGGTCCTCCACGTAGACGTAGTTACGCTGTTGCTCCCCACTGCCCGCGATGGTGAGCGGCCTGCCCTGCAGCGCAGCCTGGACGAATTTGGCCACGACCAGCACGTCACGCATCCGGGGCCCGTACGGGATGCCATACCTCAGGATGGTGAAGTGCTGGCCGTACATCTCCCGGTAGCTGTGCACCAGCATTTCCGCAGCGAGCTTCGTGGACACATACACATGCCCGGCCCGGCGCAGGTCCACGGCGGCGTCCTCGGTCTGCTCGCCCTCGCCGACCGTCGCGCCATACACCCAGACGGTGCTGGCCAGCAGGACCCGCCCGCAGCCCTGGCCGCGTGCCGCATCGAGCACCCTCGCCGTGCCTTCCACGTTCAGCCGCACCGCCGCGACCGGGTTGGCCGCGACTTCGTTCACGTCGGCGGCCCCGGCCAGATGGAAGACCGCCTCACAGCCCGCCAGCGCACGGCCCAGCGCCGCCTCGTCGAACAGGTCGGCGTCCAGGTAGTCGGCGGCGGACTGGCGCCAGCCCGCCGAGAGGTCGATCACCCGGACCTCGTGGCCGGCCCGGACCAAATGATCAACTACATGAGAACCGATAAAGCCGCAGCCCCCAGTCACCGCGACGCGCATTGCTTCTCCTCAGACTCCGGTCAACGCGCCGTACACGGCGGTGACAGCGGTTAGTACCTGGTCCACCTCATCGTCCGTCATGTCAGAGTGCACCGGCAGGCATACGTGCCGGTCGGCGAGATCCTCTGCCACCGGCAGCCGCAGGCCCGCGCTCGCCGAGAACACCGGCTGGTGATGCAGCGGGAGGTCATACACCTCCCCGGACAGGTGGACGTCGTACCCCTGGGCCACTTCCTGCTTGAACCGCGCCCGGTCCGCACCGTCCGGCAGCAGCGCGATGTATTTGTAGATGTTGCTGCGGCAGCCGGGCGGCTCGGTCAGCGGCTGCAGGCCGTCCAGGCCGGCCAGCACCTCGTCATAGCGGGCGGCGACCTCGCGGCGCCGCTCGATGAACTCCTCCATGCGGCGCAGGTGCACAAGACCGGTCACCGCGTTCTGCTCGCTCATCCGCCACGCGTAGCCGAACCGCACATGGTGGTTGGCGGAGAACGCGCCCTTGCCCTGATCCCGGTAGATCCGTGCTTCATCGGTCAGCAGTTCCGAGGAGGTGAGGAGCATCCCGCCTTCCCCGCTCGTGACCACCTTGGTCGGATAGAAGGAGAACGCCGCCGCCACTCCGAAAGACCCGGCGAACCTGCCGTCGAAGGTGGCGCCGTGAGCATGCGCCGCGTCCTCGACCAGCGCAATGCCGCGTTCCTGGCAGATACGGGCCAGGTCATCCACGTGCGGGGTGATGAGCCCGCCGATATGCACCAAGACGGCCGCCGCCGTGTTCGGGGTGAGCGCCGCCTCCAGCGACGCCGGACTCAGCGCGAAAGTGGCCGCGTCCACGTCGGCGAACACCGGGTTCCCCCCGGCCTGCAGGACCGCCGCCGCCGTGGCGTAGAACGTGTTCGCGGGAACGATCACGTCGCGGCCCGTCACCCCGACCGCACGCAACGCGATGTCGAGCGCCGAAGTGCCGCTCGATGTGGCGGTCGCGTGCCGCGCGTCGTGCGCGGCGGCGAATGCCGCCTCAAAGCGCCGGGTGTACGGTCCCAGAGTGAGAGCCCCGGTAGCGAGGATCTCATCCATCGCCGCCGCGATCTCCGCGCGGTCGGCAGGCGGAAAGACAATGCGTGCTGCGGGCACTCTCAACGGGCTCCCCTTTTGAACGAGTCCTGGCTGGCGGCTCGGCCGATCGTCTGGACAGCCGCGGCGCCATCCGACTATGCCATGATTTCAAGACCAGCCGCGCGGGCCCCCCTACTGAACGGGCGTGTCGCGTCTCATCTGTGGCATCGTTAGGCACCGGTGGTTCACGGATTGCGGCGGGAGCGATGGCTAGTTCTAGCGGGCGTGACCTGCTGCTGGTATCGGCGGGACTCGCGTCGGCCGGGCTCATGGTCGCCCATGGCGGCCCCGGCGTCACCGCGATCGGCCCGGTGCGCCGACGGTTCTTCCCCCGGCTCGCGGGCCTGGGCCAGGGCGGCCATGTGGCACTCACCTTCGATGACGGTCCCGACCCCCGCTCGACGCCCGGCTTCCTCGACCTGCTCGCCACGCGGCAGGTGCGCGCCACCTTCTTCGTGCTTGGCTCGATGGTGGCCAAGGCGCCGCAACTGGCCGCGGAGATCGCCGCGGCCGGTCACGAGATCGGCGTGCACGGCTGGGATCACCGTTATGCCATCACGCGCGGACCGCGGGCGCAGCACGACGATATGGCGCGAGCCCGCGACGCGGTGGCGGACGTGACCGGTACCGCGCCGCGTTTCTACCGGCCGCCGTACGGCGTGCTCAGCGCGGGCGCGCTGGCCGCCGCCCGAAGGCTCGGTCTGACACCGGTGCTCTGGACCTGCTGGGGACGCGAGTGGACGCCCGGCGCCACGCCAGCGTCGGTCTACCAGACGATCACCAGGGACCTGGCTGGCGGCGGCACGGTGCTGCTGCACGATTCGGACTGCACATCGCCGGACGGGTCAGCCAGCGCCGCGCTCGGCGCGCTGCCCATGCTGCTCGACGAGTGCGTGCGGCGCGGTCTTTCTGTGGGCACCGTGGCGGAGCACAGGCGGTAGCGAGCTGCTACGGGTGCGATGGCGGCGGCCCGTCGGCTGCACTGGCGCCTGGCGCGTAGATCTGCCACTGCTGATCCGCGTCACGGCGGTTGAACGATTGCCGAGCGGGCCACGTGGTCCTCACCAGAGACCAGGAACACTCAGGGCACGTTCAGCTTGCGTCCAGGGAGATGGTGCTTACTGAGAGGGCCATGACAAGCCGGGGCGCAGGCCCGGTGCCAACCACGGCCAGCCCGGGAACGTAGCCTGTTTCCGGGGCGAAGGGTGATAGACATGCAGGAAGGTCACAACGGCAGTGGCGACCAGCCGGCTGAATATGTCGGCCCGTGGTCACCGCTTCCGGACGGGGAGGACAGGCCGGCCCAGGCCGCGGCGGATACCCCGCCAGCCCAGGGCCCAGGGGCAACCCCGGTCCAGAGCGGCGCGGGGGCTGGTCCCGTCCAGGGCGCGGCAGGTCCCGTCCAGGGCGCGGGAAGTCCCGTCCAGGGCGCAGCGGCCAGTCCCGCAGATGGGGGCCAGGCTGCGCTGCCGACTCATGACACGCGGGTGATGCCCACCCTGGGCGGGCAGCAGCCACCGGGGCACGATGCCGGGGCGCCTACCGCGGTTCAGGGAAGCCCATGGACTCCCCTGCCTGCCGACATCTCCGCCGGGTCAAACCGGCCGGGTGGTTACGCCCAGCCGGGTGGTTACGCCCAGCCGGGTGGTAATGCCCAGCCGGGTGGTTACGCCCAGTCAGAACAGCCCGGATATGGCCAGCCCGGATACGGCCAGCCCGGATACGGGCAGCCCGGGTACGGGCAGCCCGGGTACGGGCAGCCCGGGTACGGGCAGCCCGGGTACGGGTCATCCGGATACGGCCAGCCGAGGTACGGCGAGCCGGGGTTCGGCCAGCCGGGGTATGGGCAGCCCGAGTACGGGCACGTGGGTGGCCAGGGGCCGTGGGGGCCGCCGCCGGGCGGAGGCGACCCCGCCAGCCAGCCCGGGTACGGCGGGCAGCCGCCGCCGCGGCGCCGCGGCGGACGCGCGCTCGTTTACGTCGTGGTGGCGGCGCTGGCCGCGGGCGTCGGCGCTGGCACTGTGATCGCCCTGCATCACAACTCCTCGCCGTCGGCGAACTCGAGCATCAACTCGCAGCAGATCCCGTCGCCGAACCGCAACAACGGCAACAACACCACCGCTCTCAATGTGCAGTCCGTCGCGAACAAGGTGGAGCCGGGGATCGTGGATATCAACTCGACCCTCAAGTATGCGAACGGGAGTGCCGCCGGGACCGGCATGGTGCTGTCCTCGACCGGCCTGGTGCTGACCAACAACCACGTGGTCGCCCAGTCGACTCATCTCACCGCGACCGCGGTGCTGAGCGGCCGCACCTACACGGCCACGGTGGTCGGCACCGACGCGACCGACGACATCGCCCTGATCAAGCTCCAGGGCGCGACCGGGTTGAAGACCATCCAAGTCGGGGACTCGTCAAAAGTCACACTCGGCACCACCGTCGTCGCCATCGGCAACGAGGGCGGGACTGGCGGGCGGCCGACTGTCTCCAGCCCAGGCACTATCACCGCGCTGAACCGGACGATCACGGCGAGCGACCAGGGCAGCCCGAACAGCGAGACCCTGCACGGGATGCTGCAGACCAACGCGCCGATCGCGGCAGGTGACTCAGGCGGCGCGCTGGCCAACGCGGCCGGCCAGGTGATCGGCATGAACACCGCGGCGAACGGCCAGACCCTCGGCGGCCAGGGCACCGACATGGGCTTCGCGATCCCCATCAACTCGGCTCTGTCCGTCGCCAGGCAGATCGCCGCGGGCCAGTCCAGCTCGAAGATCCAGATCGGTCCTAGCGGGTTCATGGGCGTGGGAGTGCAGGACATCAGCGCCGCCAGCCAGTGCCTGTCTTCCGGCGGCGTGGGCTACACCCCGCCGGTCAACTCGGGCGCACTGGTCTGCAACGTGTTCCCCAGCACTCCGGCCGCCTCGGTCGGCGTGACCGCAGGCGACATCATCACCGCCGTCAACGGCCAGTCGGTGGGTTCCTCGAACGCGCTGACCGCCATCATGGGCAAGTTCCACCCCGGCACGGCGGTCTCGCTGACCTGGGTGGACACCAACGGCCAGAAGCACACCGCGTCAATCACCCTGATCGCGGGCCCGGCTAAGTAACCGGAACTCCTCCCGGACCACAGCGGCGGGGACAGCGGGCAATTCAAGCCCCGTTGCCCCCGCCGCTCGGCTGAAGCCCGCTCTCCAACGACACCAAAGCCCACTCCGGTGCCGTCCCAACGCGTCCCAACGACACCAAAGCCCACTCCGGTGCCGTTAGACGTGCGGGTGGGAGCTTCCCGGTACCGGTCAGTGCAGCCAGGCCAGCATCCGGGCCTCGCACTCGGCGATCTGCGGGATCTTGACGTGCTCGTTTCTGGTGTGCGCGAGTTCGGGATCACCGGGGCCGTAGTTGACGGCCGGCATGCCGAGCGCGGCGAACCTGGCCACGTCGGTCCAGCCGAGTTTGGCCCGCGGTATCCCGCCGACCACATTCAGCAGCGACGCCGCGGCGGGATCGGCCAACCCCGGCCGGGCGCCCGCGGCCCCGTCGGTGAAGGTCACCTCCCAGCCATCGAACACCGCGCGCACATGGTCCTGCGCCTGCTCGATGCTCCGGTCCGGCGCGAACCGGAAGTTCACCGTGACCACGCACTCGTCGGGGATCACGTTGCCCGCCACTCCCCCGCTCACGAACACGGCGTTGAGGCCCTCGTGGTAGGTCAGCCCGTCCACCTCGGGCTGGCGCGCCACGTAGCTGCGCAGCACGTCCAGGATCCCGCCGGCCTCGTGGATGGCGTTGCGTCCCCGCCAGGACCGTGCGCTGTGCGCGCGCTCGCCGCGCGCCCTGACCTCGGCCCGGAGCGTGCCCTGGCAGCCGCCCTCGATCACGCCGTCGGTCGGTTCCAGCAGGATCGCCAGGTCCCCGGCCAGCAACTCCGGGCTGTTCCGGGACAGCCGAAGCAGGCCGTTACGGCTCTCCTCGACCTCCTCGCAGTCGTAGAACACGTAGGTCACGTCGCGGCTTGGCTCGCTCATCAGCGCGGCAAGGCGCAGTTGGACCGCCACTCCCGACTTCATGTCACAGGAGCCACAGCCGTACAGAAGGTTGCGTTCGGTATAAGAAGGGAGGTTTCCCGCGATGGGCACAGTATCGATATGGCCAGCCAGCACCACACGCTCGGGGCGCCCGAGGCTGGTCCGCGCGATCACCGCGTTGCCGTCCCGGTGCACGGCGAGATGCGGCAGCGCCTGCACGGCACCGGCGATCGCGTCGGCCAGCGGTTCCTCGGCGCCACTGACCGAGGCCACGTCCACCAGGCACGCGGTGAGCGCGGCCGCATCTTGGGCAAGATCTAGTTCCACGCCCGGCAGCCTAACCGGGGCCGTGAGATAACTGACAGGCAACAGCCATGCCAAACGGCCCGATACCAAATGTGGGGTGCCATGTTCGGAGTCGATTCTGAGGTCGGGCGTCTGCGCCAGGTTGTCCTGCACCGTCCTGACCTGGAGCTCAAGCGACTCACACCGGACAACGCCGCGGAGCTTCTCTTCGACGACCTGCTCTGGGTGGCCGAGGCGCAAGCCGAGCACGACGCGTTTGCCGACGCGCTCCGCGGCCGGGGTGTGGTGGTGCACTACTACGCCGACTTGCTGGCCCGGATCCTGGAGATCACTGAGGCCCGCGACTACATCCTGGACCGGACATTCGACCCCCGCCTGCACGGGCCGCTCGCCTGCGCCGCACTGCGCGGCGCCCTGGACGGGCTCGGCCCTGCCGACCTGGCTACGTACCTGATCGGCGGGATCACCAAACGGGAGATCCTGGAGCTGACGCCCGAGCCGAAGAGCATCGCGTTCCACTCGCTGGACATCGACGGCTTCGTGCTCACCCCGCTGCCCAACCTGCTCTACCAGCGTGACACCTCGTGCTGGATCTACGGCGGGGTGTCCATCAACGCCATGGCCATGCCGGCCCGCATGCGGGAGACCGTCTACGACGAGGCCATCTACCGTTGGCATCCCATGTTCGCCGGCGGCGGTTTCGAGGTCTGGTATCACGGCGAGAAGGCCGCCCCAGCGACCATCGAGGGCGGTGACATCCTGGTCCTCGGTAACGGTGCGGTGCTGGCCGGGATGAGTGAGCGGACCACGCCGCAGGCCGTCGAGATGCTCGCGCACCGGCTGTTCTCCGTCGGCGCGGCCCGCCGCATAGTGGCCCTCGACATGCCGAAAGCCCGGACATTCATGCACCTCGACACGGTGCTGACCATGGTGGACAACGGGACCTTCAACAAGTACGTGGGACTGGGCATGCTGCCCGCGTACACGATCGAGCCGGGCGCCAGGGCAGATGAGCTCAAGGTCACCGACCACGAGCCCGAGGACATGCACGCGGCCATGGCCGCTGCCCTGGACCTGCCCAGCATCACGGTGCTGACCGCCACCCAGGACATACGCGCTGCGCAGCGGGAGCAGTGGGACGACGCCTGCAACGTGCTGGCCGTCGAGCCCGGCGTGGTGGTGGCCTACGAGCGCAACGTGACCACCAACTCCTACCTGCGGGAGAACGGCATCGAGGTGATCCCGGTGCGGGGCAGCGAGCTGGGCCGGGGCCGCGGCGGCCCCCGCTGCATGAGCTGCCCACTCGAACGCGACCCCTGAGCGGTCTCGGCGCGGCACGTGGGGGTCAGGTGCGGGCGCCGCCGCTGCGGCCGGGCAGGTGCTTGGCGCCGTCGTGCAGCGCGGTCAGGATGACGGCCACGGAAGGACGGCGGACACTGGCCGCCCGCGCCACCGCATAGACCTCGCGCGCCGGGCTGCCCTCCGGCAATTCGCGCACGACGACCCGCGCCTCCCCGGCGGCCAGGGCCAGCCGGGGCACGGCGGCGATGCCGATGCCCCTGGCTACGAGGCTGAGGATGGTGCCGAGGCCCTCGAACTCCCACGGCACGGGCGGAGCGCCGCCTGCCCTGGCGAGCAGCCGGTCCACGGCCTGCCGGGACGGTTCCCCGGCCGGGGCCGCCATCCACCGGCTCGTCTCCCGCAACTGCCGCAGGTCCACCGGCTCCGCCGGATCAGCCAGCCGGTGCCCCCGCGGCACCACGAGCACCAGCGGATCACGGACCAGCGGGTAGAACCGCAGCAGGCTCGGCTCGGTGTCGGCCAGCCCGCCCGACCAGTCGTCGACCAGGGCCACATCTACCTCGGCCGAACTGACCTGCCGCAGGCCCTCCACGCGCGGGGTCTGCCTGAGTAGCAAGGTCAGCCCGGGATGCACCCGGAGGCTGCGCGCCAGGGCCGGGGCGAAGGCCGCGGCGGCGCTGGGGAACGCGGCGACCGACACCCGCCCGGAGGGCTCCCGGGCCTGCACGGACAGATCCGCCTCCGCCTCCTCAACCGCCGCAAGGATATTTTCGGCGTGCTCGGCCAACCGGAGACCGGCGTCGGTCAGCTCGGCTGACCGGGCGGTCCGGTCCAGCAGCGCCGTACCCGCCTCGCGTTCCAGCGCGGCGAGCTGTTGTGACACAGCCGACGGCGTATAGCCGAGGGCAGCGGCGGTGGCCGTGATGGTGCCCCGCTCGGCGAACTCCTTCAAGAGGCGCAGCCGGCGCAAGTCAAGCATTAGGTCAGCTTAACCTCAACAACAGGAATAGAAGCTTGTGCTAACGCATCGGTCAGGGCAAGCTGGTCAGAGTGGCCGGAGGCGCTCTCCGATCCCCCGCCACTCCCACGGCGCAGTGCGGCGCCCTAGCCCCCGCAGCAAGGAGCTATGGCCATGCCCATGGCTGATACAGCCATGCCGACCGTCAGCCCGCACCAGCAGCCACTCAGGACCCGGGCATGACAATCGCCACACATCCCGCAGTGACCGCCAGTCCGGCCCGCACGCCGACCGTCGAGCAGGCGCCTCCCGCACCGGCGCCGGTCCCGCCGGCGCTCGCCGCAGCGATCCCGGTCTCGGCCACCCTGGCCGCCAACGAAGCGCTCGCCATCAGACGGCTCAGCGGTGAGACGGTGCTCCCGCTCGCCTTCGGCGAGGCCGGCCTGCCCGCCCATCCGATGCTCCGCGACGCACTGGCCGCGGCCAGCGGCGGCAACTCCTACAGCCCCGTGGCCGGGCTGGCCACCCTGCGCCAGGCGGCGGCGGGCTACTGGGCCAGGCGCGGCCTGCCCACCAGCGCCGACTCGGTGATCTGCGGGCCAGGCAGCAAGCCGCTGCTGTTCGGCCTGCTGCTCGCCATCGGCGCGGACGTCGCCGTGGCCCGGCCAAGCTGGGTCAGCTACGCCGCCCAGGCCAGCATGATCGGTGTCCGCGCGCATTTCGTGCCCACACCGCCCGGGCAGGGCGGCATCAGCGACCCGGACGGGCTCGCCCGGGCCGTCGAGGCGGCGCGCCAGGACGGCAGGCGGATCGGCTCGGTGGTCGTCACGCTGCCCGACAACCCGACCGGGCGGCTCGCCCGCCCGGGCACCGTGCGCGAACTCTGCGACGTCGCCGCGGCCTACGACCTGATCATCATCTCCGACGAGATCTACCGCGACCTGGTGCACGACCCCGGCGCACCGTTCCCGAGCCCGACAGCCTTCGCGCCGGAGCGGACGGTGGTCACGACCTCGCTCAGCAAGAGCCTCGCCCTCGGCGGCTGGCGGATCGGCGTGGCCCGGCTGCCCGACAGCCCGGCCGGGCACGGCCTGCGCGACCGACTGCTGGGCATCGGCAGCGAGATCTGGTCCGCCCCGTCGGTACCCGTCCAGCACGCGGCGGCTGTTGGCTTCAATGAACCCCCAGATATCACCGAACGAATAGCCCGCAGCCGCTCCCTCCATGCGACCGTGGCGCACGCTGTTGCGGGTCGCTTTGCCGCCGCAAGACTGCTGGTGCCGACGCCCGAGGCAGCGTTCTACCTCTACCCGGACTTCGCACCATGGCGCGAGCACCTGCGCGGCCGCTTCGGGATCGCCACGGGGGCGGCCCTGGCCCGCCACCTGCTCGACAGGTACGGAGTTGGTGTGCTGCCCGCGAGCACGTTCGGGGAGGACGCGGGCGCGCTGAGGGTGCGGGTGGCCACCAGCCTGCTCTACGGAGAAACCGTGGAGCAGCGTGAATGCGCGCTGGCCGCCGCGCAGCCGCTGGCGCTGCCGTGGATTTCCGCCGCGCTGGCGCGGATCGACGAAGTCCTGGCCGACCTGGCGCCGTAGCCGCCGCCACGTCACGAACCTCCGCCACGTCACGGGGCGCCCCCACGTCACGGGACGCCGCCACGTCACGGGGCGCTGCAGGCTCCTCGTGGTCGGCGGCCGGGTTTAGGGCGTGTCCCTACCAGTCGCGTTTCCGAACGTCGCCGGGTGGTGGCTGGTCTACCAGATATCGGCGTCTTGCCGGGCGCTCTGAGCGGTGCCGTCGAGGTGAGCGCGCTCGCTCTCCAGCGCCGCCAGCTCAGCTCGCAATGCGCGCTCGGCCTTGCTGACCGGCGGCTGCCTACCCTTCTTCGCCGCCGCCGCGCGGGCGCGGTCGTATTCGCTTTGCCGTTGCCGAAGCTCGGCCTCGCGCCGGGTGACCTGTTCAAGCAGGATCTTGCGTTCCCGAGCCAGAGCGCTCATCTCGGCGCGCATCCGCCGTTCTAGGTCACTGACCGGACGTTTCTGCCCGCGTTCGCTGGCGGCGCGGGCGCGCCGCCGGTCAAAGTCGCCTTGCCACTGGCGCAGCTCAGCCTCACGGGACGCGATCTCGGCCGCCCGCTGTTTCCGTCGCGTCATCACCGGGTGCGACGTGGTGCCCATAAGCGCATCGTGACATTCGACTGGGGCATTGTCATGGGGCATCCTTCAGTATCCGGGCGACGGCCTCGGGATTCTTGTTACTCGTTCACCGGGTGGCTACTGGATCTGCCCGATCTCTGCTCCGGCGAGCTCGGCATAGATCAGGAACCGGAACGGGTCGAGCTGCTGGGTCCGCTCCATGAGCCGGTGCAATGCGGTGCGTCGCAGTCCGGCCAGGTCGGCGCTGGAGGGGTGGCGCAGCAGCCCGGGCTCGATGATCTCCAGGGCTAGGGCGTGATCGCCCTGGCCGATCAGGGTGCGGGCCGCGGCGGTGTACGCCGCCTCGCGGCCCCCGGCGAGCAGGTCCAGCGCGGCGGCCCGCTGCTCAGCGGTCATGGGCTCCAGACCGTGCCCGTCTGGCTTCCAGTAGCCGGTGCGCTGGTGGTAGAGCCGGGCGATGAAATTGTCACGGATCACGATGTAGGGAAGGACTGCCTTCGGATGGTCGCGCAGGACGTCGGGCAACTGGTTGCCGTCCAGGATGGCGGCCAGGGTCAGGCCCTGCCTGATCCCGTCCAGTACGCGGTCGCGTAGCGGCGCCAGCGCGGCCTCCAAGCCGGGTATCGCATCCACAGTGAACGCCTCGGTGAGCGGGGTGTGGCCCTGGATCAGCACCCGCGGCCGCAGGTCGCGGATAAAGGCCAGGGTTTCCAGTAGTCCTTCGGCGGAGCCTTCGGTGAAGAACGGGGCGCCGAGGTAGGGCATCATCACGTCGCCGGTGAACAGCAGGCCGCTGGCCGGCAGGTAGACCATCAGCGCGTCGCCGGTCTCGCCGCCTGGGGTGGGATAGAGCACGAGTTCGGTGCCGCCGATCGTCAGTGTCGTCGGCTCGGTGATGAGCTGGTCGGGCACGATGTCGTCTCCCGTGCTGCCGTCGTTGCCGGTGAAGTAGCGGAACGGGAGCGCGTTGCTGCGCTGGTGTTTCAGCTCGGCGGGGAAGGCGGCCTGGGTGATCACCTGGGTACCGGGGCCGCGCAGCGCGCCGATGCCGCCAACGTGATCGAAGTGCGCATGGGTGAGGATCAGGTGGCTGATCGCGTGGCCGGCCGGAAGGTCAAGCTCGCCGAGCGCGGCCTTCACCCGCGCCGGCGCGGTTCCCGCATCGATGGCGACGACGCCGTCACTGGTGGTGATGAAGGCGAAGTCGCCGAAATCGAAGCCCTGGGCCACCTGAACATCTGGCTCGGGCCGCCAGATCCTGGGCGAGGTGAAATGAAAGCCGTCCTCGGCGGTGACCCAGTAGCTGCCGAACTGCAGCTGGGAGCCGGCGGGGAGGGAGCCGAGCCCGGACCGTCTGGATGCCTCGGCGGCGAGGTCGTCTTTCCCCAGAACGGCGTAGGCGGCGGCGAGGGCGTGGTGCACGGCCCGCAGCAGGGCCAGCGGGAATTGGTCGCGAACCGCCAGCACGAACTCCAGGTCCGCCAGCGCTCGCTCGGCCCGCCGCGGGTCGGGCGGAAGGGCGGCGAGGGCGAGCCCGCGGAAGTACTGTGGCAGGCCGAGGTCCGCGTCAGCTGCCTTGTCCAGCTTGGCCATCGCCGCCTCCACGTCACCGCCGAGGCGGGCCTGGAAGAACCCGACCAGCGCGAGCAGCAGCACCTGATCGGGATGGGCGTCGGCTTCCTGCTGGAAGTAGGCGTATCCGTCCGCGTCCGCGCCGGCCGCAGCGAGCCTGGTGGCGAAGGTGACGACGGTTGCCTGGTCCGCACCGGGCCAGCGGGCGGCCGTCTTCAGCGATTCGAGGTCACGGCGGGCCTTGTTCCCCCTCATCGCGGCGCTGCTTCACTGGGGCGACACCTGGGCTCCCTCCCCCGGCGGCCCACCGGTCGTGTTCATCCATGACACTTGCGGGAATGTCACCCAGCCGATGCTGACCTGCCCGCACTGCCACGGCGAGGTCACTACCGCCAACACCCGCAGTGTGCCGGGCCCGGGAAGCCGGCCCGCGCCCGAACCGGCACGCCAATGACCAGCGCGTAACCGCTGGGCCAGATCAGCCGCGCTGGTCAGGAGGCGTCGGCGGCCTCCCGCCGGGCGCCGGGCACCGGCAGCAGTTCGGGCCGCTTGGGCAGCACGTCGTCCCCGGAGGACACGCCGCGCAGCCGTCGGCTCACCCAGGGCGCGGCGTGTACCCGCGCCCAGCGCGCGTCCATCCGGCGCGCCGCCAGCCAGCCTGCGTAGCGGGAGGCGGTGACGCCCTGGGCCGGCCAGGGCTCCCGCCAGTCCTCATCCACCGGGACGCCCATGACCTCGCACGCCCGCAGGGCCACCCGGCGGTGGCCATCCGGCGCGAGATGCAGCCGGTCCGCGCTCCAGGCGCGAGGATCGCGCAGCGCGCTCATGGACCACAGGTCCACCACGTGGCACTGGTGGCGGTCGGCGATCGCCCGCAGGTGCATGTTGTAGGCGGCGACCTTGCCGCGGATCAGCCGCAGCACCGGGAAGCGGGGATCGAACCCGGTGAACATGAGCACTGGGCAGCCCGCCATGAGCAGCGTCCGGACGGCCTCGTCAAGGGTTTCCGCGAGAGCATCCGGGTCGGCCCGCGGCCGGAGCATGTCATTGCCGCCCGCGGCGATGCTGACCAGGTCCGGTGCCATCGCGATGGCCTGCGGTATCTGCTCCGTGGCGACTTCGCTGAGCAGTTTCCCCCGCACAGCCAGGTTCGCGTAACGCAGCCCGGGACGCTGCGCGGCCAGACGCTGCGCGAAGCGGTCGGCCCAGCCGAGGTATCCGCTGAGGTCAGCGGCAAGATCGTCCAGTCCCTCGGTAAAGCTGTCCCCGAGCGCGACGAAGGAGTCAATCTCCATGGTCACGTCGCATGCCTCCATATTCCCCGTCATTGCCCCTAACTATTCTGCGCGATGCCCTTCGTCCTTCTTCCCCGGGACAACTGCAGCCTACGCGTGCGGCCGCTGACCAGCAGGAACGGGAGAATCAGCCGCCTGGGATCCGGCTTGCCCGGTGGTGGCCTGCCCGGTGGTGGCCTGCCCGGTGGTGGCCTGCCCGGTGGTGGCCTGCCCCGTGGTGGCCTGCCCCGTGGTGGCCTGCCCCGTGGTGGCCTGCCCCGCGGTGGCCTCCCCCGTCGTGGCCTGCTCAGCGGCGACCAGGAACTTGTGCCCGCTAGCCAGGACGGCGATCCCGACCAGCACAGCGGCCGCGCCCACATAGAACGGCACGTGCACACCAAAGCTGGCCGCCATCCGGCCGGCCGCGTAGGGCGCCAGGCCCGCGCCGATGAAGCGGATGAAGCCGTAAGCCGCCGAGGCCACCGGCCGTTCCACCGGCGCGACCGTCATGACCGCCTGCGTGGTGACGGTGTTGTTGATGCCGATGAACACGCCAGAGACGATCACCGCGACGATCAAGGTCGCCTTCGACGAGATCCCGACGGCGATGACCAGGACGTCGGCGGCGAACAGGGAGAGGTTGATGTAGAGCGTCCGGGCGACGCCGAGCCTGCGTTCCAGCCGGGGCGCGAGGAACATCGCGCCGAGGGCCACCAGGGCACCCCAGCCGGTGAAGACGTACCCGAGTTGATGGGTGTTCAGGTTCATCGGGAACGGGGCGTAGCCGAGGACGGTGAAGAAGGCCCAGTTGTAGCAGAGCGCGGTGAGCCCCATGGTCAGCAGCCCACGGTGACGCAGCGCCCTCAGCGGGTCGAGCAACGACTCGCGGTGGGCCGGCCGCGGCGTCTTGCCGACCAGCACCAGCGTCGCGATCAGCGAGATCGACATGAGGACCGTCACGCCGAAGAACGGACCACGCCAGCTGATGGCGCCAAGTTCGCCGCCGAGCAACGGGCCAAGCGCGATGCCGACGCCGAGAGCCGTTTCATATAGGACAATCGCCCCGGCGAAGCCGCCGCTGGCCGAGGCCACGATGACCGCGAGCGAGGTGGCGATGAACAGCGCGTTGCCCAGGCCCCAGCCCGCCCGGAACCACACGATCTGGCTGATCCCGCCCGAGTTCCCGGCCAGGGCGCTGAACACGACGATCAGCGCCAGGCCGGAGAGCAGAGTCCGTTTCGCGCCGATGCGCGTGGAGACCCAGCCGGTCACCAGCATCGCGACGGCGGTGACCACCAGGTAGCTGGTGAACAGCAGCTCGACCTGGCTCGGGGTCGCGTGCAGTTTGACCCGCAGCGCGGGCAGGATCGGGTCGACGAGCCCGATGCCCATGAAGGAGATCACGCAGGCGAACGCGACCGCCCAGACCGCCTTGGGCTGGCGGAACGGGTTCGGGGTAACTCCGGCCCGGGTGACCCTGGCCCGGGTGACCCCGGCCCGGGTGACCCCGGCCTGGGTGATCTCGGCCTGGGTGATCTCGGCCGACTCGCTCATGGCTGGCTCCAGGAATAGCGAAGGGATGTGTAGGGCGGGCTGGGCTTATTACTGAGGGCTGACGCCGGTGTCAGCGAGGAGCTGCAGTGCGGGCAGGGCGCTGGTCAGCGCCGCCTGATGGTCAGCGGGCAGCATCGCGAAGACCTCCGCGAACCGGGCCGCCCGCGCGGCCCGCCTGCGTGCGATCAGTTCCTCGCCCTGGGCGGTCACGGCGACGTTGACCACGCGAGCGTCGCCAGGCTCGCTGCCGCGCTCGGCCAGCCCTTGGCCTTCCAGCCGCGAGACGAGCTGGGTCATGGCTGGCTGCGACACCTTCTCGTGGGCGGCCAGCTCGGTCAGCCTGCATGGCCCGTCACGGGACAACCGGGCCAGGGTGAACGCCGCGGTCGAGCTGAGCTCGCCGGGGACCGCAAGCCGCCGCCACATGGACAGCAGCCGCTCCAGCGCGGCGGCCAGCTCCTCGCACTCGGCGCCAGGGCCGGTGGCTGAACCAGCGGCGGCAGGGCCGGTGGCTGAACCAGCGGCGGCAGGGCCGGTGGCTGAACCAGCGGCGGCAGGGCCGGCGGCTGAATCGGCAGTCGGGCCCGTGATTGAACCAGCGGCGGTACCAAGGGCCGTTTCGGTGCTCGGAGTAGTGATCACTGCAAAACTGTATCATGCACTTATATACGCTGCCTATGCTTCGTCCTCGGCCCCTCCTGGGCGTCCGCCTCGGGCAGACTGATCCCCGTGCGTACATCCCGTATCGCATTCCTCAGTTGCGTCCTGATTGTGCTCGCAGTGGTCGGATGCGGCTCCGGGGACGGCCAGACCGAGTCATCCTCGCCGCCGTCCCCCATCATCGCTACCGCCTCGACGACGCCGGGCTCTGCCCCGACGTCATCCGGTGCCCAGGACTGGCTGGCCTATCACCGCACCAGCGCGCGGACCGGAGTGGCCACGGGATCCCCGGCCGCCGGAACGCTCTCCATCGCCTGGACCCAGCGGCTGGATGGCGCGGTGTACGGGCAGCCTCTGGTGCTTGGAGACCTCGTTATCGCGGCCACCGAGGGCGACACGGTCTACGGGCTGGACCGGGCCACCGGCCATGTCCGCTGGCACCTGCACGTCGGCACCCCGGTGCCCCTGGCCGACCTGCCGTGCGGCAGCATCGACCCGCTCGGCATCACCGGCACCATGGTCTACGACCCAGCCAACGGCCTGGTGTACGCGGTCGCGGAGACCACTGGGTACTATCACGTGCTGGTCGGCGTGAACGTGGCCGACGGGACGCTGCGGGTCCGCCGCAACATTCCCACTCCCGACGGCAACCCCCGGTATAACCAGCAACGGGCCGCGCTCACCCTGCAGGACGGACGCGTTTATGTCGCGTTCGGCGGGCTCAATGGGGATTGCGGCCCCTACCAGGGCTCAGTCGTGTCTGTCCCGGCGTCGGGGCAGGGCGCGCTGGCCTCCTACCGCGTGCCGACTGCGCGGAAAGGCGGCATCTGGGCACCAGGCGGTCCGGTTGCCGGGCCGGATGGCACGCTCTACGTGGGCGTCGGCAACGGGGCTTCTACCGGCCCGCCGTTTGACCACAGCGACTCGGTCACGGCGCTGTCGCCCGGCCTGCGTCGCACCGGCTTCTTCGCTCCCACCACATGGCCGGACGACAACGACAACGCCAACGATCTCGACCTCGGCTCCATGTCCCCCGCCCTGCTGAGCGACGGGATGATACTGGCGGTCGGCAAGCGGGGAACCGGATACCTGCTCCGCGCCTCGGACCTGGGCGGCGTGGGCGGGGAGGTCGATCAGGCCCCGGTCTGCCCGGCCTTCGGCGGTGCCGCCGTGAACGGGACCGTTGCGTACGTGCCCTGTGAGGGCGGCGGGATGGCCGCCGTGGACACGGCGGGCGGCCGCATCAGGATCCGCTGGCGTGGGCCCGCCGGCGCCGAGGGCTCGCCCGCGCTCGGCGGCGGGGCGGTCTGGGTCGCCGACTGGAACGCCGGGATCCTCTACCAACTCGACCCGGTCAATGGCCACGTCCGGCACCAAATCGGCCTCGGGTCCGCCTTGCCGCACTTCGCCTCTCCGTCGCTGTCCGGCTCGCTCGCGCTCATCGGCACCACCAGCGGCGTGGTCGCGGTGACGGCGGCGCGATCCGGGACAGCGCGGTCAGTAGGGCACCGATGGGGTCACCGCTCCCGGGTGCCGCGCGGCCCACGCCGCTACCCTGTCGTTCCTGATCGCCTGCCAGAGAGTCGCGCACTCTCCCGAGTTCATGGGGTCACCGCTCCCGGGTGCCGCGCGGCCCACGCCGCGACCCTGTCGTTCCTGATCGCCTGCCAGAGAGTCGCGCACTCTCCCGAGTTCAGGAGCACGACGCCCGCCCTCCGGCAGGTCGGGGCGGCGCGAGGCGCCCGAGGCCGCGCTCACACGACGCCGCCGGCCCGCGGATGCTGGCCACGGGAGCAGTGCACCGGCGACGCCGACCAGCACGCTCAGTCACCCAAGAGACGATGATGACTACTCAGAGTGCCTGACGTTGATAGCATTCGCTGTGTGTCGGAGGACTTGATCGGCTTGTTCTCAGCGCGACCGGCCGACGCCCGCCACTTCCCGCCTGAGGCAGGGGTCGTGTGAAGCAGATCGTGCAGCCGCTCGCAGGGGGCCCGGCCGAGGTGCTCGACGTGCCACGGCCGGTCCCGGACGCGACCGAGGTGCTGGTGCGCACCGTCGCGTCGGTGATCTCGCCTGGCACCGAGCGGGCAGTCACCGCGCTCGCCCGCTCCAGCCTGCTGGCCAAGGCACGGGCCCGGCCGGACCTGGTCCGCCAGGTGGTGCGCGAGGCGCGCACCGAGGGCATCGCCACGGCCACGCGGACCGTCCGCAGCCGGCTCGCCGAGGATCTGCTGCTGGGGTATTCCGCGGCCGGTCTCGTGGTCGAGGCCGGCGCCGCGGTCACCGGGCTGCGGCCGGGCCAGCTAGTGGCGACCGGCGGGGCGGGCAAGGCCAACCACGCCGAGTTCCAGGCGGTGCCCGGCCTGCTTTGTGCAGCCGTCCCCGACGACGTGCCAGCCCAGGACGCCGCCTTCACCACGGTGGCCTCGATCGCGCTGCATGCGCTCCGGCTGGCTGAGGTGGGACCCGGATCGAAGATCGTTATGCTGGGTCTTGGGTTGATCGGGCAGCTCGCGGCGAGGCTGGCCATGGCATCCGGCTGCGACGTGGCAGGCATCGATCCGGTCGGCCACCGCCGCGAAGTCGCGGCCGCTTCCGGTGTGCTGGCCCTCGACGAGTGCGCCGAAGCCACCACCGACCAGGTGCTCAGCTGGTCACGCGGCCGGGGCGCGGACGCCGTGCTGGTCTGCGCGGCGGGCCGGTCGTCCGACGCGATGAAGCGGGTTCCCGCGCTGTGCCGCGACCGGGCCGCGGTCGTCGTCGCCGCGGACGTCGGCGTCCACCTGCGCCGGGCCCCGTTCTACGAACGCGAGCTCTCGCTGCGGTTCACCCGGTCCTACGGCCCGGGCCGCTACGAGCCTTCCTATGAGGCCTGGGGGGTGGACTACCCGGCCGGGCAGGTGCGCTGGACCGAGGGCCGCAACTTCGAGGCGGTGCTCGACCTGCTGGCGTCGGGCCGGCTGAAGGTGTCCGACCTGGTGACCCACTCCTACGACATCGCCGACGCCGCCGCGGCCTATCAGCTGATCGAGGAGCGCGGCACTCATTACCTGGCCATCCGACTTACCTACCCGGCGGGAGCCGCCGCCGATGGCTACGTCCGCCTGCGTCCCGCGCCGCCGGTCAGCTGCTCGTCACCGGGGGTTGGCTGGGCCGGGGCCGGCGCGTTCACCAGGACGTTCCTGCCGGCCTTCCGTGCCGCCGGCTTCGACCATTTCGTGGCGGTGGCCTCGGCCAGCGGCCTGTCCGCCGTGCGGGCCGCCGTCAGCTACGGCTTCGAGAAGGCGGTGCCCGGCGCGGACGCGGTGATCGGTGACCCGGACGTCAAGGTCGTCGTCATCGCCACCCCGCACGACACGCATGCCGACCTGGCGGCGCGGGCGCTCCGGGCGGGACAGCACGTGTGGTGCGCGAAACCGCTCGCGCTGACCACCGGCGAACTCGACGCGGTGGAAGCTGCCTGGCGGGAGTCGGGGCGTCAGCTCGCGGTCGGCTTCAACCGGCGCTGGTCTCCCGCCGTGCTGGCCGCGCGGCGCGTCCTCGACGGCGTAACCGGGCCCAAGCTGGTCATGTATCGGGCCACCGCGAGCCGGGTGCCGGACTATCACTGGTATCGGGATCGGCGGCAGGGCGGCCGACTGCTGGGTGAAGTATGCCATTTCGTCGACACCGCGGCGGCTCTTGTCGGCGCCCCGATCGAGGACGTCGCTGGCCTGCCCGGCGGGTGCGGGCTGGGAGTGCAGCCTGGCGACGGCGTCGTGATCTCGCTGCGCTTTGCGGACGGCTCGCTCGCCGCCATCGCCTACGGCAGCGTCTCGGCGGCGGCCGGGAAGGAGTGGATCGAGGTCCACGCCGGGCCGCACCGGGTGGTCATCAACGACTTCCGCGCCGCAGAAGCCGACGGGAAGACGCTATGGAAGGGCCCTCAGGACATGGGGCATCGCGCGTGTGCCGCTGCCTTCCGGAGGGCGGTGGCGGGTGAGGCGGCGATGCCGACCGAGGACTTGCTGGCCACGATGCGTGTCACGCTCCAGGCCGCCGCAGGGGCGGTCATGGCTGATCAGTCCCTCGGCAGGCCGGGCACCGCCGTCAGTACGTTACGGGTGGGGTCACGGCGCCTGGGTGCCGCATCGCCCACGCGGCGACCGAGTCGTTCTGCACCGCATGCCACAGCGTCGCGCACTCCCCCGAGTTCAGGAGCACGACGCTCTGCTCGCCACGCCAGCCGAGTCCGCTCCACGGCGCGGTCAGGAAACTCACATCACTGCTGCGCAGCCTGCTCAACTGCAGCGCCAGCGTGCGCATCGCAGAGTTGGTGAACGTACTGTCCACACTCAGCGCGCCGGTGAACGCGTCGATGAGGTGATACATCTCGATAGGGTTGCTCAGGACGCCCGCTGAGGCCACGCGGGTGAGGATCGCGCGTATCAGGTTCTGCTGCCGCTGGATCCGGCTCAGGTCACCCAGCGGCAGGCCGTCGCGCTGCCGCACGAAAGCCATGGCGCTGGCCGCTGTCAGGTCGTTGAGTCCCTGCCGGAAATTCACGCTTCCGCTGCTGGTCGGTCGCGCCACTTGAACGTCGACCCCGCCGAGCGCCCGCACCAGGCTCTCGAAACCTCGGAAATCGATGACCGCATAGTGATTGATGAACACGTCGGTGAGGTGCTCGACAGTCCTGATCATCAGGGATGGGCCACCGAGCGAAAAGGCGGCGTTGATCTTCATTATGCCATGACCAGGCACATCGACCCAGGAATCGCGCGGAATCGAAATGAACGCGGCTCGCTTCCGGTCCGCGCTGATATGCACCAGCATGAGGACGTCGCTGCGTTGTTCGCCAGGCTGGAACGGCAGCTGCTGTCCATTGCTGCCCGTTGTCTGCTCATTCGACCGAAGGTCAGATCCGGCGAGAAGGATAGTCATGCTACTCCGGGTCGCCGCGGGCATTATGGGCCGGCTCGACCTGGCGAGGCCCTGAAACACGTGCGGGATGCGCCGGACATTTCCGGTCAGCTGATTGGTGACGAGGTAGATGCCCCCGACGGCCCCGACGAACACGGCCAGAACCGACACAATGGAAATGATCGCGGCGCGCCTGCCGCGTCTGCGTCGCCTGTCACCGCGATCGGGCTGCGGATCTGCGGGGTCCTGCCCCTTCGCGGAGTACTCGGGCTGACTTGGATCCGCGGGGTCCTGCCCGTCCGCGGAGTACTCGGGCTGGTCTGGGCCGTGTGCCTCGTGAGTGCCGGGCATCTTCGCTTACCCCCTCGTGTCTGACCGTCGTGAACTCAGCAGGGTGACCCTCCCCCGTTGCCCCGGTCGAATCATGTAGATGACAAATCGTGTTGGTTCGATTACAAAATGTAAGGTACCCCGGACGGGAACTCTGACGCATGCGGGCTGCCCGTCCCGAAGCCGACGGCCCGGGCTGGCTGGTGCCGGTCGGGTCACCTGGACGCCCAAGCGCTTGTTTCGCCTCAGTCACCCGAGGGCTTCCCGAACGCAGGACACGATCCGGTCGATATCGTCGCCGCTCAATCCCGGGTGCACGGGCAGCGAGAGGACCTGCCGTGCCGCTCGGGCGGCCCGGGGCGTCTCGTCGCGTGCCACCTGTGGATTGTCCCGGTAACAGGGATAGTCGTAGACAAGCTTCGGGTAGTAAGCCCTGGCGTCGATTCCCGCGACGTTCAGGCATGAACTCAGCTGGTCCCGGTCCACGCGGGCGTCCGGGGTCACTTGGACCGTGTACTGGTGCCAGGCATGGAGCCGGCCGGCGGGCACCGAGGGAAGCACCAAGCCACAGAGGCCGGCGAGGCCGGCTGACAGCAAGGCCGCGTTGCGATTCCTGGTTGCGGCCAGGCCAGGAAGCCTGGCCAGTTGTGTGGTCGCGATCGCAGCCTGCAGGTCGGTCAGCCGGTAGTTGTAGCCCGGCATCGAATACTCATACCGCTCACGCATGCCATGGTTGCGCAGCAACCGGAGCCGGACGGCGATCCCGTCGTCGTCGGTCGTCACGATCCCGCCCTCGCCGCAGGTGATGTTCTTCGTCGCGTACAGGGAGAATGCGGCGGTGCCGAACGAGCCGACCGAAGCCTGCGCCACCCTCGCGCCCGGTGCCTGCGCGGCATCCTCGATGATCACCAGCTCGTGCACGCGTGCGATGTCGCGGATCTGCGACATCGCAGCGGGCAGGCCGTAGAGGTGAACCGGCATGAGCACCCTGGTCCGCGGCGTCACCAGCCTGGCCACCAGCGACGGATCGAGCGTCAGGTCGTCGCCAATATCGGCGAACCTGGCCGTCGCGCCGACCTCCAGGATGGCGTTGAGAGTGGCCACGAACGTCAGGGGTGCGGTGATCACCTCATCACCTGGGCCGACGCGGTGCGCCCGCAGCGCTGCCACCAGAGCGGCCGTCCCGCTGCTCACCGCGACCGCATGTGCGGCCTCATGCGTGCGGGCGAACGAGCGCTCCAGTTCCGCAACCCGCTCGCCGCCAGCCAGATTGCCGGACCGCAGCACGCCAAGCACCGCCTCCTGCTCCTCGGTGCCCATCACCACCTTGGCGAGCGGAATGCGCCGCGACTGACGCGACCGGCCCGTTTCGATCACGGCGGCGGGGCGGGCAACCGAGGCGCACGACGCCATCTGCGGCCCCCCGTCACTGGAAAGCGGTCAACGTCGCCGACGTGCGCGCCGGCCAGTCCCACTGGCCGCTGCGCGAAGGCCGCCGGCGCGCCGCACAGCGCATCAAGGACATCACGCACCGCACCCTGGATGACGCGGGCACAGCTGACGAAGGCCGCGCTGGTCGCGGCGGGGTCGGCGATCTCATCCTCGGTGGGGTCAACGTATGGAACCCGGCCGCGCTGCCGCGCTATCCCGGCGACCACGCTCCGCGCCCGGCCAACCGGGTCACCATCGGTATCCGGTGCCAGGGTGCAGGCGGCCAGGCGCGGGAATTCGCGGATCAGGAAGATCCGCCGCGAGACACGGGGCCTCATCGCCACCACCTGGTCCCGATGCTCCCGGCCAGCGGTCAGGATGAGGTCCGCCCTGTCGATGTCCGACACGGTGAGCGCGTGGCTGACGAAGCCGTCCCCGCTAACGCCGATCTGGCGCAGGGCGTCCGCGGTGTAAGGGTGGAGCGCAGACCCATGGAGGCCCGCGGTTCCGGCGCTAGCCACATGGAAACGTGCCGCGCTGGCGCCGAGCCTCACGTGCAGGCCCGCCACGCTGGCCCGCTCGGCGATTACTGACCGGCAGGCATTCGCCGTGCAGACGAACAGGATGCAAAAGCGCTCCGCGCCGGGACTCAAGGCATTGCCGCGGGGCTCGGCTGGGCTGGCTGGGCCGGCTGGGCCGGCGCGTCGTCGGGTGGCAGGCCGCCGCCGCTCAGGGGGTCGCCAGGCGCCGCCTGATACCGCCGGTATCCATAGCCGTAGTCGGGATCCCGGCGCCCGGCCGGTGTCATGCTCAGGACGCTGCCCAGGACGGGAGTGCCCACGGCATCCAGGGCCTCAATGGTCCGGCGCACCTGGTCGACCCGCGTCCGCCCGTACCGGCACAAAAGGATGGCACCGTCGCACACGGGCGCGGCGGCCAGGGTGTCCGCGAACGGCAGGACGGGCGGAAGGTCGACGAGCACCACGTCGTATTCGGCCCGGAACCGCTCGATCAGCTCACCCATCCGCCGGGAGCCGAGCAGGTCGCTGGGATTCGGGGCCGACGACCCGCTGGTGAGAACCGTGAACAGGCCGTCGCCCCAGTCCTGAATCGCGTCGCCGACGTCCGCCGTGCCAACGAGGACGCTCGTCAGCCCAGCCCCATTAGGCAGGCCGAGGTACGCGGATGTCCGCGGCCGCCGCAGGTCGGCCTCGATCAGGATGACCCGCTTGGCGGACCGGGCCAGGGTGATCGCCAGGTTGCAGACGGTCGAGCTCTTGCCCTCCTCGGGAAGGGCGCTCGTGAACAGCAGCACCTTGTGCGGCAGGTCAACGTCGATGAACCGCAGGTTCGTGCCGATCTTGCGGAATGCCTCGACCCGGCGGCCGTGCGCTGCGCGGGGTTCGACCAGCGGAAACTTGCGGGCGTGGCTGTCGAACGGGATGGCGCCGATGACCGGCTTGCCATTGGTCGACTCAGCCAGCTGGGTGACCGACTTGATCGTGGTGTCGAGCGAGCGCCGGGCCGCCGCCAGCCCGATTCCCAGGAGCAGGCCAAGGCCGAGCGCAATGCCGACATTCTTCACGGGCTTCGGCGACACCGCCGACACGGGCAGCTCGGCAGGAGCCACGACGGTGACATGAGTCGTCGGCGCCCCCCCGCCCGGCGGGCGCTCAAGCAAGGAGACGACATTGACGAATTCGCTGCCGACGGCGCGGGCGATTCGTTGCGCCCGGCGCGCCGACGCATCGGTCACCGTCGCCGTGACCAGCACCGTCTGCGGGATCGGATGGGAGCTGATCTCAGCGGACAACTCGCCCGGCGACATGGGCAGGCGGAGTTCGCGGACGACATACCCGGCCAGCAGGGGGCCGGTGAGCAGGTCGGCGAATGACTGCACCTCCTGCTGCGAGAGTAGAGAGCCCTCGTACGCACTGGCCGGGTCGTTGGCCGCCTTGGCCTGGGCGGCCACGTAGAACGTCACGCTTGAGGAATAAAGCGGCGTCATCCGGGCCGTGAATGCCGCGCTGCCGCCGGCTGCGAGCACCGTGACAAGGGCAATCAACTTCCAGTGATCCCGCAGCAAATGGAAGAAATTACGCAGATCCACGGCAGCCCGGCCCCCATGTCGGCAATATCACACACTGATGACGAGATGTGTCTTCCCAATCACAGAGGGTAATACATAGCCGGGGCCGAGGAGCTGGCGGGACGGGGCCCAGCGCCATTGCGGCGCTGGCCGGGGACGGGGGATCGGGTGGCTCACGAGGCGTCGCATGATCGTGCGCAAAGTTCACCAGCACAGCGTGCCTTCGTAACACGGCGGTGGTGGCGGATAGCTGTGGAGGCTGGCTGCGATGCTGCCGCCTGGCTGTGCGGCTTGCTGGGAGCCGCCGTGCTCGTTGACGACGCACCGGATATCGGCGTCTTGCCGTCGTCGCTCTGGCGAGCGGCGCTGGCCGGATGCCTGATGCCCTTCGCCTGCGGGCTCTTCGCTGGGCTGTACCGAGGCCGCTACCAGCGGGGAAGCTTCGACGAAGTCGCTGGCGTGGGCATGGCGGCGTGCGCCACCGGCCTGGCCTTGATCGCGGCGGGAACCTGGCTCGTGCCCGGCCAGCGGGCACCACTCGAAACGGTGGCAGGCGGCGCGCTCTTCGCCGTGCCCGCCATGCTCGGCGCGCGGTATGTGGCGTTCGCTGTCCGGCAGCGCTCCCGGGCCCCCGCCCGGTCGGCCGTCAAGATCATTATCTTCGGGGCTGGCAGTGCGGGCAGCCAGCTTGCTCACCGGCTGGCCGGCCAGCCTGGCGCCGAATACCGGCCAGTGGCGATGCTGGACGACGACCCGGCGAAGCGACGGCTGCGGATCCGCGGTATCCCCGTCCTCGGCGATCGCACCCGGATGGCGGCGGCGGCGGCCAAGACCGGCGCGACCGTGCTCGTGATCGCCATTGCCCGGGCGAGCGGCCCGGTGATCCGTGACCTGACCGCCGCCGCCGAGAGCTGCGGGCTGGTGCCCAAGGTCATCCCGTCGGTGCGTGAGCTGCTGACCGGCGGGGCGCACATTGAGGGCGTCCGGGACCCCAGGATCAGCGACCTGCTCGGCCGCCGTCCCGTTGAGACCGACGTGGCGGCGGTCGCCGACAAGTTCGCGGGCAAGCGGATCCTGGTCACCGGCGCTGGCGGGTCCATCGGCTCCGAGCTGAGCCGGCAGCTGCACCGGTTCCACCCAGCGGAATTGATCATGCTGGACCACGACGAGTCCGCGTTGCACGCCATTCAGCTCGCACTGCACGGCCGTGCTCTCCTCGACTCCGATGAGGCGGCGCTGGCCGATATCCGGGACGCGCACCGCATCCGCGAGGTGTTCGAGCGATTCCGGCCGGAGATCGTCTTCCACGCCGCCGCGCTCAAACACCTGCCGCTGCTGGAGCGCTTTCCCGCTGAGGCACTGAAAAGCAACGTCTGGGGTTCTCTCACGGTGCTGGAGGCGGCCGCGGCGTACGACGTCGAGTCGTTCGTGAACATCTCGACGGACAAGGCAGCGGACCCGGCGAGCGTCCTGGGCTACTCGAAACGGATCGCGGAGCGACTCACCGCCCACATGGCCAGCGAAGCAGCCGGGACCTACCTAAGCGTGCGCTTCGGTAATGTGCTCGGCAGCCGCGGATCCGTCCTTACCGCCCTGTCTGCGCAGGTCGCGGCAGGTGGCCCGATTACCGTGACGCATCCTGAGGTCAGCCGTTACTTCATGACCGCGGACGAGGCGGTCCAGCTGGTCCTCCAAGCCTCCGTCATCGGGCACGGTGGCGAGGCGCTGGTACTGGATATGGGGGAACAGGTACGGATCGCCGACATCGCACGACGCCTGGCGGCGGGCACGGCGCGCGAGATCGACATCATCTACACGGGCCTGCGGCCTGGCGAGAAGCTGGCCGAGGATCTGCTTGGGCGTGGCGAGCCAGACGAACGGCCACACCACCCGCTCATCCGGCACGTCCGTGTACCGCCGCTGTCCCCTGGCCAGATCGCCGATCTCGATCCACGGACAGGCGCCGACGACCTGCGGGCGGCCCTCGCGAGCTGCGCCGGAAGCGTTCGGCCGGACGCCGCGCCGACAGGTGCCCGGCAGTGCTTAACCGCATCCGGGTCGTATCCGGGAGCCGGTTCATACCCCGCGGCAGCGCCAGCGACGGCAGCCGGCCCCGGCCCACCACGCAGGCCTCCGACCAGCGCCGTGCGGCAGATCACGGGAATCCATCGCGGTACGCCGGGAAACGCCTGCTCGACCTGGCCCTGCTGTGCCTCGCGGCGCTGCCCGCGGCCGTGCTGGCCGGGGCTGGCGCGGCGGCGATCTGGCTGGACGATGGCCGGCCCCTCCTGTTCCGCCAGGTACGCGCCGGACGCGACGGGCAGCCATTTGTGCTGCTCAAACTCCGGACGATGCGGCATCGTGACCAGGCTCGCCACGTCTTCCCCGAGGCGGGGGGTCTCACCCGGGTCGGCCGCCTGCTGCGCCGCATGTCGATCGACGAACTCCCCCAGCTGATCAACGTGGCACGCGGCGAGATGAGCCTGGTCGGGCCGCGGCCCACGCTGCCCTACCAGGTTCAGCGGTACGACTCCCGGCAGCGGAGCCGACTGTCCGTGCTACCCGGGCTGACCGGCCTGGCCCAGGTGCACGGTCGTAACCGGATGAGCTGGCCCGAGCGCATCGAGTGGGATCTTACGTACGTCGAGAACCAGAGTCTCCGGCTCGACTTGGCCATACTCCTCAGCACCGTGCGGACGGTGCTGAATGGTGACGGGGTGGGTGGCCACCCGCGCCGTGACCCCATTGCGCAAGAGGAAGGCCCGCCGCGCCCGATGCCGGGAATCCCGCCACGTATCCGGCTGGCAAAGCCTGACATCGGAGAGGAGGAAGTCGACGCGGTACGCGAGGTGCTCACCAGCGGGATGCTCACCGGCGGCCCGCAGAACGCCGCATTCGAGCGCGAATTCGCCTGCCGGCATGGAGCCATCCACGGGGTAACCTTCGCCAGCGGGACCGCGGCCCTCGCGGCCATGCTGCTGGCCGAGGGCATCGGACCAGGCGACGAGGTGATCGTCCCGTCCATGACCTTCGTATCGACCGCGACGTCCGTATGCCATGTGGGCGCGACCCCGGTCTTCGCGGACATCGATCCACGATCGTTCAATCTCGATCCTGGTGTCATACCGCGACTCATCACCCGGCGGACTCGTGCCGTCATGACCGTGCACTACGCGGGCCAGCCGGGAGAACTCGACGCGCTGCTCGACGTGTGCGCGGACAACGGCCTCGCGCTGCTTGAGGACGCCGCGGAGGCGGCGGGGGCGGAATACCGGGGCGCGCCAGTCGGGACTTTCGGCACGTCCGCGATGTTCAGTTTCACTCCCACGAAGAACATCACCACCGGCGAAGGCGGCGTTGTCCTCACCGGGGACGCGGAAACGGCCGACAAGCTCCGCCTGCTGCGCAACCACGGGCAGCGGCGGACGTATGAACACGCGCTCATCGGCTACAACTGGCGCCTCACTGAAATGCAGGCAGCCATCGGCCGGGTCCAACTGCGCAAGCTCGACACGATCCTGGCGCGCAAACGCGCCAACGCCGCCTGGATGAGCGATCGCCTGGAACGCGTACCGGGGATCACACCGCCGTATCAGGCGTCGCATGCCCGCTCCACGCACATGCTCTACACCTGCCTGGTGCACACCGGCCGCGACGCGGTCCTCGACTTCCTCCTCAGCCGTGGCATCGAGGCACGCATCTATTTCCCGCCCGCGCACCGGCAGCCGATCTTCGCCAGCCGGCAAGCGCACCTTCCCGTCACCGAGCAGGCCGCCGCGAAGATGCTCTCGATTCCGATGCACTCCCGGCTCACACCGGAGGAACTCATGGATATCGCCGACACCGTCGAGGAAGCGGTCGGCCAGGCCAGGACCGCCCAGTGAGCCCGCTGCGGGCGGGCGTCATCGGCCTGGGCACGATGGGACGTCATCATGTCAGGGTGCTGAGCGAGCTGCCCGGTGTCGAGCTTGTCGGTGCGGCAGACCCGAGCCCGGCCGCCCGCAGCGCGGCCGACGGCGTTGCGGCGACCGCCGACCTCGACGAATTGCTCGCGCTCGGCCCCGACATGTGCGTCGTGGCCGCGCCCACGCTGGCGCACGCCGAGATCGGGCTGCGCCTGGCCGCCGCGGGCGTGCACACCCTGATAGAGAAACCTCTGGCGCACAACGTGCCGAGCGCGCTGCTGCTGGCCAAGACGTTCGAGGACCAGGGACTTGTCAGCTGCGTCGGCCACATCGAGCGGTACAACTCGGCGCTGCGGGCCATGCGCCTGCGGCTGAGCCAGGGTGAGCTGGGCGCCGTCTTCCAGGTTGCGACGCGCCGCCAGGGACCCTTTCCGGCGCGGATCCGCGATGTGGGGGTGGTGATGGACCTGGCCACCCACGATATCGATCTGACCCGGTGGGTGACGGGCTCCCGCTATCTCAAGGTGTCCGCGTTCACCGCGCGCCCGAGCGGCAGGCCGCACGAGGATCTCGTCGCGGTCACCGGGCTGCTCCGCGATGGCACGATCACCAATCACCTGGTGAACTGGCTGTCTTCGATGAAGGAGCGGGTCGTCACGGTGACCGGCGAGCGCGGGTGCTTGCGCGCCGACGCGCTCACCAGCGAACTGTGGTTTCAGCGCAACGGAGCGATCACTTCGGACGGGCCGCGGGACCACCCCTTCCGCAACGCGTCCGAGGGCGACCTGATCCGCTTTGCCGTCGCCCGGCGCGAGGCTCTCCGCCTGGAACTGGAGAACTTCCGCGATGCCGTCCTCGGCAAGCCTGCGGATATCGTGACCATGCGGCAGGGCGTCGAAGCGGTAGAGGTAGCTGACGCCGTGCTCGCCGCGTCCTACGCGGGCACCTCGGTGAATTCCGTCACCGACGGCGTTCCCGAGCCCGGCCCTTCGCCAGCTCCTGAACGCGCCATCGGGCAGCGGGTGCCGACGTGAGCGCCAGGGTGACCGTGGTCGGACTCGGCAAGATCGGTCTGCCGCTTGCCGTCCAGATCGCAGGAAAGGGGTTTCGCGTCTGGGGCGCTGACACCAGTCCTGACGTGGCCGGCCACGTCTCCGGGGGTCGGGTACCCTTCCCCGGCGAACCCGGCCTCGCCGGGCGGCTCAGCGACGTCGTCGCGGCCGGGCGGCTCACGGCGACCACGCATACCGCGGACGCGGTCTCCTCGAGTGACGTGGTGATCATTATCGTGCCGCTGGTCATGGGCACATCGGGCCGGCCGGACTACGCTTCCGTGGATGCCGCGACCGCCGCGGTCGCGTCAGGGCTGCGTCCCGGCACGCTGGTCAGCTACGAAACGACCCTGCCCGTACACACCACACGGCACCGGCTGGCGCCTGCCCTCGCCGCGGGCTGCGGTCTTCGCCCGGGAAAGGACTTCGCGCTCTGCCACAGCCCGGAACGGGTCTCCAGTGGCCGGGTCTTCGCTGACCTGCGCCGCTACCCCAAGCTGGTTGGCGGCATCGACGTGGCCAGCGGCGAGAACGCCACGGCGTTCTACGAATCCATCCTGGACTTCGACGAGCGCCCCGACCTACCGCGCCGCAACGGTGTGTGGGATCTCGGCAGTGCCGAGGCGGCCGAGTTGGCCAAGCTGGCCGAGACCACCTACCGGGACGTCAACATCGCGCTGGCCAACGAGTTCGCCCGGTTCGCCGCGGCCGCCGGGCTCGACGCCTACCGGGTCATCGAGGCAGCCAACAGCCAGCCGTTCAGCCATATCCACCGGCCGGGCATCTCGGTCGGGGGGCACTGCATCCCCGTCTACCCGCACCTTTATCTAGCGGGCGACCCGGATGCGAGACTCCCGGCCATTGCCAGGGAGATCAACGACGCGGTACCGGGCGAGGCAGTGCGGCTGCTCGCGGGCATGACCGGAGGGCTGGCCCGCCTTCGTGTCGCGGTCCTCGGTGCCGCGTACCGGGCGGGGGTCAAGGAGACGGCGTTCTCCGGTGTCTTCGCGATTGTGAGCGAACTGCGGCGGTCTGGCGCCGTGCCCATGGTGCACGACCCGCTGTACACCGCAGCGGAGCTGGCTCGGCTTGGCTTGCCGCCCTACAGCCTCGGCGAGCCCTGCGACGCGGTGATCCTGCACACCGACCATTGCGGGTACGCCGCCCTCACGCCCGCGGACCTGCCCGGTATCCGGGCTCTGCTGGACGGCCGGGCGATCACGGACCCGGGATTGTGGACGGCCGTCCCGCGCAAGGTCCTGGGGATCGGGACGCCGCCGGGATCAGCGACTGGCCCGGACCAGCGGCCGCGCGGGCACGCCCGCGACGACCGTTCCCTCGGGCTGGTCATGGGTGACAACGGCGCCCGCACCGACCGTGGCGCATGAGCCGATCCGCAGGCCTGGCAGCACGCACGCGTTCGAGCCCAGGGTGACCCGCTCTCCCAGCCGTACCGCCCCCGCGATGTTCGCCCCCGGCAGCACGGTCACGAAGTCCCCGAGCAGTGCGTCGTGCCCCACGGTCGCGTTGTTGTTCACGTGGACGTGCGACCCGAGCACGGCGCCATCCGAGACGGACGTGTTCGCCAGGATCACGCAGCCGGGCCCGAGCGCGGCACCGGGTGAGACTACCGCCCGCGGGTGGATCACGCGGCCGGCCGTGAGGCCGCGTGAGACCAGGGCCTGAGCCAACCGGTGACGGGCCACCGGATCCGCGATTGCGACCACGAACGTGCCGGGCCCCGCCTGTTCGGGCCGGCCCACGGGAATCCCGCCAACATCCCGGGCCTGAGCGTGCTCATCGAGGAACATGGCGGAATCCGCCGCGGATGGCAGCGCCGCACGGAGCGCGTCGAGCGTCTCACGGCCGAACCCGCCGGCCCCGGCGATGTAGAAGGTCATCGCTGCGTCCGGCCCAGCGCCTGCAGGAACTGCCCGGCGAGGCCTGTGGCCCCATGATTCTCATATACCCAGCGCCTCCCCCGTTCGCCGATGGCGCTCCGGCCCGCTGCGCCCAGAGCCGCCAATCCGACGAGTGCGTCGGCTATCGCGTTCGGCGATTCCGGCGGCACAGAAATCCCCCCTCCCGACGCGCTCACCGGGGTGTCGGCGACCGCACAGGCCGAGACAACCGGGCGTCCGCTGGCGAGATAGTCGAAGAGCTTATTGCAGCTAAGGCCGAACTTGAAAACAGGGATATCCCAAAGCGCGAATAGAGTGACATCCACGGCCTCAAGGACGGCCGGGACCGCTTCCTTCGGCACCGCGGGCCAGAACAGGATGTTCGCGAGCTTATGTTCGCGGGCGATGCGCTCACACTCATCCTTCTCAAGTCCTTCTCCGACTATGACGAAGGCGATATCGTCGACATCTCGATCGCGTAGCACCCGGGCCGCTTCGACAAGGACGTCCACCCTGTTGGCCCGTACGTGGGAGCCAACATAGCCCGCTACCATTCGGCCTTCGTCGCGCAATTGCCGGATACGCGCCACCAGTTCGGATGCGCTACCATTAGTTACCGCAACGGCCCCGGTGAAATCAGCGATCCCATTCGGGATGTAGACGACCTTTTCTTTCGGTATCCCGAGCCGGGTAATGTACTCCGTCGCGTGTGGCAGCAGGCTGATCACCATGCGCGCTCGGCGGTAAAAGAAGCGCTCTAGCATCCTGAGCAGCCGCGTCGTGACGGCACCCTCCCGTAGATCTCCCATGTCAATCAGGGTCTGCGGCCAGAGATCCCGTACCTCGAAGACAAACGGAACCCGGCGGGCCTTGCTGATCAGGTATGCGGCGGCGACGGCGGCCAAGTGCACGGAGGAGCCCACCACGACGTCGGGTCGCGCAAAGCATCGCTGCGCCAGGATTACCCCGAAAGCGTAGCTCATCATGTTTCGCACCCGGCCGTTATCGTTGCGCAAATAGGGCACAGTGCGGATCCATACAAAGCGGACGCCATCCACGTTTTCGACCCGCATCCGCTCGTTCTCGGCCAGCCGTTCCTCCATCAGGCTGAAGTGGCTGAAACTACTGGCGAAGATCGTGACATCGTGGCCCTGTTCCGCGAGGATGCGGCCGAACTCGTAGTGCCGCGTGCCAGCAGGCCGGTCAGGAGGTGACGCATAGTGGTTGAGAATCCAGATCTTCATGCCAGTCGCTCTCCTGAGGTTCCGCCGCACGATGGGCGGTTCGCTAGTGCAGGTTCGACCAGCAGCCTTGCTGCGCCGACGATGCCCGTCCTAGGGGTGCCTTCCCGCACAGGTTAGACGGCAATCACTTAGGGTATCGATCTAGATACTTTAAGTCACGAGCCATCCAAGTAACGCCGAACCGAGGGCTTGCCGTTGCTGACCTCCCCGAAGCAGTCGCCAACGCAGCCCGGACCCCTGGCCAGGTTGGCGTGGCGGCGCCGCGTGCGGCTCGCTCTCCCGGGCGTCCCGCCGAGCACGGTCGGCACCACGATAGGTGCGCGGATCGCGGTGTCCGTTCTCGGGCTCGGCGCCGCCGTCATCACCGCACGCGGCCTCGGACCGCATGGACGCGCCACGCTGGCCGTGATGACAGCCGTGCCCGCTCTGTTCAGGGTCGTCGCCGTACTGGGGCTGGACACCGCGAACGCCCGCTTCGCCGGGCGCTCACACTCCGCCTTCCGGCAGATCATCCGCCGGTCCATGTTCTTCTCAGCCGTGGCGGGCACGCCCATGGCCGCGGCGTGGTGGTGTGCTGGGTTGATATGGCCGCCGGCGCTTCTCGGCCTGACCCCCGCGCTCGCGCTCTTCAGCACGGCATTGTGCCCGGTAAGCCTGCTGCTGATCCTGCTTGGCTCGGCAGAGATCGGCCGCGGCCGGGTGACGGTCTTCAACCTCGTGACCACCGCCAGCGCACTGGCTTACACGACAGCCCTGATCGTGCTGGTGGCGATCGGACGACTGTCGGTCGTCGGATGCTTCATCGCCAGTGGCATGAGCCAGCTGGTGGGCATTGCCTCGCTGCTGGCGCTGGCGTCCACGCGAGTGCACGCGGACGGCGAACGGCTGCCGATGCGCCGGTACGGCAGCTATGCGATCCGCGCCTACCTGCCGAACCTGGCTCAGTACGGCATGCTCCGGATGGACGTGCCCATCATTCAGGTGCTGGCCGGAACGACTGCCGTGGCCCTGTATGCAGTGGCGCTGCCGATCGGCGAGGCGCTCCTGCTGCTCCCGGTGGCGGTGGCGCTCGCGATCTTCCCGCGGGTGACCTCCGGCGCGGTCGACAGGAAGGCGGCGGACCGGATCAGCCGAACGGTCCTTGCCACCGCGGCGATTGTCGCGGCGGCGGCGGCGCTCGCGGCGCCGGTAATCATCCCGGTACTGTACGGCGCCGCATACCGCGGCTCGGTTGCCGTTGTCTGGTGGATGCTTCCCGGCCTGGTCGTGTTCAGCGGCGGCCGGACACTCCAGGCCTATCTCGCCGCGACCGACAAGCTGAGGCTGATCATCCTTGCCACTGTGGCCGGGATCACGGTCTGCCTGGTGGCCTTGCTGTTGCTGTCGTCCCGGTTCGGGGCGCCAGGGGCCGCAGCGGCTGATTCCGCTGGCTACCTTGCCTTCACCATCGTCCTCATCGGCGGCCTGAACCGGCCGGGCCGCGCGGATTCCACCATACGGCTGCTGCGCACACGCTGGACCCGAATCCTACGGGTCGCGCTGGCTACAGCACGCGGCGGCGTTCGGCCGACCCTGCTAGGCGTCATTGCCGGGGCGGCTGGTCTGACCGCCGCGGCGATCTCCGTGTCGAGGAGCCCGGCCGCGATTGCCGGGTTCCTGATCTTGCTCGTCATTCTGGTCCGGCCCAGCGCCGGTCTTTATGTACTGGCCGTCGCCGTCCCCGTGTCGCAGACCTCATTCGGAGCTCCGCTACTGACGGAACAAGACCTGGTGGTACTCGTCATCATCTGCCTGGCGGGCCAGATCGCCGTAGGACGGCTGGTCCGCCCGAAGGCGGCAACGGCCGCAGTCGCCGTCACGCTGGTTGGTTACCTCCTGGCCTCTGTCTTGCTCGCTGCGGGCGAGGGCGGCGCCCAGAACTGGCGCCATGTGGTGTCACTCGGGATACCGCTGTTGTGCCTTCCGCTGATCACGACCGATCGCGTGGTTACCCGTCGCGCGCTCGTCCTGCTGAGCTTCACCATGGCATGCCTGGCGGTGGTGGAAATGCTGACCGCCCGCGCGTCCCTCGCGGCCTCCGCGGACGCCTCCGCCGTGGACAGCGCCACGACGGCGGCAGGCCAGACTGGTGCCGTCAACCACAACGCTGAGGGTGCGCTCTTCGTCCTTGCCCTCGGCGTGCTGCTCGCGCTGTTCCCCCGGGCCCGGCGTGCCTCGGCCAAGCTCGCGCTCGGCGCTGCGATCGTCGCCCTGGCAGTAGGCGTGCCCTACTCGTTCAGCCGGGCCGCGTACCTCGGGGGCCTCGCGATGATCGCCTTCTTCGCGGTGCGCCGGTCGATCCGTGGCCTGGTCGGCACCGCCGTGGCCCTTGGCTGCCTGCTGCCCCTGCTGCCAGCGGCGGTAACTGCCCGGCTCACCAGCGTAACAAGCTCGACTGACATTGATGCGGCGCTCCGACTCGACCTGTGGAGCAGCGCGCTCCGCATGTTTGACGCGCACCCGGTCTTCGGTGTCGGCTACCTGAACTTCGCCTCCCAGCTTCCCGCGTATTTCATCAACACCGGTAATTACGACACCTTCGTTGTTCAGTTTTCGCTGCTCGACTTTGCCCACAACACCTACCTGACCGTTCTCGCGGAGACGGGGATCGTCGGCGCGGTCCTCGCTGGTGCGCTGATCGTCGTCGGCTGGCGCCGGGCGTGGTCCGCCGCCCGTTCGGGCGACTGGGCCGGCGAAGGCGCCGTCCTCGCGTTCGTCGGCGTCGGCGTCTGCTCCGCCTTCGGCGAGGTGCTTCTCGTCCCGCCAATCCTCATCGCTTTCCTGATGGCTGTCCTGGCCACGCGGACCAGGCCAGCGGCGTGAAGCCGACCAGCGCGGCCGCTCCGCCGGATCCTGCCTGGGGTGACCGGCAGCTACGCATCCTGCAGGTCACCGCGACGTCCGTCGGGGGCACCTGGTTCCATGATCAAGTGGCCGGCCTGGCCCGGCTGGGTCACACGGTGCGCGCGGTCTTGCCGGGCGCGGGACCGCTGTCTGACCGGTTGCGGGCCTCAGGCATCCACGTCGAGATCATTCCATTCCGGGGCAGGCGGTTGCGTCAGCTGCCCCGGGTGACCGCTGCCGAGCTGCGGCTGATGCGCCTGATTCGCGCGTTCCAGCCGGATGTGATCCATGCCCACCTGCCAAAGGCTGTGCTGTCCTGCCGGTTCGCGGCACTCGGCTACCGGCCAGCGCTCCGGGTGTCGCAAATGCCCGGCGCTGTTCACCTGCACAGTCCGCTGGTGCGATGGCTGGACCAGTCGACGCTGTCGCGTGACGATGTGGTGATCGGCTCATGCCGGGCGATCGCCGACCGGTACCGGGCCATGGGGGCGCGGGCGGTGGCCCTCAGCTACTACGGATGCGATGTTCACAGGATCGACCCGCTCACCTCAGGAGTGGCATTTCGGAGCGAGTTCGGCCTGGCTGGCGACACGCCGACAGTCGGCATGGTGGCGCACATGTACCCCACACGGTTGCATGCCTTCCAGAAGACCGGGGTGAAAGGCCACGAGGTGTTCCTGGACGCTGCCCCGCTGATCCTCGAACGTCTTCCTGATGCCCGCCTGTTCGTGGTCGGCGACGAGCTCGTCGGGAACGGGGACTACCGCCGACGCCTGGAAGCCAGGAGCGCGGCCCTAGGCGTGGACGATAGGGTGCACTTCACCGGGCACCGGTCCGACGTCGCCTCGGTGCTGGCCGGCCTCGATGTCGTCGTCAACCCCTCGATCGAGGAATCGGCGTGTTTCACGATGGTCGAGGCGCTCTTGATGGCAAAGGGCGTCGTAGCCAGCGATGTCGGCGGGTTGCCGGACACCGTGCAGGACGGGAAGACCGGCCTGCTGGTACCGCCCGCAAATCCCGCGGCCCTGGCCGACGCCGTGACGGAACTGCTCGCCGACCCCGCCAGGCGCCGTGAGATGGGACGCCGGGGCCGCGAGCACTGCCTCCGGCAGTTCGACATCAACGCGACCGTGGCCAGCGTGGAGGCCGTTTACCTGCAGACACTGCAAGACTCCCAGCGCACACGGCGCCACACGAGGCTCGGCCGCGGATGATCCCCGGCGCAGGACCCCTGATCGCCCAGCTCACGGTTCGTGGCCGGTGAGGGATGTGGCTGACCGCGGCGGCTTGACCGTTGTCCTGCTCGCCCCGGCCAGTTCCCTGCACACCCGCCGGTGGGCCTCGGCATTGACCGCTGCCGGGCACCGGATTGTCGTGGCTAGCTGGCAACCGGGCCCGTCCATGCACGGCGCCGAGGTTCGGATTGCCCCGGTACCGGGAACCGGGCCGGCCCGCCGGGCGCCGCTCGCCGCATTGTGGCTGCGCGGCCTGATCGCCGATGTGCGCCCCGATGTGGTCCACGTCCACTCCCTCGGCGCACATGGCATGCTGTCGCTGGCCCTCCCGCGCGGCCCCGCCCGGGTGGTGACCCCGTGGGGAAGTGAGCTGCATGCGGCACGGCACTCGGCCGCGCGGGCCGCCATGGTGCGTCTGGCCGTGAGTCAGGCCGATCTGGTGCTGCCCACGTCCGCTGAGGTTGCCGGCGAGCTGACGAGAGGTTATGCGGTACCGCTGGAGCGGATGCGAGTCCTCTCCTGGGGGGTGGCACAGGAGTTGATCGCCGCCCGCCCGTTGATCTCCGCCGGTCCCGTCCGGTCGGCTCTGGGTGTCCCCGCCGACGCGACGGTCGTGCTCTCGGTCCGCAGCACTGCCGCTACGTACCGGATTCTTGAGGTTGTGTCGGCATTTGCCCGTGCCGCGGCCGACCGGCCCGATCTCTTCCTTATCGTGCTCGGCGGTCACACCCCTGACCGGGAATCAGCGCGGCGGGCCAAGGAAGGCTATCTCGGCCAGGTCCGGGACACCGCGAGGGCTGCCCAGGGCCGGCTGCTGATCGTGGAGCACACGCTCAGCCCGGAGGAGACGTTCGAGCTCATGTGCGCCAGCGACATCGCCGTGTCCATCCCGGTCAATGACCAGCGCAGCTCGTCGGTCCTGGAAGCTGCCCTGGCGGGCTGCCGGCTCGTGCTCTCTGACATCGCGCCCTACCGCGAGATGACCGGCGACGGCCTTGCCGCTGACCTTCTCCCCGAACCCGTTACGGTCAGCCTGGCGGAGTATCTGCGGCACGTATCAGCCGACGATGCGAGCGGCCGCAGTAACCAGCTGTTCATCCTGACCCAGGAGAACGGCGCCACCAAGGTGGGCGTGCTCGAGGGAATCTACCGGCAGCTAGCAGGCCGCACCTGAGCGCTTCCCAGCGGCCCGGGCGGCGGTTCGGCACACTAGTGCCATGACCGCCCCGTTGAGCTATCGCGAGCCACCCACCCCCGCGTTCCTGTTCGACCTCGACGGAACGCTCATCGACAGCGTGTACCAGCACGTCATCGCCTGGCGTGCCGCGCTGTCCCGGCTCGACATCGACCTGTCAGTGTGGCGGATCCACCGGCGCATCGGGATGAGCGGCGGGCTTTTCGTGTCTGCCCTGCTGCGGGAGACCGGCCGGGCCCTGTCCGAGGCGGACATCGCTCTGCTGCAACAGGCCCACGGGCAGGAGTATCTCGCCCAGGCGGACTCCGTCCGGCCGCTGCCCGGAGCGGCGGACCTGCTGGCCGCCCTCACCAGCCGCCAGGTGCTGTGGGCGATCGCGACCAGCAGCTACCGGGCTACCGCTGGCCATGCCCTGGGCCTCCTGGGCCTGCCCGAGGATGCCCCGATGATCACCCGGGACATGGTGCGGCACGCTAAGCCCGACCCCGACCTGTTCCTGGCCGCCGCCGCGCTGCTCGACGTCGAGCCCAAGCACGCCTTCGTGGTCGGCGACAGCGTCTGGGATCTGCTCGCCGCCCGGCGAGCAGGCGCGATCGGCATCGGGCTGATGTCCGGCGGGTACGGCCGCGAGGAACTGGAGCGCGCCGGCGCCTACCGGGTCTACGCGGACCCCGCGGACCTGCTGGCCCGCGCCGACGAACTCGGCGTCCGCGACCTGGCCGCCTCCGCGTAAAGCAGGCAGTTGGCGGCTGTGCCGCCACGGCCCTGCGCGGCGTAGGCGCTCTCACACCTATTTCACACCTCTGAGTAATCAGTCAATTACTCAGAGGCATAATTTCGTTTGCCCTTCTGAGCCACCTCATCACTTTGGGTGAGGGCATTTACCCCTAACTAATCAGGGAACTGATCACCCGCTCTCCTAGGCTTCGTATATAGCTACCGCAGGATGAACCGGAGATGCAGCGTCGGCGCGAATTCTGATGACTGAAGCCGAATTCGAATGGCCAGCTCCGCCGGCAATTACGGGGGTAATCATGACCAGCATAATTCCTTGCCGCCCAAAAATAGGGCTCCGTCATGTCGCGGCGCCCCTTGCGGCATTGCTGGCCGTGGGATTCACCTCCCTGGCGATGGCACCCGCAGCGCTCGGCGCGACCAGTTCGGCCGGTGCGACCGCTGCGACCGGTGCGATCGCCACCGACACGGCCCGCATTCAGTCGCTGCTGGACAGGCCAGCGAGCGGGAGGGTCAACCTGCCGTCGGGGACCTTCACTGTGCGGCCGACCCTGCGCCTGAGCCATGGCGAGACGATCACCGGCCACCACACCACGCTGAAGATCGCGTCGCACTCGGGTAACTACGCCGCGATGCTGACCGGGACGACCGAGGCCACTGACTTGTCTGGGTTGACGATCACCGGAGTGACATTCGACCAGAACTCCGCCGGGAACCCGATCACCAGCGTCCCGGGCCTCTACACCGGCCAGCCCCGATTCGTGCTGACGATCGTCTTTGGCTCCGGCATCACTATCACCGGAAACCGCTTCATCAATACCAATAACGTGAACACACTCGTGACGGGCGGCGCGACCCGCTACGTGAAGATCAGCGGCAACGCCTTCTACGCGACCAATAGTCCGTCGCACGACCATTCATCGATCTACACCTCTGGGACCAGCACAGTGATCACCGGCAACAGCTTCGCCGGCGTCGCGATGTACAACTCCGCCGCCATCGAGGTGCACGGTGACCGAGCCACCATCAGCGGGAACCTGGTGCGCGGCTATTACCGGGGTGCGAACATCGTCTGCACCCACACGACCTTCTCGCACAACACGGTGCTCGGCGCGGCTAGCCCGGTCTCCCTGTGGTCGGTGGTCGCGCCCGGGCTGAGCAATGTGGCGGTAACGAACAACACGCTGAACCGTGACCTGCCCTACTGGGCCGGCGTGCTGCGGCAACTAGGGCTCCCCATGCCGGCGGCGCGGTACACGCAGAAGGTGATAAGGCAGGCTAGTTCGACGTTCCCCTTCAGCCACATCACGGTTCGGGCCAACCGAGGTTGACCGGCGAGGTTCCCGGCCAGCCCGCATGACACCGGGTCCAGGTGGTCGGGCGGCTGTGTCAGACCCGGACGTTACGGTCGGGCGGGTGAGAACCGTGAAGCTGCTCAACCGGATCGGCGGTGGTGCGGTGACGAATGTGAGCTTTCCCGATCTCGTCGTCCTGTTAGAAGCGCTCGGCTTCCAGGAGGTCGGCGGCAGGGGCAGCCATCGTGTCTTCACCCGGCTCGGTGTGATTGAGATTCTCACCCTGCAAGAAGTTCGGGGCCAGGCGAAGCCCTACCAGGTGCGCCAGGTGGCCGCGGTGGTGCGCAGGTACAATTTGCAACTGGAGGACGAAGCGTGACGGCATATCCGATCCAGGTCTACTGGAGCGACGAGGACCGCGCGTGGATCGCTGACGTCCCCGATCTTCCCTACTGCACGGCCCACGGGCCCACCCCGCATGAAGCGGTGGCCGAGGTAGAAGAGGCCGTGGCGGCATGGCTGGAAGCAGCGAAAGCCGCCGGGCGCCCAGTGCCAGCGCCTTCGCTACGGGCTGCTCGCGCCTGACTCAAGCCCTGATTCCCGGCCGGCTCCGCTAGTAGGCGGCCTTTCGCACCTGGTCAAGGCCGTGCAGGATGACGTTCAGCTGCCCCGGGCGGTCAAGGTACTCAAGGATCGCGCTGTTGAAAGCATTCTCCATGACCTGCGGCATGGAGTCAGACGCGTCGAAACGGACATTGACGGCATGCGCAAGGTTCCTGGCCAGGCCGCGTGACACCGGGTCCGGATAGTCGCTCAGCGGCACGAGCCGGTTCACTGATATCGCGCCGCTGCCCGGACGGCTGGTCCATGCTTCCTGCGCCGCAGGGGTGGTCAGGTAGTCAATCAGCTTGCGTGCGGCCGGGGTGGCACGGAACATTCCCAGCAAGTCGCCCGCGACCTCCTCGCTGCCCCGGCCCGCGGATGTCAGCGATGGGAATGGAACGAAGTCGAAGTCCCGCTGCGGTCGGGGATGCAGGCCGGAACCAGCCGAGCCGAGCGTGTCCTGCGTATAGAAGGCGGTGATGAACGAGCCCTCGTGATCCAGGTAGCAGCCGGGCGGATTGGCGAACATCGGCTGGGCGGCCTGGCCGTAGCTGGTCACAAGCTCGGAACCCTGGCCGCCGCCGTGAACGAGGCCTGGGGCATCCGCGACGTGACCGAAAGTCAGCCATGCCCGCACGACAGGAGCCGACGTCCACGGCAGCGCGCCTGCCACCCATCGGTCATATGCCTGCGGACCGGACTGATGGAGCAGGATGTCCTCGATCCAGTCAGTCCCGGGCCAACCGGAACTGGAGCTGTCCTCCATGCCCATGCACCACGGCGACGTGCCCGCTGCCCGCAGGCTCGTCGCCAGGCCCGTGAGCTGACTCCAGGTCAGGCCCGGCGACCTGAGAAGGCCCAGGTAACGGGCGGGAAACTGGCGAGGTTCGTACCAGATGACACTCTTCAGCGCCGCCTTGACGATGATCGCGTAGTAGTGGCGGGTGCCGGACGGCCCGGCGGCCTGCATGAGCCTCAGCCAGCCTGGCCCGTACTGCCTGGCCATCGTCGTCAGGTCCAGCGCTCCGTCGATGGGGACCAGCGTCCCGGCGGTCGCGGCCTGGCCCAATTCGCCCGGCGTGGCCAGCACCGCAAGGTCAGGGGGATTCCCGTCTTTCAGGTCGCTGGCGAGCACGGCGTCAGCGTCGCGTGTTCCCGTGTAGTCGACCTGGATCCCGTATTTCTTCTCGAAGCCGTGGATCATCGCCAGGAAGCCGTTCTCCTCGTCTCCGGTCCACGGGCCGAGTACCGTGACGATCGCTCCACCGCCGGCGGGGCTGCAGCCGGCCAGCCCGAGAGCAGCGAGCAGCACGAGCACCAGCAGGATGGCTGACGGGCCGCGGTTCCTCGTGGTCACCGTTACCCCCGGTA